>JAESFU010000073.1_pt1 | contig 91150 bp, 81 predicted proteins | sample 9269461 | NCBI WGS metagenome assembly JAESFU01 (sample SAMN14502556, study PRJNA617107) | algae metagenome | isolation source: Stenomitos rutilans HA7619-LM2 and co-occurring heterotrophs from cave walls | place: USA: Waikapalae cave, Hawaii | collected 2009-07-28
AAGCGTATATCGCAAAATCGTACCACTCCAGAACATTTCCGACAATTCCGGCTATGATCGCTTGAGTTTTCACATCAGTTGTTCCGGAAGAATTTTCAGCAACAGCACTCATCTTTTCCTCCAGTTCTGCGTTATTTTATTCTATTTGAGCGCGCTATACCGTCAGGCATTTTAGGACGCGACGTCGTCGATGTCGTCTTCATCCGCGTTTCGCCGTCGTCAGCAGTCCCATGCCTTCATGCGCGGGTTCCGCCCGACATCTTGATCGGCAGGCAAGGCGCTCTCGGCGATCGCGAGCAACCGGACTGGCAGAGCAGCCCGGACACGCCTGCCGTCATGTCGGTTCCGCCTCCGAAGATTGTTTTTCGCCGCACTCAAGGCCGTTTTTGAAATCTTTTTATTGCATAAAAATATTTTTTTGCAATGTTTAACGATAGGTTGGCCGGGGCGACGCGACAGCGCCTGAGCAGGGCGTCATGGGGGTCGGCCGCCGCGCTCAGGCGAGGAGATACGGCGTGGCCACATCACGATCGAACACGACGGCGTCTGAATTGCTGAGAGGCTGCGTCGATCCTCATATCCACAGCGGACCATCGGCTGCCGCCCGGGGCCTGGACCATGTCGAACTACTTCGGCTGGCGTCTGCGGCAGGTTACCGTGCCGTTGTCACGAAAGACCACGACTATAGTGGCGTCGCCACCGCGGAGCTTGTGCGGAAAAACTTCTCCGAGCTCTCGACGCAGATATTTTCCGGCATAGTCTTGAACAATACGGTCGGCGGCTTCAACCCCTACGCCGTCGAGCACACCGCATCGATGGGTGGAAAGATCGTCTGGATGCCGACGCTGGCTGCGGAAAACCATATTCGGTGGCAGAGAACAGCGCATTTCGCCCATCCCGGCGTCGGCAACGGGAGCAGACCCGCGATGCCTCTGTCGGTCCTGAACCCGGACAGGAGCCTGCGCGACGATGTCAAGGAGATCCTTGATATCGTCGCAAGGACGGCCATGACGCTGGCAGCCGGACATCTGCATGTCGGTGAGATCTGGACGCTGTTCGAAGAGGCGAAAAAGCGTGGTGTGGAGCGGCTCATCGTGAATCACCCCGAGGAGGTCATCGGCGCATCACTCGAGGACGTGGCGGGACTGGCGGCTCTGGGAGCCTATATCGAACATTCCATGGGATTGTTCGTCGAAGGCTCGAAGTTCAAAATTTTCTCGGAAGACGATTTGCGCAAGCAGATCGACGCGGCCGGCGTGGACCGCACGATCCTGTGCAGCGACCTAGGCCAGGCTGGAACTGTCAATCCGATCGATGGCATGCGGCAGGCGATCGATATGTGCCTTCGACTTGGTTATACAGAGGCCGAAATCAGAACGATAACGTCCGAGAATGCCGTGCGGCTTCTCGACCTTGACGTTCCGTGACCCGCTACCTTGACCTCACAGCAACCGGGTCGCCGGCCTTGAAGCGGTGATGGCGACCGCAGATCCGGCGGTGGCGAGCGCCGTCCCGGCAAAGCTGGATAGACTCGGCTCAGGGGATTTCCGGCACGGATCAAACTGCTCGTGAAGTGCAGTAGTGTTTGCTGCCTGATTTCGCCTTCGCCTGATGTCAGAGTGATCGTCGGAAAGGCGATGACACGGTGTCAACGGCGGTCGGATTCCAGGCCATCGGGGCAGAGTAAAAGCAGGCCAGTGGCGGCCCGGGAGGACGATATGCAAAGGGCCCCGATCGGGGCCCTTTGCATATCGTCCTGCTCGTTTCTTATTAGCCTGTGGTGATCTCTCCGGTTTCGGGATCGACGTGCTCAGCAGTGGCCTGGTTTTGCTCCGCCACGGCGAGGCTACGCCGTCGGCCGGCGGATTGCTTCAGCCGATAGCTGTCGCCGTTCATGGCGAGGATGCTGACGTGGTGGGTGAGCCGGTCGAGCAGCGCGCCCGTGAGACACTCCGATCCCCGGATCGAGGTCCAGTCCTCGAAGGGTAGGTTCGAGGTAACGATGGTCGAGCCGCGCTCATAGCGCTGCGAGAACGTCTCGAACAGGAGTTCGGCACCAATCGGCGACAACGGAACATAGCCGAGTTCGTCGACGATCAGCAGCTTGACCGCCTGCGGATCGCGCTGAAGCTTGAGCAGGCGGCGCTCGTCGCGCGCCTCCAGCAACTGGTTGACCAGCGAGGCCGCCGTCGTGAACGTGACGGAGAGCCCTTCTGGCAAGCCGCCAGCCCAAGCGCCAGCGCGACATGGTTTTGCCGGTACCGCTGTTGCCGAGCGCGATGATGTTCTCACGGCGCAGGAGATAACCGCAGCGCGCCAGCTCCAGCACGAGCATCTTGTTGAGGCCAAGGATGGCGGTGAAGTCGAAGGTGTCGAAGCTCTTCACCGCCGGGAACCGCGCTGCCCGGATGCGCCGCTCGACCGTGCGGCGCTCGCGATCAAGGAGTTCTAGCTCGATCAGGCGCAGCAGATAGCGGGGATGATTGACACCATCACGCGCGCATTCGCGGGCGACCTTGTCATACTCGCGCAGCACCGTCGGCAGTTTGAGCTGCTTGAGATGGTGGGCCAAGAGGACCTGGGGCGTGCCGCTAGTCGTTTCCGTTGGCATCGCGTCGCTGGTGGTGCCGGTCATGCCGCTTCCTCCGGCAGGAGCACGGCATAGTCGGCAGCCGAGGTCGTCCTCACCGTCGTCCTGGGCAGATGAGGATAGGCCGACAGATAGACGAGCTGGCCTGCGCTCGATCCGCGCCAGCGCGATCAGCTTGACCGCGTCGAAGCCGATAACGCCGAGCGTGATCGCCTCGGTCACGGCGAAGGTCATGACCTCAAGCGGCAACGCCTCCAGCAGATGGCGCAGATGCTGGAAGACCTCGGGCAGAGCCCAGTCTTGCAGCGCCGCCGCCTGGTCGAGTGCATTGGGCTTGGTCTCGATCAGAGCGAGATAATGCAGCGGGTTGGAGACGAACATGCCTTCGCCGTAGCAACGCGGGTGACGGGCAATCTCGGCCCCGCGGCACAGGATCACGACCGCGTCGACGAAGCCCTTCACCACAACGTCCTCGAAGCCATAGCGGTCGGCACCGAGTAATCGTTGGAGCGGTAGCGGACCAATGCGGTCGATGAGACCCGGCCGCTGCGCTTCTCGCACAATTCCAGCGGCACGGCCGGCAGGTCGCGCAACCCCGCCAGATCGGCGACAAGCCGTTCCCCAATCGTCCCGGCATGCCGTCCGGCGCGCTCGCCCTGCCGGAGCCCGCATTGCTCGGCCAGTCTGGCGTTCAGCGCCTCGAAGCTCGCCGCCACCGGGATCAGCGTAATGAAACTCGAGCGGGCGTACTTCACCAGCCCCTCGACCTTGCCTTTGTCGTCGCCCTTGCCGGGACGACCGAAGCGGTCCCGGAACAGGCAATGGCTGCCCAGTTCGGTGAAGGCGCGACTTCGCTCGCGCTTGCCGTCGCCGCAGATCTTCGCCACCGCGATGCGCGTGTTGTCGTACAGGATCGACAGCGGCACCCCATCGAAGAAGCAAAACGCCGAAACGTGCCCGTCCAAGAACGCTTCCGTCGTCTCGCGGGGATAGGCCTTCACGAAGCAGGCATCCGACTGCGGAAGGTCCATGCAAAAGAAATGGATCTTCTGCCGGACCCCGTCGATCACGGCGATCGCCTCGCCGAAATCGACCTGGGCGTGCCCGGGCGGATGCGCCAGCGGCACGAAGGTCTCGCGCCCTCGCGTCCGGCCGACCCGCACATAATCCTTCACTACGGTGTAGCCGCCAGCAAAGCCATGCTCGTCGCGCAAGCGCTCGAAAATCCGCTTCGCCGTGTGGCGCTGCTTCACCGGCGCGCCCCGGTCAGCCTCCAGGATCGCGTCGATCACCGGCAGTAGCGGGCCGAGCTTCGGCTTCTCGGCAGGCTTCGTTCGAGTGTACCCCGGCGGCAGCGAAAACCGGCACATCTTTGCGATCGTCTCGTGGCTCAGACCAAAAACACGCGCCGCCTCGCGACGGCTCTTTCCCTGAAGGAAAACAAAAATCACCAACCGCCGCGTAGACCTCCACAGCGAACATCCCCGCCAACCCCAAAAGGGATCAGCCTATCCAGTGGCCGACTTTTACGCCGCCCGCGCGACCACAAACGGCGGCACTCCAATTGATGGTTTTGTCACCGCCCTGCACACCCTGAACTGTCTTAAGAGCGCTGACGGCAGACAATTGCAGATCGCGCATCCAGCTTGTGAAGAGATCGACGATCGCGCCGACAGCCCATCCGCCAAAGTCGAAATCAGTCCGCGCGGATAATCGCTCAGTGCCCGCCGTCGCTGACATCTTCGACGATCACCTCGGAAATCAGGCCGCGGTGAAATCAAGCATGGGTACCGCAACACTTCATAAGCGCTTCAATCCTCGCCGGAAATGCACTGAAGATATCCCATCTCAGTGCGATAGGATTTTCGAGAGAAACGTGCGGGCGCGCTCGCTGTTTGCGCCTTCGAAGAAGGCTGTCTTGCCCGCATCTTCGACAATCTCACCGGCGTCCATGAAGACAACGCGGTGCGCCACCTTACGGGCGAAGCCCATCTCGTGCGTCACGACGAGCATCGTCATTCCGCCCTGCGCAAGTTCGACCATGACGTCGAGCACCTCGCTGACCATTTCCGGGTCGAGCGCGGAAGTCGGTTCATCGAACAGCATGACGATGGGATCCATCGCCAACGCACGGGCGATGGCGACGCGCTGCTGCTGGCCGCCGGATATCTGGCCGGGAAACTTGTCCACGTGAGTGGTCAGGCCGACGCGTTCGAGAAGCTTACGCCCCTTTTCGCGCGCCTCCTCTTTCGAACGGCCAAGCACCTTTGTCTGCCCGAGGCAGAGATTGTCGAGGACCGACATGTGCGGGAACAGCTCGAAGTGCTGGAACACCATACCGACGCGGGCGCGCAGTTTTGGCAAATCGGTCCCCTTGGCGCAGACGCTCGTACCGGCCACGCTGATATCGCCCTGCTGGATCGGCTCTAAAGCGTTGACGCATTTGATCAATGTGCTTTTGCCGGAGCCCGAGGGGCCGCAGACCACCACGACCTCGCCGCGCTTGACCAGCAGCGAGCAGTCACTAAGCACTTTGAAGCCTCCATACCATTTGGAGACCTCTTTCATCTCGATGACGATGTCGCTCATGATGACCTCAACGGGATACCGCGATCGAAGACTGCAGGCGCTTTACGAGCCGTGACGCGACGAAGGAGATGCCGATGTAGATCACGGCGGCCGTCACATACATCTCGACCAGACGCCCGTCGCGCTGGGCGACCTTGCTGGCGGCTCCGAGCAGATCGGTCAGGCCGAGCACGTAGACGAGCGACGTGTCCTGGAAGAGGATGATCGTCTGCGTCAGAAGCACCGGCATCATCGCCCGGAATGCCTGCGGCAAGATGATGTAGATCATGATCTGCGCCTTGCGCAGCCCCAGCGCCTGACCCGCCATCATCTGGCCGTTCGAGACGCTGTTGATGCCCGAGCGCACGATCTCGCAGAAGAACGCCGCCTCGAAGGCGATGAAGGTGATGAGGGCCGACGCCAAGGCGCCGACCTGGACGGGATTTTCGCTGCGCGTGATCCACTGGGCGATGTAGGGGACCAGGAAATAGAACCAGAAGATCACCAGCACCAGCGGCAGCGACCGGGCCAGATTGACATAGCCGGCCGCGAAACTCGCCAGAGCGCGGTTCTTCGACAGGCGCATCAACGCCAGCACCGTGCCGAAGGCGACGCCGCCGAGCGCTGACATGAGCGTCAGCAGCACCGTGAAGCGCAGGCCTTCGAAGATCACATAGGGGAGATTGCTAACGACGACGTCGAAATCGAAGTTCATCATGTCAACGATGCCCCGGAAGCCGCAGGCGGCGCTCGAGCGCGACCGCGAGGGCCGTCGCCGACAGGTTGATCGCGACATAGACGATCGTCGCCGCGGTGTAGGCCTCGAATACCTGGTAGGACAGCTCCTGCATGGCGCGCGCGGAAGCCGTGAGCTCCACCAAGCCGATCGTCAGGGCCACCGACGTATTCTTGATCGTGTTGATCAGGTCGCTCGTCAGCGCCGGCAGCATGATGCGGTAGGCGACGGGCAACTGCACATAGCGATAGTTCTGGATCGTCGTGAGGCCGAGCGCCATGCCGGCGGCGCGCTGCCCACGCGGCAAGGCGCGGATGCCGGCCTCCACCTGAACGGCGATGCGGGCCGACATGAACAGGCCGATCCCGGCGACCGACGTGACGAAGGCCGAATTGGGCAATTGCTTCAGCCACGCCCCCCACCCGAAGGGCAAAAGTTCCGGCAGAACGAAATACAGCAGGAACAGATGAACGAGCAGGGGGCAGTTGCGAAAGTACTCGACCCAGAAGCCCGATACGACGGCCGCAGCGCGCCCGGGCATCGTGCGCAAGACGCCGATGAGCGAGCCAAGCGGCAAGGCGATGCACCAGGCCAGAACGGCAGTATAGATCGTGATCAAAAATCCTCTGGACAGCATCTCGAGATAAGTGCCGTCGCCATTGGCGGACATCTGCCAGAAGATGCTCCAATCCCAATTATACTGCATGGGTTCAGCCCGCGTAAGAAGCCGGATCAGGATTGTTCGACGGGTTCTGGAACGACTTTTTCATCGAGTCCGGCATCGGCGCGTTGATGTTCATTCCGCGCGGAGGGATGGGCGCGGTGAACCACTTGTCGTAGATTTTCACGATCTCGGGGCTCTTGAAAAGCTTGCTCGTCGCGCGGTCGGCGACGGCCTTGAAGGCGTCGTCGCCCTTGCGCAGCATGATGCCGTAGGGCTCGGGATCGGACATGGTCTCGGCGCTGATAGCGTAGAGCGACGGCTCCTTCGAAGCAGCGACGAAGGTCGCCAACAGGATATCGTCCATGACGAAGGCCTGAGCGCGGTCGGTCTCCACCATCAGGAAGGCTTCCGCCGAATCCTTGGCGGTCAACACATTGATGCCCAGCGAGCGCGAGCTGTTGGCGCGGTTGAGCTGGATCAGATTGGTCGAGCCGGACACCGAGACGACCGACTTGCCCTTGAGGTCGTCGATCTTCTCGATCTTCAGCGCTTTCTTGGACACGAAGCGGGTCGCGGTCAGGAAATGCGTATTGGTGAAGCCGACCTGCTTTTGCCGGTCGGCGTTGTTCGTCGTCGCGCCGCACTCGAGGTCGATCGTGCCGTTCGCCATCAAGGGGATCCGGCTGGACGACGTGACGATGTTTTCCCTGACCTCGAGCTTGTCGAGCTTGAGCTCAGCTTTGACCTCATCGACGATCTTCAGGCAGATATCCATGGCATAGCCCACGTTCTTCTGCTTTTCGTCATTGTAGCTGAACGGCACGGAACTGTCGCGAGTCCCGAGCGTGATCGCTCCGCTCTCCTTAATCTTCTTCAATGTTCCGGTCAGTTCCTCAGCATGGGCCGGCGCGACGAGCAGAATGGCGACGAGCGAGAATGAAGACAGATAGCGCATGAGATCTCTTTTTCCTTGTTCAGTGTGGTGACGGCACGAGCGTTGGAGCGGCCTTCAGGCGCTCCCATAAGCGGCATAAGGCCGGGTTCGACGACTCCCTGTCGCGGAACGCCATGATCTCGACATCCAGCGTCCAGGACCCGTCATCGACGGGCTCGAGCCCGGCGTGAGCGATCGGATCGACGACGCAGGCCGGAAGCCAGACGATGCCCAGTCCTGATAGAGCCGCGTCACGCAGGACGTCCGCCATCTCGCATTCGACGATACGATCGGCATGAAGCTTTTGCGGAGCGCGCTCGATAATGGTTTCGATCAGACGGCCGAAATAGACGGTGGGCGGGAAATCGAGGAGCCGAACAGGCCGCTTCGGCGTCCCCGGAAACCGCAGCGCATCGCGCACATCGCGATGCGCATAGGGGCGCACATGCGACTGCCCGACGAGCAGCCTTTCGAAGCGCTGCGGGTCGATCTGGATCGGCTGCAGCGGGCTGTAATAGGTGATCAGCAAATCGGCACGGCCCGAGGCCAAGGCCGTGAACATGTCGTGCACGCCGCCGGGCTCTATGCTGTAGCGCAGCTTTTCCGGCGCCCACAGCTTCAGCCAGCGGCCGGCGAAAGTCGCCCCCAATGCGGAGGGCAAGGCGATGCGAAGCGCCCCGCCCGGGCCGCCCGCCGATATATCCTGAACGGCCTCACGCAGCCGGGCCAGAATCTCGGCCGCCCTCGCGCGGAAGGCTTCCCCCGCGGGCGTGAGTTTGGTCGGGTAGATGCTACGATCGACGAGGTTCGCATTCACAGCCATCTCCAACGCCTGGATGCGGCGGCTGAAGGCGGCTTGCGACGCGTTGCGCGCTTGCGCGGCACGCGTGAAGTTTCCCGTCTCGGCAAGAGCGAGAAAATCTTCGAGCCATTTCGTTTCCAAGCGGTTTGTTCCCCTTATTGACGAGATTTTATTCCCGCCAACCGGTCTCCCGCCAATGCAATGTTTGCATTGGCGGGAGACCGGCTTGTGCCCGTAATGACAGCGTTCGCATGCGGACGAAGCCTCACATGGCGTACACGACATGACAGCCAAGCAAGTCCTGGTTCTCGGCGCCGGCATCGTCGGCCTTTCCACCGCCGTCCATCTGCGGCGGCGGGGTGTCCCGGTGGTGCTGGCCGACAGGAGCGCGCCGGGCAGCGGCGCCTCCTTCGGCAATGGCGGCCTCATCCAGCGCGAAGCGGTGTTTCCCTATCGGTTCCCTCGCGACATCCGGGACCTGCTGCGGATTGCCGGAAATCGCGCCGTCGACGTGACCTACGATCCCTTGGCGTTGCTGCGCCTCGCGCCGACGCTGTTTCGCTACTGGCGCAACTCCGCTCCCGGCTCCTATGCGGAGGTCGTGAAGCGCGAAGCCGCGCTCATCGCGACCTGTCTCGAGGAGCACCTCGATCTCGCCGAGGCCGCCGGCGCCAAGGCATTGCTGCGGCCGACCGGGTGGATGCGCACCTATAGCTCCGCCGGAGACCTCGATGCGGGACTCGTTGTGGCCAAGCAGGCCAAGCGCGAGTTCGGCGTGAACTTCGACCTGCTCGACGGCACTGAACTGGCGCGGGCGGAGCCCGATCTCCAGGTCGAGCGCATCGGCGCGATCCACTGGACCGATTCTTTGTCGCTGAGCGACCCCGGCGCATTGATCGACGCCTATGTCGCGCTGTTCCGGCAGATGGGCGGCACGATCGTCGTGGCCGATGCGCAGAGGCTCGAACGCAAGGGCTCGGGCTGGCGTCTGCCGGTCGGCGACGGCGTGGTCGAGGGCTCCGACGCGGTCGTGGCGCTGGGCGTGGACTCGGCGAAGATCACGCGGCGGTACGGTTACGCGCCGCCGCTATTCGGCAAGCGCGGCTATCATATGCATTATCGGATGGCGCCGGGCGCGACATTGAATCGTCCCCTGGTCGATCATGCCAGCCGCTTCCTGTTCGTTCCGATGAGCCGGGGTGTCCGTTTGACCACGGGGGTGGAGTTCGCCCGAGAGGGCAGCGCGCCGAACCCGGTCCAGCTTGCGCGTGCCGAACCGATCGCACGGCGTCTCCTGCCGCTGAGGGAGCGCGTGGACGACGCGCCATGGACCGGCGTCAGGCCGTGCATGCCGGACATGATCCCGGTCATCGGTCCCTTGCCTGGAACCACGGGGCTATGGTGCGGCTTCGGCCACGGTCACCAGGGCATGACACTCGGACCGACCACCGGCCGGCTGCTCGCCGAACTGATCACGGGCGAGCAGCCCTTCCTGGATACCACACCCTATCGCGCGGACCGCTTCTGAGTGTGAAGAGTGGGGCATCGCCCCCGGGTCACGCCCGAGCAATCGGCAATGCGCCCTTCCAAGGGTGATGCGTAATCTGCATGACCGCCGCGATCTCGGCCGCGCGCGCGATTGCCGGCCCCGACGAGGCGCGCCTGGATCAATGATCCCGCACGCGCCGCTCTCAACGCCTCATGGCGTTCAGACCGCTTTTCAAGCGGCGGCTTCGAGATCGACCGTGGCCTGGCCGATTTCGATCTCCAGCCAGTTCATCGCGTTGACGACGACCCTGTCGCCGGCATGGGCGATGATGGTCGTGGTCTCCATTTCGAGGACCGCCGGGCCGGCGATCGTCTCTCCGGGCACGAGGCTGTCGATCTGATAGACCGGCACCATTCGCCAGTCGCCACCCGAGAAGATCGTCCGCTCGGTCATGGTCCGGGCAGCTCGCGGAGAGGCGTGTTCGGACAATTGTGCCGGTGCGGGCACGGTGCCGATGGCGGCGACGCGGGCGTTGACCAAGATCACCTCCTGATCGCGGGACGCATAGGTGTAGAGCTCCTCGTGACGGGCATGGAAACGCTCGTGAATGCGGTTCACGAGGTCGGGCGCGTGCCAGTCGAGCCCGTCGAGCGGGACGTCGATCTCGAAGACCTGCTCGCCGTAACGCATTTCGGCGGACCGTTCGATGCTGATATCGCCCTTGTACCAGCCTCCGAGCCGCTCGCGAGCGTCGCGTTCGATCTCGGCAAAGCCCGAACGGATGCGTTCGTCGTCGAGCGCGTGCTTGTCGCCCACATGGGTGCAGGCGGTCTCGTAACGCAGGTCGCTCGACAGCATCCCCCAGGCGGACAGCACCGAGGCGACCGTCGGCACGATGACGCGGGGAATTTCCAGTTCGCGGGCGACGTCGGCGGCATGCGGCCCGGCAGCGCCGCCGAAAGACAGCAATGCGAATTTGCGCGGGTCGACCCCGCGCCGCAGGGTCATCAGGCGGACTCCCTCCGCCATCTGCAGATTGACCAGCCGATAGATGCCCTGCGCCGTCTCTTCGCGCGTCAGTCCTAGCCTGCCGGCCTCTCGGTCGATGGCATCATGGGCTGCCGCGACATCGAGGCGCTTGCTGCCTCCGAGCAGCCGTTCCGTGCCGAGATAGCCCAATATCAAATTCGCATCGGTCACGGTGGCCGCGACGCCGCCACCGCCGTAGCAGGCGGGTCCGGGAACGGCGCCGGCGCTTTCCGGCCCGACATGGAAGCCTCCGCCGACGCCCCACCCGGCGATCGAGCCGCCGCCGGCCGCGATCGACATGATGTCGAGCGATTTCAGCGCGATCCGCTGCCCCGCCAGTCCACGCTCGGAGGACAGGAAGGCTTGCGCGTTCGCGATCAGCGAGATGTCGGTCGAGGTGCCGCCGACGTCGAAGGGGATCAGATCGGGCACGCCGAGCATCTGGGCGCAACGCCGCGCTCCGGCGACGCCGCCCGCGGGGCCGGACAAAACCGTCGCCGCCGCCAGCCGCCCGGCCTCCTCGACCGGCGCCATGCCGCCATGCGAAAGCATGATGAACAGGCTGCCGGTCAGCCCGGCTTCCTTCAGCCGATCGCGGAGATTGTTCAGATAGCGCTCGACGATGCGGCCGACATAGGCGTTCACGACGGTCGTCGAGACGCGCTCGTATTCCCGGATCTGGGGCAGCACGTCGCTGGAGCGGGACAGGTAGACGTCCGGCAGCTCCCGCTTCAGGCGCTCGACGGCTTCGAGTTCGTGAGCGGGATTGCGGTAGGCGTGCAGGAAACAGACGGCGACCGCGGTAGCACCGGATTCGCGGACGGCGACGATCGCCTCACCGAGAGACGCCTGGTCTAGCGGCACATGCACGGTGCCGTTGGATTGCATCCTCTCCTTCACGCCGAACCGCAAATGGCGGGGCACGAGAGGCTCGGGCGGAACGGAGCGCAGATCGTAGCGATCATCCTTCAGACCCTCGCGCATTTCCAGCACGTCGCGATGGCCAGCGGTGGTCAACAGGGCGGTCTTGGCCCCCTTGCGCTCCAGCAGGGCATTCGTCGCCGCCGTCGTGCCGTGAACGATGCGCTCGGTCCGACCGAGAAGTTCGCGCAGCGTCAATCCGTGGCGATGGGCGAGGACGTCCAGGCCCGCCATCACGCCGATGGACTGGTCGGCAGGCGTCGTCGGGGATTTCGCGATGATCGTCGCACCGGATTCGTCGATCGAGACGAGGTCCGTGAACGTTCCGCCGACATCAATTCCAATAGTGAAAGAATACACAGATCAGGCTCCCTGAGCGATGACGAGACCGTCGAGCAGATCGCGCTCCCTTGCGCGCGGATCTCGCTGGGACGGCGGCCCCCAACCGCCGCCGCCGCTGGAGCGGATCTCGATAACGTCGCCGGGCGACACGACGATGCCGACTTCCTTGGTCTTCAGGTCACGCGGCGCCGCGCGAGAGGACAAGAGCCGGTAGGCATGCGGAGAGCCCGCAATGCCGCCATGCATGCCGCAGGGCGCATGAACGACACCGTCGCCTGCCGTGTTGGCGACGGCGGGCTCATCGGTCTGCACCACCAGATCGAGCGCGACGCCGAGCCCCCCGCGATAGCGGCCATCGCCGCCCGAGCCCGGCAGAAATTCATGCTGGCGGAAATGAAGCGGGAACCGCGTCTCCGCGAACTCGACGCTGCCGAACTTCAAGCCGCCCGCCGAATGCCATTCGCCGATCGAGGACCAGCCATCGCCGGCGATGGATGCTCCGCCGCCCGGTCGGGCATGGAAGAGGTGCCAGATGAAATCCCGGCCGCTGCGCGGGTCGGTTCCTTGCAGCGCGATGCGGAAGCGTTTTCCCCAGCCGGCCATCGCCCTGTCCGGGCAGCATTCCGACAAGGCTCGCATGACGGCTTCGATGATCTCGTTCGACGGGTGGCTGGTGCACAGGCCAATCGGGCGGCCCTCGTCCGCCCAGACGACGGTTCCCTGCCTGGCGACGACCTCGACCGGACGGAACGAGCCGGAGTTCTTCGGAATGCCGGCATCGATCAGAAACGCGAACGCCATCATGCAGGCCGACCACATGTTGGCATAAGGCGAGTTCACGAAGCCGGTCGTCTGCGGATCTGACTCCGACAGATCGATCACGATCGAACTGCCCGATTTCGTGACCTTGGCCGCGATGCGGACATTGGAGCGGCCATGACCGTCATCGTCCAGGAACGCTTCGCCGTGGAAGACGCCATCCTTCCAGCTCGAGACGAGCGCACGAGCCCTTCGTTCGGCCGAATCCAGGATCGTCTCGATCGCTTGCACCACGATGGGCGTGCCGCATTCGTCGAGAAGCTTGAGAACGCGCTTCTCCCCCAGCTTGGCGGCTCCGATCATGGCCAGAAGGTCACCGCGAAAATCCTTGTCGTTTCGCGTGTTCAGCGCCAGCAGGTCGAGGATGTCGTCACGCAGCACACCGCGTTCGCAAAGCTTGATCGGCGGAACGCGAAGGCCTTCCTGCCAGATTTCGGTCGCGGACGGGTTGTAGCCGCCATGCGTCGCTCCGCCGATGTCGCTCTGGTGCGCCCGCACCACGGTCCAGAACAGCCGGTCGAGCTTGTCGAAAACCGGAACGAAGATCGTCAGGTCGGGGAGATGGGAGCCACCGCGATAGGGGTCGTTCATCAGATAGACGTCGCCGGGAGCTACATCGCCGAAGCGCGCCTCGACGGCCTTCGTGGCCCAGGGCAAGGCCCCGACATGGACCGGAATGTGATCCGCCTGCGCGATCAACCGGCTCTGCGTATCCATGATCGCGACCGAGAAATCCCGGCTCGAGTTCAGGATCTGGGAGTAGGATGTCCTGAGCATCGCCTCTCCCATCTCCGTGACGATCGAAGAGAGGCGATATTCGACGACCGACAACGTAATCGGATCTACTGACTGTTTCATTTCAGATGCATTCCTGCCATGCGGCTGGTCGATGAAGAGAACAAGCGTGACGGACAGGCCATGCGCAGATGCCGCACATGGCCTTTCATAGGTTGCCGTCGGCCATCGCTCCGCGGCGAACCGCGAGGCGATGGGTCGACGTCTATTTGGTCAGATAGACCGTCGCGAAGTTGCCCTCGAACCCCGACGCCGTGTCGGCGAGCCCGTGAGCTTTGACGTTGTGGACCGTGCTCCAGAGCGGCATCGCGATATTGATGGAAGGCACTTCCACCATGACGATCTCCTGCATGCGCTTCCACAGCGCCACCCGCTTCGCCTGATCCGCCTCGACGGCAGCATCTTCCATCAGCTTGTCGACCTCGGGATTGTTGTAGTGGGTCGCATTGGAGTACGGCACGCCGATGATGAAGTTCTTGGACCAGTAGAGCCGCTGCACCCCGAGTTGCGGGTCGCAAAGCGGGCTGCTGGACGAGATCATCATGTCGAAATCGCGATCGCCGTAAACGCGCTTCCCGAGCGTGCCGTAGTCGGCCGGCCGCGTTTGCACAGCGATGCCGACCTGGGCGAACGTCGCACGGAGATAGTCCGCGAGACGGCGAAACCAGTCATCCGCCGGCAGGTCGATGATCGCCGAAAGTCGCGCCCCTTTGCCATCCGCCTTGAAACCGGCCTCGTCGAGCAATTGCTTCGCCTTGGCCAGGTTGAACGGATAGGGCGAAGGAGCGGGGTTATGGAACTCCTTCAGCTGAGGCACGACAGGCGATGGCGAAGGCACCGCCTCGCCGAAGAAGACGGCCCGGCAGATTGCGTCCCGGTCGATCAGATGCGCGATGGCCTGGCGAACCCTGTGGTTCGCCCATGTCGGGCGGTCCAGATTGAAATCGAGCTGAATGCTGTTGGGCGGCGAATATTCGTAGCCACCCCGCTCGAAATTCAGGATGGACAGTTTCCTCAGGCGAGCGATGTCGGCGAGAGGAACCGGCGTGCGAAACCCGGCATGCAGCGAGCCGGCTTCGAACGCCGCCGCGACCGACGCAAAATCGGGGATGAACCGGGCGATGATGCCGTCCAGATAGGGCTTGCCCGTGTCCCAGTATTCCTCGTTGCGCACATAGGACGCGTGACTGCCGCGCACCCATTCCTTGAACCTGAACGGGCCCGTCCCGATCGGAGCGTTGTTGGCGGGGTTGAGCGTCGGGTCCGTACCTTCATAGATGTGCCGGGGAACGATCGGGCTTTCGGCGGCCGACAGGGCCATGATGAGGAACGCCGTCGGCTTGACCAGCTTGACCACGACCGTGAAGTCGTCCGGCGCCTGGACATCGATCACCTGCGCGAACGAGATGCGCCCGCGCGGATGCTTCGTTTTCAGCGTGTTGATGGAGTACACAACATCGGCTGCGGTGAAATCTCGACCGTCGTGCCATTTGACGCCGCGCCTCAGTTGAAACGTATATGTCAGCTTGTCGTCGGACACGGTCCAGGCCGTCGCCAACTGCGGCTGAGGATTCAATTGACGGTCGAACCACACCAGGCCTTCGGTGACCTTCGCGCTCAACGACAATGCGCCGACATGCGTGAACGAGACCAATTGGGGCGGTTCCCATGACGGATGGATCGTCAAGGTTCCCCCGCGCACGGGGCCGGCCGTCTGCGCCGACGATGTCGAAGTTATCGTTATCGCGGCCGCGGCAGCAGAAGACAACAGCATTTGACGCCGAGACATATTGGAAGAGTATTGCATGGACTTCCCCTTTCTTTTTGTGAACCTGAGTTATACTATTGAATTAACGCCAGATTTTTTTGTTGATAAACATTTGCCGGTCGATTACATATCCTGAATTATACGCTCATGATCCCGCTGAGTTACCGACGAAATCCCTGAAAAGCCGGAATGATCCAAGACTATGGATATGAAGACGGACAAGAACGTAAAGCTTCACGGCAAGCGCGCCGCAAACAAACAGCAAAAGCTGACCGCGATAGCGCGCGCGGCGCGCCATGTATTCTCGAAGCAGGGTTACGACGCCGCGAAGATTGCGGACATCGCCAAACTTGCGGGCGTCGCGTCCGGAACTGTTTTCCTGCACGCGGACAACAAGCGCGACCTGATCTACCTGGCGATGCGCGAAGATTTTCAGGCGGCTCTGGCCGATAGCGAAGGCGTTCATCGGGCCGGCCCGGTCGTCGAGCAGCTTATGCAGATATTCCTGCCGTTCCTGTTTCTTTACAGCCGTGAGCCGGAGCTCGGGAAAATCATGTTGAGCGAATTCTTGTTTTTTGTCGGGAAGCAATCGCGCGAGTACGATGACTTCATCGACCGCATCAAGCTCAACATCGCACGCCGCATCGAAGCGGCACAAATCGAAGGAACGGTTCTTCCCCTCGCCTCCCCGGAAGAAATCGCCGAATTCATCTGGTTCATCCACCAAGGCAATTTGCGGCAGTGGGTCGGGAAAGGCGCCGAGGATGTGACGCAGGCCTTGAGCTCGCTTCGCCGGGCGGTACGGCTGTCGCTGCATGGACTGCTCTCCCCTTCCCAAGCTGCGCGCTGAGCTCTCGACACGGACCATCGGCCTGCTTCCTGAAACGCATCACGTCTCGTTGCACGACAGCGTGGATGGGCCGATAGTGCGACCTCTAAAATAATGAACCTGTTCATTATTATGTCAAGTGCCGCACTTGGACCTTTGGCATTCTACTGCCGTAATTTACATAAGTATCTGTTTTATAAAATTATTTTTTTCGCTAACAAGTAGCAGAACTCATGCTCGCGAGTTGGAATTTGACACATTAATGAATTTGATCATAATTTCTCGATGAAGCTGAAAGGGGCGCGGAACAGGCTCGGCCTTGCCGGCGAGACGGGGCTGGATCAGACGCCGGCGATCGGTTGCGGTGGACCTGAATGGCGTTCGATCTCGGCCGCGATGAACGTGCGCTTGCATCGAGCGCCGGGCCGCTGCCTAAAGGATGACCATGCTTAGGGCGAGTTTATTCGGGAAGCTCATGGCGTTTGTCGGCCAGGCGCTGCTGACGATCTTCGGCGTGGTGCTGGTCAGCTTTTTCCTGCTGAAGATGTTGCCGGGCGACGTCGTCGACAGCGTCATGATGGCAGCCGGCTCGGCCAATGCGGAGCAGATGGCGTCCATGCGGGAACGACTGGGATTGAACACCAGCCTTCTGCAACAGTTCCTATCGCATCTCGGGCGGCTACTTCATTTCGACCTGGGAATATCGACGAAATATAATACCCCGGTCGCTTTTCTGATCCTCGAACGCATTCCGGCGACGCTGTCCCTCGTCCTGCTCGCGCTGGTCTTCGCCGTATGCATCGGCGTCGTCTGCGGTTGGGTCATGTCCGTCTTCGAGGGGCGCTGGCCCGATCGCATCCTGTGGGCCACGCTCCTTCTCTCCTATTCGATGCCGGCCTTCTGGCTGGGGCTGATGACCGTGGTCCTATTCGCCGTGAAGTTGAGCCTGTTTCCCACCGGCGGAAGCATGACGCTCGGCGCCGGCTATGTCGGCTGGGCGCTGTTACTGGACAGGGCGCATCACCTCGTCCTGCCGGTCTCAACCTTGGGTATGTTCTACGCTGCTATCTACGCGCGCCTGACCCGGGCTTCCATGATCGAGGTTCAGCAGCAGGACTTCATCAGGATGGCCAGGTCGAAAGGCCTGCATCCCTTCACCATCCAGTCTCGGCATGCGCTGCGCAACGCGTTGTTGCCGATCACCACGATGCTCGGCCTTCACTTCGGCAATATCCTCGGGGGCGCCATCGTCGTCGAGACCGTTTTCGACTGGCCAGGCCTCGGCAGGCTTGCCCTGGACTCGGTGATGACCCGCGATTTCCCGATCATTCTCGGGATGCTGCTCTTCTCGTCCATCGTGGTCGTGCTCGCCAACCTGCTGATCGACCTGCTTCAGATGTGGATCGATCCGCGCATCGCGTCGCGTTGATGTCGCGCGAGATGTCATCCTCTTCAGAGGCGATCATGACTGCAGGCAATTCGCTCACCGCCACCGCTCCCGGCGACGTTCCGCTCTTGCCGACGCAAGGCACGGGGTTGACGCGCGTGCTACACAACGTCCCGCTCATGGTCGGCCTGACTGTTCTGGCTTGCGTCGCGCTCATGGCGTTGCTGGCTCCCTGGCTTTTCCCCGGCGATCCCCGGCAGATGATCGGCACGCCGATGCTGCCCCCGTTCGAGGACGGCGCGTTTCTGCTGGGCACGGGCTCTCTAGGCACCGACCTCGCCGCGGGCCTTGCCCATGGCGCGAGAGCGTCCCTGTTCATAGGTCTGTCGGCTGCGTTGGTGGGGCTCGTCATCGGCACGCTGGTCGGCGCGGTCGGCGGCTATCTCGGCGGGGTCGTGGAAGACGCCACCGTGCGCGTCACCGAGGTGTTCCAGACCATTCCCTCTTTTCTGCTGGTGATCGTCCTTGTGACGATCTGGTCGCCCTCGCTGCCGATCATCGCCATCGCGATCGGCGTCTCGTCCTGGCCGATGATCGCGCGCCTGGTCCGCGCCGAGTTCAGATCGTTACGCGAAGCCGACTTCGTGCTCGCCGCCAAGGCCTTGGGATACGGCCGGCTCAGGATCATCTTTCTCGAGATGCTGCCGAGCGCGCTCCCGCCCGTCATCGTGGCGACGTCTTTTCTCGCAGCGAACGCGATCCTGACAGAGGCCGGCCTGTCGTTCCTCGGCCTCGGAGATCCCGACATGATCAGTTGGGGATCGATGATCGGGGACGGGCGCTCGCTGCTGCGTACCGCCTGGTCTGTCGCAGCCATCCCCGGCGCTGCGACGACGATACTGGTAGCCGCAATGAATCTGATCGGCGACGGGCTGAATGACGCTCTCAACCCGCGGAAGAACCAGTCATGAGCGATGATCCGACGTTGCGCGTCTGCGATCTCCATGTCGGGATCAAGGCGGTCCCGCTTGTCAAAGGCGTGACGTTCCAGGTCGAGCGCGGCGAGATGCTCGCGCTGGTGGGCGAGTCCGGCTGCGGCAAGTCGCTGACGGCTTTCGCGATCACCCGCCTTCTGCCCAAAGGCGCGCAGATCACCGGCGGCAGCATCGACTTCGGCGGCGTCGATCTCGCTGCTGCCACCGAACGCGACATGCGGGACATTCGGGGGCGAAAGATCGGGCTCGTCCTGCAGGAGCCAATGACCTCGCTCAATCCGCTTCTGACGGTCGGGACGCAGGTCGCCGAACCATTGCTTCGGCACCTCGGCCTGTCCAAATCAGCAGCGCGCAAACGCGTTCAAGAGATCTTCGAACTGGTCGGAATTCGCGAGCCGGGCAAACGCTTCGACCAGTATCCGCATCATTTTTCGGGCGGAATGCGTCAGCGTATCGCCATCGCCATTGCGATATCCTGCAATCCCGGCCTGCTGATCGCCGATGAGCCGACGACGGCGCTCGACGTCACCATTCAAGCCCAGGTCATGGATCTCCTGAACACGCTCCGTCGCGAGCTCTCCATGTCGGTTATCCTGATCACGCACGATCTCGGAGTCGTCGCCCAATGGGCCGACCGGGTCTGCGTGATGTATGGCGGGCGCATCGTCGAGACGGCTTCGGTCGCCCGGATCTTCCGTTCGCCCGCGCATCCCTATTCCAGCGGCCTGATCGGCGCGTCGCGCGCCAGCCATGTCGGACACTACGACACGGCCCGGCTCTACGAGATTCCAGGCACGGCCTTTTCCGCCCGGTATCAGCCCGGCTGCAGTTTTGCGCCGCGCTGCGGACGCGCCGAGCCTACATGCCGCGATCGGCACCCGTCTCTCAGCCTGCTCGGACCGGGACATTCCGCCGCCTGCTTTCATCCCGAGGTCGATACGTGACACTGCTTTCCGTCGAGAACCTCAACGTCGTGTATCGGCAGCGGGGCGCGGTGCACCACGCCTTGAACAATGTCTCCATAAGTGTCGATGCCGGCCAAACAATCGGGCTGGTCGGCGAGTCGGGTTGCGGGAAATCCACGCTTTCCAAGGCGATCATGCGTCTCGTCGAGTGCCAGTCCGGTTCGATCCGCTTTGCAGGCGTCGACATAACTAGGTTCGGCGACCGCGAAATGCGGCCTTATCGACGACGCATGCAGATGGTTTTCCAGGATCCGTCCGCCTCTCTCAATCCACGGCGATCCGTGCAGACGCTTCTCGACGTGCCGCTGCGTGTCCATGGCGTGCGAGATTCCTCCGAGCGGCAAAAGCGGATCGGGACGATCCTCGACGCGGTCGGTCTTCCCAGGAATGCGCTGAAGCGCTTTCCCCATGAATTTTCCGGCGGCCAGAAACAACGGATCGGGATCGCCCGCGCTCTGATCCTGCGCCCGGAATTGGTCATTCTGGACGAACCCGTTTCCGCGCTGGATGTTTCGATCCGAAGCCAGGTCTTGAACTTGCTCGTCGCGTTGAAGCAGGAATTCAAACTGTCGTATCTATTTATATCTCACGACCTGTCGATCGTGCAGTTCTTTTGCGACGAGATCATCGTGATGCTGAAAGGCGAAGTTGTCGAACGCGGCAATTACGACGATATCTGGAACAGACCCGAGCACGTTTATACGAAACGATTACTTCATTCAATTCCTAAACAACGAGCTTAGCGGCATACTTATCCATCAGTATCATCTGAGAGCGGGTCGCTACCGCATTTGGCGCTCCGCCCGGCACGGTATCGTGACGGGCGGAGCGCCGGTTGAAACGGATCAGCGCGCCGCGATCACGGCGATCTCGACCGTGTACTTCGGTGCCGCCAGCTTCGCCTCCACCGTCGCCCGCGCTGGCGCCTGTCCTGGCGAAACCCAGCTGTCCCAGACCGCGTTCATCTCGCCGAAGGTCGCGATGTCGCTGAGCCAGATATTGGCCGAAAGAACCTTCGACTTGTCGGTACCCGCTTCGGCGAGAAGGCCGTCGATGATTGCCAGAATTTCGGAGGTCTGCTCGGTCACGCTCTTGCCCGCATTCTGCGTCGCGACCTGGCCGGACAGATAGACCGTATTGCCGTGCACGACGACCTTCGACATGCGGGCACCGGTTTGAATGCGTTGAATCGTCATTTATCGAATTCCTTCAGGTCGAGTGGGTAGTTGAACAGAAGTGCACGTAGCGGAGACGTCATTGCAGATGAGAACGATTCGTCGGCGTGGTGAGGTGAAGCGGATCGTGACGGCTTTGCCAACGATAAAAAACGGCTGAGCGTGACTCTATATTCTTTTCCATCGCAGGGTTTCGTGCCGAACTACATTGCAGGAGTTCCGATGGAAGGCGTTTTTAAAGTCCGCCGAGGCAGAGGTATTTGATCTCGAGATAGTCCTCGATCCCGTATTTCGAGCCTTCGCGCCCCAGGCCCGATGCCTTGACGCCGCCGAAGGGCGCCACTTCGGTCGAGATCAGCCCCTCGTTGATGCCGATGATGCCGGCCTCGATCGCCTCTGATACGCGCATGACCCGGCCGACGTCGCGCGTGTAGAAATAGGCGGCGAGGCCGAACTCGGTGTCGTTGGCCAGCCGGATCGCCTCGTCTTCCGTGTCGAACCGAATCAGCGGCGCGAGGGGGCCGAAGGTTTCCTCTCGGAAGAGCTGCGCCGAGCCCGGCACATCCGCGAGGATCGTGGGTTCGAAGAAGTTGTGGCCAAGCGCATGGCGCTTTCCGCCGGCTAGGATGCGGGCGCCGCGCGAGAGGGCGTCCGCGATATGCGCCTCGACCTTGCCGAGCGCGGCCTCGCTGATGAGCGGCCCCTGCGTCACGCCTTCCGTCATGCCGTCGCCGACGCTCAACTGCGCCACTGCCGCCGCGAGCTTTTCGGCGAAGCGCTCGTAGACGCCGCTCTGGACGAGGAAGCGATTGGTGCAGACGCAGGTCTGGCCGGTGTTGCGGAACTTCGAGGCCAGCGCGCCCTTGACCGCCTCGTCGAGGTCGGCGTCGTCGAAGACGATGAAGGGCGCATTGCCGCCGAGCTCCATGCTGGTTTTCTTGACCGTCGGGGCGCATTGCGCCAGCAGGATCGAACCGACGCGCGTCGAGCCCGTGAACGAGAGCTTGCGCACCAGAGGGTTCTCGCAAAGCTCCTTGCCTGTCTCCGATGCCGGACCGGTCACGATGTTGCAGACGCCTGCCGGCATGCCGGCCCGCTCGGCGAGGACGCCGAGGGCCAGCGCCGAGAAAGGCGTCTCGCTCGCGGGCCTGATCACGCCGGTGCAACCGGCGGCCCAACCGGGACCGGCCTTGCGCGTGATCATCGCCGCCGGGAAGTTCCAGGGCGTGATCGCGGCGAAGACGCCGATCGGCTCCTTCTGCACGATGATGCGTTTGCCGGGCAGATGCGCGGGTATCGTGTCGCCGTAGATGCGCTTGGCCTCCTCGCCGTACCATTCGATGAAGCCCGCGGCATAGGCGATTTCGCCCTTGGCTTCGGCGAAAGGCTTGCCCTGCTCGGCCGTCATGATCCGCGCGAGATCGTCCTGGTTCTCCAGCATCAGCTCGAAGAAGCGACGCAGGATGGCCGCGCGCTCCTTGCCCGTGCGGGCGCGCCAGGCCGCCTGCGCGGCGTGGGCGGCCGCGATGGCCTTCGCGACCTGCGGGCGGCCCAAAGACGGAACGGATCCGATCACCGCGCCATTGGCCGGGTCCGTCACGGCGATGGTCGCGCCGTCATCGGCCGAGATCCATTCGCCGCCGATCAGGTTGGCTTGACGAAAGAGGGTTCCGTCCTTGAGCGACGGTGAGGCGATGGCGGAAGCCGCGGTCGTGGTCATGAGCATCTCTCTATCGCTTGGGAAGCTACTTGCGCCGTTTCAGTGTATTGTCTGAAAGGGAAGACGCAGGCCGGGCTCCCTCCAGGTCAGTTCTGCGAGACGGCCCGTGCAGGACAGCGTGATCCAGGCGGTGCGCATGTCCGGCCCGCCGAAACAGATATTGGTAGGCATGATGTCGGGCATCGCCATGACGTCGAGGATGTCGCCATCGGGAGAGATCGTCGTGATTTCGCCGGCTATCAGGGTCGCGACCACGATATTGCCGGAGGCCGCGATGGCCAGGCTGTCCAGGCGGCGATAGCCGGGCAGCTGGCAGACGAGGCGCCCGCCATGCGGGCTCGGCCAAGGCCGCTTCCTGAGCACGCCGGAGCCGCCAATGTCCCAGGCCCAGAGGCGCCCGGTCTCGGTTTCCGCAACATAGACGGTCTTGCCGTCCGGGGACACGCCGACGCCGTTCCCGCCGCCGGGGATCGGGTGGGCGGCCTCCACGATGTGGGATCCATCGGCCGCGGCCCAATAGAGGCCGCCGTGATCGCGATCGCGCGGCCGGGATTTTCCGAGATCGGTGAACCAGAAACCGTCCTGGCCGTCGAACATCAGGTCGTTGGGGCCGCGAAGCCGGTGATCGCCGACGCGGTCGTAGAGACGCTTGACCTCGCCCGTCCGGGGATCGACGGTCTCGATCCGGCCGGTTTCGTAATCGGCCGACGGCGCGACGGGGCGCAGATTACCGTCCGTCTCCGCGAAGGTGAAGCCGCCATTGTTGCAGACGTAGAAGAGGCCGTCCGGCCCGACCGCGAGTCCGTTCGGACCACCCGGCACATCGGCGATCGTCGAGGTCGAACCGTCAGGCCCGACACGCGCGATGCGCTGAGCCGCGATCTCGACGAGAGCGACGCCGCCATCGGGCATCGCGACCGGCCCCTCGGGAAAGCGCAGGCCTTCGGTGACAATCCTCATTCCGTTCCGTCTCCGAACCTGCTCGGCAATGGCTTTCGTTATAGAGAGAAACCAGCCGGATGCCGGCACATGGCGGCATCCGGCTGGAGAGTACGGACACGTTGATGCTGGCCGATGGCGTGCGCCGTTCAGCCGGGGACGACGAAGGCGTGCGCCATGTTGCCCTCCAGGCCGTCGGCGGTCACCGAATGGCCCCAGGCGCGCTTGTTGTAGATGGTCGTCCAGACGGGGACTCCGATTACGTATTCGGGGACTTCCGTCTTGATGATGGTCTGGAACTCGACGAATTGCTCGCGCCGCTTCTTCTCATCGAGTTCCACGGCCGCTGCCTCCAGCAGCTCGTCGACGCGGGCGTTCCTGTAACCCGCCCCGTTGCTCGCATGCACGCCCTTGCGGATGTTCTTGGACCAGTACAGGCGCTGAACACCCACGGTCGGATCGAACAGGTTGCTGATCGTGCTCGCCGTGATCTCGAAATCCCGATCGCCGTAGATGCGCTTCGAATAGGCCGACGCGTCCGAGCTTCTCAGCTGAAGCGAGACCCCGACCCGGTTGAACGCCGCGCGGAGGAACTCGCCCAGCCGAACGCTCTCGCCGGTGAGCGGACTGACGTCGAAATTCATCCGGAAGCGGACGTTGTCCTTCCCGCGGGGATACCCCGCCTCATCCAGAAGGGCCTCGGCCGCCTTGACGTCGAAGGTCCAGGGACCAGGCGTCGGATCGTGATAGGCTTTGAGGAACGGCGCGATCGGAGACTCGTTGGGCGCCAGCATGTTGTAGAAGACGACGCGGCAAATGACGTCGCGATTGATCGCCCGCGCCAGGCCCTGGCGAACCTTCACGTTCGACAGGATCGGGTTATCGAGATTGAAGGTGATCGGTATGACGTTGTTCGAATAGGCGTAGCCGTCTTGCGTGAAGCGCAGATGCGGCACTTTCTTGAGCCGCTCCACATCGTTGAGCGGGACCAGAGTCCGATAGGTCGCATCGGCCGACTGCGTTTCGAGCGCGACGGCGCTGGCTGCCGCATCGGGTACGAACTTGATGATGAGCTGGTCCAGATAGGGCCTGGGCTGGTCCCAGTACGCTTCGTTGCGCAGGTAGACGACGTGGCTGCCTCGCACCCATTCCTTGAACTTGAAGGGTCCGGTGCCGATCGGCGCGCGCACGTTGGCGTTCGACGCGGGGTCGGTCCCCTCATAGATATGCTTGGGCACGATCGGCGTCTCGGCCGCGCACAAGGCGCGGATCATATACGGCACCGGCCGGTTCAGCTTCAGAATGGCCGTCAGCGCATCCGGCGTCTCGACCCGGTCCAGTTGCGCGAACGTGCTGCGCGCGCGCGGATGCACCTCGCGGATCTTCATCAGGCTGTAGGCGACGTCGGCGGAGGTGAAATCGCGTCCGTCATGCCATTTCACGTTGGGACGCAGCTTGAACTCGTAGCTGAGGCCGTCGGCGCTCACCGTCCAGGCCGTCGAGAGCTGAGGCTGCGGCTCCATCGCCTGGTTGAACCAGAGCAGCCCCTCCGTGACCTTGGCGCTGACATGCAGGCTGTTGGTGTCGGCGAACGACACCAGCGATGTCGGCTCCCGGTCGAACAGCAACGTCATCGTGCCGCCGCGGACAGGCTGCGGAGGCGTGTCCTGCGCCTGAGCCGGGCCGATGCCGATCGCGGCCGATGCGGCGAGCAAGGCGATCGCCTCGCGGCGCGATAATTGGTCGAAACTCTTTTCCATTGTGTGCTCCCCTGGTGCTGCTGCGGTCGAAGGCAAAGAGATCGGTGCGCGTTCAGCTGTTTCCACGCCTCGGATTGAGCAGATCATTCAGTCCGTCTCCGACGAGATTGAGCGAAAGCACGGTCAGCGAAATGGCCAGACCGGGGATCGCGGAGAGGTACCAGCTGGAGCGAAGCAGCAGCCGGCCGTCGCGGATCATCGTGCCCCAGCTCACGACGCTGGGGTCCCCGAGGCCGAGGAACGACAGCGCCGCCTCGATAAGGATAGCGTTCGCGACGAGCACCGAGATCGTGACCACGATGGGCGCCATCATGTTCGGCAGGATTTCACCGAAGATGATCCGCGGCACCGAGTAGCCGAGCACCTTGGCGCTGAGAACGAATTCGGCCCCGCGAAGTCCGCGGAATTCCGCTCGAACCAGACGGCCGATCACGGGCCAGGAGGACAAGCCAGCGGCGAAGGCGATCATCCCGATCGTGGGCCCCCCGATCACCACGATCACGATGACCAGAAGGAAGCTTGGGACGGTCTGGAAGAGCTCCATCAGCCGCAAGCCGGCCGCATCGACGCGGCCGCCGAAATAACCACTGAACGCGCCGACCAGCACACCGATCGCCAGGCCGACGCTCGCGGCCGAGAGACCGACGAAGAGCGAAACGCGGGCGCCCCAAACGAGCCCCGATACGATGTCGCGTCCGAGGCTGTCGCTGCCGAGCGGGAAACCCGCGGCGGTCCCCGGCCATATCAAGGCGTCCGTGACGATATCCTGCGGATCGTAAGGAGCCAGCCAAGGCGCGCCGATGGCGAGAACGACGACCAGGAGAAAGATCATCGTCCCGATCAGGAAGGCGGGATTCCCGACCACAATACGGCCGACCCTGCGCAGCACGCTTTGGCTGCCCCGGCTCGAACCATGCACGCCGACGGACGCTCCCGAATGTTCTGAATCGGTGGTCATGTCTGGTCTCGTATCCGAGGGTCGAGCAGTGCCTGAACCAGGTCGACCGTATAATTAGCGATGATCACCAGCATGGCGGACAGCAACAGGACGCCGAGGAGCAGATTGAAGTCGCGCCCCTCCACGGCCTCGACTGCCAGACGACCCATGCCGGTCCAGCCGAAAACCGATTCGACGACGATCGCGCCGCCCAACAGGTTGCCGATATGCAGTCCGGCCATCGTCGTGACGGGGATCAGCGCATTTCTGACCGCATGCCGCCTGTAGATCAGCAGGGGGTTGAGCCCCTTGGCGACGGCCGTGCGGATGTAGTCCTGCATCTGGACCTCCAGCAGCGTGGCGCGCATCAGTCGCGCATAGATCGCGATGAAGAAGGACGACATCGCCAAGGCGGGCATGACGAGGTAGCGGGCCCGGTCCGCGTAATAGGCCCAGCCGTCCAACTGGACCCCGAGCGTCTCACTGCCATGGTCCGGGAGCCAACCCAATTTGACCGAGAACAGGATGATGGCCATCAGGCCGATCCAAAACCCCGGCGTGGAATAGAGCACCAGCACGACGAAGGAGAGTAGCTGGTCGGGCCATCGCCCGACATTGGCCGCCATGATCGCCCCCAGGACGACGCCGATCACCAGGGCCAAGCCCAGGGCGAAGACCATCAGCGCCAGGGTGTTGGGCAGCCGCTCGACGATCAACGCGGTGACGGGACCGCCATAGCGGGTCGAGGTTCCCAGATCGAGCCGGACGAGGTGTGCGATGTAATTGAAAAGCTGCGTCAGAACGGCTTGATCGAGACCGAACCGCTCGCGAAGCGCCGCCATGCTTTCCGCGGTAGCAGAGCCCGACTGGGCAGCGAGCACATCAGCCGCATCTCCAGGCACCAGCTGCAGGAACAGGAAACAGAGGATCACGATCCCCAGAATCGTGGGAACCGCCTTCATGGCCGCAACGGCGGTCATGAGGACCAGGGAATAAAGCAGTGACGCGACACGCTTCATAGGCGGCTGCCTTATGACAAGCTGGAGCAGAAATTTCGAATGCGCGCGCAACCTTCGGTGAGCTGATTGTCGGATCCGGCGAACGAAACCCGAAAATGCGAAGCGACGCCGAAGGCGATGCCCGGAACGACGGCGACGCCCGCTTCGCTCAGCAGCTCGAGCGCGAAATCATAATCGTCGGCGATGATCTTTCCGGAGACGGCGCGGCGGCCGACGACCTTTCCACAAGCCGGGAACGCATAGAACGCCCCTTCAGGCGATCCGCAGTCCAGCAAGGGGATATGACGGAGCAGACCGACGACGAGATCGCGCCGCCGCCGGAACTCGTCGCGGCGCTCGGCGATGACGTCTTGCGTCCCCGTCAGCGCCTCGACCGCTGCCCATTGAGTGATTACCGAGGCGCCCGAGGTCTGCTGGACCTGCGCCTTCTCCATGGCCTCGATCAGCTTGACCGGACCGGCAGCGTAGCCGAGCCGCCAGCCCGTCATCGAATAGGCTTTCGACAGCCCGTTCATCGTCAGGGTCCGGTCGTAAAGGCGCGGCTCGACTTCGGCAATCGTGCGGAAAGGCTGATCGACATAGATTATGTGCTCATACATGTCGTCTGTTAGGATCCAGACATCGGGATGCCGCAGCAGGACATCGGCGATCGCCTGCAGCTCGGCCTTGCCGTAGACGGCGCCGGTCGGGTTCGACGGCGAGTTCAGGATAAGCCAGCGCGTGCGCGGCGTGATCGCCGCTTCCAGCGTCTCGGCGCTCAGCTTGAAACGGTCGCTCTCGGCGGTCTGCACGAAAATCGGTACGGCGCCGCAGAATGTCACGATGTCCGGGTAGGACACCCAATAAGGCGCGGGAACGATGACCTCGTCGCCGGCATTCAGGGTCGAGACCATCGCGTTGAAGATGATCTGCTTGCCGCCGGTGCTGGCGATCGTCTGGTTCGCGGCGTAATCTAGGCTGTTATCGCGCCTGAATTTCTGCGCGATGGCACTCCGCAGAGCCGGAATGCCGGCAATCGGCGTGTATCTGTTCTCACCGCGGCGAATGGCGGCGATCGCGGCATCCTTGACGTTTTCGGGCGTGTCGAAATCGGGCTCGCCCATGCTCAGCGAGATCACGCTGCGGCCTTGGGCCGCCAGCGTGCGCGCCCTCGCGCTCATGCCAATGGTCGCCGGCTCCTCGACGCTTTCGAGCGCACGCGACAAGACGAGCCCGGCTTCGTTGGAAAACTTGGCATCCAAGGCGGCAATTTGCGGCATCATGGCACTCATCTCATGCAACGCAAGAAGCGGCGAGCGGCGAAGACAACAACGCGCCGACGGCCCGGCCGACCTCGCCCGCCCGGGCCTGATCAAGGCTCATCTGCGGCGGCCGGACACGCAGCCAGCCGGCTTGGCCGTGAAGATGGGCCAAAGCCGACTTGACCGAGGAAATCTGGGCATGGCCGGACGTCAAACGACGCGCTTCGGTAATGCGCCGCTGCAGGGCGTCGACACGCTCGGCCTGAGCCCGATCGCAATTATGTCGATAGATCTCGGCAAGGTCGCGCGCGACGAAATTGCTGGTCGCGGTGATGCAGCCGGCGCCGCCGATCGCCAGGGTCGGCAACATCAAGGGATCGGCTCCGACGAGAACCGGGAAGCCCGGAAGCTGCTCGATCAGAGCGGTCGCATTCGCAAGATCGGCAGATGAGTCCTTGATGCCCGCGATGACGCCGCCGAACCGGTCGAGCAACCGCCGGACCACCGCCGGCGTGATGGCGACGCCGCTCATCTGCGGAATATGATAGAGCACCGCCTGTAAAGCCGGGTCGTTCACGCGGTCGACGATGAAGGAATAGCTCGACACGAGCGCGTCCTCCGCCACGTTTCTGTAGTAGAACGGCGGAAGCATCAGCACGCGGTTCACGCCGCAGGACAGCGCATGACGCGTGAGCTCGATCGTGTCGAACACCGATGCGGCGCCGGTGCCGGGCGCCAGCCTGGCGGGCTCGATACCCGCGGCGACGACCTTTTCAAGTATCTCCATGCGCTCGCGCGTCGTGAAGGAGGTCGCCTCGCCAGTCGTTCCCAACAGCGCAATACCGTCGCAACCGTCGACAAGCAGATTTTCGGCATGCAGCGCCAGCAATGCGTGATCGACAGAGAGGTCGGCGTTGAGCGGCGTCGCAGCCGCACAGAAAACGCCGTTGAGCGCCTCACGACCGGGTTCGGCTGGACTGCCTGCCATGATGTCTCGTTTCATCGTTCAAACGGCGCCGGATCTGGTGACGACCGAAAGGCTTCGTTCAGACGTCGCCTGACACGGATTTTATCAAGTTGAGCGCCCAAAATGGAATATCGTATTTTTTATAAGGCCTATTTTAGCGTTTCGAACTAATTCGAGAGCATTACGGTCCGTCCGCTGGCCCGCAAGGGATCACATGTCCGGCCTTTTGGATTTTTCGTTCACCGCGAGGCCAGGACCGCGATCTGGGGACATCATGGAAGCTGCCTGCCGCACGGTTTGCGCAGGGACCCGTTGGGCGACGACAAGCCCGTTTCCTGGCTGTCGCGCCGTCTTTCCCGAAGATCGCTTCATCGAGACACGGCGCCATGGCATACCGTCGCAGCGGCAGTTTGCTGTCCGGCCGCGCGCGTCACGCTTGCACCAAAGGGCTCGCAGGCATGGCGATGCGTGGAGCGGGTCAGGTCGTCGCCGCGAGACGATCTTCGGCGATGTGTCGAGGAAGGCACGCCTGAATCACGAAGGCGGAAGGCCACGAAATTCGCCTTCCGCTGTGAATGAGCGCTCGCGACACCTCATGCCGGCGATGGACGGCCGAGCGGCAGGCGATCCGCCTTCGCCTCGCGTTCAGCCGATCGCGATGTCGAGCCAGCCCTTGTCGTCCACACGCGCCACATCGTTTTCGCCGATGACGACGGTCGTCGTTTCGGATTCGACGATCGCGGGTCCTGTGATGTGCTGACGCGCCGCCAGATCGGGGAGCTGGTATACGGCGGTCCGCCTCCAGCGGCCGAAGAAGGCGTCGCGATAGCTGGGCTCGGCCGGCTTGCGCAACGTTGCGACCGTCATCAGCTCGTTTCCGGCGGACGATATGCCCACTGCCGCGACCCTGGCATTGGCGAACACCACCTCCTGCTCGGGCGAGGAGTAGGTGTACAGTTCGGCGTGCCGGCGATGATAGGCGTTCTCGATGTCCTGAACCAGATTGTCGCCGTCCCAGGCCATGTCGTCGAGCCGCACGTCGATCGCAAAGATTTGCTCGCCATAGCGCATCTCTCCCCAGCGCTCGAAGCGAAGGGGCCCGTCGAACCAGCCCTTTACCTGATCGCGGGTCCGCGCCTCCAGATCGTCGAACAGCGAACGCAACGAGGCCGCGTCGGCACGGCGCCCCCCGGCATTGAAGAAGGTCTGCGAGAGTTCGAAACGCAGATCGCTCTGGAGCATGCCCCAGGCCGAGAGCACCGAGGCGACGTTCGGCACGAGGACGCGCTTGATCTCGAGCTCGCGCGCGACCTCGGCGACATGCAGCCCGGCCGCCCCGCCGAAGCTCAACAGGGCGAACCGCCTGGGATCGACGCCGCGCCGCAAGGTGACGATGCGCACGCCGTCGGCCATCTTCTGATTGATCAGGCGATATATTCCGGCGGCCGTCTGATGGCTCGACAGGCCCAGCTGGCCCGCCAGGGCTTCGATCGCGCGCTCGGTCGCCTGCCGGTCCAGTTGCCGCTTTCCGCCGAGAAATTTGGCCGGGTCGAGATAGCCGAGCGCCAGGTTGGCGTCGGTAACCGTTGCCTTGGTCCCGCCCCGGCCGTAGCAGGCCGGCCCGGGAACGGAACCCGCGCTTTCAGGCCCGACATGCAGCGTGCCGCCCGCATCTACGCTGGCGATGGAGCCACCGCCGGCTCCGACGCTGGCGATGTCGAGGCTTCGCAGCGCAATGCGCTCACCGGCGAGGCCGCCAGCCGACGTCAGCGACGTGACGCCGCCGGCGATCAGCGACACGTCGGTGCTGGTTCCACCCATGTCGAAGGGCACGATGTCGTGCGTGTCGAGAAGGGCGGCGCAGCGCAGCGCGCCGGCGATGCCGCCGGCCGGGCCCGAGAGGACGGTCGCCGCCGCGAGACGGCCGGCCTGCTCGATCGGCACCATGCCGCCATGCGAGAGAATGACGAACAGATTGCCGAAAAACCCGTGTTCGCCGAGGCGGTTCTTCAGCCGCCTGAGATATTTCTGCACCGCCGGGCCGACATAGGCGTTCACGACCGTGGTCGAGATGCGCTCGTATTCCTTGATCTCCGGCAGAACTTCGCTGGACCGGGAGACATAGAGCTCGGGCAGGGCCTTCCGCAGAGCCTCGACAGTCTCGATCTCGTGCCGCGGGTTGCGATAGGCATGCAGATAGCACACAGCGACCGAGTTCACGCCCAGCGCCTTGATCTTCTCGATGGCCTGCGAGAGCGAGGCGCGATCCAGCGGCGTGCGAACCTCGCCGGCGGCATCGATGCGCTCGACGACGCCGAGGCGACGGTGGCGCGCAACCAGCGGCTCGATCGGCGCCATGCGGAGGTTGTAGCGATCCGGCTTCAGCCCCTCTCGCATCTCCAAGATGTCACGATGCCCTTGCGTGGTCAGCAAGGCGACCTCCGCCCCCTTGCGTTCCAGCAAGGCGTTTGTTGCGACTGTCGTCCCGTGGACGAAACGTTCGGTTCGAGACAGCAGTTCGCCGGCCGTTAGGCCAAGATGCCGCGCCAGGTCCTCGATGCCGGCGATGACGCCGGCCGATTGATCCTCGAGCGTCGAGGGCGATTTGGTAAAGGTGACGACGCCTTCGCCGGAAATCGCGACAAGATCGGTGAAAGTGCCGCCGACATCGACGCCCAGAACGTAGGTGGTGGACATGGCTCAGCCTTCTCCGACTTCGGCGCTGGTCGTCATCTCGTTCAGGGCATCCAGGCGCCGAGCCTGAGGATCGCGCTCGTCCGGAGCTCCCCAGCCGCCGCCGCCGGCCGACCTGACCTCGATCTTAGCGCCGGCGGGGATCGAAACTCCGACTTCCTTAGTTCGAAACACGCGCGGCTCCATTCCTGCCGCGAGAAGGCGATACGCATGCGGCGCGCCGTCCTGGCCGCCCAGCATTCCCGTCGCGCCGTATTTCACGCCGTCGCCGGCCGTATTGGCCTTCGCCGGCTGCTGCGTCTCGATGCACAGATCGAGCGCCACGCCCAGTCCGCCGCGATATTTGCCGTCGCCGCCGCTGTCCGGCAGGAATTCATGCCGCTCAAAGAACAGTGGAAACCGGACTTCGGCATCCTCGATGCTGCCGAACTTCGCGGCGCCCGCGCTCGGCCAGTCTCCGACCGACGACCAGCCGTCGCCCGAGGACGATCCGCCGCCGCCCGGCCGGGCGTGGAAGAGATGCCAGATGAAGTCCTTGTCCGTGCGCGGATCCACACCCTGTATCGCGATCCTGAAGCGCTTGCCCCAGCCGGCCATTGTCTGCCCCGGACAGGACTGGCTCAGCGCCTTGATCACCGCCTCGGCGATCTCGCTCGCCGGGTGATTGGTGCACATGGTCACGGCATGACCGGGATCGGGAAGGACGATGGTGCCCTGTTTCAACTTCACCGACAGGACCCGGAACGTACCGGAGTTCTTCGGAATAGCAGGATCGAGCAAGTAGGCCAGCGCCATGACGACCGCTGACTGCGTGTTGGCATAGGGCGAGTTGACGAAGCTTTCGGTCTGCGCGGCAGAGTCCGTCAGGTCCACCTCGATATCGCCGCCACGCTTGGTCACCGTCGCGGCGATCCGCAGATCGGTATTGCCTCGCCCGTCATCGTCGAGAAAGGCCTCGCCGTGGAAGACGCCGTCCTCCCAACCCTCGATCTGATGCCTGGCCTGGCGCTCGGAGGAATCGAGGATCGCATCGATGGCGTGCATGACGAGAGCGGAGCCGAACTCGCGAAAGAGCTGGATCAGCCTTTTTTCGCCCAGGCGGGCCGAGCCCACCATGGCTGCGAGATCGCCCTTGAAATCGCGCGGATGGCGCACGTTGAGCGCCAGGAGATCGACGAGATCGTCGCGCTGCCGCCCTCCCTCGCAGAGCAGCAGCGGGGGCACGCGCAGCCCTTCCTGGTAGATTTCAGTTGCCCCGGCGTTGTAGCCGCCATAGGTGGCGCCCCCGATGTCGCTGTGATGCGCGCGCACGACAGCCCATAGCAGCCTCTGCTCGCCGTCGAAGACGGGTACGAACGCCGTGAGATCCGGCAGGTGGCTGCCGCCGTGATAAGGATCGTTAAGAAGAAAGACGTCGCCCGGTCCGATCGTCTCGAAACGCTTTTCGACGGCCTCGACCGCATAGGACAGGGCGCCGATATGGATCGGGATATGATCGGCCTGCGCGACAAGCCGGCTGTTTCGATCACAGATCGCGATGGAGTAGTCCCGGCTCGAATTGAGGATCTGCGAGTAGGATGTCCTCAGCATCGCCTCGCCGACCTCATCGACGATCGCGCGCAACCGATGCTGAACGACGGATCTCGTGATGGGATCGAGCGCGGTCATGATGTCACCCTCAGGGTCGGAAATGGCCGGCCATGCCGGCATGCCAGGGGACCGGCACGTCGCCGGCCTCTCGAAGCAGCTCTCAGTCGCACAAGACCAGATGTCCCTCGCCGACCTGCTCGTAGCGCCGGCGCACGGGCTCGTAGCCCAGAGGCCGGATCGGACTTTTGATCTCTTCGTCGGCCGGCGAGGCGCGTGTGCCGCGCAACTCCGGATCGGCGACCGGCACCGCCGAAAGCAGCCGCTTCGTATAGGCGTGGCGCGGATTCTCGAAGATGGCTGAGCGCGGCCCGATTTCGACGATCTCGCCGAGATACATCACGGCGACGCGGTGGCTGACCCGCTCGACCACCGCCATGTCGTGCGAAATGAACAGATACGACAGGCCGAGGCTATGCTGAAGATCCAGCATGAGATCGACGACCTGAGCCTTGATCGACACATCTAGGGCAGAAACGGCTTCGTCCGCGACCAGTATCTTGGGGCCGAGGCACAGCGCGCGCGCGATGCAGATACGCTGACGCTGACCGCCTGAGAACTCGTGGGGGTAACGCCAGATCATGTCGGCGCTCATCCCGACGCGCTGCAGCATGTCCGCCGCCTTGTCCTCCGCCTGCCGAAGATTGGCCGCGAGGCCGTGAATGCGCATGGGACGCCCGATCGCCTCGCCGATCGTCTTGCGCGGATTCAGGCTGGCGAACGGATCCTGGAAGATCATCTGGATGCGGCGCGCCAGGCCTTCCTCTGCCGGCGCGCCTGCCTCGTCGGGCTCAGTCGCGCCCAAGGCGATCGCACCGCCCGTCGGCTTCACCAGGCCGACGATGGCACGGCCGGTCGTGGATTTGCCGCAGCCCGACTCGCCGACGACCGACAGCGTTTCGCCCGGCTGCATCGTGAAGGACACGCTCTCGACCGCATGGACCTGTCCGATCACGGATTGCATGAGCCCGGCCCGGATCGGGTAACGCACTTGCAGGTTCTCGACCTTCAGGATCGGGGGGCAGGCGGTTTGGCGCGTGTCAGCTGCGGGCGTCGCCCCCGGCGCCGCCGGCGCAGCGGCCGCAAAGCGCTTCGGCAGCGCCTCCCCTGCCATGGAGCCGAGCTTGGGAATAGCGGCCAACAGCGTCTGGGTATAGGCCACGCGGGGATGGCGGAAAATGTCCCGCGTCGATCCCGCCTCGACGATCCGCCCCTTGTTCATGACGATCGTCCGGTCGGCGATCTCGGCTACGACGCCCATGTCATGCGTGATGAACAGGACCGCCATATGCTCTTCCGCCTGCAAGGCACGGATGAGATCGAGGATCTGCGACTGGATGGTCACGTCTAACGCCGTCGTCGGCTCGTCGGCGATCAACAGCTTCGGGCTGCAGGCGAGCGCCATGGCGATCATCACGCGCTGGCGCATGCCACCCGACATCATATGGGGATGCTGCCCTGCCCGGGACTTGGAATCGGGAATCCGAACACGATCGAGCAGGCGTACCGCCTCAGCTTCGGCGGCGGATCGCGACAGCGAGCGATGCGTGCGCAACGCCTCCGATATCTGCAGGCCCACGGTCAGGACCGGATTGAGGCTCGTCATTGGCTCCTGGAAAATCATGCCGATCTCGTCGCCGCGCACCGACCGCATCTGCGCTTCGGTCAGGGGGAGCAGATCGCGACCCTGGAGTGCGATGCGGCCCTCGATCCGCGACTGCCCTTTCCTCAGGAGCCTCATGATCGACATCGCGGTGACGCTCTTGCCCGAGCCGGATTCGCCGACGATCGCAACTGTCTCGTTCGCCGCAACGTCGAACGAGACGTCGTGCACGACCGGGAGCCAACCCTCGGCACCTTTGAAGGACGTCTTCAGGGCCTGCACCGACAGCACCGGCGTCATCGACACCAAAGCATCCGCGCCGCGCTGCGTGCCGTCCTCCGACCCAAGACCGTCGCCGCGTTGCGTTGGCATCGTCAGATAGCCTCCGAATTCTCAACTCGCTCGACGTGAACGGATATCCGGGCACAGATCCAGCCCGAAACATCAGTAGGCCTTCGCGTCTCAGCGTCCGACACGGGTCAAGTGGGGCCAAGAGGGCCAAGACACTGACCAGCTAGATCACGAGCCAAGGGATTGCAATGCTAGCAAGGCGTAACGATTTTCGACTTTATCGATGCAAACGCCACAAAATTGGATTATTATTCCAACTGAAACCGTATAGCACTCAGGCGACCAATGCCACCTCGGGCCACGGGCTGCGATTTGGCGTAACTCACCAAAGGCGAAGCGACATCGAACCCATGGGTTTGTCACCATAGCGACGAGGACGAGAGATCATGGACGCGACGGAACCGGCAGGGAAACGTGTCGATGAACGCGACATTCGCATCCTGATGGCGTTGCAGGACGATGCGCGGATTTCCAACAAAGACCTCGCAAAGCAGGTCAATCTGACGCAGACTCCATGCTTGCGGCGCGTCGCCTTGCTTGAGAAAGAAGGATATATCAAGCGATATAAGGCCGTTATAGATTACCATAAACTTGGCTATTCGATCAGAGCCTTCGTTTTCGCGACCAGGAAAAGAGATTATAATAAGGACGAAGTCTGGTCGAAAGTGGCCGAGATACCAGAAGTAATTTCATGCTATATCATAAGCGGCGAGCATGATATGATCGCAGAAGTCATCGCTAAAGATATGCAAGATTACAGCGCAATTCTCATGAAGAAAATAAATGGCATAGATGGTATATATGACGCAAGAAGCATGTTTGCCATGGAAACATTGAAGACAGAAGCGTCTTTTTCTCTTGCTATAAAATAGACAATATCAATTTTTTCAAACAGCAAACATCATCGTTGCCTCCTCCATCTTTCGACCGATGCGAGCCGGATCGTCCCAGCATCGCGGGTGGATGGAGATCGACGTTCGCAGGTTTGAAGGACTCGGGCGAAAGGCGATACGCGAAGCGTCGGTGGGCGAATGGCCGGTTCGTGACATCGAGCCCGGTTGTTCATATCAAGCCACAGGAGGCGCGACATGAAGGACGTACGGCACGATATCAGGGTCTTTCACAAGGGAGATGACCTCGTCGGCGAGTGCCCCACCTGGAACGTCGAGGAGAACGCACTCTACTGGGTTGATACGCGCCGTCCCTTGATCCGCCGGCAGCAGGACGGCGGCAACCCGCATACCTGGTCCCTTCCGACGGGAATGGGCGCGTTCGCCTTTCGCGCGACCGGTGGCATCGTCGCCGGAATGCAGAACGGGTTCGACTTCATCGACCTCGATACGGGCGTCGTAACGCCGATCCACAACCCGAGCCAGACAGGCCCGCGAACCGGCTCAACGACGGAAAATGCGACGCAAAGGGGCGGTTCTGGTGCGGCTCGCGCGATGGAAGGGGCGTCGATCGAACCGGATCGCTGTATCGCCTCGATCCCGATCTGACATGCCATCGCATGGACACGGGCATCATCATCTCCAACGGCACGGCGTTCTCGCCCACAGAGCCGGTGTTGATCTAGGGCGATTCGGCCGGCGAAACGCTATACCGCTACGATTTCGAGCTTGATACGGGCGCTGTCAAGAACCGGCGCACGTTTATCGACACCCGCCATATGCCGTGGCGGGTCGATGGAGCCAATTTCGACGACGAAGGCTACTACTGGTGCGCCCTCGTCTACGACTGGTCGGTCGCGCGCTTCGATCCGCAAGGGCGGCCTGACCGTCTGGTGCAGTTGCCGACGCACTGCCCGACGATGTGCTGTTTCGGGGGGCCCGATATCGACATACTCTACATCACCACAGCGAGTACGTTCCTCAGTGAAACCGAGCGCGCAAGCCAGCCGCTGGCGGGCTCGGTGTTGTCGATCCATGGGCTCGGCTGCCGCGGCTTGCCACCGACCCGCTTTGCTGGCTGAGGCCGTGCTGGTCTTGGCCTTGAGGATCATGGCGTGGGTGCAGATCCTCCGCCGAATCATCGTTAGGTCGAGCATGATGTCTGCAATTCAGGCTCGGCCAATTCAGCAGATCGCGGCTAATTCCATTTAGCGTTTCATAAGACATTCATCGATCGAGTGACTTGCTTTAGCCGCGCGTATAATTTGCGGTTCAAACCACAATCACCGCTTCTTGTCGATACGCGCCGTTGGCTTGGTTGAAGCCTCGAGATCCAGCCGAGCTTGCCGCGCTACTGAGTTTAGCTTCCGCATCAATTGCTCCCGCCGGGTCTCCGGATCAGGCATCTTCGCCACAAAATCCCTCACCTTCAACGCCAGAGCCCGATCGCTGGCCTTTCCTGTCCTCTCGAGTTCCTTGGCATGAGCGAGATACTGAGCCCGTATCTTAACCTGCCGCTCACGAGCCTTCGCCTCCCATGGTCGCGATTCCAAGGCGCCGCCCTTCGCCGCTCGAACGACATCTGCCCGAGCATTCTTGTCCGTCTCGGGAACGACGCCGCGACGCCGCAGCGCCACTACCGTTCCCTTGTCGTGTTTGCGCACCTTGCCTCGCGTCCGACGCGGTGTCGCCTCAGCCGCAACGCCGCGTATCCGAAGCTCGCTGGCGAACCGCTCGCGCCAGGTTGCCAGATCAGCCTTTCGCGGATTCAGGCGCTTCCCGCTGTAGCCCTGCGAACGAACCGTCAGATGAACGTGCGGATGTTTCTCGTCGAGATGCTGGACGAAGACATAGTCGTAATTCGCTCCAAAGGTCTCGATCGCGAACGCCCGCACGGCATCCTTCACCGCGATCGGATCGGTTCCCGGCGGCATCGAAAGGATGATATTGACCGAGACCGTGCCGTCGCGACGCCGCTTATCGTCGAGCACAGTGTCCTCAGTCCAGCGCGACTGCAGGTCCTTGAGACCTTCTCTGCCCTGCATGAGCGAGCCCTGTTCGGTCTCCGCCGTCAGCTCGCCATTGCGCATGATGTATTCGAGATGGGATTTGAGATGTCCGGCGTCTTTGGTGCGCCCGGTGATCTTGACCATCACCTCCGGCGCACGGCCGACTATGCGCTCGAGACGGGCCCGCATCGCCGGCGTGCCCCGCTGCGGAGCGACCGGATCGGGAATGTCGGCCTCGGACACGCGTGGCCGTCGCACCGGCGTCCGCCAGACATAGGAGATCGGCGGCAGGTCATCGAGCAGTTCCTGAGCACCCTTGCTGCTCATCGGCGACCCTCCCAGTAGGTGCTGGTTCGGTCTAGCACTTCCTTTAACTCGCCCTGCAGCGCCTCCAACGCCCCGCGCGCATCATCCAGCCCGGATCTGGAGCCGCCCGCCGTGCCGTCGCCGCTATTCGCGGCCCTGGCAATCTGGTTGATGTTACCGCCGATCCGATTGAGCTCGCGCGCAATCGACCGCAACGCCTCGCGCTCTCCGTCCGACTGCTGCGCCGGAGCGCCGAGTCGCGACCGAACCAGCGACGTGATCCATTGCGTCCGCGTCATCCCGCGCGCCGCAGCCATCTCGCCAAGCTGACGCAACTCGCTCTCCCGAAAGCGCACCGTCACCTTCTGCGGGGCGCCGACCGCGACCGGTGCGCGCTTCGATTCCGGTGCGCCGACAGCGCTCTCGAGCAACCGGCGGATCAGGGCCGACTTGCCGCCTTCGGTCGCCGCCAGAGCAGCGAACTGCAGCGCCAACTCGTCCGAAACCCGCAATGTCAGCGTTGGCATCCGAGCGCTCCATCGCTGCGGCAAAAACCAGCGACGCGCCGAAGCGCATCGCAACGCCAATTTGACGTAATAATCCGCTGGCGGCAAGCCTATCCTGCACTAGGATAGAACCCAAAGACTCTCCACCATCCACCTCGGTTAACGATTCGAAAAGGTGCAACTGCTGCCGTATGGGAACAGCCCACAGCGAACCACCACGTCGAGGTCTGGAGGATCAACCGGGCCGGGGAAGAAGCGTGGTTCAAACCACACACTGGCAGTGCGCTGGCCCGCGCTGCTCAGCCCACCAGCACGGCGTCGATCCGAAGCTCGCGAACAGGCACGTCCTCACTTCCACCATCATCGAAGGCGACGCGGGGGCGCGCCTGTTCAGCATCCGGCCTTGCGTCGAGGACCAACTGGCCGATGCGCTGGCCTGCGCGCACCCGCACTATCGCGCCTTTTTTGCCCGGGACGGTCAGCGCTGTGGCTGAACCTGAGGCTGGCTTCTCGCGAGCTGATGCGCGATCGTTCTCCGGCGCTCGGGCATCTTTGGCCCCATCCCCTGCTGCTGTGTCGTGCGCTGCCGCTGGCGCGACGGGCGACCGGACAGCGGATGCAAACTCTCGGGCCTGCGCGTCGGTGAAGGTATTGCGCTCCTTGACGGCTCGCTCCACGTAGGATGGCTCCTGCCGCCACGCCTGGTAGAGCTCGTAGACCGCACGGATTGAACTGGTGGCCAGCTCGTCCTGCAAGAAGCCCGGCATCTTCGGCACCGCCGCATAGCGCGAAACCCAGTCGCGCGGCTTGCCCAGACGCCGAGCAATCTCGGTTTGCTTCTCGCCGGCCTCGAGCCGCGCCGTGATGAAGCGCGCGATCTCACTGGGCTTCAGATCGTCGCGCTGAATGTTCTCGACCATCTGGGCGTAAGGGCTCGCGTCAGCGCCGTCCTGAACGAAGACGGGCGCCTCGACCAACTCGGCGAGCTTCGCAGCCCGGTAGCGCCGCGCGCCCATCACGATGATCAAGCGCCCGGCCTGATCGGAGCGCCGAACCACGATCGGCTGGAGAATGCCGTCGATCCGGATCGACGCCGCAAGGTTCTGCAATTCGTCCTCCGGAAATTCCTGCCTTGGCTGACCGGGATCCTCGTCGATCAGGTCCAGTGCGACCCTGAGCGCGCGGCCATTCGGGGCGCCCTGTTCGGCGGCATCCGCCAGGTCCTTGAAACTCAGATCCAACGCCATGCGATCAGCCCATCTGCTCGACGATGCGCGACAGAACGAGGCGGATTTCGCGGCCGGCCTCCTGCGCCGAGCGCTTCTTCAGCTTCCACACCGGCACACCCTCCGCCACCGCCTCGGCATAGCCATCACGCGCCACGATATGACCGGGAAAGACGTACTTTCCCGCCTCGCGGAGAAGCTGGTCGAGATGCGCCCGCTGGCGGGGCGACTTCGTGTTGAAGTTCGACGGCAGGAGCCCAAGAAACTTCATGTCGGATCGGCCATAGCGCTTCTGCACGCCGATCACGGTCTGGAGCAGGCCTTTCACGCCCTTCACCGAATAATCCTCGAGATAGATCGGCGACAGCACATGGCTCGCCGCAACTAGGGCTGCCACGCTGCGCAATCCCAGCGAGGGCGGGGTGTCGATGACGCAGACGTCGAACGCAGCGCTCCCGGCGCGGAGATTGTCGCGGAACTGCTGGATGCCGGCCGCGTCGCCTCGATCGACATCGGTGAGGGAGCTGTCCGAGGCCGCAAGCGTGACGCCATCAGTGCCGCCGGTGATCGGGGCCCGGGCCCCGCCCTGTCGAAACAGCTCGGCAGCCGTCACGTCGCCACGATGACGCTTCATCGTATCGGTGGCGTTGCCTTGGGCATCCGCGTCGATCAGCAGCACCCGGCCGCCGGTTTCGGCCAGGTGCCAGGCAAGATGAACCGCCAGCGTCGTCTTGCCGACGCCGCCCTTCTGGTTGTTGATCACGATGGTCTTCATGCGAACGCGACACAGTCCCGACGATTTCAATCGGAGCGTGTTCTGGCGGGAGATCGCGGCGATGACGTGACGGTGTGGTTCAAACCACACCCTCGGCGATAGACCAACGGCCTCCTGGCCTGCGCGTAGCGGAGCACGCGCAGGCCAGGCGACATGCGAAAAGGCCGGCCCGACGCACGTGGCGTCAGACCGGCCGTCTCGGATCGTGATGCTCAGAATGGCAGTGCGGCAAGCTCGGCGGCGTGCATCGGGGCCCAGCCCTCGATATCCGCGAAGTATCCCGTCTCCGCATCGCTGCGGTCCTGCTCCGTCAGGAATTCAAGCTCGCGCTTCGCCTCGCGCCGCTCGCGCGGCGTCAGGCAGGTATTGTTCAGTTCGGCCTTGAGTTCGGCAATCTGCTGATCGATCGGCATGGTCATGAGAACCTCCTTCGTCTCGAATGGACGAAGGCGCCCCACGCGTCGGTGGAGACCGGGTCAAGGATCGGCGTAAGCCGACCGCCGTAGGCGGCGCGTGGGGGAGCCGAAATGCGCCAGCATTTTGGGGGCACCGCGCGTCCTTGAGGCGGGCTCCGCCGGCCGTACCATGGCACGACCAGAGAGCCCCTCCAGTTCGCGCGGGAAGCACCAGGGCGGCTGACACGGCGCAGATCGCGCAATGGCTAAGGTGTAGTTTGAACCAACAAATGCCGAGATGTGGTTTGAACCACAAAGCGCCCGCCGATCGCTCCATTGAGTCGGATGTGGTTTGAACCACAAGCCGCGCTGAGGGCTCTTTGGGGCCGGCTGTGGTTTGAAACAACAGCAAACAGAGGAGGTAAAAAGGGCGGGGTGATTTCGCAGGCGTGGCTGTGAGGCGGAATGATTAGCCCCGCCTCGCGGCGGGGCCATCTTGGGCTGGGAACTCAGTTGCGGTTCGGGCGGGACCAGATGAGCTGGAGGCCTTCCGTGCCTTCGACTTCGATCAGGTTGGCGTAGATGGGGGCAGGAAAGCTCGGATCGTCGAGCTTGACTGAGAGATAGTCTCGCCCCTCATCCGAGGTCTTCTGCCAGGCCGCGCCAAACTCGACAGCGCCTGCGAGGATGCGGAAGGCCGGACCCTTCTCGGACGGCCGCTCCGGGCGCACCATCTTGGCTTTGACGTTGAGGTTGAGGGTCTTGATCGTGCCGTTGAAGCCGTCGCCGTTCGAGGTGAAGCTGCCGATGATCGCCATTGTCGTAGTTCCTTCTGGTTGCTCGAGGCTATCGCCCATCGCGGCCTCGATTGCAGTCGAAAAACTGGAGGCGCTCGACCTGCATCCTGAAGGGACCGCAACGTAGTGGAGGACGGCCGGGAGTGGCTTTCTTGTCCCGCGAGGAATGGGACCGCAGGGCCCAGGGGAAGAAAGTCGCGCCCGGCCGTTGCAGGTGTGAGAGCGAGACGGCGCGTCAGCGCCGACGGCCTCCGGTCAGACATGCCCAACGAGGACGCAGTGGACGGAAACGCCCTTGGAAACAGCCGGGGACCGCATGGTGGCAGCGCCCTTCAGTGATCACGAACTGGCTTCGACATCATCGAGCTCGATCACCTCAAGCAGCCTCCGCGATCGAGCTGGTCTGCGGCTGCAGCCCGTGAAGATAAGCCACGGCCCGCTGTGCATGCGCCGCGGCTGCAAAGATGAAGCGTTTGTCGCTGGACAGAACCTCGAGCCAGGAAGCGAGATAGCTGGCGTGACCTGGACGCGGCTCCAGCTCCGGCATGATGCCAAGATCGGCGCAGAGGAAGCAGCTTCCGAGTTCCGCGATCAGCTCCTCGCGCGCCCGCTCGCTTCGATCCTTGCCGTAGCGACTGAGATCGCGGTTCGCGCGATGCCGAGCTGCCGTCCAATGCGTCGCCTCATGGCTCAGTGTCGCGACATAAGAACCGCCATCGCGAAACGCCGCGAAGGGCGGCATCTGAATGTGGTCCGTCGCCGGAGAGTAGTAGGCGCGATCGCCGCCATGTCGGATGACGGCGCCGGTCTGAGCAAAGAAGCGATCGGCATGATCGATCCGCTCGATCGGATCGCAAAGCGGTTCAGACGGGTTATGGTCGTTGGCGGGCAAGCCGTCGATCTGCTCGGCGTTGAAGACCGTGTAGGATTTGAGGAACGGGATCTCGCGATCGACCGCATCGCCCAAGGCATCGGTTTCGGTTTTCTTGAAGCGGCTCGCGAAGACGACCGTCGAGCCGGTCTCGCCCTTGCTGACAGCACCGCCAAGTTCGAGCGCCTGCTTGAACGTCATCCAGATCGGCGAGGCGTATCCGCGCGCTGCAGCTTCGGACCAGAGCAGGAGCACGTTCATCCCGCTATAGGGCAGGCCGTTATGCCGCAGCGGCCGTGTCATGTCTCCACCGCCGTTTCCAGAACGCCATGGCTGCATCCACGGACGCACACCCCTCTCTAGATCGGCGACGATCCTGTCGGTGATCTTCGCGTAGATATCCGCGCGCGGCTTCTTGTCTGACCTGCCCATGATTCAACCTCCATTGTAGAGGTCGCAGCCGTTGCGACCCCGTCACGGAGGTCGAGCAGCCGGGAGCCCGGGCAATGGCTGCACCCGGCGGGCTGGAACGAAGTGGAAGACGGCGAAGCCGTTGCAGCCAATGCCGTCCCGGCCAAGACCGTCGTCCGGGACGGGTCGCGATCGGCCGATCGGACCTGACAGTCCTATCTCGCGTCCGAGGGCTGGCGCCGGGGGCCGATAGCCGCTATCTTCTGACTATCTGACTAGATTAATCATTATGGTGAAGAGAACTGCGCGAATGGCCAAGGCGTTGCCCCGAGGACGATGGAAGCTTGAAGACGCCAAGGCGCGCTTCAGCGAAGTCGTGCGTCACGCACGGACCGAGGGGCCGCAGCGGGTGAGCGTGCGCGGCCATGACGCGGTCGTGGTCATGAGCGTCGAGGAGTTCGAGCGTCTGGTTACGCAAGAACCGCAGGCACCCTTCGTCGAGTTCATGGAGAGCCTGCATCTGGACGGGCTCGACTTGGCGCGCGAGGCAGATTTCGGGCGGGACGTCGAGCTTTGAAAGGCTGGCTGCTCGACACAAACGTCGTCGCCGCGCTGATCAATCCCAATGGCGCTCCATCGGTCAAGGAATGGGCGCGCAACCAGCAGGAGGACAGCTTCTTCATCAGCGTCCTGACGCTGGCCGAATACGACAAGGGGATCCACAATCTGGCTCCCGACCATCCCGACCGGCCGAGATACAAGGCCGCCCGCGATGCTCTGGCGATGCGCTTCAAGGACCGAATGCTCGGGGTTGGCAACCCGGTCGTGCTGGCCTGGGGGCGGTTGTCCGGAGAGATCAGGCGGGCGAGCGGTCATCCGCCGACGGTGATCGACACGATGCTGGCGGCGACCGCGATCGAGCACGAACTCTATCTCGTGACGCGCAACACCAAAGTCGTTAGCGCGACAGGCGCGGTGGTGTTCGATCCGTGGAACGATGACCCGGACCGGTTTCCGCTTAGGCCTGCCGGGAAAAGAGCGCGTTGAACAATGACCGGTCGCACTGGCCAATGAGATAGTGAGCGGGGATGGCGCCCCGCTCACGCCGGCTCAGCCGAACGCCGCCATCTGGGCCGCGGCCGCCTTGCGGTCAACGGATGGGCCGGTCGTCTCGGCGGCTCGCTCGAAGGGCTTCCACCGTTCGCCGATGACCTGCTCGTAGGCGGTGACTGCGCCCTCGGCCGCCATCAGCAGAGCGTGCGCCTGGACGCCCATGTCGGCGGCGAATTCTCGCTTTCGCTGAGCGGGGCCGTCGAAGCCGACCGGCCCATCGACATCCTCATTGCGAGCGTCGCAGGCCGATTTGGCAGTGGCGTCGCGGGCCTCGGTGACCGCGCGGGAGTAGAACTGTCCGGCGCCATGGGCCGAGCCGACATACGCGCCGACGATGCGTTGCAGGTGGATCTGCATCGCCCGCTCACCGAGCCCATCCTGCAGGCTGGTGGCCGTCTCCACGATCAGCCGCTCGTGCATGTCGCGGATGCCCTCGCCATCGAGGACAGGGAGCCCAAAACTCTCGGAGATGAGGAGCGCCTGCTGCGTGTCGGGGCAGGCGAGCCGGGTCATTTCGATGGTCGTGCTCTTGCGGAACGGCACGACGCGGGCGGTCTGCCGGGGTGAATGTACGGTCTTGGCCATGGGAAAAGTCCTTTCTTCGGTTGCGCCCTCGGAGCCGGATCGGCGCCTGGCCGTCGTCCCCTCGGGTGCGGTCGATCCGGACCGTCGAAAGCCCTGGCGCATCAGGGCCCGGCCTATGCCAGGCGAGCGGACGAGGCCTGCGGCCAAGCAGGGCGATTGCCCTTGCGAAGGACGCTGCGCCTCGTCTGCGAGATCGCCAAAGGCCGGCCGCCACGCGGCGCGGAACGCGGCCTTGAAGCGCCTGGCCGACGGTTCAGACCGCGGCAAACCCGAGAGGACGAGGGCCAGCCCGGCCTTGCGTCAGCGACGTAAACGAAACGGACATTTGGGCCTCGCAGCCATGCGCCGCCGATCGCCTCGGATCTGACGGACCTACAACGGCCGACCCCCACATCGCCCGGTCACGCCGCGCCCGGAGCAAACATCCGATGACGTTCGCAATGGGCGGCGATGGCCCGGTCCTGCCGCGCGAGCTTGCGCGACAGCGCCTCGATCTCCGGCTGGCGCTCGGCTGTCAGCGCGGCAAGCGTCGAGCGATAACATTCCAGCACCGTGCACATGCCGGACGAGTTGCCTCGACGATCGCCATGGCGTTTGCGCTGCTGCGGGACCAACGTGATCGCCCGGCGCGTAATCTGCCGGTCGATCAGCTCGAGCTGGCGCTGGACCTGACGGCGCGCCTCCTCCATGCGGGAGAGCTGCGCCAATGCCTCGGGCGCGATGATCACGACAACGCTCCGCGCTGCCAGCCGAGGAAGCTGGAAGGACCGCCATAGACAGCATGACGGCTCGGATCGATGACGAAGCCGAACCGGCCGACCGCATACTCGTCCGCTGGAACGAGAAAGCGGCGCTCTTCGGTCCCGGTGCCGCGCCGGTCGCCGAGCGTGGCGACGCATTCGACAAACCCCTTTTGATGCTCGGACGTGATCGCCGAAACCACGATCCAGTCGCCGGCATGTGCATCATGAAAAGCCCGCCGGTCCTTCTCATAGGATTCGCCTGGTCCGAGCAAGACGCCGAAGATCGTCTCCCATGCGTCGGGCCAGCTATCCTTGACCGAGCGTTCGGCGCAGCGCCGCTCGAAACCGGTGAAGAGGTCAGGGAAGGTGATCGCGACGATCGCCCAGGCGCAGTCTTCTTCGTACCATCCGTCTTCCGCGCGCAGGAGCGGATGCACCTGTCCGTTGCGCTCGGTCGAGAGCTTGTAGCCGCCATGTCCGGCGGTCGAATAGGATTCGACGCCCTCGGCGTAGACAGTCATGCCCTGCGACATGCCCCATGGCGTCTGCGCCCTGCTGCGGATTTCCTTGCGACCGAGCGCCCTCTTTTCGCACTGATGCTCTGCGTACTCCCGGACCTTGGCGTGAAACGCGGCCTCATTATCCAGGCTGCCGGCATGGCCGTAAAAGTAGGACCGACGCCATTCGGTGAGTGGGCGCGGAATGCGCCAGCCCGTAGCGAGATAATGATGACCGTCGCGCGCCGGCAGCATGGCGAAAGCCGTCTCAGCCACCCGTGCGACAGGGAGGTTATCTGCCGATCGGCCGAACTCGATCTCCGGGGTTCCAGGCGTCGCAGCGGTAGCTTCACAAGAATGTACGTCGCTCATGCCGCCCGCCCCTCGATGACGGCAGCGCCAACCTCGTCCGCTGTGATCTCTTCGAGCACTGCTTGAGGATAGCTATGGCGGGAGAGCCATTCCTCCGCTGCTGGCCGATGCGGCGCGAGATGGACCAGTTCGGCACCCTCGCCTGCACGATCGAAAACACGCACGGACCCGATCGCCAGGCGCTCGACAACGCTGAAGTCGAGGGTCGAGTCCAGCGAGAAGGCGCGATGGACCCGGATCGCGACGACGACGCCGGCGCCGAAATCAGCCTCATGCAGGGTGAAGCTGGCCGACAGGCTGAGAGTGCCCATGCTCCTGCCAGGCAGCTTTCGGATCAGGCGGCCCGTGCCGTTGTTGGTCAGCCAGGCCGCGAGTTTCCTGGTGAAGCGCTCCGGCGGCCGCGGCGTGCCGTCGGACCAGATAATGGTCGAGCCGATGGGTGCATGATCATAAATTGCGTGCGCGGACATGTTCGTCCTCCGTGATGGCGCTGCTTGGAAACGAAACCGCCGCCGGCACGAGGCCGGCGGCGGGATGTCGATCGGACGTGAGTGAGGAGGTCGTAACTATTCCGCAGCGACCCGGTAGGCTTCGTCGATCGTTTCAGGATCGACGTCGTCGAATGCAGCGGCATCGCCGGACCCTATATCGGCATCGTCCGCCGTGACGTCGGCGTCGTCATCCATGCCGACCGCGCTCTTCGAGCGCCAGGTCGCGACCTCGGCTGCGGCCGGCGCGAACGCCGCCGACGGATGGACCAAGCGCTGCTCCTTGAAGTGCTCGACGAGCGCGGCGCGCGTGTCCTTCACCCGGGCGCGAGGAAGCACGGGAGTATCCTTGCAGGAGCGCTCCAGCGCCTGGCGCGACAGGCAGGACAGGAACTCTTCCGTGCCCATGGTGGGCAGGAACCCGTCCGCACCGATCGCGTCGCCGGCAAGGCGAGCGACGATGCCGCTGTTCGTCCGGTTTTCGCGGGCCGAGAGGACGTCGATCAGGGCGGACCGGGCCGCGACGCGCAGCGTGTCCCGGTCGAAGACGAGTTTCCCGTCGCCATCGACCAGTTGCACGGCATGACGCTCCATCCGGGCAAATCCGTAGACGTCGTCTGACGCCCCCGACTGAACCGAGATGTTGCGGCCCGCGAGTGCGAGCACGAGCAGCGCCATCAGCGTGTCGTCCTCGATCGGCGCCCGCGCCAGCGCCTCGTGCAGCGCATCGGTTCGCAGATCGCCGATCATCTCGACGCCCCTGCGGGTCACGTCCGGACGGGGCTTGGCCATGACGATCGCCTCAATGCCCTCCGCCTCGTCGGCGGCTTTGCTCTTCTTCTGCTCCGGCAGCCGAAAGTTTACGCTCTGCACCTTGCCGTCACGGTCGAGATACATCGCGGTGCGGTCGCTTTTGCCCGGCTTGCCGTAGACGCGTTCGGCCTTCGGCGGCAGCACGACCTGGCCATAATTGTTGACGTCGGTGATGACGCCGCGCTTGGGCAGGTGGATGGTCATCCATTCCTGTTGCGCGCCAAGAAACCCTTCGACATCGGTGGTGTAGCGGCTGTCCTCGTCGGCCGGCGCGAACAGATCCTCGACCCATGCAATGCCATAGGCCTGGGCCAGATCGTCGCCGAAGCTTGCGTCGCGCGCATACATGCGCTTCTTCGAGAGAGCATTCGCCACGCTCCACCACGACACCTGCGGGTCGGCCTTCCCGGGCTTCTGCGCCTTCCAGACTTCGCGCTGTTCGTCGAGATTGGCGGATGCGATCGCGCGCAACTGCTGCTCATTGGGCATGTCGCCCTTGGCCATGTGATCGAGCATCGCAGGCAACACATTCGCCAGCAGCCTGAGCTTCTTGATCTGGCGCACCGGCAAGGCAAGCGCGATGCCGATCGCTTCTCCCGTCCAGCCGAGCGCGACGAGCCGCTCGATCGCCCGCCACTGATCGACCGGGTTCAACGGCTCGCGGGCGATGTTCTCGACCATGCTGCGCATCGCGCCATTGTCGTTGGCGGCATCGACGACGAGCACTTCGATTTCTTCCAGACCGGCCGCGATCGCCTGCTTCACCCGGCGATGCCCGGAATCGATGATGTAGCCATTGCCGCCATCGATCTCCGGCGCGATCACCGGCGGCTGGACCAGCCCGACCGCCTTGATCGTCGCCAGCAGCAATGCGTCGGCCTGCGGAGTGGATTTGGTCTGGCGCGAGCGATCGGAATTCTCCTTCAGCGCGCGCGGATCGACTTTCATGAGATGCATGGGACTGCTCCTTCAGAGGTAGCCGGACCAAGGCCTCGACCTGTCCGGTTCAGTCTTCTTCCCGAAGACCCCTCCCAAGCCCGCGGAGCGGACAGGCCGGTGCAACTGCGGTCGAGCATCTCGGCCCGGATGGCCAAGCGGGGCGCAAGCCCTGCGAAGGACGATGGGCCGGGATCGCGACGGCGGCGGTTGAGCGCCAGCACCACCGGAATGGCCGATCGGCGAGCAAGATGTTCTTCATTCGCCTCCCCTTGTGCTTCTCTCCATCTGACGCTATTTTGCGTCAGAATAAATGGCGATTAAGGGGATCGCGACATGGGCCTCGCCCAATATGCCGATAACGGGCTGATCGCTCCGCGCCGCGTCGCGGATGCCTTCCGGACGACCAGCGAAGAAATTGCCCGAACGGCCGGGCTGGGCAAGGACGCGATCCAGCGGAAGGACAGGGTCGTGTCCGACAAGACCCAGCGGCGCCTGCGCGAAATGATCGAAGTCATCAACAAGGTCGAGCCGCGGTTCGGATCGGCGATGATGGCATACGCCTGGTATCGGTCCGAACCGCTGTCGGGTTTTTCGGGCCAGACGGCGATGCAGCTCGTGCGTGCAGGGCGGACCGACGAGGTGCTCGACTATATCGACGCGATCGACGTTGGCGTTCACGCCTGAGCCGTGCCGATCCGCTACCGAGGCAAACTCTATCGGGCGTTGAACCCGGTCTATGCGCGCGAGCCTTTGTCAGGGCGTGGCGCCGAGCTCCATGGTGGCCGGTTCAATCCGAAGGGAATGCCGGCGCTCTATGCGTCGCTCTCGATCATGACAGCGCTGCGCGAAGCCAATCGGGCCGGCAGTCTTCAGCCGACGACGCTCGTCTCCTATGAGGCCGAGATCGAAACGATCTTCGATTGTCGCGACGAGACTGCGCTGGCGGCGGAGACGATGGACCCAGCCGGGCTCGCAGACGCGTCCTGGCGTGATCAGATGAAGAACCAGGGCGAGGCCAGGACGCAAGCCTTTTCGCGCCGGCTGAAGGCGACAGGCTATAGTGGCATGCTCGTCAGAAGCTTTGCGCCGGGCGCGAGCGCAGACGACCTCAATCTGGTTCTATGGACTTGGGCCGGATCGGGTCCATCGCGTCTTGTGCTGATCGACGACGAGAAGCGCCTGTCAACATGATCGCCCTCCGATCGCGAACTTTAGAGGACTCGGTCCAAAGACCGCCCATTGCCCGGAAGGTCGCCCGAAGGCACCTTTAAGCCGCGTTGGCCGTGGCCGCGCCGCCGACATCGCTTGCCAGCGCCGTCGCGATCTCGACCAACTGCCTTCGCTTCTCGGCCAGCTCCTCGCTAAAGGTGAACTCCCCGGCCTCGCGCGACCGATACGCCGCCAGCCGCCGCTGCGCCTCAGGGAGCCGATGACGATACCGCTGCCGCTCGCATTCAAAATCCCCGAGCGCGTGTTCGAGCCGCGACACCGCGCCAAGCGGCGTCACCGTGACTGGCAGATCGATCTCGTGTTCAGCCCCGCTGCGAAGCAACATCGTCTCATAGCGATAGCCGTCGCGCCCGGCGCGCTCCCCGATGAATTCCAGGTCGAACCCGCGGATCGTTGCTACGGTCACCTTGCCCTCCTGCCGCATCTGCACGAGCGTTAGGATTTCCCGGAGCAGAGCGCGACCGGTATCCTTGCGCTCGCCATAGGATTTGCCGGTCACGGTCATCGCAAATGCGTCGCCAGCGGTCGGAAGTAGGCGCTTGATGTCACGGTCGATCTCATCGATGCGACGCGTGGAGGTCTCGATATCGCGCTCGGCATCGCGAAGCTGCCGCCGCACGGCGAACTGATCGTCCTGATGTGCGGCGCGAAGACGTTCGAGCCGGGCGATCTCGGCCTCCAGCCCGGCCTTCTGCATCAGCCGCTTATCGCCCGACGCGATCGCCTTTGCCATCGCGAACTGGCTGGCCTGCCCCTCGCCGAGATCCTCGAGCCGGCGGATCGAGGTGTCGCCCGAGAGCGCAGCAGCGATGAAGCGAGCCTTTCGCTCGTTGTTCTGCCACATGGTGGCGTCGAGCGAGCCTTGGGTGGCATAGGCGAAAATGTCGATCTCGTCGTGCTGATTGCCCTGCCGCACGATCCGACCCTCGCGCTGCTCGATCTGCGAGGGCAGCCAGGGCACGTCGAGATGATGCAGCGCCTTCAGCCGAAGCTGGGCATTGACGCCTGTGCCCATCGTCTCCGACGAGCCGATCAGGAATCGAACCCTGCCGGCGCGGACATCGCCGAACAGCCTCTGTTTGGCCTCCGATCTCTTGAAGTCCTGCATGAAGGCGATTTCGGAGGCCGGGACACCGCGCCGGACCAGCTCGTCGCGAATCCAGCGATAGGCCGAGAACCCGCGGCTCTTCTCGACGCTGATCGTCCCGAGGTCGGAAAAGATCATCTGCGCCGCGCCCGCCGCCTCATAGGGTTTGCCGTCAGGCCGGACATAAGCGTTGCCCGTCGTCTCGCGCCAGATGCGCAGGGCGTTCCCGATCAGCAGGTTGAGCTTGTTCTCCGGCTCGTTGTCGCTGCCGGGATCGACCATGCGCAAATCGATCGCGGCATGGCGGCCATCGGTGATGACTGAGAGCAGGATGTCGTCGCCGGGCTCCGGCGGCCGGTCGCGCATCTCGATCGCTTTGATGCGCTCGTCGAGCAGGCGCTGATAGGTCCTGAAGGCCGATGTCGGTTTGGCAGTCAAAATCTGACGGCGGCCGGTCGAGATCGCCGGCACCTTCACATGCCGCCGCAAATCGTCAGGCAGGACGACGTCAGCGAAACTCCGGAACATCGCGATGAGCTCGGGGACGTTGACGAAGCTGGCGAAGCGCGAGACCGGCTTGTATTTGCCCGATGGCTGCAGTTCGAGTTCGGTCGTGATGTCGCCAAAGGTCGAGGCCCAGGCGTCGAACTCGTGCAGCCCCCGCTCGCGAAGCGCGGCATGGTCCATCAGGCGCTGCACCGAAAACATCTCGCCAAGCGTGTTGGTGATCGGCGTACCCGACGCCAGCACGAGCGCCCGGCCGGGGTTCTTCGTCTCGACGAAGCGGGACTTCACAAAAAGGTCCCAGGCGCGCTGTGAGCCGTTGGGATCGACGCCTTTCAGCGTCGACATGTTGGTGGCGAAGGAGAGCTTTCGGAACTCCTGCGCCTCGTCGACGATGATCTGGTCGATGCCGAGTTCCGCGATGGTCAGGAGATTATCCTTGCGGGTCGCCAGCGCCTCCAGTCTCTCCTTCAAGCCCTCTTTCAAGCGTTCCAGGCGCTTGCGCGAGACGCGGTCGTCGGTCTCGACCTTCGTCAGCAGGGTCTCATAGAGTTTCAGTTCGTCCTGGATTATCTGTTGCTCGAAGGCGCTGGGCACGTCGATGAAGCGAAACGCCGAATGGGTGAGGATGATCGCGTCCCAGGTCGCGGTCGCGGCGCGCGCCAGGAAGCGGTGGCGTTTCTCCTTCGTAAAATTGCTCTCGTCGGCGACGAGAATGCGGGCGTTCGGATAAAGCGCCAGAAACTCGCGCGCGACCTGAGCCAGGCAATGGCCCGGCACCACCAGCATGGCTTTGGCGATCAGGCCGAGCCGGCGCTGCTCCATCACCGCTGCGGCAAAGGTCATGGTCTTGCCGGCGCCGACCGCGTGGGCGAGATAGGTCGAACCTGCCGCGACGATCCGCCAGATGCCGCGCTTCTGATGGGGATAGAGGGCGAATGCGCCGCTCGCGCCGGGCAGGTTCAGGTGCGAGCCGTCGAAGGCGCGCGGCGCGATGTTGTTGAAGCGATCATTGTAGACCCGCGCCAGCCGGTCGGTCCGATCGGGATCGGACCAGACCCAGCTCTGGAAGGCGATCTTGATCTTGTGCAGCTTCTCCTTGGCGGCTTCGGTATCGACGACGCTGAGCACGCGCCGCTCGCCGCCGCCCTCCTTCACCGTGTCGAAAATCTGCGGAATGCGGCTGTTGAGCGCGTCGGTCAGCAGCTCGCCGGCATGGCGGCGGCCGGTGCCCCAGTCGAAGGTTCCCGCCGCCAGCCAGGCCAGCTGGCGCGCATCCACTGTCCATGACGCCAACTCAGGCATGTGGCGGATCGTGATCTCCGCGCCCATCGTCTCCTTGACGAATGCGACGACGTCAGAGGCTGGAATCCAGGGCGCGCCGAGGCGCGCGGTGATGTCGGACGGGCGGAGATCGGCCGGCTGGACCGCGACGAGGGCGCGAACATTGCGCTCGAAAGCGGGGTCGAGTGCTGCAGCCGCTTCCGCAACCTTCAACTTGTCGCGGACCGGCCCCGACAGATAAGCGTCCGCCATCAGCCAGGCGCCGTCAGCCGGGTTCTGAAAGATCGCGTCGCCCAACTCGGCGACGACGTCGGCGACATCCCGATGCAGCAGCTCGGCGATGTGATCGAGATCGACCCGACCGCGCTCGTTCAGGACGACCGCAAGCGCGTCCGCAGACGAGGTGATGACCGGCGCGGCAGGCGGCGCGATAACCCGCTCGCTGAACAGCGGCCCGGGTTTGGACGTATCCGTATCGAGATCGTAATCCTCGATCGAGGCGACGAGCCAGCAATCGGGATCGTCGAGGAAGGGCTGCAGGTTCGGCCGGCGGTGAGATTCGCGAACCTCGCCGGTCGACTCGTCCTCAGAGATCGAGACCGTCGTGTGGTTGATCGGGCCGAAGTCCCGCAAAAAACTCGACCAGGCGATGCGCATGCGAACCTGCGCATCCTTCCATGGCCGGTCCTGCTCCTGGCAGCTGAGGACATCACGCACGGCATCGCGGATCGGGATCAGTTTTTGGATGATCCGGACGTGTTTTTCCGGGACGCCCTCGTCGCCCCGACCCTTTCGAACCTTCACCGCGACCGGCTCGCCGTCGACGAGCTGCATCAGCCCGCGGCGCGTATCGACGAAGTAGCTGCCCTCGCGGACGCGCGCCTCTCGCGGCAACGCCGGATTCGCGTCCGGCACGTCGCCGTAGTCGAAATCGACCTCTTCCAGCTCGCCGTCATAGAGGCTCTCCGGGAGGAGACGGATGGCGGCATCCAACGCGGCATCGAGAACGACGCTAGCCTGCGGGACGCAGGTGTAGGTCTCGCCATATGGGCCGACGGTCAGAGCGTGCGTGCCAAGTACGAAGCCGGGATTGCGCGCGAACCAGCGATTGACGCAGATAGCGCTTTCGTCCGCCGTGGCGGTCCGGATCTCATCGAGATCGAGCCATGCAGCGTCGCCCTTCGGCTCGCCCGGCTTCCGCTTCCGGAAGAACAGGATATCGACGCCGACGTCCGTGCCGGCGTCGGCGCAGAAGCTGCCTTGCGGCAGCCGGATCGCAGCGACCAGATCGGCAACCTTCGCGATGTGCTCGCGCGCCGTCGCGTCGGCCTTGTCCATCGTGCCATGCGAGGTGACGAAGGCTGCGAACCCGCCAGGCTTCAACAGATCGATCGACCGCGCGATGAAGTAGTCGTGCAGGCGCAACCCGAGTTGCCGATAGGCACGATCGGAACGGACCGTGCGATCGGAAAACGGCGGATTGCCGATGGCGAGGTCGAAATTCGCTGGTAGCTCGGTGCGCGCAAAATCGCCGGTGAGGATGCGGGCGCGCGGTTGCAGCAGCCGGGCGATGCGCGCCGTCGTCGGATCGAGCTCGACGCCGGTGACATGCGCGCAATCGAGAAAGGCGTCCGGCATGAGCGCCGCGAACAGCCCCGTGCCGACGCCTGGCTCCAGCACACGACCGCCGCACCAGCCAAGCCGTTGCAGCCCGGCCCACATCGCCCGGACGATGAACTCCGGTGTGAAATGGGCGTATTGCGTGCAGCGGGCGAGCGACGCGTAGTCGGCGTCGCTGACCGCATCTTGCAGCGCGCCGCCGATGGTCTCCCAGCCCTTGCGAAACGCCGTTTCGCCCGGCCGCCGGAAGACACCATTTGCGAGGTCGGAGGCGCCAAAGCCGGTGAAGCGGATCAGCCGGTACTGCTCATCCAGCGTCGCCGGCCGCTGCTCAGCTTCGATCTGTGCGGCGAGCCGGATCGCCGCGATGCTGTCGCGAGCGCGATCCTTCCAGCTCGCGGCCAGGCCTCGGTCGCAGTCGAGGACGAAATTGATGCCTTGAGGCGTTGCCGGCTGTGTCGCGTGCGGAGCGACCCGCAGCGCCGGTGACGGCGGCGTGGGCTCAGGCTCATCGTCGTCATTGGCTATGACACCACTGGCGCAGGCGGTGATGCCGAGGCTCAGGCTCGATGAGAGAGCGGTTTCGTTGAAGAGGTCGATGGTGAAAGGATCGAGATTCAGGCGGTGATCTTGCGCCATGGCGGAGGTCTCCTGGGGTCGGGGCGCGCGCGATCGCTCCAGCCGGATCACATCCGACGGAAGTTGCGATGGTCGCGGGACGAGGGATGGGGGCGGCTGGGCAGCCCGGCGGATCAGCGCCGAACCAGTGCGAGCGACACAGCCTTGTCGGTCATCGTGATCGCCAGATGCGTCGCGGTTGGCGCGGCCACGATCAGCTTGACGAGCATGACGGCATCGAGAAACGCGATGCCGTCATCCCCGCCAAAATGCTGGCGCTTGTAATGCCAGTAGTCGGGGTTGATCTTTGGATCGCACTCCTGGGCGTAGACCACGAGCGGACGCTGATCCTCAGCGAGCTTGCCGTTGGACATGATGTAGACGCCCTCATCGCCGACCAACCATAGGCCCGGCCGCTCGTTCTTGCCGGCGCTGAGGCCATGAGGATTGCGAAAGCCGCCGTTCAGGACGGCGTCGATCCGTCCGCGGGTGATGACGGCGCGGACATCCGTGACGGAAAAGCTGAACATCGCCGCCGCCCATCACGCCGCGACCGCATCGGGCAGATAGCGCAGATGCACGGGGAGCTTTTCGCTGATTTCCGTGTCCGTGAGGTCGTCGAGCAGCTTCAACGTCGTCCCGTCTCGACCGCCGTAGACGGTAACGGTGCGCTTGCCCCGGTCGGGCGCGGGCCAGCGCTCGCCGATATAGCCGCGGTAATCTTCATGGGTGCTCGACCAGATGTGCTCGATCCGCTCCTGCCGCGTCATCGCCCGCACCGGTCGGGTTTCGCGCTCGATGATCGCCTCGCGCATGCGCCGGCCGGAACCGATATCGGCGAGATCGCAATAGCCGTGGAAGTACCGGGCCCGGCCATCGATCCAAAAGGTGAAGAAGATGCTGGTGATCGAGCCGGTCAGGAATTCGCGCAGCGCGAACATGTCGACCCGCAAGATGACAGGCGGCAGAACCTCGAACATGTAATCGTGCTGCGCCTGACCGATTTCGAACCACTCGCCCGCATAAAGCGATGTGCCATCGTCCGGTCTGCGCTCGGGCCGCTGGGCATGGCGGTCGAACATCCGAAACATCTGACGCCGGTCGGCGACGCCCTGGAACACTTTGCGGACTGAAGAGAGGGTCATGAGCTGGCTCCTTCTGGTCTCGTCAGACCGGAGCGCGGCTCATCCTCGCGACATCGCCATCATCTTCGGCTCTTCCTGACCCCTTTCGCGCAGCCGCCTTCCCGATCGGCCGGGTCAAGGGCCGGCGCAGCCGGGCGAAGCGTCACCCTTGATGCGGCCGGCGGGCATGCGGCAGGCCTCCTCTCCTCTCTCGTCTTCCCATTTCCTCCCTGGCCTTCTCCTTCAGAACGTCGTTCCAGTCATCGCAGGGCGGCCTCAGCCGAAACCAGTCGCAGCCGGCACTCTCGGCGATCTCGCGCAACCGGCCGGCGAAAGACTCGCCCTGACTGTTGGCGTCAGTCGCCGCGACGAGTTTTGCTCCAGGACGTGCAGCGAGCGTGCGCAGCGCGGCTTGCGTCGCCGGCGACCAGCCGCCGCCGGTGCTGAGATAGAGGCTACCGTCCCGCAGCTCCTCGATCGCCGCAAGGCTCATGGCGTCGATCGCAGCTTCGGTGACGCAGAGCCGTAATCCGTCGGGCGCGCCGAGGCGGAACAGCACCTTGGCCCCGCCGGTCGAGAAGCCACGCCATGCGGGCCCGCGCGCCTCCCATCCGGTGACAATGCCGCCGTCGTCGACATGGGCGGCCCACACGCTGCCGTGCGGACCTTCCCGCAGCCGGTTCTGTCGGATCGCGGCGCGCATCACGTCGTCCGGGAGATTCCGTTCGTAGCGCAGATAGCACCAGGTCGCTGAGCCCGGTCGAAGGGTTCGTCGGACGCGCCAGCGTTCGGCGAGAGAGACAATGGGCCTCTGCGTGCGCGCGCTCTGCCAGATGGGTTCAGCCGGTCGGAACCCGACAAGCTCGGCCGCGCGAACAAGGACTTCGGTGAAGGCGACGCCATCCAGATGCTGGATCAGCGAAAGAACATCACCCTTGGCGTCCGACAGCGGATCGAACCAGCCCCTCCCTTCATGGATGACTATGATGATGTCGCTGCCGCGCCTATGCTTGACCGCGCGGCGCGTGCTCTCCTTTAGATCGATGGCGAAGCCGGATTTCTCCAGCACCGCCGCGCACAGCACGCGCACCTTCAGTTCTTCGAGTTCTCGTTGCTCCATTCTCTTTTCCGGCGCCTTACGTCCGGCCTTTCCTGCTGCCTCTCACATCCCGCTGGATTTCGGGGACCAGACCGCCCCGCCGCGAAGAGCGGCGCCTGCAAGGGCGCGGGTCGGCACCGATGGAATGATGAGCCTGATCGGCCGCGGCGCAGCCTCCCTTGCGGGCGGCGGCTCGCCAGCGGCACAAGCGGTCGGCTCAATGAGCCGGCCCGCGCTCATGGGGGTCGAATTCGTGGATGACGTGGAGATCGTCTGCGTCGTCGATCTCGTCGCTCGGCAGCACCCCATAGGCGCCATCGATCTGGAAGACGGTCACCGCGACCATCAGCGTGCGGGCGAGTGCGAAGGCGTGGCTCTGGGCAAGGACAAGATCGTTCGACATCGTGAGGCTCCATCCGGGAGCGGGGCAATTCCCGCTCGATGGCTCCTCGAAGGGCTGGTTCCGGTCGCGATCACCGCGAAGGCGAAGCCGCAGCGGCGGCACGCTCGCGTAGCCGACCCCTTGCGGGTTGATCGTGGAAGATCCGGACCCGGGCCAGGACGCCATCGCTGAAGAGCGGGATTGCGCTGCTCTCGGTTGACCTGGCTTCATGGCAACGACGCAATTCGCCGAGAAACACCCGGCCGCCGTGTGCAGTGGGTCGCGGTCAAGCGGTTCGCCTCAGCGAGCGACGCCTACGATCTTGCCGTTGCGTCGCAGTTTCTTGCCGACGATCGCCTGGACGCTTGCCAGATTCATGTTCGCGCGAGGCGAGATCCGCGCGACCTCGGCGGCAACCTTGGTCCAATGAAGGAACTCGCCCATCAGACCATCGGTCCGCGCGCGGGCTGCTCGTCGCTGCGCAGCATAGTAGGCTTCAGATTCGTCGATCTGCACGAGCGCACGGGCGTCGGCTTGCCATCGTCGTCGGATAGCGCGCCGCCGCTCCAGCCGTAGTCTGAGCGCGCGATACACCTCGCTTCTCCTTCCGATCGCTCGGCCACGCTCCACCCTGCGTCAGGGATGGACGCCCGGATGGGTGAAGACCCGCAGGGGCTTCAGCTTCGCCGACAGCCCGGCCCGCAGGGAGACGCCAACATGGATCGATGGTTTGCTCCAACCCGCCAGGTTGGGCAACGTTGATCGAGAGCTTTCCGACGCCGATCCGACCTCGCATATAGACGCTGTTACGTTGAAACACGGTTATTGATCGCATTTACTGTCAGTGGCATAGCTTAAGTCATTTCCAAAAATCCTGCGCCTAGCTCAGTCTGTCGGAGGGCATTTGAGTTCGAAAATTCTCCCAACGCTTTCGGTGAGATCGACTAAATCGATCCAGCAGTCCGAAAACTATCTGGCCAACAAACATAATCAGCTCAATCTATTCGGCTCAGTCGACGATCTGGTGACCGACGAGACGAGTTTGAAGGAAGGCGAGCGCACGGCGATCGAACACCACATCGTTAATCTACGAGCCGCTATCGCGCACCAGTTATGGTCGCACGAAGTTTATATAGGCCTGTCTGTTCTCGATGAATGCGTCCTCGGCATGGCCAAGGTTGGCGGCGGCAACATCACAGGAAGGGTCATCGCTCATCTTGCGCAAGCCGGTGCTGAGCGGCCGGGCTTCGTCCTCTACCCGCTGACCAGCTTCGGCATGGAAATGCCGAAGCTTTTCGATCGTTCCTCCGCGTTGCGCGATTGGGTGGCTTTCCCTCGCGCAGGCTACGCCGTCAGCGGCCAGCAGCACTCCGTCAGGGCCGCTTATGAGCGACTGGGCAAAATGGCGTCGGCACTCGGGATCAGGCAGCGCATCACTTTCGAGGATGTCCGCCACTTTGCGACCCACGCCACCTGGCTGGACCAAAACCCGCTCATGCTCGTGCGGCTGACCTCGCACACTGGTGCCATGTATGAAAACCAGTTCGTCTACTCACTGAAAATCCGCACCGCCGCATCTTGCCTGCTCATGTTGCATGCGCTCTCGATCGAAAAGAGCGGCCCGGTCGATCGCTTCCACGCGACATCGAGCGTCAACAATTGGGAGACCCTGGACATCCGCCACTACCTGATTGGCGAGAACCTGCGCGGGCGGCCGATGAGCTTACGGCGCGTTCCCATGAACGTCTCTGCCCTCGAACTCGCCCGGCTGTCCGATGTCGCAGCCGTGATCTCCACCGCCGAACTGTCGACCGCGCGAATGAAAAAGCTCTCTGCCAGCATCGTGACAGCGCTGAAAACGGTTGAACAGGGCTATTTCCGCCATGTGAACCTGTTCAGCAAGGACACGGTTCAGAAGCGACTCTACAAGCGTTTCATCACGGCGCTCGACTGGTATAGGCAATCTTTCGGATCTCGGGTCAACGAGTCTGAAGCCGTCGTCGCCATCGCAGTAGCTTTCGAAACACTGCTAACTGACGCGTACCAAAAGGGCGTTGCGGATCGCATCGAGCGCCGGCTCGGCATCTGCCTAAAAGGCGTGCCAGGCGTTCGCGCCTATAAGCAGGCGGTTCTTGCACTCTATTATGCGCGAAGCGAGATCGTGCACAGCGGCTCGCTCGGTCAGCAGGCCAATCTCGTCGCCGCGCAGGCTGCATTCGCCCGATGTTTTCACGTGCTTGTCTCCCGTCTGCATGGTTGGACGCCCGTGGCGAATGAGCCGATCCGCGACCTGCTGCAGGACGTCTAGGCGTAACGATCGACTCCGAGTGATCTGCGTCGACATCTCGACGTTGCGCCTCCACCACTTGCGGCGTTGCGCGGCATGGCGAGCGAGGCCACTACGCCGGTCGATCCCTAGAGCTGCACCCAGGATAAGCGTGCCGCTTCGAGCTAGCCGATGATCGTGATCTCGTCGTAGAGGTTGTCAAGTTCGGCAGCCGAGGTGGAACGGAAAGAGGAGGAACGTGGCATCGCCTGTCTCCGCGACGGGCCGGCAGCTGCTGCTCTCCTCGCCTCTCGAACCCGTCACGGCGACAGCCGCCGCCCTCTCCCTCTAGGCGAGGACGAATACACGATGCCCCGAATGCTCGTGTAATACTCTTGTTGACAACCTACGATAGAGGCAAAGATTGGATGGGGGGTTTCCCAATGGATCTGAAGTCGCTTGATCTCGATCGCTTCGCCGAGGGCGTGGCGACCGCGCCGCCGGTACCGGCGACTCCCGCGTCGGCGGCCCTCGTCGCCCGCCGCTTCAAGTTCCTTACCGCCGACGGCCAAGTCGCGTCCGCACTCGAGCAGGAAGCGGTTCTCGGGACCAACGATCTCGTCGAGCTCAATTTTCTAGAGCGATGCCTGCTGATCCGGCATGCGATTGGCCGGGTGAAAGTCAGCCGGGTAAACGAGCGCGGCTGGGCGACCGGGTTCCTGATCGCTCCGGGTCTGATGATGACGAACTTCCACGTATTCGGGTCGGCCGACGCCGTCGGCGCGTCGAAAATTTCCTTCGACTACTGGCTCGACGTCTCGGGCCAGCATCCGGTCGACCTCGACGACTATGCTCTACGCCCCGACCTGTTCTATGTCGGTAATAAAGAACTGGACTACGCGGTCGTTGCGGTGGCGGACGCATCTGCCTTCGGCGAGGCCATCGCGAGCCGCCGGCACATCCGGCTGATCCCGGAGACCGGAAAGGTCGGCCAGGGTGAGTTCGTCACCATCCTGCAGCACCCCGACGGCGAACCGATGCAGGTCGCGCTTCGCGAGAACAAGGTCATCCGCGTCGCCGAGGCCGATCCGTTTATCTGGTATTCCGCCGACACCGCGCATGGGTCGTCGGGCTCCCCGGTGTTCAACGACAGCTTTCAGCTCGTCGCTCTGCACGCCAACGGGCGCATCAAGCGCGAAGGCGGAGCCTATGTGCTGGCCAATGGTGGCACGACCACGACGCTCGACGGGCTGCGCGAGAGAGACGTCGCCTGGGAAGCCAATGTCGGCTTCCGGGTGAGCCGCATCGCCGCGGATTTGATTGCCCAGACGAAGGTGAAGTGGCCCGCAAGGCTGTCCGCCCTCGAAGAGTCGATGCGCGGCGGCGACATCATGTCTAGCGTGATCGGCGCCCTCAAAGGCAAGAACGGCGATGTCGAGCCGATCGAAACAGAATTTCAGGGGGAGATGATGAGCCAAAAGCGCACGAGCGAAACTGCGGTCCCCGGGACTGGCATCGTCATCCCGCTCCAGCTTCGCGTGTCGCTCGAGGCGACCGGCGGACTAACGCTTGCGGGCGCGAAGGATCAGTTAGTCGTCGAAGCGGCGACGGCGCTCGAGGCCGAAGCGATTAAGCTGCAGATGCCGATCATCTACGATGGGCTCGACGAGCGCGGGGGCTTCCATCCACGCTTTCTTGACGAAGCGACCGATGTCCCCATGCCCCAGGTGACGGCGGCCGGCGAAAAGCTACTCGCGCCGCTGCTCGACGGCTCCGGCCACGAGGTTAAGTATCAACACTTCTCGGTCTGGATGCACCGCGAACGGCGTCTCGCGCTCTACACCGCCGCCAACGTTGATTGGCGCAACCGCAAGAAGGTGGTCGACGGCAAGTCGACGGCTCGCAAAGCCCTGTCGGGTTTTCCAAAGACCGGCGTGATCGCTGAACTTTGGGCGGAGGATTCGCGGCTCGATTCTCGCCACCAGCTGCCCGACGTCTTTTATTCGGAGGACCGCGGAGCCTTCGACAAGGGCCACATCGTTCGTCGCGACGACGTGTGTTGGGGCGATACCTACGAAGACATTCAGATGGCGAACGGCGACAGCTTCCACGTCACAAACTGCTCGCCACAGGTGAAGGTTTTCAACCAAGGTCAGCATGGCCAAGAGAATTGGGGTGACCTCGAGGACACGATAGCCGCAATCACTAAAGAGGAAGCCGAGGTAGCGTGCATCTTTGCCGGGCCAGTCTTCAAGGCGGACGATCGGTGGTTTCGCGGCAAGGACCACGAAGGCGGCGCCCGCATTCAAATTCCGAGCGAGTTCTGGAAAATCGTTGTCGTCAAGGTGGAGGCTGGATTTCAGTCCTACGCATTCTTGCTCAAGCAGGATGTTCGCAAGCTCACCGAGGAGGAATTTTATGTCACCGACGAATGGATCGGGACGTGGAAGCCGGTTTCCGAGATCGCCGCGAAGATGCGCGGGTGGCTCGACCTGTCTGACCTCGAGGCCATCGACCAGCACGGTGTGGCGTGAGCATCTTCTGCGCGGTCCGACGATCTACGGCAATGTGGGCGCTATCTCGTAGATGGGGTTCGGCGAAGACGCACGGCTCGGCCGTCCGAGAAGGCTCACCACGCACGTCGTGTCTAAACGAGACGCGGGACGGGTTCCGCGATCTGCTCGCAGCACAGGTCGCAGCTCTCGATCGCACGTCGATTGACACAAACGTCCGATCGACGAATACTTAACGGTGGTGGGCTTAATCGCCCGTTAGGAGGATAGTCAAGATGAACGACGTAACTCGCTCCACCAATCCCCACAACGCGAACTACCCTGAGATCATCACCGAGACCGAGACAGAAAAGCATTCGGATTCGACAGAAGAGCAGAAGCTCACTTATGAGTCTGGCGCGCCGAAGGGTACTTCGATCACGAAGAAGGTCACTGTCACGAAGACGAGGATACGAACGACGACACCCTACACAGGGACAGTTGGGTAAAAAGGAACGGGCCATTGCACCACGACTCGACGTGGCCTCCTGCGGTCGTCGGCCTTGGTCCAAGAGAACAGTTCATCGCCGCCCTCCGCGTGATGCTGGATCGGGACGGGATAGCGCGGATTCGTGCCGAAGAAGGACTTGGTGCTCGCTCCACAGCGCTTGCAGCACTCGGGCAGGGGCACGACGTACGTTTCACCACGGATGGCAATTGGCACCGCCGGGGGTACCTAGCCGGGTTTGAAGAAGCGTTGGACTTCTTGCGGCAGCAAGCCGAAGCGCGCCTGCCAGAGCTGATTACCCGCCACGAACACACACTGAAGCGTCTTTGGCCGTTTCGGGCTTCTTCTTTGTTCGAGACGCCCCGGGATCTCACCCATGTCGCCCAGCGCGGCGAGCGGACGCGCTTCTATCATCACGAATACCAGGAGAAGCTACTCTTTGGGCTTTCCGAGTTCATCGGGGAGGTGTTGCGCGCGTGCGACATACGGCTCGGATTGATTATTGACAATGCCGGGGACCTTTCCCCAACGGCAAAGAGGTTGCTGGAGGTCATCGTGCGGGCGAGGATAGTTGGCCCGTCGCTCTGCATCATCCTTATTGAGCGCGACAACGGCATCAGCCAAGCCGACCTGGCGGTTGTGAATTTGCCCGGGCTTGATTCCAGCACGCTGGCCAACGCGTTGCCGCTTGCACGCTACGGTTCGAGTGAGCGGAATCTCATTTTGGCGCGCTCAAGCGGCAACGCCGCGCTAGCCTTCGCTCTCATCGACGCCTCAACAAATGCTCCCGGCCTGCCCGCGCCCTTGCCACTCGATGCTTTGCTCGACCTCCGTCTGTCGGTCATGGCTGCTCAGGAGCGGCAGGAGCGGGCACGTGATTTCGTTGAACATGGCCTGCGCGGCAATCGGTTGAACCGACGGAGCTACGAGACGCTCGACGAGTCACTGCGCGACCATCTGAATCTGGCCGCGCACCAACGTGCGCTGGATCGGTACCGCGCCGGCCAAGGCCCGCTGACGATTGTGCACGCATTGGCCCTCTGTGATCCCATGACACGCGCCCAGGCGCTTGTTGCGCCCTCGGAAATCTTGATGGGCATCGGCCTTTACGATAGCTGGTTCTCGTACTTTTCTGCTCTGTTTGGGGATGTGCGACTGCGCTTGGCGGGCTCAGGCGACACTGAACTGAATGAGATCTTCATCAACGCCGCATTCGTGCTCTATGCGATGGGACGCGCGGATGTCGCCTTGCCGTTCCTCGAAGCATTTCTGATTGCGTTTCCGCTAAGCCGCTTCGTGCCAACGGCCCTGTATGCGCAGTCCATGGTCTACGGACGTTATCAGATCCCGGTAGACCTCGACCGCGCCGAGGAATGTGCCGTCACTAACCTCACCTTGATCGACCGACGGTTCGCCGAGCACCCGCGCTACACTTATATTAAAGCGTTTGCCGAAAACGCCTATGCTTATATTAAAGCCCGGCAAGGCCACTTTAGCGAGGCGTTGTTGTTGTGCGAGCGCGGAATCGGCGACATCGTCGACACATATGGTTATGATCGTTTCGAGCTGCACCGCTCAATCCTAATCTACAATACGAGCCAGGTATATGAATTGGCCGGTGACCTAGACCAGGCCGAGGCGCGGCTTCGGGAGGCCATCGCTTGTGACCCATTCTATGCCGAATACCACAACGATCTTGGCAATCTGCTTTCCCGGGTAGCAGGGAGGGACAACGAAGCGCTCGCGAGTTACAGGCAGGCGATTGCGCTATCACCGCCCTACTACGAGGCGCATCTAAACCGGGGTATGCTGCGGCTCCGGATGGGTGATCTAACGGCAATGGAGGACTTCGAGCGCGCTCTTGCGATTAAGCCGGCCGAGTGGCGGGCGATGCGCGAACTTGGCAATGCTCTCCTGCTTCAGGGAGACCCTGAGGCGGCGCTCCGGTGGTATAGAGCAGTTTTCGACTATCAGCCCCATGATGCTGACACGCAGGCTAATTCGGCTGTCGCAGCCTCGGATCTGGGGCGCTCAGAGCTGGCGATGGCGTTTGCGCGGGGCGCGCTGGCCAGCAACGAGGCGCAAACCGGCGCGCATACCGTTCTTGCGTTCGAGCTCGTCAAGAGCGGTCGTGTGGGAGAGGCCTTGAAACACGCGCGCAAGGCCGCGCTCCACGACACCGATCCAGATCTTCTGCAGAATCTTGCGCAGATCGAACGTATCGCCCACTGCTCCGTGGCATTTCAGCGGGGCGAGTCTAACGAGTCATCGCCCGGCGGTTAGCTGTCCGCGTCAACGGCTTCGGACATCGATCGGCGTGGAAAGTTAAACTCCGGATGACACAAAGCAGGAGCGGGGAAAACGCGATACGCTGGCATCGTCAGCTGCAACTTTGGCGGCGGCAACCGCATCCAATTGCCCAAGCCTGTCAGAAACTCGTCAATGCGGAGCCGAACGCTCCCGGCGCGCTTGTCACCGTGCGCCCATGCATTGCATTATGCTCCAATACACGGAGGTTAAGATGGCTGGCGACGGATGCTCCAAAGAAAGTGTTGCGACGCCGCCTGCGTATATCAATCGCAATTTAGCCGCGTACTGGACGAAACCGGTGGCAGAGCTCGCAGCGGTTTCAAACGAAGTCATAGAGGCGCCTGATGCCGAGCGTCATCGGATATATGCACTTCTGACAATGGCCATCACCGCCAATTTCTGGAACGGAAACAAGCGCGGCCAGGACGGCACATATCCGTGGCGTACGGAGCAGCGGCAAGCAAATGGCAGCTACAAAGGGGACGGGTACCTAGGCCATAATATCGCGGCCGTGGCGGTGGCAGCGAATGGCGAAGTTATCGACTTCGAGTTCAATCACAACGAGATTTTCAACAGTTCCGCGGAGCACGCCGAAGCCCGCCTGGTAAGGCGCGTGTTCAACTTGAACCAAATCTATGATGGTTGGCAAACGAAGATATCTAATGAGCCGCCGCCAAGCAGCTATGGTACAGTATTAACCGGCGTTACAATTTACACGTCGCTGGAGTCGTGTGCTCAGTGCGCCGGAATCATGACGCTCGGCAATGTTAACGCCATCGTATATCTTCAGACTGACCCGGGCCAATATCGGGTCGGCAACCTACTCTACAACCTGACACGACCTCTTCAGCCCCCGAAGCAAGGTGAGATCGTTACAAAGTATGGAGCGCCAGAGCCCATCGCTGCTGACCTGTTTGGCTTCGAGTACAAGCACCAACTCGATGAGGGGTACCGAAAATTCGTAGACGAGGTCAGCTCTGAGCAGCATCCGCCATTCTTCGTCTCGAACAATCCGAAGCACAAACCTGATCGCTCAACCTCGGTCACCACTTTTCTTTGTACCGACCCGGCGATGGACGTGTTCGAAGCCGCCCGCGTGGAACTTGAGACTCTACGCGTGGAACACCCGGATCACAAACCAGCTAGAGCTAGCGAAGACTCAGGGTCGATTCTATCGAACGAGATGGTTCTCGACCACGCGCGAGCGTTCCTAAATCATGTTCGTCACAAGGGTCGGCGTGGCACGCCTCATCGTTGACTCCTGCGGAGGAGGAGAGCCTTGGGATGCTCTTGTCGGACGTGCCCGAGCTGTCGACGAGGCGAGCGCTCTGGCCGACTCGATGTCACGAACCTCGAGATCTTGCCGCCAACGGTCTCTGTGGTTTACCGCTCCGCGATCCGAGCGATCTAGCGAGAGGGCACGCCGGCAGGCTTGGCGCCGGTCCCGCGGGTGCGGCCTCGCGATGTGCCCAAGAGTGTGGGTAGGGCCTCTCAGAGCTCGGTTTTCCGTTCCACCACTGTTTCGTGTCCGATAGGTGCTGGCGAGCCCAAGTGGACGACATGGAGTTCCTGCGCAGTCTCAACCGCGCAGCGAGGAGCGTAATCGGCTGGCAGATACCGTGCAAACCGCTGCTCTGCGACCGTCGCCTCATTGACCATAGCCTGCGTGAGGCGAAGGTTGTGGTCGTCATCGCGACCTGGCGCGTAGCCGGAGGGGAACGGATCGAAGGGAACGCCCTCCCCATGCTTGGCCAGAGCCGTAGCCAGGCTCCGCATCGGTCCGGCCATGTGCCGCCTCGCGGCACTGAGCAGCCGTCCGCTGCGCCTGTAAGATTGGTCAAGCAGCATGCAGACGCACCAATAGTGTAGGTTGCTGAGGTGCCTCAGGACCGGAATCTCCTCGTCAGGGATCTCCTGGCCGGCCGCCGGCAAGCCGGATTGGACATGCAACGCGATGACCGGGTGGTCCGGATGATTAGAGTTCCAGACTTCTGGCCCGGGCAGCGCGGCATGGGTCCCCTCGAGGATTGACCGAAACAACAGGTAATGCTCGCTCTCGCCTTCCTCACGGACTTCGGCGAGCTGCGATTTCCAATATGGGTAGTCGATGAGGGCCGGCTCCTCTTCTTGGAGCAGATCGAGAACGGCCTCGATCTTCTGATAGAGCGACCCGACACGGTTTGGCCGAATGACGGCCCCGTCGCGCGCAAGGAGCTCGTACAGGTAGGCCACGAACACCTTGTCTTCGTCTGTCGTTTGGTGAGCCGGATCGATGGCCGTGGCCGAAGCCTCGACGTAGACATACTTTGCCAAGGATGCCGGGCTCAAAGGTTCAAGCCGAAATTCGAACGGGTAGATATCTTGCTCGTACGGAAACTGCTGCCGGCCCAGATGCGGTGCAGCGCCGAGTGCGACAAGAAGGCTGTTCACAACGTTAAGATGGACCATTTCCTCGATCGCCACGCCGAGAAGGTGGAGCGGTCGCCCGCCGTAGCGATGGCTGGGCCAACCCGCGAGCGACGAGTAGCGAGGAATGCGGATGGAGAAGGCTGCGTAAAGATACTGAACGAGGAGCGAGTGCTCGATCTCAGCAGCGTCCCTCAGGAGCCTAACAAGCTCGAGCCGGGGACTGCCGAACAAAGGGTGGTAGTGGAGCTGCTTCAGCTGCTCCCCCGAGAATGCCTCGAAGACTCGCGTGCTAAACGCCAGCTTGCCTGGGCTCGGAGCTGCGACAGTGGCGACGGCTTGGACGATCGCCCTTCGATAGCGGAAGTATCCCGTACACCGGCAGAGATTATGGCCCGTGATGGCCTCGACGACCTGGTTGATGTCTTGGCTCGGGTCGGCAGCCATCTGATCATAGGCGACTGCGCCCGCCACGGCGAACCCGGCCGCACAGTAGCCGCACTGGAAAGCATCCTCGTCGAGGATCGCCTTCTGGACGGGATGCAGTTCGCCTGAGGGGGCAAGACCCTCAACCGTGGTAACGTCCCAGTCCTGGACGTGCCGCAAGCTGACCATGCAGGCCTGCTTGGTCACGGGCGGCTCGCCAGGTAGGTGACGAACCATCACGGTGCACGCGCGGCACTCACCGATGCTGCAGCCAACTCGCGTCCCGGTTAGGCCTAGCACCTCACGGAGGTAGTGGGCCAGATGCATGTCAGGCGGCGCGTCGGCGATCTCCTGTCGCTCACCATTCACGGTGAGGCTGATGGCTACATTGCGCTCGAACATGTCAGGTGCCCGAAAAGGAGAGATCGTCGAAGCGGATCGGTAGTCGGAACGGCCAACTCGCCGGGCCCGCGTGGCCAAGCGCGTGTGCGATCGCGTTCGCGAGAGCCGGTGCGACCGTCGTCATCGTCGCCTCGGCGATGCCCTTATGCCGGATGTTGGGCTGCTTTTCGTTGAGCGCGCCGCTAAGTGGCAGCGGAATCAGGACAGTTTCGAGACGTGTGCTCACGATGTCGGATGCGCGCGGGAGGATGTAGCGGTCGAAGTTCACGAAGCGATCCTCGCCACTCTCGGGCGGAAGCTCCTCGAAGAGAGCGTGAGCCAGCCCCATCTGGAGGCCACCCTCAACCTGCCCGGCAAGAACTGTCGGCACGATGGGGTCGCCGGCGTCAAGAAAGGCCACCGCATCTTTGACCTGAATCCGTCGCGTCGTTCTGTTCAACTCGACCGCGAGGAGATGGCCGCCTGCAGCATACCCCGAACGCGGCGCGCCGTTGCTATCGGGGACCACGAGCGGGCCCGTCGGCGCAAGCTGCCTTAGTTGACCGGCCCCGCTATGCGTTGCGAATGCCAAGCCATTTAGGAAGGCACTGAAGCCGCGCCCGGCGTCGTCGAACCGACCGAACGTCCAACCGTTTGCGAACCGACCTCGAGCAACTATGAACCGCTCGCCTCCCGATTCGGCCAAGTGCGCGGCGACCGCGTCGAGCGGTACGGCGGCACGGCCAGGAACACGGAAGACGCTGCCCATCCGAGACGTGGAGATTATTTCGTCCGTCAGCGCATCCTCGCTCAAGATTGCGCGCACCGCGGGATAAATCCGTAACTCAAGCAGCGCTCGAAGCGCTTCCTTCAGCACATGGACGTGAAAGAAGGCGGTCTTCGAGGCGCTGCTCGCGCCGATAGCGAGCGGAGAAGCCGTACCGGGCTCTAGGAGGTCCCGCAAACCGACAAAGGGCGAGGAATCGGTTAGGTCGACCTTTGGCACTCGCCCGAGGGCGCTCTTGACGATGCGAGCGTAAGTTCTCCGCGCACCCTGTCCCATGTCAACGCTATGGCCCCAGACCCGCACATCGCCCGTCGATTCAAGTTCGACCGCGCAATATGCGACGTCGCCCGACGTGCCATAGGCCTCGATGCATGCTGCGAAGCCGACCCCACGAAGGAGACCCCGATCGATGGCCGTGCGTCGCTCCTCTTCCCGAGTCTGCCAGAGAGGATGCTGAAGAGCAGCTTTGCAGACTTCAAGATTCGCGACGTGGAAGCGCAGAGGTGTTCCAGCGACGTCCCAGTCGGCGTGTGCATCATCCGGATCATGGCGCAGAGCATTCTCGATTCGCAACGCGATCGGATCTTGTCGGAGGTTCAGGACCGCCAACCTATCGACTGCCGTCTCGATGTTGAATGCGACCTGCGGAATACCGAAGCCACGCATCGAGCCGACGATCGGCACTGCTCGCTTCGAGACAAGGCCATGTATGCCGGCGCGGCGGTACCGGTACGGGCCAGTGGCGTGCAAGGCACCGAGCCCCAAAACAGCGGCGCCCAAATTGAGATCGACGCTCCCGTCGAAAATGAAGTGCACATGGATTCTGTCTAGCGCTCCATCCGGCGTGGCCGAGATACGGCTGTTCACCACCGAGCCGTGTCGCTTAAGTCCAGCTTGGAACTGCTCAAACCGATCATAAGCGAGTCGAACAGGTTGATTCGAGAAAAAGGCCGCGAGGGCGAGCTGTACCGCGTGGGGCGACTTGTCCCTGCCGCCGAACCCGCCACCACTGTCGACAGACAGCACGTCGACACTCCTGACGCCATGTGTCGGGGCTTGGCCGGCAATGCCAAGTCCCAACATCGCGCGGATTTCGCCAGCGTCATTTGAAGCCGACTGAGTGCCCGACACGACGGTCATAACGCCACCGCTGATGGCGGCGAGCCCGCATTCGGGCTCCAGGAAGGCTGGATCCACCTGCTGCGTATAAGTCGTGGTCTCGATACACAGCGCGCCCGACCGCAACTCGCGCAGACTCAGGTAAACGTCGTTCGCTGCGGTCGAGTCAGGCGACTTCTCGCGAACGAACCGCTCGCCGAGGCGCTTAAGCTTTCCCCCGTTCCACTGGCTATCGAGGAGATTCCCTTCCCGCGCCAAGATGTAATGCGCTCGCTCACGATCGGATGCGTTGGCAGGTGCCTTCAATTGCTGCCAATCAGCCAAGAGCTCATCGAGATTCTTGTCCGGTTCGGAAATTTCGACCTTCCCATAGGTCACAATCCCACGATCCTCACGGATCTCGTGTGCAGCGCGACGGAACGCCATGAAGTCGTCGAAAATCAAGATCGCAATCGGCTGGCTCAAGTATTGAGCCGGCATCCCAATCGGAATGAGATGGAACAGTTTATCTGTCCTCAAGTTATTGAGGCCAAATGTATTCAACTTCTCAGCACAGACGGTGATGTCAGGCTTGGCATTATTCCCCAATCGGTCCAAGCACAGCTTTTCGATATTGCGGTTTAGGCATTGGGCCCTTAGAATGAGAGCGTGGGAGCACCCGGAGGGCCAATTCAAACGTTTGGTGAGATCTGCGGGCCGCAGGTCGCTCGCAAAAACCTTGGCGCCAACGAGCTTCTCGATGCGACGGTCGGCGGACGGCTCAAGAGGATCATATTGGGTCACCATAGGACACCCTCTTCTTCAACCTGCTGCCCGATGTGGGCCACGGCCCCGCATCGCTTCCGCGAATGGCTCAAGTGGGCTACCCATGTTTAGAGCAGAACAGACTACTCTTGGGCAAGCACGCTAGGTTTCGACAAAAGTGTTTGGATGAAGCCGACGCATTAGAAGAGCCGAGGACCAGAGCAAGTCCGTTTTTGCCGGGATTCCGATCTCCAGACGCAAATTGCGCGCACGACGGCGCCGAAAATGCCAAACAGCAATAGTACGCTGGAGGCGGTCAGCTGCTGCATGGGCAGCCTCAGTTTTGTGAAACTAGGCTTCGAGACGTTGGGCTTCCGCCAGCGTTTATCGTGGCAGCCACAACTTTTGATCATTATCAAACCAAGTCTGCGTTCGAAGCCGAGCTAAGCGTATGTTAGCCCAGCACCCAAGCGTGATCCCGATAAAATGTTTCTAACCAATAAGGTTACGAGGTTATGGTCCTCGGCAAAAGGACCATTGCTAGCGCCGAGCGTCCCCCTTTGAAGCAGCCCCCCAATTGACCGGACACGTCCTCCCACTTCCGTAAGGGGTAGGAGTAATGTCGTGTCTATGACTGGTTCGATATCGAAGAGTGAGGTCCTTTCGGGACCCGAGCGGCGGCGTCGGTGGGCGCCGGCGGAGAAACTGGCGATTGTCGCGGAGACCTACGAGCCGGGCATGAGCGTGAGCCTGGTTGCCCGGCGTCGTGGGATTGCGCCCAACCAGTTGTTCTCCTGGCGTCGGCTGGCGAACCAGGGTGCGCTGACGGCGATGCAGTCCGAGGAAGAGGTCGTCCCCGTCTCCGAGTACCGGATGTTGCAAAACCAGATCCGGGAACTGCATCGACTTCTCGGCAAGAAGACACTCGAGGCTGAGATCCTGAAGGAAGCGCTCGACGCCACCACTGGCTCAAAAAAACATCTGCTGCGCTCGCTGTCGTGGCCCAAGGACGGTTCGCGATGAAGGTCGTCTGCGAGGTGCTGAGCGTGGCCCGGTCCAACATCGCCGCTCGTGCCAAGGCTCCTCTCGGCAAGCCTCGTCCGGGGCGGCCTGCTCTGCCCGACGACGAGATGGTCATGGCGATCCAGGCGATCGTCACTGAGATGCCGAGCTATGGCTATCGCCGCGTCTGGGCGTTGCTACGGCGTGTGGCGCGGGCGGAAGGCCGGCCAGCGCCCAATCACAAGCGAGTCTACCGCGTCATGAAGGCCCATGGTCTGCTCCTGCAGCGCCATGCCGGGGGCGTCGAGGCGCGACGTCACGATGGCCGTAAGCGCGGTCGCCTTCCTCAGAGCGGCGGTGGCCTATTCCGAGCGCCTCGGCGTCACCGTCGTCCGCGTCATGACAGATAACGGCTCCTGCTACAAAGCCCGCGCCTTCCGTGACGCCTGTCGCGATCTCGAGCTCAAGCACATTCGGACGAAACCCTACACGCCCAAGACCAACGGCAAGGCCGAGCGCTTCATCCAGACCGCACTGCGCGAATGGGCCTATGCCAGGCCCTACGACCACTCAGATCGCAGAACCCAGGAACTGCCGCGCTGGCTCCACCACTACAACTGGCATAGACCCCATGGCGGCATCCATGCCAAAATGACCATCAGCAGACTCGCTCTCGACGAGGACAACCTGTTGAGGCTCTACAGCTAGCCCGTGATCGGAACCAACGACGGCTTCAATGTGCTGGGCAATAGCATCGCGCTCGCGCAAGCGGTAGTCACTCACATCGTAGCCCTTGGGCGCATCCTTCCACTGCAAGCCGTTGCGGATGACGTAGACGATGCCGCTCACGACGCGCCGATCATCGACCCGTGGCACGCCATGCGACAACGGAAAATACGCCTCGATCCGCGACATCTGGCGCTCGCTCAGCAGAAACAAATCATCCATCACGGCATCCTCCCGGATACCGGGAATCACATCTCAAATCGGATTAATATGTCCTGAGCCTAGGCCCTCCCGATCTGGACAATCCGGACAATCCGGACTATATCAACCTCTGATGACATGGAGGCCAATATGGTCGCAACGGTTCGCAAGTCCAGCGGTGGCGCTCTGTTCAACGTGAACAGCGCAGCCGTCGCCGACATTCTCGACATGCTCGCCCGGCACAATCCTGGAATTTCCAGATCCGTGTTGAAGAGCAAGAGCGAGGTCGTCGCCGCGCTCACGAGGGCCGCTGTCCAGCTGTCTGACGATCAGGCGTGTCAGATTCTGACCCGAAACGACCTCGCCGAGGCGATGCAGGCCGTGGTCGCCGATCTCGCCGGCCGCCCCACTGGAAAGCTGATCCAGCTCAAAGTCGACAAGCCCGTCGAGGTAAGTCAGGGAGCCGGCTTGGCCGGTATGATGGATCTCGACGAAGGCCGCCGCCGTCTTGCGGCCTATGCGACGCCTGTTCGCCTTGAGGACTGGGCGGGGCCGGTTGCCGGGCCGAGTGATATCGAGAAGGCATTCGGCACCAAGCGATCGACCCTGCATGACTGGCAGCGGCGAGGCGCCGTCATTGGGCTGCTCAAGGGCGAGCGCAAGCATGTCTTTCCCCTGGCGCAGTTCGTCGACGGCCGGCCGGTCGAAGGCATGTCGGACGTCACCAGGATCATCGAAAACCCCAGAGCCGCCTGGCAGTGGCTCATTCAGCCCAAGCCGAGCATCGGCGGAACTCCGCTCGATCGGCTCAAGGCTGGACATCTGGACGAGGTCATCGACGCGGCCGAACGTGACTTCGGCTGATCGTGAAGCTTGATCCAAGGACAGTCGCGGACCTTGCCCTGGCATTCCGGCCGCAAGCCTACTTGCGCGTCATGCCGGCCGCCCATGCCGCGACCCCGCTCGGCATGGGCTTTGGTCATACCCGCTTTTCAAGCCCCGATCGGGCGTTTCGGCTGGTCTACATCGCGCGTGATCTCGCAACGGCAATCGCTGAGACCATCGTTCGAGACCGCTTCGAAGGCGCCACAGAACGCGTGCTCGACTACAGCGAGATTGAGGAATGGGCCGTTGCAGAGGTAACTGCGCCGTCTCCTCTCCTGGTACTCGACCTACGAACGACGGGATTGCTGAGGCTCGGCGTCAGTACTGATGCCGCCCGCGCCAAAGCACATCGAGAAGGACAGCAGCTCAGCAAGGCGGTCTACGGCGCCGTCGCGGTTGACGCCCTGCTCTATTCGTCGCGGCTGACCTCGGCCGAGTGCCTCGCGGTCTATGACCGCGCAGTGGACGTCAAACTGGTCTCGTCACCGGCAGTAAATCTCCTGCGGCACCCGGACCTGGTTCGCGCGCTGAACTCCATCAGAGTCGCGATCCGCAGAGCACCCTGAGCGAGCCCGCTGGACTCAGACGATGATTGTGACGACCGACCCACTCGGACCGATAGAAGAGAAGCGCATTTCCGCCTGGTCCATCGACAGGACAACCATGAGCGTGCCGAACGACGACGACGACGACACCGATTGGTACCAGGACGACCCTCCGTTCGCAGATCCCGCGATCCAGCTTGAATATGAGGCGGCTCTCGGTCGTTTCCTGGTGGCGTTCAACAAGATCGATAATGAGCTGACGGATCTGATTCGGACGGTTCTTCGGGCACACAATCGAGAAGATCTGTTCGAGAAGTGCGCGATCAGCGTCGATTTCAGCCGTAAGGTCTTCCATCTTGACCTGCTGAGCCTTGTTTCCGACCCGGGGAAGCTCGGTTCCGCACCTCTCGATGAGATGAAAGATATTGCTGGCCAGAGAAATACCGTGGCGCACGGGCATTTTGATCAGAACCCCGCCGATGGCGCATACCAGGTGAAGCAGAAGGGTAAGGCGCTGGAGTTTTCCGTCGAGCGCATAAATGGCCTGACAGCCCGCTGCCAAATCGTGTGGGATCGCCTTCGTACGCTCCAGGCCCACTACTGGCTTGAGCCTGAGATCATCGAAGAGATCAGAGATAGCAGCCGGTTGGCCCCTGCTAGGAAACCATAAGGATCTCCCATGACGCGCCGCGGGGATCACGCACACGTGGGCCTCGAACGTCAGCGCCGCTTTTTCGGTTGGAGAAGCTCAAGGCAGCGTTTGGCGGTCCCTTCGTCAATGGCGAATTCTTCAGGGCGCGCCTTTAAAGCCGGATGAAAGTTTCGCATCCAGAGCTTGGCTCGCTCGTCGCCGAGTGTCGACTTTGCGACCTTCTCAACATCGTATTGGGCGGCTGCCTTCGCCTGCGCTTGGGCCTGGCAGCGCAGGTATTCCCTGGTGCGCTTCTCCAGCGCGCGCTCAGCCCGCACATACTCCGCTTCGCTGATCGCGGCGACCTCAACGGGGATGCGTCCGTCCAGCAACTGATTTGGGACGGCAAGCCATTCATCGGCCAGTGCTCCGATGCTCTGCCACGCCCACGCTTTAAAGCTCGCAACACGACCGTCGGCCGCCGCCTGAGCCTTCTTCCGCAAAGCCTCTTCGCGCGCTGCGCGTTCCTGAGCCCTCGTCGCCAGCGCGCGAGAAAGCTCGGCCGCGAGAGGAAGGCCGAGAAGATCTAGGTCAGGCTTCGGCAGAAGATCGATTTGTCCTGGCAGATTGACCAGTTCACTACGTAATGAGCGCCATGCTGGTTCGTCGAAATGTAAAGCCTCCCTGAGCGTGTATGCGCGCCCAGGGAATGGCTGGCGAGACCAGGCGTCCAGATCAAACGACACAGTTTCGTCTTCGGGCAGGCCTTTCAATGCGTCAGTGACGCACGTCTCGATCTCATCGAAGCGTTTCGCCGGTCGATTTCGAAGTTCGCGAGCATCGCCGACGATCTTGGTGAGGCGACCCGACGGTCTCCATCCATCATCTGCTGACTTCGATAGAAGCCCGCGATCATGAAGCTGTTTCAGGTAGTCGCGAACCGCCCGAACTGGGACTTCGAAAGTTGATACGGTGGCTCGAAGTCCCTCCGCGACCTCGCTGGTGACCTTCATGAAGCGCGGTACCGTCCAACCTCGATCCTCGAGGTTGAGATAGATTTCGCCTTCACCGAGATCCTGAGCATTCAGGTTCAGAAGCATCTGCAACACAGTAGCTTGCCACTCGGCGAGTGGCACTGAGAAACAGCCGGAGCCTTTCACATCGAGATCAATGAAGCTGCGGAGGCCGTCGTGGCGGATCGCAACCTCGGCCTTGCCATTTCCATCGGCTCGCGCCGGCGACCGATGTTCATATTGGCGCGCTAGTGACTTGACCTGCTTTGCGATTGCCGCGGCCTTTTCAGCGGCCCGTTTGCGAGCTCGATCGCGAGCAGCGGAGGTTTTGGGGTTGTGGAGCCACGTTCGGCCTGCTTCGAAGAGGATTTGGTCAGCCAGATCGCGCAGCCGCATGCCGCGATAGGGCGACAGATCGATCTCGACCGCACCAATGTCGAGCTCTCGAATGATATCGATCTTCTCCGGGCCGCAGGCGTGGGTGACCATGAACTCTACGATCAGCCTGCGGCTGCCACGAACCAGGACGACGTCAGGGACGATCGTCCCCGCTCTCTTTTCGAGGATGGCTTTCTCGAATTCGAATGGGCCGGGAGGGACGACGACTTCGACCTCGCCCGATTCAGTGACGCTATGCGCCGGCAACCTCATTACCAACCGCTCGTTGAGAACCTGCTTGGCGAATTTGTGGAGGCCGGTTTCGCCGGCCGACGTACAGGTAAGGCCGGCAGTTCCATAGTGAGCGAAATGATGTGCGAGTTCTTCGCCTTTTCTGGCAACCATCGGTCGACCACAGCCGAGGCATGTGCACCGGCAGGCAAGCCCCTTCGGCACCTCGCGTATTGAGACCAAGGTGCCGTGCTGGTCGTCTGCGACGACGGAGATGCCGTTTCGACCACAGTCGAACAGGTCATCCAGACTCAAATCGTCTAGACCCGACGGAGTTTCGATTAAGTCAGTCATAGAAAGAAGCGACCAAACGCTCGATGGACTAGCAGGAGGTGCGTAGAAGCGTCCGACAGCCGGAAAGCGGGTGCTACTGTGACACGCGATTGAACGCCTCTCGCCGCATCACTATCGGTGCTAGATGTGAACTGGCAAGGTGCGCACAACAGCACAAACGCGGATTCGAGATCGTGATCCTGACAAGCCTCGACGATGGTATCGATCTCGCATTCACGTCGCTGCTCGCGCAGCGCCTGGCGATAATTGCTGGCGCAGGACTATCGATGGCGCCGCCCAGCAAACTGCCGAGTGCTTGGCATCTCGCGGAGCGAGCCAAGGCCACATATGGGCTGCAATGGGGAGCCGCAAAGCCTCCTCTGCCTGACGACATCGAGGCCCAGGCCGAGTTCTTCTTCGCACAAAATGAACTCCAGACAGTCTATCTGGCCACCCTAATTGACCGACACGCGTTCGCGGGTCGGCCAAATCCCGGCCACTTTGCGATCGCCGATCTGATGTTGTCGCAGGCCATCCAGACGGTTCTGACGACTAACGTTGATCCGCTGGTAGAAACTGCCGGAAATGACCTCTTTGGGCAGATCGAAACCGGAATCGATGGCGTTACCATTGCCGCGCTTCCTCCCAATGTGACGCCGATGCTGAAGATTCATGGCTGTCGACAGGTGGATTGGCCCAATACAGTTTGGGCACCGAGCCAATTGGACACCGAACCGGTCCGTAGTCGGGTAGAGTCGAGCATCCCTTGGGTTTCCCATAGGCTCCTCAACCGTGACCTTGTCATTGTCGGGTACTGGACCGACTGGGACTATATGAACCAAATCCTGACGCGGGTTATGAACGCGATAAATCCATCGCGAGTGATCGTCGTCGATCCGGCCGACAGCGCGACATTTCCCGCAAAGGCTCCGGCGCTTTTTGCTCTTGGTCAGAGGGCCGCGAACGGCTTCCATCACGTCAAGGAGTCAGGCGACGTCTTCCTCGCAACGCTTCGTCGGAGATTTTCGCAGCACATCGTGCGCGCTGTGCTGCACTCGGGCGCTGGGGCATATGCTGACGATAAGGGTATTGCGCCCGATCCGACATGGCTCGAACCGCCGGTGATGGACGATAGCCAGCTATGGCTTCTTCGTCGCGATTTGCTCGGATGCGCACCGAACGCTCCCGCAACATCACCGACGCCGCCAAATGAGCCGTTGTTGGGAAGGACCCTGCTGCAGCTCCGAGCGGCGGGCGCGGTGCCCGACGGTTCGAGTTGGAACCTCGGTGGAAAACTGATCCGCGTCTTGCGCGCGCCAAATCAAATCCTCCATCGGGTCGAAGCGCTCTATGATGGAGACGTTGCCCCGATCGTTGCGCCCGACTACGTCGTGGCTGTCGGCGCGGAATCCCGAGCCCTTCCGGCCAGCATAACTCGCGGCGGCGGAACGCCGTCGATCGCAAGGACGTCGGGTGGGACGTGGTTGAGCTATGCCGACGCGGTTGAGGAGTTCGGCCTATGATAAGCGTTTATGAGGAGGCGTCGCGCAGGCTTCAAGAGGCCATGTTCGACGTGTCCGATACGCCAGTCGAACATGGACAAGCCCTTCTTTTCGAGAACGACACGGTTCTTGGCTTTGCACTTCTCTACGACACGGCCGCCCATCTCATCAGTCGGTGGGCCGCCAACGCCGACGGGCTGATAGCGACGCGCCGGTTCCAGTTAAAGGCCGCCGGAAACAAGGCGTGGAACACCTACGTATTATTCTTGGCGGCGGAGCAGCCTTCATCGATTGACGCGGTCGCATTGAGCCTCATTGAGGAAGATCTTGCCGGGTATCGCAAGATCGCTCGAGCCGGCTGCGGCAATCTCGCCGATCTGAACCGAGCATTGCTGCCCTTGTTGCCAGTTCAATCTGCGCCGGTTCTCGATGCCGTCGACAGCAAGCTGGAAGTCAGGCAGCGAGCGACCGAAATCTCCCCCAAACTTTTGGACGCCTTTCTCTCAGAAGCGGACGAACAAATCGTATTGCAGATGCTGGAGCAGGAAGCATGAAGCTGACCTATGTCTCTGTATGTGGCTTCCGGGGCTACCGAGAAGAGGCGCGCCTCGACTTTGCTACGGGGTTCAACATCGTGGACGGTCGGAATGGCGTCGGAAAGAGTACGATTTTCGACGCGGTCGAGTTCGCGCTCACCGGCGACCTGAGCAAGTACGCTGGCGCCACGGCGTCTGGCCAAAGCGTGGCGGATTACATCTGGTGGATCGGAGAGGGCGACGCCGCGGTTGACCGATTCGTGGAAGTCGGTTTCTCCGGCGTTCAAGGCGACTGGGTCATCCGAAGAACGCCGCTAGATTCCAAAACATTCGTCGTCGCCTCCGACCTTATAGCCGCTCTCGCGCATCCAGACTTGGCGCCAGAAGCCCCGCTGAAGCAACTATGCGCCACCACGATCATTCGAGACGAACATATTGCCGGCTTGAGTCTCGATCTGAAAGAGACTGAGCGTTACGCCCTCCTCCGCCAGGCCATCGGCGCAACGGACGCGGAAACTTGGATCAGCCGAGCCCAAGCTATTGTTGGCCAGGCGAAGCGAAGGCGGGAAGCCACGCAGACGGAAGTCGCCACCCTGACAAACGAGGTGAGTTCCGCAGGGAGACGCATCGACGAACTCAGGCTTTCCTTGGCATCCAGCCAAGCAATCGCAGAGGCGAGCGACCGGCTGCGCGCCTTTGTGGACGCTCCGGCGGCAAGTGCGGATACACTCGTCAGCACCGCGCAAAGGCGAATCGCAGCCGCCGAGCTCGAGCTCCAAACCATCGCCTCACTGAAAGATCTGCTTCCACAATACGAAGCGGCGCGCGCCAACTTGCCCGATTTGGGCCGGCAACTCGCAATGGCCACGATAGCCGTCCGTGAGGCGCAAGAACAATTGGACAGCTTCGGAACGGTGGAACAAGCTGATCGAAGCTCCGAGCTCGCCACTCAGGCACGATCGCTGATCACCCTCATTCGAGAGGGTAGAAAAATCGGTTTGATCGAACATCATTGTCCGCTTTGCGCGACCGATCATTCTGACGCGAGCTTCGCGGCTGGAACCCTTGAAGCGGAAGCCGTGGCGTCACGTATCGATGAAATCGCAGCCGAACTCGCTGTGCGCGATGGAGAGATCGCTGCGGCGCGCACAGAACTAGCAGATCGCAAAGAACGGGAGCAGTCAATCACTCTCAGAGTTAATGACCTTCAAGAAATCGTCCGTCGCTTTGAGGAAGAGGCCAACGCACTTTCCCTTACCGGGGATAATGACCACGAAACATTGGATCGGCGGACAGTCGAAATTCGCAACCTGCTCGAAACGGCTCGACGGGATTTGCGTGTATTAGATACTTTGCGCCTGAATGATGAGCTCTCGCGGGCGACTCAAATTGAAACGACGTCCAAAGAACGCTTACAGAAAGGTCAGGAACGCTTTGGTCGCGCTCGAAAGGCAGAAACAATTGCGACTGCCCTTTATGACGCTGCTCGCCGCGCCGCCGCCGAAACGCTCGACCTTCGGATCGATCGAGTGCTTCCACTGATGGTCGAGCTTTATTCGCGCCTTAAGCCTCACCCCGTATGGCAGGACATCGACTATTCGATCCGAGGCGACGTTCGCAGGTTTCTCAGTCTGAAGGTCGGTGATGGTCTGAATCCGCAGTTCCTCTTCTCCAGCGGTCAACGACGGGCGACTGGTCTCGCGTTTCTGCTTTCGATCAATCTATCGCTAGCCTGGAGCCGATGGCAGTCGGTTCTGCTCGATGATCCGGTCCAGCATGTCGACGATTTTCGAACCGTCCACCTCGCAGAGGTGCTTGCGCAGCTTGTCGCCGGCGGAAGACAGATCATTTGCGCCGTTGAAGACCCGGCCCTCGCTGACATGATGTGCCGTCGGCTGCCTATCGAAAACCTCGGTGCAGCCAAACGGATTACGCTGGGACCGAAGGCCAATGGTAGTCTGCACGTCCAAGCAACGGAAATGTTGAAGCCGTTGCCGCACCGGGCATTCAGCGAGAGCCCGCAGGCGCTTGCCGGCTAAACACGAGGTAATTTTAATCGTGTCTCTCATCCCACGGGCGGTTGGGCTCGCGACAATACGGCTCGCTTCAGAAAGCCTACCAGATCAGCCGGTTCCACGCAGCCTCCATCGCTAGCGGACGAACGCTGGTCGAATGCATTTAGGTGACGCAGGTCAATCAAACTTGTAGAGGTCGCCTCTGTATTGTGACGACCGTTTCAGTGAACCGGATTTGGAGGGGCTATGTCGATACCGGTTCAGGTAACTGGCGCCTGGTTGATGCATCACGACCAGAAGCTTTCGGCGGTAAAATCAACCGAGTTTGAGAGCATCACCACTGCGGGCCGCGCGGCTCGCTTGCTGTCGTATATCTCGAAAGAAGAGCAGTGGAGCGTGTCGCTTGCTCGGGTACAGACGCTCGCTCAAGCAAATGGCATCCGGAAGCATGAAGTCGCGGGCCTATTGACGGAGCTGGCGAAGGTGGGCGTCATCGATGAGACGTCAGGCGGAGTTGCGGTTCTCGGTGTGAGTCAGAACAACCTGTTCAAGCACGCGGCGACCGTCTTCGAGGAGCAGGAGCCGACCGGTCTCGAGCGCGCAGCGCTTGAGCTCGCCGAGTTGGCAAGCCAGTCCCCGGTCGAGGAGGCATCCGCCGCAGAGCGCCTGTCCGACGAGCATAAACTATCGAAGGCCGAAACTGCGGACCTGACTTTGCTGTCCAAGCAGATCGGCTTCGTGGATCACGAAGGTTTGCTGGACAAGACGCTGCTGTTCAATGGCTCGCTCTTCAAGCGCGATGATGCGAGGAAATCGCAGATCATTCTCGACGGAGTGAATACGTCGGAGCGGCAGAACCTACTTGAGACCGATGCGCGCCTTACCGCGACCGGATGTCTGCCCGAAGACACGATCGCCGCTATTCTAGGCACGGCGCTGTGGAGCAAGCTCCACCAAATCGGCTATTATCAGGTCAGCCAGGTGACCAATGAAAACGGCAGCACCCGGTTCGTCACGCGACCGGCCGCGCTTGTCAAATATGTTCCTGGCGGTCTGGCAGACATGCATGACGACGCGAAGGCACTCGCCAGCAGTTTGACCTATGGGATCCTGAAGAGCAGCAAGGAACGAGGAAAAATTCAAGATCCAGCCGTGCTCATGAACGTCCTCATCAACCGCGGCTATGTCGAAGGATGGGCGCGCGCGATCAAAGAAGATTATCAGGCACTCGAACGGCGTGGCGTTGTGACCGTATCGTCCTCATCCGACGGATTTCGGCTTACGCTTCAGAAGCCCGAGATTGGATCCATGGCGCACGATCTCATCCTGCGAGGGGATGCCTCTGAGGCCGCTGCACGGGCCACAATAGGCTCGCAGGCCGGCCAGTTCGTCGGACCGGAGGGCGCACGCAGGGCGGAGCGGCTCAAGGACGTACCCGAAACCAAGCGCTCCGCGTCGCTTGCATTGGATAGCTTGAGGAAAGCCCGGTGATGATTAAGCAGCTCAACTCAGACATAGACAAGGGCGGAGCAGCCGAGGAAGCCCTCCGCCTCTATTTCCAGCAGCTAGGCGCTTTCGTCGTTCGGGGCGTCAAGGTACGGGCCGGAAAGGATCATGTCACCGACATTGATCTGTGGGTGTACACGCGTGCAAGCGTGCATGCGCGACACATCGCAATCGTCGACATCAAAAACAAGAAGCGGGCCAAGGGCTATGAGCGGCTGATCTGGCTTAAGGGACTGCAAGCGGCGGTGGGAGCCGACGAAGCCATAGTCGCGACGACAGCGTCCAAGGAGGATCTCGCGCCATTCGCCACTAGAATGGGCCTAAAGCTCCTGTCGTCGCAAGTCTTCAAGGCTGTCATGGCTCGCTATGCGGGCGCAAGGGACCGGCTCGCTTCTGAAGACATCGAAAAAATGTGGCGGTCGGTCAGACTTGAGGGTGGAGAGACGCTCGCAGCGCGGATGGAAACCAACCTAGTCGAGATTGGGCTCGGCTTGAGCTTCACCGCACTAAATATCTGGATCGATGAGGCCGCTAAGCTGCTTGTACACAGCCACGACCATGAACGTGTGCCTGCCGCGATCGCGCGTGCGGTCATGCTCTGCGCGTCATTAGTGGCGATCGCTGCCGACTATGTCGGAAAGAGCACAGCATTTGGCGACGCGGAAAGCCGCCGTGCATATTTCCGCGAAGGGCTCGTCTTCGGAAACGCGGCCGATGGATCGGCAAGCCGTTATCTAGAATTTGCAGAGCGTGTCGCAACGGATTACCTCGACAAGACCGGAGCTGCGGCAGCGACAATCCGATCAGGTTTCCAGCGCGCCGTCGAGAACTTGCCCGTTGGCCCGTTCATCGACTTCTTTTCGAGGCCCGCGGCCGGCCGAGAGTTAATGGACGCGGCGATCCAATTGGAGGCTGCGGCCTTTGCCCAGGCAGCTCCAAACTTCGCCGGCTTGCCCCCAGAGGCGAAGACGATCATCGGTCTTTTGATCGACTATGCAGGCCTCGATCGGCGGAAATTCCTGCGCGCGTCCGATCAAGCGATGTCGCAAGGAAGCCGCGCCGAGGCAGCGCCGGAAGGCAGCGGCACCGCGAAGACCATGATCGAACCGGAAGAGGACAAAAAGAAGGGACCTGACGGGCTCCTATTATAAGTGGATCAGGCTCAGGTTTGATCGGTGCGCTAAGCATTATCTGATAGAATCTCGGCAACCTTGATGAGGCCGCTTGGCGCGCAGGCGCCTGCGCCTTGGGCTCGATCATCGGAATATCTGCCGTCAAGAGCCCGTTCCCAAACCTGACGTTGGCATTCGAGGTCCCCGGAGTCGGTGGTGCCTCACCGACATCGATCTGCTATGCCAGCGCCTCCTCCAGGGTTGGCATGTGAAATGAACCAGGTGACGCCCCTTCCTCCCGGCATGCTTCGCACGAATTTGCGCGGCCAGATCAGGCAGACGCACCTCCCGAAATGGAAGGCACTGCTGCCGCTCTTCGAAGCGGTGATGAACTCATTTCAGGCGATCCAGGAATTCCAAGTCGAGCGCGCGCACAGGATAGTCATTGTAGTGGAGCGCGCGGCGGACCTCTTCGATGAGGAGGAGCCGCCCATTACGGGATTCCAAATAACCGACACCGGTATCGGCTTCACGACTGACAATTTCGAATCCTTCAATACGGCCTTCTCCGAACACAAGTTCGAACGCGGTGGCAAAGGCCTCGGGCGATTCATGTGGCTCAAGGCCTTCGATGCCGTGACCATCCGGAGTGTCTTTCGCACGCGTGAACTCGATGGCGAGACGGGCCTGTGGGAGCGCGATTTCCGGTTCGGCTTCGACTACGATCCGGCCAGCGCGCTGGCACACGAAATCGAGCAGGGAGGCAGCGAAGGTACCACTGTCCGACTGTCTGGCTTCCGCGCGCCGTATCAGCAGGAATGTCCGCGCAATGTCGAGCAACTGGCGCAGAGGCTCGCCGAGCATTTCATTCTCGTGCTGATGCAGCCCGACTGTCCTGAGGTGGAGCTTCAAGACAAAGGGCTTCGCTTGTCTTTAAATCGCGTTTTTAGGGATTACTTCGGCGGCGCTGCAACCAGCGCAAGCTTCGAGTTATCCGGTAGACAATTTCAAATTAACGGCTTCCGGTTGACGGCACCTCGCGCGTCCAAGCACCGATTGATCTATGCGGCGAACTCCCGGGGCGTCGTCACGGAAATGCTCGATCAATACGTTCCCAATTTGACAGGCAGACTCCATGACTTAGAAGGAAATTCTTTCGTCTATCTTGCTGTTGTCCAAGGCGATTACCTGAACGACAAAGTCAATAACTTCCGCACCGATTTCGAGATGAGAGACGATGCCGATGAAGCTCAGATCGAGCTGACAATCGACGATGAACTTCGCCGATCCGATATCCGGGAAAAATGCGTCGAGTATGTCGAACGCGATCTATTCGATCTGATTGACAATTTGAACAAGGGCAAGGCCGAGCGCGTGATCGCCTATGTCCGCGCCGAAGCCCCGCAGTACAAGCCCATGCTGCGATATCTGGACAGTTTTATCGGTTCAATCTCGCCGAACGCGTCGAAAATCGATATCGAACTGGCCCTGCACAGGGAATTACATCGCCGGGAAGTGACCCTAAAGCGCGAGGGGTCTCGCATCCTCACAGAGGCTGCAAAGCAAGACAATTACGAGCAGTATAGGCAGCGCCTCGCGGAGTTTATGGAGCAGTCGAACGAACTCGGTTTGTCAGCGCTGGCTCAATACGTCATGCACCGGAAGATCATTATCGAGTTATTTGAGAAGGCGCTTTCATCAGATAGAAAAACACATAAATATCCTCTCGAAGAAGCTGTACATAATATTGTATTTCCAATGAGATCAAATGACGAAGATGTTCTATATTCACAACAGAATTTATGGATGATCGACGAGCGTCTAAATTTTCATTCGTTCATAGCCTCAGACAAGCCCTTGAATTCTCATGATAATTTCCAGTCTGACTCGAAGAAGCGACCGGACCTGTTCATTTTCGACCGCAAGATCGCTTTTGCCGAGGGGGCTGGCGATGGGGCTCCGATCAGCAGCATCTCTGTTGTCGAGTTCAAACGTCCGCAGCGCGACGACTACAGCGATATGGAGAACCCACTCAAGCAAGTTCTCGATCAGATTCAAGCCATACGCAGTGGTCAGTTTAAAACTGAACGGGGTAGACCAATTCCTGTCGCGAACGAAAAGATCCCCGCATTTGCCTACGTGATTTGCGACATCACGCCGAAAATGCGTGAGACATTGGTGGATCGCGACGCAAAAGGCACCCCCGACGGCCAGTCATATTACGGATTTCATTCAAATCACGGCATCTACTTCGAAGTGATCGATTACGGAAAACTTCTGACCGACGCCAAGCGTCGCAATCGCGTATTTTTCGAGCGCCTCAATCTCATGGATGGCGAGCGTCGATGATCTTGTAGGTGATGACGCCGACCTTGACGTCGTCGCGGTTGGCAGGCCGAGATGCTCCTTCGGCGTCACGTAGCACAGCATGGAGCAGCCGAACCAGCCGATCATGGCGGCGCCGATGCACGAGGTGATGTGGTCGTAGCCCGGCGCGATGCCGGTGGTCAGTGGAGCGTGTAGAACGGTGCCTCGCCGCATTCCTTGAGCTGCTTGTCCATGTTGATCTTGATCTTGTGCAGCACATGGCCGGGCCCTCGATCATAATCTGGCAGCCCTTCTTCGAGGCGATTTGGGTGTGCTCGCCGAGGGTTTCGAGCTCGGCGCCCCGACGCAAGGAGGCAAAATGAGCTGCGTTCCTACTGGCGGCATGATGAGCCGCCGTCTCCCCGCTATAGCAGCGGGAGGACAATCTATATAATCCCCCAGGCCCGGTAGCGCTTCCGGCCGGTGAGTTCGCGCGGCAGGCTGCCGCCGAGCTCCTTCAGCATCACCTCGACCGCCTGCGGCGAGACCTGCAACCGCGCCGCCGCCAGTTGCACGGTCACCAGTGGTGACGCGACGAACAGCTCGACCAGCTCCGGTAGTTTCGAATTCCCCCGCCTCCCCTCACACTTCCGCAGCATGAGTTCCCGCGCCAGCGACAGCCGATCGAGGTCGGCCTGCCCGAACGCGGCTGCCTCACTGAAAGCGCCGAGCAGCCCAACGATCCGGACGCCAAGCGCTTGGTGCTGGCTCCACCGAAACCTCCCCCGCCTCAGCCCAAGCCCAACCGTCGGCAGATGCGCGGCCGCCAGCCCCCGTTCCCGTAAACCGGTCGCAGCCAGCGCAAAACCGAGCTCGCCGGAGTGCTCGGACGGCTCGAGCCAAAGCCAGGCATCTAGCGCGAGTGCGGCCGCAAGGGTTGCTGGCAGTACCCTGCCCTCCTCCAGAATGGCGAGCCAGCGCGCAAACCGCCCGGCGGCGTCATAGCCGGGATCGCGCAGGGTCAGGCTCTTGCGGCCCTCGTCGGAAGAAAGGTCGTTCCAGGCGTCGAGTTTTTTCCGGGTACGCACCAAGAGCGCGTCGATCTCGGCGAAGACCGGATCGGCGAGATTAGCCTCGTCCACCTGGTCCAGGTCATCCTCATCAGCTTGGTCCTCAGCATCGTCCTCCCGGCCGTTTCGATCCCATGGCGCCGCGACGTAATTCGGGGCCACCGCTGTCGTCATCACCCTATCCATCCGATCTGGGTCTGCCGGTCCCTCGATGCCGAGCCGCTGCCGCAAGGTCCCGTGGCTTAGGATATCGGCCGGCTCGCGCCGCGCCAGGCGCCGGCGCTCGTCCAGCATGGCGGCGGCCCTGGCTATCTCCCGCGTCGGGCTGCGCACGTCCATGCCGGCATCGTGCAGGATGAGATCCTCGAGCGGGCACAGGCCGCCGGTGAGGCCGATCAGCGCCTGCGCCTCAAAAGCGTGGCTGCGCTGGCGCGCGCCTTCGGCCAGCATCGGCTTGGCCCGGAGCAAGCGCTCGTCAAAACGGGCGAGCGCGATCGCAGCGGTCTCGGAGGCTGCGGCGCAGTCCGAAACCAGGAGTTGACGCTGCACGCGAGAAATATCATAGCGGTTTGAATTCACCCCTAAAAATCTATCATACCCAACCCAAATAGCTATTCATTTGTTTCACATCGACACCAAAGAGTGAGTACTCATCACTCACGGTAAGTACCTCTTATCGATAGTGATGGACATGGTACCGGAAATCGGCGATTCTAGCGCTACGGAACGCCGGAATCGCCGTCGGTCGGGCTTCCGGTCGACGAAATCGGCATTCGCGAATGGCGCTAGGAGTAGCCATGGCTACGACACCCCTGCTCTCGGCCGAGCCCGAAACGCGACGCGCCTTCCAGCTCGACGCGCTCGCCGGCATTTTGCCGCTGGAGCGCCGCGACAAGCTGGCGACCATCCTGACCGACGACGACGTCGAGACTCTGCGCCATCTCGCCCGCGAGGGCATGGGTGAAAGCTCGCTGCGCGCCTTGGCTTCCGACCTGGCTTATCTCGAAGCCTGGTCGCTCGCTTCGACGGGGTCGGCCCTGTCCTGGCCGGCGCCGGAGGGTTTGGTGCTAAAGTTCATCGCCCATCACCTCTGGGATCCCGCACGGCGCAGCGAGGATGCCGCCCACGGCATGCCGGCCGATGTCGAGGCTGCGCTGCGCGCCGGCGGCCATCTGCGAGCCGAAGGCCCGCACGCCAGCTCCACCGTCAAACGGCGCCTGGCGCATTGGGCGACGCTGCATCGCTGGAAAGGATTGGAAAGCCCGCTCGGCACCCCGGCGATCCGCACGAGTGTGCGTCTTGCCGTCCGGGCCAGCGCAAAACCGCGCCGGCGCAAAAGCAGGCGGGCGGTCACCCGCGATGTCCTCGACCGGCTGATCGCGACCTGCCAGTCCGACCGGCTCGCCGACACGCGCGATCTCGCGATCCTGCTCGTCGCTTTTGCGTCAGGCGGGCGCCGGCGCAGCGAGGTCGCGCAGCTGCGGCTGGAGCAGCTTTCCGACGAAGGCGACGTGCCGCTCGATCCCGATGATCCCAACTCCCCACGCCTGCCCTGCACGGCGATCGCGCTCGGCCGAACAAAGATCGGCCAGGCCGACGACGATGATTCCCGGGTGCTGCTGATCGGACCTCCCGTCCTGGCATTGCGCGAGTGGATCGAGCGAGCGGAGGTCAAGAAGGGCGCGGTGTTCCGGGCGATCGACCGCTGGGAGGCGATCGACGATCGCGCGCTGACGCCCCAGGCCGTCAATCTGATCCTGAAACGTCGCTGCGCCATGGCCGGGCTCGACCCGGCGGAGTTTTCCGCCCATGGGCTGCGCTCAGGATATCTCACTGAAGCCGCCCGCGCCGGCGTCGCCCTGCCCGCCGCCATGCGCCAGTCGCAGCATCGCTCCATCCAGCAGGCCGCCCGCTATTACAACGACGCCGACCAAGCGCTTGGAAAAGCCGCGCGACTGGCGATCTGACTCCTATACCGCCTACCGGCAGCCTCGTGGATCAAGACCATGTGCCAGCGCCCGGCGCGGCGCACATAGCCCGCCCGGCGATTCCTGTTGCCAGGTGCATTCAGCGGCACGAGGACAATTGAACTGGCGCCGCCGCATCGTCGCCTGCCGCCTGCGCAACCTCTCCACTCGCTACCCGGCCGGCTTGGCAGATCCGACCGTCGAACCAGCGGCATTCGCTGCGCTCACAGCGAGCATTGCGCGCGCCGCTCCAGCTCGAGCCGTCAATAGCAAACAGGGGACACATCGTCGCCGGGCAAAAGGTCCGATCCGTCATCGTAAAAATCGCCAGACGCTCAGTCGCGTTCGATGCTCCGCGCTCTGAAACAGGCCTGTGGTAAACTTGAGCGTCACGTCTTTCGAGAAACCATTTCCAAGCGCGGCCGAACGGCCACCACACGTCGATCGTGAGACCGTGCCGCAACCTCATCCGAGGCCCTCAGGGCTGCCAAGACGGCCGGGCGAACATAGGAGCGCATCTCGACGCGCCATTGCTCCGCCATCGTCTCCCACCGAAACTGACGGGGCTCACGGATGGACTCATGCAAGGCCCTCGCAGCGGCCTCGACTGCTTCCGATATTCGACGCTGGTCCATGCCCCGACACCATCCAACACACAATCAGATCATGCCGAAAGCCTTGCCTCAAAGGAAGCGACGATTGTGACAGGGAATATGGTGACCTCAGATCTGAACCCGATTTTCGACCGCGGAGACCGCCAGGCTCGTTGCTTGTCACGCTTCATGGTCGCCGGACGGAAGCTAAGTCCATCATCTGGACTCCACGCCGACTGCTTGATCTGCGTTGACCGCTAGCAATTCGACGACAGCGATCGTTGAGACCGAACACCTCAGCGGCATGCCCTGCCAGCCAACGCTCGACCTCCGCGGCGCGGACCGGACCGATACCCCTTTCCTGCTCGAGCTCGACACGGCCATATGCTGCGCGATCCGAGCCAGATTGGCCGCTCGTTCTCGCGGCGAGCGTCCGCCGAGTGCTGCGTAACGACCGGATAACAGCACGGTGAGATCGCGCGGGACGGCCTTGCCGTGCCGATCATCTCAAGTCCTCGCAACGGCTTCTGCAAGGCCTTGACCGGCGCCAACAAGACATCTCGCTTGAGCGTGACTGCGTTACATCACCTCACGCCCGCTTCCTTTCACGCCGTCGGCTGCTGATCAGCGCCATCAGCATCGGCCCGAGCGAAAACTCGGCCGCTTGCGCCTTTCGCGTCAGCTCACGCAGATAACCGCCGGCGCTGGAAATCGCCTCGCCACGCTGCAGGATCGCCGCCACGACGATCGAAGCGGGAACTTCGTCCATGACGCCGATCGCTTCCTCC
>JAESFU010000162.1_pt1 | contig 90063 bp, 84 predicted proteins | sample 9269461 | NCBI WGS metagenome assembly JAESFU01 (sample SAMN14502556, study PRJNA617107) | algae metagenome | isolation source: Stenomitos rutilans HA7619-LM2 and co-occurring heterotrophs from cave walls | place: USA: Waikapalae cave, Hawaii | collected 2009-07-28
CCGTCGGCTTGCGGAACACCGGCAGTGGCCGGTCGGACAATGTGGTGGCGCTCCGGCCGGCACCGCGCAGCGCATAACCATCGCACCTATCAGCTGGCGCGGAGCGGCCCGCGCCAGTTTCGGGCCCAGGCGTACATAGGGAGAGGCTGACTATGGCAAGCTCGTCGACGGCGCAAATCCTACCCGTTGAACTCTGGCAGCGGCAGGTACGACCGCCGCTGCCGCCGCCGGATCACGCGCCCCTCGCTCCCATGCGGCTTCTGTCTCCCCGCGAGCTCGAGATCGCTGCCCTCGTCGCCGACGGCATGGCCAACAAGGAGATCGGCCTCACGCTCGGCATCAGCCACTGGACCGTGTCGGCCCATCTGCGCCGCATCTTCATCAAGCTGGAGATCGGTCGACGGATCGATCTATGCCTGCTCTACCGCGGCACCGAGGCCGATCGTCCGGCGCACGGCCGCAGCTGATCGTTCGGAGGCGGCCTCGGCCGTCTCCGCGATGTTCCTGTCCGGCGGCGTCAGCGGTGGATCGGCTCCTTGCGATGCCAGTTCTCCAGCTTGCGCGACGGCTTGTGCGGCTGCATCGCCCACTCGATGCCGTTGGCGATCACGTGCTGCACCATCGGCTGGTGATAGATCGGGAAAGTCTCGTGCCCGGGCGAGAAGTAGAAGATCCGCCCCAGCCCGCGGTAGAAGGTCAGGCCCGAACGGAACACTTCGCCGCCCTTGTACCAGCTGAGGAAGATGATCTCGTCGGGCGCCGGAATGTCGAACGGCTCGCCATACATCTCCGAAGCCGGGATCTCGAAGAACGGCGGCACGCCATCGGCGATCGGGTGGTTCGGCAGGATCGTCCACACCCGCTCGAGATCGCCTTCGGGCAGTTCGCGCCAGCTGAGGTTGGCATTCGTGCCGACCATGCGGCGGAACATCTTCGAGTGGTGCCCCGAGTGCAGCACGACGAGCCCCATGCCGGCCAGCACGCGCTGCTGCACGCGGTCGATATATTCGTCCTTCACCTCGTCATGGGCGACATGACCCCACCAGGTGAGCACGTCCGTGCGGTCGAGCAGTTCCTGCGTCAGCCCCTGCTCCGGATCGTCGATCGTCCGGCGCTCGACCACGAAGTCGCGATCCTTGAAGCCCGGGAGCAGCGCCCCATCCATCCCATCGGGATAGATCTTGGTGACCGGCGGGTCGTTCTTTTCGTGCCGGCCCTCGTTCCACATGGTCAGGCGAATAGTCACTTCAGGTCTCCGTAGGTCAGGCGGCAATCGCCCGGTTGTTCTGGTCGAAAAGGTGGAAGGCAGCATGGTCCATCTTCAGATGGACGGTCTCGCCGGGCCGGGCGACCATGTCGCCCTGGAGCCGCACCAGCAGCGTGTCGCTGCCCTGGCGGACATTGAGGTAGGTCTCGGCGCCCAGTCGCTCGACGATCACCACCGAAGCGTCGAAATCGGCGTCCGCGGAGCTCTCGACGAGGCGAATATCCTCCGGCCGGATGCCCAGCCAGACCGGCTGTCCGATCGCGCCCGACGCGCGGCCCGCATCGAGCGGCACCGACCAGCCCGTCCCGCTCGCGAACCGGGGCCCGGCCTCCATCGTGCCGCTGATCAGGTTCATCCGCGGCGAGCCGATGAAGGTCGCAACAAAGCTCGAGTTCGGATGCCGGTAGAGCTCGATCGGCGCGTCCGCCTGCGCGACCTCACCGTGGTTGAGCACCACGATCTTGCTCGCCATCGTCATCGCTTCGACCTGGTCGTGCGTGACATAGACGATGGTTGGCCGCAGCTCCTGATGCAGCTTCTGCAGCTCGGCCCGCATCTGCACGCGCAGTGAGGCATCGAGGTTGCTGAGCGGCTCGTCGAACAGGATCAGTCGCGGCTGCTTGATGATGGCGCGCCCGATCGCGACACGCTGGCGCTGCCCGCCCGATAGGGCCGCCGGCCGGCGATCCAGCAGGCTTGAGAGCTGCAGCATCTCGGCGACGCGACCGACCTCGCGTGCAATCTCGGCCTTCGGCACCTTCTTCAGATCGAGCGAGAAGCCGATATTCTCGGCCACCGTCATGTGCGGATAGAGCGCATAGGACTGGAACACCATGGCGATGCCGCGCTGGTCCGGCGGCACGTCGTTGATGCGCTTGCCATCCAGCAGCAGGTCGCCCGAGGTGATGGATTCGAGCCCCGCGATCATCCGCAGCAAGGTGGACTTGCCACACCCCGACGGGCCGACCAGCACGGCGAAATCGCCGTCCGCGACATCGAAGCTGACGCCCTTCACCACTTCGACGGCGCCGAAGGACTTGCGGATGTCTCTGAGCGAGATGGTGGCCATGGTCTATCCTTTGACGCCGCCGGCGAAGGTCTGGACGAGGAAGCGCCGCGAGTAGCTGAACGCGATGATGGCGGGCAGCGTGTAGAGCAGCGCCAGCGCACACAGGAACCCGTAGTCGACGTCGTTGACGCGCAGGAAGGCGCGAAACAGGCCGATCGGGAGAAGCTGCAGCTCGGCCGACGAAATGAAGGTGAGCGGCATGAGGAAATCACCCCATGCGGCGATGAAGGTGAGAAGCGCCGCGGCGCCCAGGCCCGGCAATGCCAGCGGCACCAGCACCCGGCGGATCCGCTGGAACACGGTTGCGCCATCCATGATGGCGGCTTCCTCGTAGTCCTTGGGCACGAGGTCGAAGAACGTCTTGATGATCCACAGCGCCAGCGGCAATTGCAGCGCTGCCATCACTAGGATCAGTCCCAGGTAGCCATCGACAAATCCGACGATCTGCATCACCGGCCGCACCATGGCCGGCGGCACGATGGCTTCGACGATGCCGCGCACGAAGTTGTTGGCCGCCAGCATCACCTTGTAGAGCGGCACGATCAGCGCCGTCGGCGGCAGCACGCGGACGAGGATGATCGCGTAGAGGAAGGGCTTCTTCCACCACGCATTGGTGCGGCTCAGCGCATAGCCGCCAAGCCCGCCGATGACGACGACCAGCGCGGTTGCTCCGCCGACCACGATCAGCGAGTTGAGAAACCAGCGACCGCCCGCTTCGGTGGTGAAGATCTTGGCGAAGTGCTCGCCCGTCAGGCCCTCAGGCCACTGCAGGAACTGCCGCGCGTTCGGATCGACCGAGGCGAGGAAGGCCCACAGGAACGGCAGCAGGCACAGCACGGAGAGCACCAGCAGGAACGTATACGACGTCGCTTCGGCGCGGCTGAACTTGCGGATCGCCATGGCTCAGACCTCCACCTTGAGGATGCGCACATAGATGATGCCCAGGATGGCCGAGATGCCGAGCATCACCACCGCGACCGCCGAGCCGAAGCCGAGCTGATAGGCGGTGAAGGACTGGTTGTAGATGTAGATGCCGATGATCTCGGTCGCCCCGCCCGGGCCGCCGCGCGTCAACGTGTAGACCAGCCCGAAGATCGCGAACGTGCCGACCGTCGAGACCAGCATGTAGAGAAAGATCGTCGGCCGGAGCAGCGGCAGCGTGATGCGCCAGAAGATCTGCCGGGGCGTCGCGCCATCCATGCGCGCGGCCTCGTAGACATCGGCTGGAATGGCGGCGAGCCCGCTGGTCATCAGGATCATCGCAAAGGCGATGCCGCGCCAGGTGTTGACGATGATCACCATGAGCAGTGGCGCGGTCTGCAGCCATTGCTGGCTCGGCACGCCGACCAGCGCGAGCAGCTGGCTGAGCGTCGAATACTCCCCGCCCGCCAGCATCGAGATCCAGATGAACCCGGCCACCACTTCGGGCACTGCATTGGGCAGGAGGATCGCCGCCATGAAGAACTGGCGGAAGACGATCGGCCGGTTGAGCGCGATCGCCGAGAGCAGGCCGAGCACGAACTGGCCGATCACCGACGAGCCGATGACGAAGATGAAGGTGACGAGCAGCGAGTTCCAGAAGCCGTCATCGGTGAACAGGCGCAGGTAGTTGCGCACGCCGACAAATCTGGGACGGAGGGCTGCCGCGCCGCTCAGTGCCTCGTTGGTGAGGCTGAGCCAGATGGCGGTACCGGCGGGGATGAGGACGAACGCCACCAGCAGGATGACGCCCGGCAGCATCAGCAGGCGGTTCTGCCAGGCGAGGCGCTGTTCGTAGGTCATGGCCATGGCGGAGTTACCGTCGGGTCGCAAGAAAATGGAAGGCATGCCGGAGCACGCCTTCCAAGGCAGGGAGGAGGGTTATTTGACGAGGTCGTCGCCGAGCAGTTCCTTGCTGTAGTCGACAAGGATCTTCTGGGCGCCCGCCGCATCGGTTTCCTTGCGGAGCAGCGCTTCGGTGGCGCGGGCAACACCCTCGGACACCACCGAGAAGCCTTCGCCGGCCTTGAGGAACGTGCCGTTCTCGGCATTGGCGTGCACCGGCACCAGCTGCGTCAGCGCCTGGAAGTCGGCATTGGCGGCAGCGTCCTTGCGGCCCGGAATATTGCCGAGGCGCTTGGAGTACTCGACGGTCGCTTCCACCGAGGCGAGCTCGAGCAGCACCTTCTTGGTCATTTCGACATCGGCCGACTTGGCGTTGACCAGCCAGATGTTCTGGCCGCCCACGCTCACCGTCAGGTTGTCCGCATCCTGGCCCGGAACGGCCCAGGTGCCGACGACTTCGGTGACGTTCGGGATCGGGTTCTTGCTCTCCGGACCCCAGTCATAGATGTAGCACCAGGTGCCGCAGGCGGTCGAAATCAGCTCGCCGGCCGGGAACATCTCGTACTTGGGGATCACCCACGGCTCGGGCCCGAGCAGCGGATCGACCGGCGTCAGGCCGTCATCGACCAGCGCCTTCTGCAGCTCGAAATAGCCGGTGACGCCCGGGCCGGTGAGGTTCAGCGTGCCGTCGTCATTGACGATCTGCGGCGTCTGGCTGCCCACGATGAACAGGCTGAACGCCTCGTAGAACGCACCGCCACCCCAGCTGGCGCCAGCCGGCAGCATCAGCGCGAACTTGCCGGTCTTTTCCTTGATCTCGCGCGCCCGGTCGAGCAGTTCCGCCCAGGTCTGCGGCTGCTCGGTCGAGATGCCGGCCGCCTCGAGGATGTCCTTGCGGTAGTAGAGCTGGCTGACCGACAGCATGCTGTCGAGCTGGTACATCTCGCCGTCGGCATGCGTCGAGAGTTGCTTCGCCACGTCGAACAGCTGGTCGTAGCCGTCCCAGGCCTTCACCTCCGCGCCGATCGGGGCGAGATAGCCGGCCGCGACGAGGTCGGGCACGTCGGCATCGCCATTGGCGGTGAACAGGTCAGGGGCGTTGCCCGCGCCGAGCTCGGTGAGGAGCTTGGAGAAATAGTCCTTTTCGGGGGCGGGATATTCCACCACCTCGATATCGACGCCGAGCTTGGCCTCGATCGCCGGAACGACGGCGTTCAGCGCATCGATACGGGCTTGGCGGTGTTCGGCGATGCGGATGGTCTGGGCCGAAACGCCGGTGGCGGCGGCGGCCAAAATGGCAAGGCTAATGCCCGCGCGAAGCACGGCAGACTTCATGATGTTCCTCCCTCGCAGCCACTCCGGGGCTGCCGTCGTTCATCGACCGCCAAGGATGTACACGTTTGCACAACCTCGGCAAGCCTAAATCGAACATTTCTTCCAAGCTGCCGAATTCTGGAACGTTTGGTTCATTTTTCGCTTGGCGTACGTCGCTCAGGGCATGTACACGTGACGCAAAATCGGAGGAACCAGCATGGTTTTGCGACTGGGTGTGATCGGTGCCGGCCTCAAGGCGGCCGACTACGCGAAGGGTTGGGCCGCGATGGACGACGTCAGCATCGTCGCCACCGCCGAGGTCAGCGAAGTGTCCCGCAAGCGCTTCGCCGACACCTGTGAAGCCGCCGGCGCCCCCCGCCCCGCCGAGTACCCGGATGCCGACAGCATGCTCTCGGCCCTCAAGGGCAAGATGGACGCGGTCTATGTCTCGACCCCGCACGTCTTCCACGGCGCCAATGCCCTCGCCGTCGTCGAGGCGGGCTACGACCTGCTGCTCGAAAAGCCGATGGTCACCACCGTCGAGGAAGCCCTCGCGCTGGTGGAGGCCGAAAAGCGCACCGGCCGTACCGTCGTCATCGCCTTCCAGGGCGGACTCTCCCCGCTCGTCCACGACACCCGGGAGCGCGCCCGTCGCGGCGATTTCGGCGACCTCGTCAGCGTCAACGCCTCCATCTGGGAGGGCTGGGCCAAGAACTATGCCGGCCAGTGGAAGCAGAACCCCGCCATCTCCGGCGGCGGCTTCATGTTCGATACCGGCGCGCACATGATGAACACCGTCTGCGTCCTCGCCGACGCCGAGTTCGAGCGCCTCTCCGCCTATGCCAACAACCGTGGCCTCAAGGTCGATCTCGCCACCGCCGTCGCCGCACGCCTCAGCAACGGCGCGCTCGTCACCTTCAACGCCGCCGGCGAAGGCCCGCCCGGCTGCGAGTCGGCGATCACCTTCTTCTACTCGAAGGCCATCGTCCGCATCGACGCCTGGGGCAAGTGGCGCGAGGTTGCCATCGACGGCGTCGCCGAACCGCGCGAGACCGGCGAGATCCGCGACACTCCGATGCAGACCTTCCAGGCCGTGCGCGATGGCCGCCTGGCCAATCCCTCCACGGTCGCCAATGGCTTGCGCTTTGCCCGCCTGTGGGATGCGATCAAACTCTCGGCATCGCGCGACGGCGAGGCGGTTGATATAGAGGCCGCCTGAACCTCAACGAAAGCTGCGACCGGATGCGGCGCAAGGGACTGACATCCATCGAGTTGGCCAAGCTCGCCGGCGTTTCGTCGGCGACCATATCGCGCGCCTTTACATCGGATTCGCGCATCAAGCCGCAGACCCGCGCCCGTATCCTCGCCCTTGCCGACGAGCATGGCTTCCGGCCCAACGCGATGGCGCGCTCGCTCAACAATTCCAAGTCGCGGCTCGTCGCCATCGTCGTCAACACCATCGCCAACCCGGCCGAGGGCGAGGGGCTCGAGCTGCTGATCCATCGGCTGCAGGAGCGCGAGCTCATGCCGCTGCTCCTCTGCTGCGGCAACCACAAGGACCTGAGCCAGCTGATGCGGCTCGCCTCGACCTACCAGGTCGATCACGTGCTGCTGCACTCCGACATGGTGTCGATCGACGACGCCGTCCGCATCTTCGGCTCGGCCTCGCTGGTCATCGCCTCGGGTGAACCGCTCGATGGCCGCGAACTCGCCGAAGTCCGTCTCGATTCCGCCCGCGCCTCAGCCGAGATCGTCGCTCATCTGGTCAAGGCCGGGCGCCGCCGCTTCGCCTATCTCTCGGGTCGCGAGTCGAGCCACGTCGACAAGCAGCGCCTGCACTGGTTCGCCACCGCACTCGCAGGCCACGGCCTTGCCTTCGAGATCGTCGCGCACGGCGATTACAGCTACGAGTCGGGCTACAAGGAAGCGGTCATGCTCATGCGCGACCGCCCCGAAGCAATCATCTGCGCCAACGACCTGATGGCAGCCGGGGCCGCGGACGCGGCCCATCGCGTCGGCGTCAGGACCCCGGACGAACTCGTCATCGTCGGCCATGACGGCGTCGCCTTCGCGGGCTGGGATAGCCACTCGCTCACCACCATCACCCCGCCTCCCGGTGCGGTGCGCGACGCCCTGGTCGCCTGCATCGAGAACCCGGACTCGACCGATCAGCACGTCATCGACTGCGTCGTGCGCTGGGGCAACAGCACTGGCCCCCGATAGGCATTCTCAGGCAAACACGCCACGCAGGTCGGCCGGCATGCTCGTGTCGCGCCGGGCCGAGCCATGCGCCGCGATCAGGATCAGCAAGACCGTGACATAGGGCAGCGTCGCCAGCAGGTAGGACGAACTTTCGATGCCCGCAGCCTGGATACGCAGCGCCGCCACCTCGGCAAAGCCGAACAGCAGGCAGACGGGCAGCACCAGCGCCGGGCGCCAGCGCGCCACGATCACGAGGCCCACCGCGATCAGCCCGCGCCCCTTGGTGATGTCCTGCGCCCATGTCTGCGTGTAGTCGACGCTGAGGATGGCGCCGCCCAGGCCGGCGAGGAAACCACCGACGAGAATGGCCTGGAACCGGACCAGTATCGGGCGCACGCCGTTCTCCGCCGCGATCCGCGCCGACTCGCCCACCGACCGCCACCGCAACCCGGTGCGCGTCTGCTCCAGCCAGATGGCGGCCAGCACGATGGCGACGAGTGCCAGCGGCACCGCCGGCGTCATCTGCCGGAACAGCACACCGAAGAACGGCAGCGGATCGGTGAGCGCCGATCCCATCGCCGGTAGCGGCGTCACCTGGTTGCCGACCAGCTCGCGGCCGAAGAACGAGGTCGCCCCCAGTGCCAGCATCCACACGGCAAGGCCCGAGCCGATCTGGTTGGCCCGCGCGCCCAGCACGAAGGCGGCGTGCAGGCTCGACAGCGCGGCGCCCGCCAGCGCTCCAGCCGCAAGGCCCAGCCATGGGTTGCCCGTCGCGATGCCGACGCCAAAACCGACGCAGGCGCCCACCAGCATCTCGCCCTCGACGCCCAGATTGATGACGCCGGTTCGCTGGGTCAGCGTCTCCCCCAGCGTCACGAACAGCAGCGGGGTTGAGCTGCGCAGCACCGCAATGCACCAGGTCGCGATGAAATCGAGGAGGCTCATCGGGCAGCCCTCAGGCGCCAGATAATGCCGGGCACCGCTAGGGCAGCAGCAAACAGCAAGCCCTGCAGCACCACCGCGCTGGCCGCCGGAATCCTGGCGAAGAGCTGCAGCGCATCGCTCGCGGCGACGAGGCACCCGACCATCAGCGACAAGGGCAGGATGGCGAGCGGCTGGTGGCGCGCCAGCCACGCCACGAGGAAGCCGGTGAGGCCGTAGCCGAGCGAGATATTGGGCTGCAATCGCCCCTGGATGGCGCTGACTTCGGCAATGCCCGCGAGCCCCGCCAATGCTCCCCCCAAAGCCATCAGGGCAATGGTGTAGCGACGGAAATCGAGCCCGATCGTCTCACCCACCTTGCGGTTGCCGGCGAGGATGCGGATCTGCATGGCCATGCGTCCGCGGCTGAACAGGATGTGCAGCAGCACTGCCGCTACCACCCCGATCGCCAGCCCGAGGTGTACGCGACTTCCGCCCAGCGCTGGCAGTACCGCCGCATCCGGGAAGCTGATGGTCGAAGGCCAGCCCTGGCTCGCCGGGTCGCGCCACGGCCCGTAGACCAGCGCATTCACCAGCAGCACGCCGATATAGTTGAGCACCAGCGTCGTGATGGTCTCGTTGATCGAGAGGCGAGCCCGCATCAGCCCGGGCACATAGCCATAGAACGCTCCACCCAGCGCCGCGCAGACGAGCAGGGCCGGCAGCATGATCGGGCCGGGGAGGCTGGGGAGCGCGATGACCAGCGCCGTGCCGGCAATCGCACCGACCTGCAACTGCCCTTCTGCTCCCACCGAAATGAGCCCGAGCCGGCCCGGTACGGCCGTGGCGAGCGCGCAGAGCAGGATCGGGGCGGTCTTCGCCAGGGCCTCGGAGAAGGAATAGGCATCGCCGACCGAAAACAGCACCAGCGACCACAACGTCTCGACCGGTGGCTTGCCGATCCCCGCGAAGAACGCCAGTGCCAGTGCGACGAACACGAGCGCCGTCGCGCTCACGGTAACCGCCGGGCGGACCAGGGCGCTCACGCTGCGGCCTCCGCCTTCTCGCCGCCGGTCATCAAAGCCCCGATCGCCTCGCGAGTCAGCGTGCCGTCATTGTCGATAACAGCGACGAACCGTCCTTCGTGCAGAACGGCGATGCGATGCGCATGCGCCAGCAGGTCGTCCAGTTCCTCGGAGATCCACAGGACCGCCGCACCTGCGCGCGCCTGCTCGAAGAGGCTGGCATATACTGCCGCGGTAGCGCCGAGGTCGAGCCCCATGGTGGGATAGCAGGCCAGCACCCCGGCGCGCAGCACCGACAGCTCCCGGGCGATCACCAGCTTCTGCAGGTTGCCGCCCGACAGGGTACCGGCCATACGTCCCGGCTCACGCGGCCGGATGTCGAAGCGTTCCAAGAGCGCCGGGGCATCGACGCCGTCGCTTGGCACCCGGCCGAACCGGCGCAGGTCGAGATTGTCGGCGACACTCAGGTCCTCGACCACGCCATTGGCGCGCGGCTGCTCCGGGATATAGCCGAGCGGGGTCCCCTCCGGCCGCTCCTCGCCCCTTCGAGCGATGCTGACGCCATCGAGCACGACATCGCCATCGGCGAGCGATGCAAGCCCCGCCACCGCTTCGGCCAGCAGCGTCTGCCCGTTTCCGGCAACCCCCGCTATGCCGACGATCTCGCCGGCGGCGACCGAGAGCGAAATCCCATGCAGCGCGCTGCCCGGCACCGATGCACGCAACTCACGCAGGTGCAGGCGCTCGACGCGCCGGCGAGGGACCGGAGCGGGACGTGCGGCAGCCGCCGACATGTCCTTTGCCTTGCCCATCATCAGCCGGACGATTTCGCCGGTGGTCCGCTCGCCCTTCAGGCTGACGTCGACGAGCGCGCCGCGACGCATGATCGCGATGCGGTCCGCGCAGGCGTCCACGTCGGCCATCTTGTGGGTGATGAGGATCACCGCGATGCCGTCGGCCGCGAGCGAACGCACGAAGCCATAGAGCCGCGTTGCATCCTCCGGTGTCAGCACCGAGGTCGGCTCATCGAGGATCACCACGCGGGCATCGATATTGAGCACCTTGGCCAGCTCGACCAGTTGCTGTTCGGCCACCGAAAGTTCGCCCACCCGCTGGGCCGGGTCGATATGCGGGGCAAGCCGGTCGAGCGTCTGCAACGGTCGGCGCGGCCACCATTTCGAACGCCCTACGAACCAGGGCGTCATCGGCCAGGCGAGCAGCAGGTTGTCCCGCACCGTCAGCGCCGGCAGCAGCGAGAAGGTCTGGAACACCATGCCCACGCCATGGCGCGGCGCGTCGGCGGGTGAACGGATCGGGCTCTCCCGGCCATCGAGCAGGATACGACCGGCGCTCGCCGGGTAGACCCCGTAGAGCAGCTTCATCAGCGTCGACTTGCCGGCGCCGTTCTCGCCGAGCAGCGCCAGCACCTCGCCGGCCGCCACGTCCAGCGTAACGCCGTCGACGGCGACGAGCTCGCCGAAGCGCCGGGTCACCGCCTCGAAACGGACGACCGGCTCGACCATCAGGCGACCGCGAACACGGCATCGACCTCGACCGAGGCGCCCTGCGGCAGCTGCGCGATACCGATGGCGGTCCGTGCATGCGCACCGATTTCGGCCCCGAACAGCAGGTGGAAGAAGTCGGACGCTCCGTTGATCACCTGCGGCACGGAGGCAAAGTCCGGCACGCAGTTGACGAAGCCGCCCACCCGCAGGCAGGCCCGCACCCGGTCGAGATCGCCGTCCAGTGCCTGCCGCAAAGCCGCGATCAGGTTGAGGGCACAGATGCGCGCCGCTTCCTGCGCGGTCGCGAGATCGATGGCGTCCCCGACCTTGCCGCGATGCACCACGCTGCCGTTCCACTCGCACACCTGGCCGGCGAGGTAGATCACGTCGCCATGGCGGCGCCACGGCACGAAATTGGCGATCGGACGCGGCACATGCGGCAGCTCGATATTGAGCGCGGCGAGCCGGGCCTCGGCTCCCTTCGTCGCCGAGATGGTCATCGCGACGCCTCCGCGCCGAGCGCAGATATGATCGCCGACGAGCCGGCGACGAAGCCGAACAGCAGCTTCACGTTGTAGAGCACGGCCTCGACGCAGAAGGCGGGCGAGGTGGTCGCCGTGCAGTCCTCGACGAGGATCGTGTCGTAGCCGAGAAAGCTCGCATCCTCGAGCGTGGTCATCACGCACTGGTCCATGTTCACACCCGCGACCAGCAGGGTCTTCACTCCGAGATTGCGCAGCACCGCATCGGTCTCGCAGTCCCAGAACGCGCTGAACCGATGCTTGGTGATCTGGTAGTCGGCCGTGCCGGGGTTGATCTCGTCGACCACTTCGGCGCCCCAGCTGCCCTTGGCGATCACCTCGGATCGCGTCCCGGGCACGGGCTGGCCGAGCGTCGTCTCGTTGCCGCGCGGATTATGCGCGTGGATCAGCGACGGCGCGATGTTGAGCAGGTCCTTGCGCACGCCCCAGTTCACCCACACCACCGGCACGTCGCCGGCATGGCAACTGGCGATCAACGCCTTCAGCGGCGCGATCGGCTTGCGGTTGGGGCTGATATCGATGCCGCGCGAATGCAGCCATCCGCCTTCGGTGCAGAAGTCGTTCTGCATGTCGACGATCAGCAGCGCCGTCTTGCTGGCATCGATCGTGACGGCCTGCGGTTCGGCCGCGAAGGAGAGCGCACGCATGGGCGGCGCCGGCCGCGTCATGTCGACATGGTCCGGGGTAACGAGCCAGCCCTGGCTCGGGCTCTGGCCCATCAGCAGCGGCTCGGGTGTCTGGGTCTTGGGCAGTGTACTCATGCTGGCCTCCGCGGGGAGTGGCGGGACCGGTCAGGTCCCGCCATCCGGGTCAGTTGGTGGAACCGGTGACGCCCTGGACGAGGAAGTCCATGGTCTCGACCGCTTCCATGCCGAGCGCCGCACCGGCCGCGACGGCTTCGCTACCATCCTGCTTGACGATCGGACCGGCCCAGATGTCCTTGCTGCCGGCGAGAATTTCATCCTTGAGCGCCAGCACCTTGGCCTGGGTCTCGGCCGTGACTGCCGCGCCGAACGGATCGAGCACGGCATTGCCGCTCTTCAGGTCGCCGCGCACATGCGACGGCGTCCAGGTCCCCGCCTGGATCTCCTCGACCAGGCCCACCATCATCGGCGCCCAGTTCCACGATACGCCCGTGAGCCATGCCTTTGGCGCGCGGTCCATGACGTTTACGTCCTTGCCGATCACATATACCCCACGCTGCTCGGCGGTCTGGGCGATGGTGATCGGGCTGTCGACCTGCTCGGCGATCACGTCGATCCCCTGGTCGGCAAAGGCATTGACGGCGTCTGCTTCCTTCTGCGGCTCCCACCAGCCACCGGTCCACACCACGGTAACAGTCGCGTCCGGGTTGACCGACTGCGCACCCAGCGTGAAGGCGTTGATCGAACGGAACAGCTGCGGGATCTGGAAGGCGCCGACAAAGCCGAGCTTGCCGGTCTTGGAGGTGGCGCCGGCCGTCACCCCGGCGAGATACATGCCGTCGTCGCTGTCGGCCCAATAGGTGCCGACATTGGCCGAAGTCTTGAGCCCACCGGCATGGAGGAACTTCACCTCCGGATATTTCTCGCCCAGCGAGATGGCGTAGTCGAGATAGCCATAGCTGGTCGCAAAGATGATGTTGTGGCCCGAGGTGATGAGCCGCTCCATCACGCGCTCGACTTCGGCCGATTCCGGCACGTTCTCGAACGATACCGTCTCCACCGTGTCGAGCGCCTCCTCGACGCCGAGCCGGCCGAGGTCCATCGACATGTTGTAGCCGTAGTCGGCAGCCGGGCCGACATAGATGAAGCCGATCTTGTCCTGCGCCACGGCGCTGCCGGTGGCGAGCAGCGTCGCGGTCAGCGCTGCCCCGATAAGAGAACGAAACTGCATGATGCGCTCCTGAGCGAAAAGTAATTGCACGTTTACTAATGCAACCGGCATGCCAGTTTCTCCGTCCTCGGCCCGGTCAGGCCGAAGAAAAGTAAATGATCATATACTATATGCACTTGAGCCGTTTGCCTGCCGTCCCCGCCGGCCGACCGAGGGTCGACGCGAGGCCTCAGGCAGCCTGCCGCTGCGCGATTGCACAGCATTGCATGCTCAATCGATAGGCAGAAGCAGGAAGTGGCTTAGTCTTGAGCAGTAGGGAGCAGGTAGCTCCGCAGCGCCTGTCGCGCGACCACGCCGTGATCGGCCTGCCACGCATCCGTCAGCAGGTGTGGCCCGAAAATGATCGCCAGCGTGTAGACGTTCGACTTGTGGAAATACGACAGCGCCACCATCACCACATAGAGATGGACCGCATCGATGCCGCGCCGGATGCTGCCATCCGCCTCGCCCCGCTCGAGCAGGGTGCGGATATGCGCGATCACCGGCGAGGCGACCACTGGCGTCCGCTGCGAGGCGCTGAGGAACTTCGCTTCCATCAGGTTCTCCGCCGACAGCAGCCGGATCAGTTCCGGATGGCGCGAGAAGTGCCCGAAGGTGAAGTCGAACATGGTGAGCAGCCCCGTGAGCGGCTCGAGGCTCGACACATCGAGCTTCAGCTCCTCGACGCGCAGCTCGCCCAGCACGTGCTCGAGCACCGCGAGGTAGAGCCCCGCCTTGTCGACATAATAGTGATAGACCATGCGGCCGTTGACGTCCGCCTCGGCGCAGATCGCCTCGATCCGCGCCCCGGCAAAGCCGTGCTGCGCGAACTGCGTGATCGCCGCCTTGAGGATGCGCTCCCGGGTCTCCGCGACGTTCGCCGCACGCGGACCCGACGGCGCCCCCATCCGCTTTTCGACTGTGGCCATGCCGCAGTGGTTAGATCATGTCCCGCCGCCCGACAAGGACCGACCCGTCCAACGAGGCGCGCGTCAGTCGGGCCAGTTGAGGATGGCGCGCTCGCGCGCCAGCCAGAGCTCCTCGATCGGCGTGGCGATCACATCGTTCGAGAGCGACGCCTTGCTCAACTCCTCCGTGAGCCGCTCGGCAACGATATGCTCCTGGTCGGGATGCAGGTTGCAGGGATCGAGGAAGAAATGGCCGTGCTCGATCTCGTGGTCGCGCACGATCACCGGCCGATCGCCGGCCGCGAGGCGCATGGCGAGGTCCCAGGCCGTGATCCGAGCCGCCTCGGGGTCGATGCTCACCTTCAGTCGATCGAGCGGATTGTCGGTCGGATCGGGCACGATCGTCGCGGTCACCCCGGGCCGGCCGGCGAGCGCGGCGACCCACATATCGAGCGCCGCCCTCTCGCGGGCGCGGATACCGGCATTGTCGCGCGTCTTCCACGCCACCAGTGCCGCGCAGACGCCGACAATGGTTTCCTTGCCCACCTTCATGCCGCGGCCGACGCCACGGTTCTGCAGGTAGCTGGCGCGCAACAGGTCCTTCGTTCCGGCGACAATGCCGGACGTCGGCCCGCCCAGGAACTTGTGGCCGGAATAGACCGCGATATCCGCACCGGCAGCGAGGAACATGCGCAGGTCATACTCCGACGCCGCGTCGACGATCACCGGCACGCCCTTGGCGTGGCAGGTCGAAATGAACGTCTTGATCGGCACCTGCGCGTAGTCCACCACATGGTGGGACACCACGAACACCGCCGCCGCCGTGCGATCGGTGATCGCACCCGCCAGCTGGTACGCATAGGACGAAGTCGCCTGCCCCACCGGCACCACTTTGGCGCCCGCCAGCCGCACCATCTGCTCCACCGGGGCGCCGAAGCTCACCATGTGCCCCGACAGCATCACCACTTCGTCCTTGAGCCCGGTGGTGTCCGGCAACTGCTCGATCGCGCTGAGATTGCTGCCGGTCATCGCCGCCGCCACAGCCACCGTTATCCCCGATGCGCACGAGGCGGTCACGAACCCGGCCTCGCCCCCGGTCAACTCGGCGATCACCCCGCTCGCATAGCGGTGCAGCGCACTCATGTCGAAGAACTGCGGCAGCGCACGCGTCATCGCCTCGATCGCCTCGGGCACCGCGATCGAGGCGCCCAGCGCCGTCATTGTGCCGGAGACGTTGATGATCTGGCGGAGCCCGAGTTCGGGGCGAATGTCGGCGGACATCGATAACCTCAGGTGAGAGTTGCGTGACGCATCGCAGTCAGTCCGGCCACTTCAGCGTGCCGGCGGTGGATTTGGCGGGAACCGCCATCGCATTGGATGGCCGCGCGCCGGTCAGCAGATCGACTGCACGCCTGGCCACCAGTTCGGCCTCGCCGGGATGCAGGTTGCACGGATCCAGCCAGAAGCGGCCCTGCTCGGCCTGGTGGCCGCGCACCATGATCGGCGGATCGCTGGCGGCCAGCGCCGAAACAAGCCCATATGCGGTGTAGCCGCTCTCGGGTCGCACTCGCACCTCGAGCCGGTCGACCGGATTGTCGGTCGAGTCCGGCGACACGCGGATGTCGATTCCCTTGTGGCCGCCCAGCGCCTTGGTCCAGAGCGCGATGATCGCCGTCTCCTGCGCCTTGATCCCCGCGTGGTCGCGGACCTCCCACGCCTCGAGCGCGGCGATCAGCCCGACAATGCTCTCCTTGCCCACCTTCATACCGCGCCCGATGCCGCGGTTCTGCAGGTACCCCGCGCGGATCAGGTCCTTTCGGCCGGCAACGACGCCGGAGGTCGGGCCGCCCAGGAACTTGTGTCCCGAATAGATCGCGATATCGGCGCCCTCGGCGAGGAACCGGCGCAGGTCATACTCGGCCGCGGCATCCACGATCACCGGCACGCCCTTGCCATGGCAGATGGCGACGAATTCGGGCAGGCTCAGCATGCCGTAGCTGATGGTGCTGTGCGCCACGGTGTAAAAGCCAGCGGCCGTGTTCTCGGTGATCGCTTCCTCGACCTGGTAGGGCGCGCACGAGCTGACGGAGCCGGCCAGCACGGGCGTGCCGCCGGCGATGCGGATCGCCTGGTCGATGCTGTTGCCGTACGAGGCGTTGTGACCGTATTGCAGGATCACTTCGGTCTTGAGCCCCGTGGTGTCGAGCGGCAGCCGTTCTATGGCGAGGAGCCGCGAGCCCGTCATCGCCCCCGCGATCGACAGGATGATGCCGCCTGCCGCCGACGAGGCGACAAAGCCGGCCTCGCCACCGGTAAGCCGGGCGATCACTCCGCTCGCCACGCGCTGCAGGTCGTCCATCTCGACGAATTGCGGTCCGATCTCGACCATGGCCTTGATCGCCTCGGGGACCATGATCGAGGCGCCCAGCGCCGTCATCGTGCCCGAGGCGTTGATGATCGGCCTCAGGCCGAGCCGCTCGCGGATCGGCAGGTTGCTGGAGCTGTTCACTTGGGCAGTCATGCGGCACTTCCTTCAGGCGCGGATTTCAAAGATCGCTTCGATCTCGACGGTGATATTATTGGGCAGGGAGGCGACACCGATCGCCGACCGGGCGTGCTGGCCGATCTCGCCGAAGACGCTCGTGAACAGGTCCGAACAGCCGTTGATGACATCCGGGTGGCCGGCGAAATCGTCGGTCGCGTTCACCAGCCCGAGCAACTTCACAACCTGCGTGACCCGGCCGAGATCGCCGATCGCATCGGCCAGTACCGAGAGCACGTTGAGGCCGGTCAGCCGGGCATGCGTATAAGCGTCGGCAACATTGACGTCCCGGCCGACCTTGCCCTTGTGCAGCGATCCATCAGCCTCGCGCGGACCCTGTCCCGATACGAAGACGAGCGAGCCGGTGCGGATCACGTTGCGGAAATTGCCGATCGGCCGCGGGATCGGCAGGAGGGTGAGCCCGAGCGCTTCCAGCTGAGCCGTGGGTGACATATCCGGTCTCTTCTGTCAGTGGGCCGTGGCGCTGAAGCGCGCCAGGAAATTGCGCAGGCGCTCGTTGCTTGCAACCTGCGCCATCAGCTCCGGCGGTGCGCCCTGCGCCGACACGCCGCCATCGGCCATGAAGATGATGCGATGGGCCGCGTCGCGTGCGAACGCGATCTCGTGGGTGACGACCAGCATGGTCATGCCGTCCGCCGCGAGCTTGCGCACGACGTCGAGCACTTCGTTGACGAGCTCGGGATCGAGTGCGGAGGTGATCTCGTCGAGCAGCAGGATTTTTGGCTCCATCGCCACGGCGCGGGCAATGCCGACACGCTGCTGCTGACCGCCCGACAGTTCCGACGGCAGACTCTTGGTCTTGTGCCCGAGGCCCACGCGGTCCAGCCAGTGCCGGGCGATGTCCTGCGCCTCCTTCAGCGGCTTCTTGCGCACGCGGCGCAGGCCGAGCATCACGTTCTGCTCCGCCGTCAGGTGCGGGAACAGGTTGAAGCTCTGGAACACCATGCCGGTCTCGGCGCGCATGGCGGCCAGGTCCACCTCGCCGCGCTTCCGGCCACCGGCATTGTCGATGTAGCCGACCTCCCGGCCGTCGATCTTGATCGAGCCGCCGTCATAGGCCTCGAGGAAGTTGACGCAGCGCAGCAACGTGGTCTTGCCGCCACCCGATGGTCCGATCACCGTCACCACCTCGCCGGCCGCGACGTCGAGGTCGACCGATTTCAGCACCTGGTTGGTGCCGAAGGACTTGGTCAGGCGAGAAATCTGCAGCAGCGGTGTCGCCGACATGGATGTCATTCCTTGATGTACGCGAAACGCTTCTCCAGCGCCCTGCTGGCGCTTGAGAGGCTGTAGTTGATGACGAAGTAGATGAGCGCACCGAGCACGTAGAGCGGCATCGGCTCGTAGGTGCGCCCGATCACCTGGTTGATCGCCTGCATCAGGTCGACCACGCCGAGCAGCGACACCAGCGCGCTGCCCTTCACTGCATCGGTCACACCGTTGAGCCACGGCGGCAGGAACCGGCGCGTCGCCTGCGGAAAGATCACGTAGCGCAGCCGCTGCGTGAAGATCAGCCCGATGGCCTTGGCCGCTTCCATCTGGCCGCGCGGGATCGAGGCCACCGCACCGCGGGCATACTCGATGACCTGTGCCGTCTTGAACAATGTCAGCGCCAGGACCGCCGCCCAGAACGAGGGAAGGTTCAGGCCGAGCGGCGGCAGGCCGTAATAGACCGCAAAGATCAGGACGAGGATCGGAATGCCGCGGATGCAGTCGGTCAGGAGCCGGATCGGCAGGCGCACCACCAGCGGGCCGTATATCAGCCCGACACCGAGCACCACCCCGGCGATCAGCGACAGGATGACCACGATCAGCGAGACGAGCAGCGTGGTTCCGAGCCCGCCCATCAGGTAGGGAATGGCGTAGACGATGGCGTCGATCATCTGTTCCATCTCAGCGCTCCACCCTGAACCGGCGCTCGAGCATGCGCAGCCCGAACAGGATCGCGTATCCCGTCACGAGGTACATGACCGTCGTCACCGCATAGACCTCGACGATGCGGAAGGTCCGGTTGTTGATCCACTGGGCGCCCCAGGTCAGCTCAGGCACCGCGATCACCGACGCGATCGAGGTATCCTTGAACAGCGAGATGAAGGTGTTGGAGAGCGCCGGGAGCGTGATCCGGGTCATCGTCGGCAACCGCACGTAGATCAGGCGCTGCCAGGGCGTCAGGCCCATCGCCTTGCCGGCATCGAGCAGGCCTTTGGGCACCGCATCGAGCCCCGAGCGGAACACTTCGACCAGATAGGCGCCCGAATAGAGAGACAGCGTCGCGATGAACGAGGTTGGCGCGTCATAGGCGATATCGACCACCGTCGGCAGCCCGTAGAAGACGAGATAGACCAGCAGCAGCAGCGGCACGTTGCGGATGAACTCGACATAGGCCGAGATCAGCCCGCGCACGAACCGGCCGGCCGACACGTAGATCACCGCCAATGTGAGCCCGATCAGCGCGCCGATCAGGATGGCGATGAAAGCCAGCTGCAGGCTGAGGATCACGCCGTCGAACAGCTTGTCGAAGTTTCGCCAGATCTGGTTGAAACTCAGCTGGTAGCCCATGCCCGCTCCCTGTGCCTGCAGTTCGAGAATGACCGGCGCCCCGACGGGACGCCGGCCATGAATGTGGATCAGACCGACGGGAAGCCGGTGGCGCGGGCCGGCACCTGCGTGCCGAAATATTCGAGGAAGGCAGCGTCGTAGAGCGCGTTGTCGTTGCCGAACATGGCGATCTCGAACGTCGTCGACACGAAGTGCAGCCAGTCCGGGTCGCCCTGGCGCACGGCCGCGCCATAAAGCATCGATTCCCACGCCTTGCCGCTGTCGGCATAGCGCTCGGGATTGCGGGCCACGAGCCACTTTACCGTCGAGAGGTCGACCGCTGCGCCATCGACACGCCCGGCTTCCAGCGCCGCAATGACGTTGGCCTGGGTGTCGATCTGCATCACCTGGGCTTCCGGCAGCACCTTGTGTACGCCTTCTTCGGCGCCGACATTCTGCAGGATCGAGATACGGGTATTGGCGCCGCCGGCCAGCAGTTCGTCGAACGTCTTCATCGCGCCGCTCGGGCTCGACAGCAGCGACACGCCCTCGATGTAGTATGGCCGCGGGAACGCCACCAGCTGAGCGCGGTTGGCCGACATCGTCATGAACTGGATGGTGATGTCGACCTTGCCGGTCACGATGTTCGGGATGCGCTGCGCCGGATCCTGCAGCACGAACTCGACCTTGCTCGGATCGTCGAACAGGCCCTTGGCGAGAATGCGCGCCATGGTGATGTCCATGCCCACCAGCTCGCCGGCGTCGTTCTCGAAGTGCCAGGGCGCATTGGTGCTGCCGGTGCCCACGATCAGGTGACCGCGGTCGATGATCGTGCGCAGCAGGCTGTTCTCCGCCGACTGGGCAGCAGCCTTCTGGGCGCTGAGTGCAACCATGCCGGCGGCTCCCGCCAACACCGCGCCACCCATGCCGAGCTTCAAGAACTCTCGGCGCTTAGAATTGTCCGTCATACTCGCCTCCGTTTGCCATAGTGTTGAACCCGCCGGGCATTGTCATGCAGCCGGGTTGTCTGATATACCGGACAAGCGTCCGATATTTAAGACGCTATGAGCAGATGCCACAATTGGCAATAGAGGATTTCACATGAGTGACGTGGCAGGCGGCATGACAGCCGCGCCCAAGGCCGTCGAAGGCGGCCGCGAGCGCGGCATCGACCGCATCCTGAAGCTGTTCGCCTACCTGAACAGCACGGGCCGGCCCGTCCGCCTTGCCGACCTGGCCAAGGCCATCGGCGCACCGCGCTCGACCATGTACGAACTGGTCGGCACGCTCAGCCAGGCCGGCTTGCTGGAGGTCACCGGCGACGACAACAAGGTGTTCTTCGGCCGCACTATGTACCTGTACGGCATCAACTATTTCCGCGAGAACGACCTCGCCCGCCGCGGTGCCGCCGAGGTCGATGCCCTCTCCGCCCTGACCGGAGAATCGAGCGAGCTCTGCATGCTCAACCGCAACCGCCAGGCGATCGTCCACGCCCATCCCGGCACGCGACCCATGCGGATCAGCTCCGAGGTCGGCGCCCAGATCCCGCTCCCCTGGACCGCCTCCGGCCGCCTGCTTTTGTCGCACATGAGCCGTGACGAAATCCGCGAGCTCATCCAGCCCGACGACCTCGTCCTGCCCGATCGCCGCGTCGTCGACATCGAGGCCTTCATCGACGATTGCCACGCGGCGCGCGGCACCAGCCTCGTGGTCACCCGCGGCCTGATCAACAGCTTTGCCCAGTGCCTCGCCTCGCCCGTGCTCGGCGTCGACGGCAAGGTCCAGGCCACCATCTGCTTCGTGCTCCCCATCGACGTCACCGACGAGCAGCGCACGATTATGCAGGACCACCTGATCGCCAGCAGCCGCAAGCTGTCGCTGCACGCCTAGTTCATCAGGTCGAACGCATCGCCCCAGGTATCGGACACCGAATAGCCGAGCGGATAGGGATCGGTCGGATCGACGCCGACCTGGTGGATGCCGTGAATCCAGCCGCGCCCCGAAATGATCGGCTGCACCGCCGGCCGTCCGGCCACCGTGGTGTCGCCGGCATGGTGCACGGTGAACGTCGAGTCGATGATCGAGCGCGCCGTGAAACTGTCGCCCGGCTTCGCCAACCCGCGCGCCGCCGCCACCGCCAGCCGCGCCGAATTGCCCGTCCCGCACGGCGAGCGATCGATCCGCCCCGGCGGCATGATCGTCGCGCCCTTCAGTTCCCCCGCTTCGTTGAAGCTGTTGAACATCGTGTACGAGATGCCGCGCATCCCCGGCAGTTCCGGATGGGCGATCTCCAGCTGCGCGTTCACCGCCCGATGGATGGCGCTCCCCGCCTCCACCAGCTTCTTGGCCTGATCCGGCCGGATCTCCAGCCCGAGCTGCGCCGGATCGATCAGCGCATAAAAGATCCCGCCATAGGCGATATCGAGCTTCACCTTGCCGAAGCCGACGACATCGACCACCGCATCGAGCTCATGCGCGTAGGACGGGTTCATGGTCAGCGTCACCCGTTCGACCTTGCCGTTCGAGCACGTGGCCCGCGCCGTCACCAGCCCCGACGCCGTGTCGATCCGCACGATGGTTTCAGGCTCGGTCATCGGCAGCATGCCCGTCTCGAGCAGCACCGTGGTGAGGCAGATCGAGTTCGACCCCGACATGGCATGTGCCTTGTCGCCCTGCAGGATGATGAAGCCGATATCGGCATCCGGCCGGGTCGGCGGAAACGTGAGGCACGTACTCATCTGCGCCGAAGCGCGCGGCTCGAACACGAGGAACCGGCGCAGGCTGTCATCCACCTCGTTGAGATGCCTGAGCTTGTCGGCAATGGTGGCACCCGGCACGTCGATGACGCCGCCCGTCACGATCCGCCCCACCTCGCCCTCGGCATGCGCCTCAACCAGCGTGACTGTCTTCGACCAGCGCATCGGCTAGCTCCTACTGAAATCTACCAATATCAAACGCCGCCATATCGACCCCACCGCCCGACCCACCCACCAGCGCCGCCACCAGCCGCGCCGTCACCGCGCTCAGCGTCAAACCGAGATGCCCGTGCCCGAAGGCATGAATGATCCGAGCATCACCCGGATGGAGACTGATCACCGGCAGCGAGTCCGGCGTCGATGGCCGTCGTCCCATCCACTCCGCGCCGCCTTCGGGCAGGCTCGGCACATAGCGCCGCATCTTCGCGCGCATCGCCCTGCTCCGCCCGTAGTTCGGCGCCGTCTCGGGCTTGGCCAGTTCCACCGCCCCGCCGACCCGCAGCCCGTCGACCAGCGGCGTTGCGACGAACGCGTGGTCGGCAAAGCCAATCGGCATGCTGAGGTTCCAGCCGAGATCGGCAAACGTCGTGTTGTAGCCGCGCTCGTTCTCGAGCAGCACCTTCGCCCCGAGCCCGCGCACCAGCTCCCGCGACCATACGCCGGCCGCAACCACGACGCGATCATATGTGCCGCCGCCGCCCGCCGTGTGCACCCCGATCCCTGTACTGCCCTGCGACAGCCCCGTGACCCGCTCGGCGACCATCGTCGAGCGCCCGCGAACGAACTCCTGGTACGCCCGCAGCAGCGTCAGCGGATTGCTAACTGTCCAGTAGCCCGGCTGGTGGATGGCGGCCGCGAACGGCCCCTCCACCTGCGGTACCAGTTTTCGCGCCGCATCCGCGCTGAGGCGCTCGAAATCGTAGCCGAGCGCCGCCTTCACCCTTGCCGCCTCGTCGAGGCCCGCGGAGACGCTCGCCTCGCTGTCATGCAGCGACAGGTAACCGGTCTGCCGGAAGAACCCCGCAAGCCCCGCCCCGGCCGCAAGCGTCTCGTGATCCTCCAAGGCCGTGCGCATCAATTGCGCCAGCGCCGCCCGAACCTTCGCCCCGTGCCCCGGCGTCGCGGACGCGAGGAAGGCCAGCAGCCACGGCGTCAGCGCCGGCAGGTCGGGCCAGCGGACCGCCAGCGGCCCGAGCGGATCGAGCAGCCATTTCGGCACTGCGGCCAGAATGCCGGGGCTGGCGATCGGCGCGATCTCCGGCAACGCGATCAGCGACGCGTTCCCCGCCGATGTGGGCAGCCCGTCCTGCTCCGGCTCGTACACCGTGACCTCGTGACCATCGAGGATCAGGCGTGCGGCAATCGTCGCGCCGACAATGCCGGCGCCGACAACGGCAATCCGTGACATCAGGCCCGTTCCTCTAGCCTTATGCCCGCCGCGGTCGACCGCGCGATATAGCTCTGGATCTGGGCGACGATCTGCGCCGCATGCGCCGCCGCCAGTTCATCTGCTCGGTCGGCGTCGCGCGCGGCGATCGCGAGCACCATTTCCTCGTGCTCGTCGACATATCGGCGCGGCAGCTTGTCGTCGAACGACTGGTAATAGAGCCTAAGGATGCGCCGCCCCTCATCCAGCAACCGCCGGAACAGCTGCGAGAAATAGGGGTTGCCGCCCGCCTCGGCGATCGACATGTGGAAGTCGACATTGGTCTGGATCATGCCCAGCGCGTCGTGCCGCGCCACCGCCGCCGCGTAGTCGGCCGCAAAACCGCGCATGACAGGAATGTCGGCGTCGCGCCGGTGCACGGCGGCCGAGCGCGTCGTCACCCGGTACATCAGCGTCAGCGCCTCGAAATAGACCGGCAGCTGGGCGAAATCGATGGTCGCGACCACCGTATTGCGATTGGGCAGGGTTTTGGCTAGCCCTTCCGCCACGAGGCGCACCAGCGCCTCGCGGATCGGCGTGCGCGACATGTCGAACCGTTCCGACAGCGTCACCTCGTCGAGCGGGCTCCCCGGCTCGAGGCTGAGATCGAGAATGGCCTGCCGCAAGGTCTCGTAGACCGTGCGGGCGCCCTGCCCGCGCACGCGCGAGCCGGCCTTGCTTTCAAGTTCGATCTCGCCCAATCGCCTCTCCTCCGAGCCAACCGCTGTTTACGGCTTGTACGCGGCCACCGCACCAGGCTGCTGGCTCCACGCCGCATACCAGTCCCGGAACTGCTCGTACTGGGCCTTGGCCCAGCCGCGCTGGCTCGGGGTCAGTGCGTCGGTGGCGTTGAAGTGCAGCTTGTAGGCGTCCTCGCCTTGCAGTTCGAGCATGTACTTGTAGTAGAGCACAAGGTCCGGACCCTCGTCCCACGACGACAGTACTGCGAGGGCCTCGCCCATCTCCTGCGCCCTGTCGCGGGCGTCGAGATCACCGTTGGCCGCGGCCTTGGCCAGCCCCACGAAATGCAGCACTTCGCGCGGCAGCGCATTGCCGATGCCGGTGATCGTGCCGACTGCGCCGCACTTCACATAGCCATGGAACACGCCGGTATCGACGCCGGCCATCAGCACAACTTCGTCGTCGGCGCTGGTGATGTGCTCTGCCGCGTAAGTCATCGCCTTCTCGCCGCCGAACTCCTTGAACCCCACAAGGTTCGGGTGCTTGGCGCGCAGAGCGAAGAACAGGTCGGCCTTCGTCTCGAAGCCATAATACGGGCTGTTGTAGATCACCGCCGGCAGGTCCGGCGCTGCCGCCAGCACCGCCTCGAAATGATGCTTCTGCGCCGTCGGCGAGGTGCCACGGGACAAGACGCGCGGGATCACCATCAACCCGGCCGCACCCACCTTCTGCGCATGCGCAGCGTGGCTGACCGCCATCGCGGTGTTCACCGCACCGGTCCCGACGACCACCGGCACGCCGGCCTCGACTAGACGGCGCACGCCTTCCTGCCGCTGCGCATCGGTGAGCAACGGCCAGTCTCCCATCGAGCCGCAATAGACCACGGCGCGCATGCCGGTCGCGATCAGCTCCTGGGCCTTCCGCACCAGCTCATCGAAATCCGGGGTCCGGTCCGCCTTGCACGGCGTCATCAGGGCGGGGATCACGCCTGCGAATACGTCAGTCTTCATTTTCTCTTTTCCGTGGCGCGGCAGTTGGGGCTTGTCGCCAGTTGTCGTTGCGTGGTCCGGCTCGGGTGCCGGTCAGTAGAGCGTCTGGGCGTGAACGTCGAAGTAGATCCAGTAAGGCCAGCCCTTGGGCAGGCTGTAGAGCGGCACGAGGTAGCGCGTATGCCGCTCCGGCACCGTGTTGGTGATGCGGAAGCGGGCATTCGCCCCGTCCTTCAGCAACCGTGTTTCGAGCGCCGTATCGGGCGCGATGGTGAACGGCCGCCGGCAGCAGGCTTCGTCCTGCGCCATGACCAGCGGGCCATGGAGAATCGCGAGACGGTTCGGATGCTGTGCGTCCACGGCCTGCGAGCGCAGCGACATCGGGAGCGTGAGGCTCACCACATCGCCCGTCTGCCACTCGCGGTCGACGACGATCCAGTTATCGGCGACCTCGAACGGCACGGCCTCGCCATTGACCTTTGCCACCGCATTCCCCGCCCAGGCCGGACGCCGGAACCGCAGCTTGAACCGCGCCGCCGCCGGCATGTCGAGCGTCAGCTCGGCACTGTCCGCCTCGGGATAGAGCGTCGTCTGCGTGACGGTGACATCGCCCCAGCTCAGCCGCGACGGCAGGTAGAGGTTCACGTACAGCCCGTCGTCATCGTGGAAATAGGCCAGGTTGTGATACTCGGCCATGTCCTGGATGTAGGTGCCCGAGCAGCACGGCCATTCCTGCCAGTAATAGTCCTTGGTGCCGGCCGACAGGCGATAATCGCCATAGTAGAAGGCCTTGCCGTCCGGCTGGATCGGCAGCGCCGCGCCGATCGCGTTGTAGAGCAGCGTCTCGATCCAGTCGCCGAAGCGCGCATCGCCGGTGAAGGTCATGAGGTACCGGCCGAGCTTGAACCCGGCCCAGGTGCCGCACGGCACCTCCGCGTGATAGGCGCAGCAATCGAGCGAGCGCCCGAGGCTCCCGTCCGGCGGCATCAGCCGCTCGTCGGGACCGTAGCCGCCCGTCGCGTAGACCTGCGTCGCCTGCACGAAGTCGTGGCCGTTGACGCAGATATCGAGGAACTTCTGCTCGCCGGTCGCCGCATAGGCCATGGCCGCGCTGGAGAAGGAGTTGACGTGGCTGTAGGCGTGCACTGGATGCACCACCTCCGGCGCCGCGCTCGTCTCGAACGGCTTCCAGTAGTCGTGGTAGAGCCACAGGTCGGCAAAGTCCTTCCAGTAGGCATCGCCGGTGCCCAGGTGCAGCCGATAGAACACTTCCGGCAGGATGTACCACTCGGATGTGTCCCCTGCGCCCGCTCCCCAGAAATCATGCCCGTCGGCTGGCGGCCGGGTACGGTCGAACGTCCGCTCCGCCCATTGCGTGGTGAGCTTCAGGTCGGCAAGCGTATCGACGCCGGCGATCAGATGCAGGTCCGCCAGACCCTGCACCAGCTTCTCCCAGTCGTAGAGCCGCATCTTCGCGTTGCCGTCGTCGGGCAGCGTCTCGCGCCAGCCGCGATAGAGGCGGATGGCCTTCTCGATCAGTTCCGGCTTATGCAGCGCCTTGCCCAGCCGCACGAGGCCGGAGACGATCTGCCCGAAGATCACCGAGCTGTTGGCCGAGCACCAGCCGCCCATGTCCGGACCGGGAGCCGGCATGCCGGACTGTCGGCGAAAACCCTTGAGGATCATGTCCTCGTTCAGCCCGCCATAGGTCGCCGCCGCTTCCAGTGCCTGGTCGCGGAAGCGCGACGGCAGCAGTTCGACGGCGCCATAGCCGAATTCGCGCGGGAGATTGGTTGCCATCGTCGCGGCCTGTTTGCCTTTGCGTTTGGTCATGCGGCATGCGCCTTCCCGCCACTACCGAGGTAGAGGCGGATCACTTCGGGATCGTTGAGCAGATCGGCGCCGGTTCCCTCGAGCCGGTTTTTCCCCATCTCGAGCACATAGGCATAATCGGCGATGGCAAGACACTGCCGCGCGCGCTGTTCCACCATCAGAATGGAAACACCCAGCGCGTTGATCTCGCGCGTCTTGGCGAAGATCTCGGCCTGCACCATCGGCGCCAGCCCGGCCGACGGCTCGTCGAGCAGCATCAGCGTCGGTCCCGACATCATCGCCCGCCCGAACGCCACCATCTGCCGCTGCCCACCTGAGAGGTCGGCCGCGGCCTTGTGCAGCATCGGCTTGATCAGCGGCAATGCCTCGAGCACCTGCTCCAGCCGCTCGGCATAGCGCTTTGGATCGGGCAACGCACCCATCTGCATGTTCTCGAGCACGGTCAGCTCGGCAAACACATTGGCGAGCTGCGGGACCATGTTGAGGCCCGTCGCCGTGATCGCGTTCGGCTTCTTGCCGATCAGCTCCACCGGCCCGTTGGCGCCGTGGTACGTGATCTTGCCCACCCGCTTGGGCACGATGCCATAGATGGTCTTGAGCAGCGTCGACTTGCCCGAGCCGTTCGGCCCGATGATCGCGACGATCTTGCCACGCGGCACGACGATCGAGATCCCATGCAGGATATTCTCGTCCCCATAGGCGGCCTTGATATCTTCGACGACGAGGATGTTGTCGCTCATGCCGCTACCTCCTCGCTGGCGCCGAGATAGGCATCGATCACGGCCGTGTTCGCCTGCACTTCGGCCGGCGTGCCATCGGCAATCACCGCGCCCTCGTCCATCACCACCACCCGATCCGAGATGGACATCACGAGATCGATGTCGTGCTCGATGATCAGCACGGTGATCCCCTGCTTGGCGCGCAGGTCGCGGATATGCTCGATCAGCTGCTCGCCCAATACCGGCGCGACACCCGCCATTGGCTCGTCGAGCAGGATCATCTTGGGCTGCACCATCAGCGCCCGCGCGAGCTCCAGGAGCTTCCGCTGCCCGCCCGACAGGTTGCCCGCCAGCTCGTCACGCAGGTGCGTCAGCCGCACCAGCGCCAGCCGCTCTTCCGCTTCCGCCCGCACCTCGGCCTCGCGCCGCTTCACCACGCTCGGGATCAGCCACGCCGCGCCGAACTTCTCGCCCGGCTGGTGCCGCGCCGCGAGCATCAGGTTCTCGAGCACGGTCATCTGCGTGAACACCCGCGCCGCCTGGAACACCCGCACCAGCCCGGCTCGCGCAATCGCATCGCCGCCGATCTTGTCGATCCGGATGCCGTCGAAGGTGATCGTCCCCTCGTCCGCCCGCATATAGCCGGCGCACATGTTGAACGCGGTGGTCTTGCCCGCCCCGTTCGGCCCGATCAGCGCGGTGATCGAACCGCCCTTCACGTCGAAGCTCGCCTGCCGCACGGCGCGCACGCCGCCGAAGGATTTCGAGATTTTGTCTACGACCAGCATGTCACTTCTCCAGGATCATGCGGCGATCGCCGAAGATGCCCTGCGGCCGGAACGCGAGGAACAGCACGAGCAGCAGCCCGACGATGAACAGCCGCAGGTAGGCCCGCTCCCCGCTATCGAACAGCGACAGCGGATAGAAGTTGAGGAAGCGCGTACCCGTGTAGAACAGCGTGAAGATGATCGCCCCCACCGGCACCGCCCAGATGCGGTTCATGCCGCCGAGGATCAGGATCAGGTACGCGTAGAACGTGATGTTCGGCTGGTAGTCCTCGGGGCTGAACACGCCGATCTGCAGCGCCAGCAGCATGCCCGCGAGCCCGCCGAGAATGGCGCCGACGACCAGCGCCTGCATCTTGAACCCGACGACATTCTTGCCGACCGCCGCCACCGCGACATCGTCCTCGCGGATGCCCTGCATCACCCGACCCCACGGCGAGCGCTCCAGCACCCACAGCCCGAGAATGCACAGCCCCACGATCAGCCAGCAGATGATCGCCATCACCGCATCGGTCTGCCCGAACCGCCCGAGCACCGGCTCGGCCCAGCTGGCGATATCGCGGGTGAATGCCTGCCAGCCGCCATTGTACTGCGCGACCTGGCTGGGGCCCAGCAGCCCCATCGAACCGATCGGCCCGCCGGTGATCTCCTGCATGTTGATCGCGAGATAACGTACGATCTCGCCACCCGCCACCGTCGCGATGGCGAGATAGTCGGCCCTGAGCCGCAGCGCCGGAATACCCACCAGCACCGCGAGGATCACCGAGGCGCCAAGGCCACCCAGCATGGCCAGCGGCAACGGCACGCCGAACCGCGCGACGAGGATCGCCATCGTGTAGGCGGCCACCGCCATGAAGGCGACATGGCCGAAATTCGGCAGGCCGGCGAGCGAGAACTGGATGTAGAGCCCGAGCGCCATCAGCGAGTAGATGCCGCCGGTGGTGGCCACGAAGATCCAGAAGGAAGGGTTGAGCAGGTCCATCTCAGTTCATCCGGTTGCGGCCGAACAGGCCCTGGGGACGATAGAGCAGCAGCAGGATCAGCGCTGCGAAGGCGAGCACCGGCTTGAAGCGCGGCTCGAGCCCGCCCATCAGCCCGTCCCAGGTCGAGAGCTCCATGATGAGCCCGAGCACGATGCCGCCGATCAGCGCGCCATAGGCGTTGCCGATGCCGCCCAGCACCACCGTGGTGAACACGAGGAACAGGATCTGAGTGCCCAGGTTCGGGCTGAACGTACCCTGGACGATCGCCAGCATCACCCCGCCGATACCGGCCAGCGCGCCCGCGAGGATCCACACATACGTACCCATGCGCTCGACATCGATGCCGGTCACCGCCGCGAGGTCGCGGTTGTCGGCGACGGCGCGCATCGATTTGCCGATAGTGGTCTTGGACAGGAACAGCGCCACCGCCGGCGCTACAATCACCGCCACGGTGATGGCCAGCGCCTGGCCGGGCGAAATGCGGATCAGGCCGAGATCGAACACTGCCGACTGGTCGATGTCGAGCGAGCGGATCTGCGGGCCGGCAAACAGGAAGATCAGGTTGCGGATCATCATGCCCAGCCCGACCGTGATCAGCGACATGGCGACGAGCCCGCGCCCCCGCAGCGGCTTCAGCACCGCAAAATGCAGCCCCACCGACAACAGCGTCGTGCCGAGCACGGCGATGACGGTGGAGGTGAAGAGGTCCAGCCCCAGCACGACATTGGCGAGAAAGCCGATATAGGCGCCCGCCGTCAGGTACTCGCCATAGGCGAAGTTGGCGAGCCGCTGGATACCGAACACCAGGGTCAGGCCGACACCGGTCAGACCCAGGATCGTCCCGGTAATCAGTCCGTTTATCGCAAGCTGGGCAAACTGCTGGAACATCAGGCTACTTCATTTCGGAGGAAGTGGGCGCCGCAGGTGCGCGGCGCCCGCTCGGATCAGGGGGCGACTTCGACGGTGGCGACCACGGTCGCCGGACCGTCCGGCTGGTGTTCCCACACGTCATAGGTCGAGCCGTTGACGCGGCCGTTGGTCGAGAAGTTCAGCGGGCCCGAAGCACCCATGAAGTGGATCTTCTCGCCGGCCAGCACCGCGGTGATCGCAGCGTCGAGCTGCTCGTAGGTGTAGGGCGTACCCGGATCGTTGGTCACGGTCGGGATCTGCGCCGCGATATCGGCCGGAACGTCCGACTTGGCCGCAAGCGCCGCGAGGAAGGCAACGAACGTACTGTCGAAGGACTGCGCCATGGTCGGCTCGAACGCGATGCCGGGATCGACCGTGGTGGTGAACAGCTCCTGGAACGCCGCGAACGACGTGCCGCCGGCAGCGCTCGCCTGGGTTGCACGCAGGCCCGGGAAGCTCTTGCCGCCGTTACGGGCGCACTGCGCCAGAGAGTCGGCGCCGAAGCTCTTGGTCGCATCCCACTGGCCGGTACGCTCCATCGGCAGCGCCAGCTTCTCGAAGGTCGGGCAGAAGTCGATGAACAGCCAGCCGTCCGGCTCGCCCTGCATCAGCTGCTGCGCCTCGGTGTCGAGCGTCGGTGCCTCGGCATTGTAGAGCACGAACTCGGGGATGGTGCCGCCACCGGCGGTCCATGCGGTCTGGAACACTTCGGCCAGCGCCGTGCCATAGGCGTCGTTGCGCGCCGCGACATTGATCTTGGCGTCCTTGCCGAAGGTCTCGCCGATCAGCTGCGCCAGCACCTTGCCCTGCAGGTCGTCGGCCGGAACCGGCTGCCACAGGAAGGACGGCGTCGTGGTGTTGAGCGTCGACAGCGCCGGGCTGGTGCCGCCGGTGAAGATCAGCGTCTGGTTCGGGATGGCGACTGCGGTCGCGATCGCGCTGGTGATCGACGAATAGAAATCGCCCACGATCACATCGACGCCGTCGATCTGCACCAGCTTCTGGGCGCCCTCGACGCCCGACTGCGGCGAGCCCTGGCTATCCTGGCTGTCGACCAGCGCCACCTTCACGCCGGCAAGGCCGAGGCGCTCGATCGAGGCATTGATCTGGTCGATGCCGAGCTGCGTTGCGGCATTCCAGGCCTGTCCGGCGGAAGCGGACTCGCCGGTGAGGCTGATCACCACACCGTACTTCAGGTCGATGTTCAGGTCCTGGGCCTGAGCCATGCCGGTGGCCGCGACAATGGCAAGGGCGCTCGCGACGCCCGACAGGAGGAATGGTCTACGCTGCATGATGGGGAACCTCTCACCCGATTTTGGAGCACTGGCCGACGGGATCGCCGTTGTCGACAATCTATATACAAGACTGGAATACCACTCGCGCACCTGTCAACCCGAAATCTGCCGACGCTTTCGGCAAGGGCTAAAGAGTGCCGTTTACTTGAGCATTTTCATCGTCTACCACTCTTGCCGCTTCTGTATCCAATCTGTCGGCAAATGCGCGAAATCACCTACGACACCTATCTCGACAAGGTTCTTGGCGGCTGGCTGGGCAAGTGCATCGGCGGCGCCATCGGCGACCGCTTTGAGGGCACCAAGTCCTGGATCGACATCGCCCCCGCCGACATGTTTCCACCGCAGGTGCCGCCCAATGACGACCTCGACCTGCAGGTGTTGTGGCTGAAAGTGCTCGAGGAACGCGGGCCCTACCTCACCTCCGACGATCTCGCGGAGGCGTGGCGCGATTGGTGCTGGTACCCCTACAACGAATACGCCGTGTTCCGGCGCAACATCCGGCAGGCCATCGCCCCGCCGGTTTCCGGCAGTTTTGGCAACCAGTTCTGGGAAACCGGCATGGGCTGCGCCATCCGGGCCGAGATCTTCGCCTACATCTCGCCCGGCAACCCGCTCCTCGCCATCGCCTTCGCCAATATCGATGGCCAGCTCGACCACACCGAGGAAGCCATCTCGGCCGAACGCATGCTCGCCGGCATGATGGCAGATGCCTTCTTCGAGCCCGACATCCGCAAGCTTATCGACGCCCATGTCGGCGAACTGAGCCCCGGCAGCCTCACCCAGCGCAACGTGCTGACCGCGCTCGCCGCCTACGATGCCGGCCTGTCGCTGCGTGACGCCATGGAGCGGATAAAGCTCACCGGCGGCGTCACCGAAGCCTGCGACGCCCGCATCAACATGCCGATCATTGTCCTCGGCCTGCTCTACGGCGAAGGCGACTTCGAGCGCTCCCTCCATGCCACGCTCTGCTGCGGCTTCGACGCGGATTCGACCATGGCCAGCGTCGGCTCGCTCCTCGGCCAGATCCTCGGCGCCGCCGCACTCCCCGGCCATCTCACCGACCTCGTTGGCGACGAACTGGTGGTCGACATCAAGTACCGCCGCCCGGAAATGACCCTCACCGCGCTGGCTCGCGATACCGCACGCCTCGGCGTGCTGATGTCTCCTCTCGGCAGCATCACCGGCGCTCCCGCCTTCGAGCAGCCGGACTGGCGGCCGGCGGACCCCCGTCCCACTTTGCGCTACCTCGGGCTGCCATCGGTCGCTCCTGGTGAAACCGCGCGCGTTGAGATCACGCCGGCCCGCCCGGACTCGACCATGGCGCTCGACGTACCAACCGGCTGGAACGCCTCGGTTTCCGGCAACGTGTGGACGCTGAAAGCGCCGGCCGACACAACCACCTGGCCCGACACGCACCTGTTCCGGGTCGTCGAGACTTCCCCCACCGGCACCTCCGGTCGTGATTTCGGCATTGCCGGCGCCGCCATCTGGCGCCTGCTCGGCATATTCCAGGAAGCCGAGCCCCCCAAGCCCGCCGACCTGATCCACCCCACCCGCCGCTTCAATCTAGGCTACATCGACCCGGCCCGCGCCTACCTGCCCGAGCCACCGACGGACACCGCCGCGCTCCACGCCGCAATGACCCGGCTGCTCGGCCAACCGGCCGTCATCGCCTCCCGTGAAGGCGAGATCGACATCACGCCGGTCATCGGCTTGGGCGGCAGCCTCGTCGCCTATCTCGAGCGCAGCATCGATTGCCCAACCGCGCGCGACGCCTTCATCTCCATCGGCCACACCGACCCGTTCCGCCTCTGGCTCAACGGCACCCTCATCGCCGAAGCGAGCGAACACCGCGCCTGGGCTCCTTTCAACGTCAACGCCGCCGTCACCCTCAGCGCCGGCCGCAACGACTTCGTCCTGAAGCTCGTCCGCCCCTCCGACACCACCCGCCTCACCTTCGCCATCCGCGAGCGCAACGTCACCAACGGCGAACGCCGCAACCCCAACTCCCCCAACCACCAGGACTACATGCTCGGCCTGGCCGACATCCTCTAGCGGAGCGAGCCACAACCCGCACCGGACCATCAGTCGTCTCTCCCTCCCCCTTGCGGGGAGGGGGGACCCGCGAAGCGGGTGGGTGGGGGTAGCCCCACCCACCGGCCCATCAGAAATAGAGCCCCCCATGATCGGCGTCTGCTACTACCCCGAACACTGGCCCGAATCCCGCTGGGCCGCCGATGCCGGCGCCATGGCCGAGTTCGGCATCACCTATGTCCGCATCGGCGAGTTCGCCTGGTCGCGCTACGAACCCGAGCCCGGAGTGTACGATTGGGACTGGTTGCAGCGCGCCATCGACACACTGGCTGCCGCCGGCCTCAAGGTGGTCCTCGGCACCCCCACCGCCGGCCCGCCGAAGTGGCTTACCGACCTCTATCCCGACATTCTGCCCGTCTCTGCCGACGGCAAGGTGCTCGGCCACGGCGCCCGCCGCCACGCCACCGTCTCGAGCCAGAACTGGCTGCGCGAGTCCCGCCGCATCGTCACTGCCATGGCCGAGCGTTTCGGCGACCACCCGGCCGTCGTCGGCTGGCAGCTCGACAACGAGATCGGCAGCGACGGCACCGCCTGGTCCTACGGCCCTGCTGACCTCGCCGCGTACCGCCAATGGCTGCGCACCCGCTACCAGCATATCGGCGCACTCAACGAAGCCTGGGCCAACGTCTTCTGGTCGATGGAACTGCGCAGCTTCGACGAAGTCGGCCTGCCGGTCGGCGCAGTGTGGGAAACCAACCCCGCCGCCCGCCTCGACTACTGGCGCTTCTCGTCCGAGAGCCTCGCCCGCTACATCGCCATGCAGGCCGAGATCGTCCGCGCCCACGCGCCCGGCCGGTTCATCACCTCGAACTTCATGAGCTTCTTCCACGACTTCGACCATTTCGACATGGCGAAGTCGCTCGATTTCGCCAGCTGGGACTCCTACCCGCTCGGCAAGGTGCAGCACGGCCCGCTCCGCCCCGAAGAACGCGCCCGCTGGCACGACACCTCGCATCCGGATTTCTCGAGCTTCCACCACGATCTCTATCGCGGCCTCCGCAATGATCGATTTTGGATCATGGAGCACCAGCCCGGCCCGGTGAACTGGGCCACCCACAACCCCGTCCCTGCGCCCGGCATGGTCCGCCTGTGGAGCTGGGAAGCGATGGCGCATGGCTGCGAAGTCCTCGCCTATTTCCGCTGGCGCCAGTTCCCGCACGCCCAGGAACAGATGCATGCCGGCCTGCACCGGCCCGACAACATCCTCTCTCCCGGCGGCAAGGAGGCCAAGCGCTTCGCCGACGAACTGAAGGCGCTCGGCCCGCTCCCCAGGCCCGGCAAGGCGCCCGTCGCCCTCGTCTTCGATTACGAAGCCGCCTGGGTCACCCGCATCCAGCCTCAGGGCGCCGACTTCGATTATCGCCGCCTCGTCCACCTCTGGTACGAAGCCGCCCGCCGCCTCGGCGTCGACGTCGACGTCGTCGCCCCCGGCGTCCCACTCGACGGCTACGCCGCCGTGCTGGTCCCGAGCCTGCCCATCGTCACCGACACTGCCGATGCCACCTTCCGCACCACCGGCGCACACGTTCTCTTCGGCCCCCGTACCGGTTCCAAGACCCGCCATTTCGGCATCCCCGAAACCCTCCCGCCCGGCCCCCTGCAGGACCTGCTGCCGATCAAGATCATCGAAGTCGCGAGCCTGCCTCCCGACATCGGCACTCCCGTCGATGGCGGCACCATGCGCCACTGGCGCGAGCACATCGAGCTCCAGCGCCCCGACCTCGTTGTCGACCGCAGCTTCGCCGACGGTACCCCCGCCCTCGTCCGCCACCATCGCTTCAGCTATCTCGCCGGCTGGGCCGAGCCGGACCTCCTGCGCGCTACCATGATGGACCTGTTCGAGCGCGCGGGGATAGAAATCATCGATCTCCCCGAGCACATCCGCCTGCGCCGCCTGGGACACCTTCAGTTTGCGTTCAACTACGGTTCAGAACCCTGGACAATTCCGGTCAGCGCTACTGACCCAATCCTCGGCTCCCGCACCGTCGCTCCGCACGACCTGTCCTGCTGGTCTACCGCCGCATCCGGCTCGTGATCGAGCTCGCGGCAACCGCCGTCACGATGATCGCGCCCACGAGGATCTGCCGCACGTAGCTGTCGACGCTCAACTGCGTCAGCCCGTTGTCGAGAACCCCCAGGATCAGCACGCCGACCACCGTCGCGAGTACGCGCGGCACCCCTTGCTCGCTCATCGTCATGCCCAGGAAAACCGCGGCAATTGCGTTTAACATCAAGCCACTACCCTGGGTCGGGTTCGCCGACGCGACCCGGCTGGCATACATGATACCCGCCCCGGCAGCGCTCAGCCCGGTCAGCGAGAACGCCAGCAGTTTCAGCCGCCGCACCGCGACGCCACTCAGGTACGCCGCCTCGATATTGCCGCCGATCGCATAGAGCCGCCGGCCGAACGTCGTCTGCTCGAGCAGTACCCAGGCGGCAAGCACCGTCACCAGCGCCACGATCGTCAGGTTCGGCAGCATCACCGCCACGCCCCCGATCTCCCCCAGCGGTACTCCCCCACGCGCAAACCCCGAGAATCCCTCAGGAATTGCCGCCCCAGAGATGGTCTTGCCGCCACTGAGAACGAACGCCGCGCCCGAGAAGATGGTCAGCGTAGCAAGCGTCGCCACGAATGGCAGGATGCCGATAAAGCTCACCAGCACCCCGTTGAACGCACCTCCCGCGAGCCCGACCAACAGCGCCGCGCCCACCGCAATCGGAACCGGATAACCCGCCGCGAACATCGTCCCGACCACGATCCCGGCGAGACTTGCGGACGAGCCGACCGACAGGTCGAAATCGCCCATCACCATCACGATCGTCATGCCGCAGGCCACCACCATCAGCATCGAGAGCTGCTGGGTGATGTTGAGCCAGTTGCGAGCCGTCATGAACGTCTCGGGCAGGTTGACCCAGAAGAAGATCAGGATCAGCACGAAGCCGGCCAGCGTGCCGTACCGGCGAAGCAGCGTTCCCAGTCTCATGCCGCCAACGAAGCCCGGCCGTAGCAACGGTTCAGCAGGTCGTCCTCGCCGAGGCCCTGCGCCGCGACGATCTCGCTGATCGCGCCGTCCCGCATCACCGCGATGCGGTCGCACATGCCGATAAGCTCGGGCAGGTCGGAACTCACCAGGATCACCGCCATCCCCTTGGACGTCATGTCACGAATGATGCTGTAGATATCGAATTTCGCACCTACGTCCACCCCGCGTGTCGGCTCGTCAAGCAGTAGCAGTTGCGGCTCGCCGCCCAGCGCCCGCGCAAACACCACCTTCTGCTGGTTGCCGCCACTGAGCTCCACCGCCAGCTGGCGCGGACCGGTCGCACGCAGCCGGACATCCTGGCCAAGCCCCACCGCAAAGCGGCGCTCGGCGCCGGCGGTGAGCCACGTCCCCGCAAGGCTGCGCTTGCTCAGGTGGGGCAGCGTGACATTCTCGAAGATCGCGCGGCTGAGCATCAAACCCTCGGTTCGCCGCTCCTTTGGTACATAGGCGACGCCTGCCCGCCACGCGTCGGACGGCCCGGATGGCCGATAGGGGCGCCCAGCGAGACTAATCGCTCCGGCACGCGGCCTGAGGTCGCCGAACAGCACGCGCAGGAGGTCGCGTTGCCCCATGCCGGAGAGGCCGGCGATACCGAGGATCTCGCCCCTTGCGACGCCGAAACTGAGCGCGCCGAGGCCTTCCGTGGTGAGCCCTTCCACCGCCAGCGCTACCTCGGTTGAAACACCGGCGCGTCGAGCTGGATACGCCTCCTCGACCTTGCGGCCGATCATCAGCGCAACGAGATCATCATGCGTGATATCGGCCATGCGGCCGGAGTCGATCGTCTGCCCGTCCCGCATCACCGTTGCCCGGTCGCACAGGGCCATGACCTCATCGAGCCGGTGCGAGACATAGAGCACCGAACCGCCCCGGCTGCGGATGCCATCCAGCACCTTGAACAGCCGCTCGGATTCGTCGCGCGACAGCGACGCGGTCGGCTCGTCCATGACGTAAAGCCGCGCCGGCTCGCCCGGTTCGCTGAGGAATGCGCTGGAGATCCGCACCAGCATCTGGTCGCCCAGCGACAGCCGCGCCAGCTTTTCGCGTGGGTCGATATGCGTGATCCCGAGCTGCCGCAGCGCCGCGCCCGCCGTCTCGTGCAAAGCGCGCCAATTGATGAAAACACCCGCGCGCCGCGGATACCGCCGTCCCATGAAGATATTCTCGGCCACCGAAAGGGCCGGCACGACGTTGAATTCCTGGTGGATGAACCGGAAGCCGAGCCGATGCGCTTCCGCCGGGCTGCCGATCGTGACGGGCCGACCATCGATGCTGATCTCCGCCGTATCGGGCGAAACGACGCCCGCGAGGATCTTGATCAGCGTCGACTTGCCCGCGCCGTTTTCGCCCATCAGCGCATGAATCTCACCTGCCTCGATGGTGAGATCCACGCGCCGCAACGCCGGAACGCCCGCGTAGGCCTTGGTGATGTTGTGAAGGGAGATGAAGCTCATGGGCAGTGGGCTCCGGCCGGCAAGCGGGCCAGCCGGAGCGATAGGCTCATTCGGTCGCGTTGTCCTTGGTCACGAGCTTGGTCGGCACAAAGATCACCGCATCGGCTGGTGGCGTACCGGCGAGCAGCCCGGCCACCGCCTCGGCGGTTGCAGTGCCGATGCCGGCAAAGTCCTGCGCCACGGTCGCCTCGAAATTGCCGCCCTTGGCAATCTCTTCGCGAGCCTGCGGGTTGGCGTCGATGCCGGTGATCACGATGCCTTCGCCCGAGCGGCCGGCCGCCTCGATCGCCTGCAGGGCGCCCAGCGCCGGCTGGTCCCAGGCGGCCCAGACCGCACTGATGCTGCCGGGCTCAGGGTTGGCAGCCAGTACCGCGTCCATCTTGGCCCGCGAGTCGGCGATGCCGCCATCGGACACGTCGGGTGTGATCCGGTCGAGCACCTTGATGTCGGCATTGGCGGCGAAGATCTCATCGGCCTTGGCACCGCGTACCTGCACCGGCGGGAACGCATCGAAAACGAACATTACGACGTTGCCCTTGGCGCCGATCCGGTCGACGACATAGCCCGCAGTGGTCGCCGCCATCGCCACGCCGTCGGACGTGACATTGGTCGCGAGCAGCGGGTCGCTGCCGGCATCCATGCCGACCACCGGAATGCCGGCGTCCTTGGCAGTCTGGAGACCAGCCGTGACCTGCGTCGGATCGACGTTGATGACGATCGCATCGACGCCCTGGTTGACCACGTCCTCGATGCGGCTGATCACCGCCGCGACGTCGCCGGACGTGTCGATGACATTGACGTCCCAGCCTTTGTCCTTGGCTACCGCCTGGAAGGCCTCGACGTAAAACTGGGTTCCTGGCTGGGCCAGGTACGGCGTGATGACGGCGACCTTGGACTGCGCGAGCGCGGCGCCGGCAGAGCCGGCCATCGCTGCGGCGGCGACGAGGCCGAACGCGCGCAAGGTGCGGGATAGATTTGTGAGCATGGTGTTTATCGACCTCCGGGGCACGAGGTGGCCTGCGGTTGGCCCTGCCGCGCGCGACCCTCGCGCAAACGACTACTTTTCCTTGTCCCTCAGGCCACTATAAGGAACGTGACCGCGAGCGGCTACGAGCATTTGGGGGCATTCGGTGGCCAGCACCACACTGATCGGCATCGACGTCGGCACCACCGCCATCAAGGCCGTTCTGATCGACGATCGCGGCAACCGGCTCGACAGTTTCGTCCGTCCGCACGCCATGTCCAGGCCTGCCGAAGGCCACGCCGAGCAGGATCCGCGCGACTGGATGGATGGCATCACGGCAGCGCTCCAGCAATTCGCCGCCGCACACGATCTGGCCGGCCTGGCCGGGATCGGCTTTTCCTCGCAGGTCAACACCCACGTCTTCGTCGACGGCAACGGGCACCCCCTGCTACCCGCCATCACCTGGCAGGACACGCGCTCGGCCCCCGACGCGATTGAACTCGATGGCCGCGTGACCGCGGAAGAAAAGCTCGAATGGTTCGGCGGCCCGGTCCCGATCGATGCGAGCCACGCCCTGTCCCGCATGGCGCACGTGCGCCGCACCCGACCGGATCTCTACGAGCGAACCCGCTACGTCCTGCTGCCCAAGGACTATTGCATTTTCCAGCTCACCGGGTCGGTCCTTGCCGACCCCATTGCCGCCGTGGGCCTCGTAAACCGGTCTGGTTATGTCGGCCCGCTGCTCCACCTCGTCCCCGGCGCCGCCGATCGCCTTCCACCGCTGCACGGCTTTACCCACATCGCGGGCACCGTGCGCAAGGGACTGCCCTGCGCCGGCACACCCGTCGTCGTCGGAGCCATGGATGCCTGGGCCGGCATGTTCGGCGTCGGCGTGGTCAGCGATGGCGACGCGATGTACCAGAGCGGCACCAGCGAAATCCCCGGCATCGTCTCATCGACGGTCAACCCCACCCCGGGGGTGATCCTCTTTCCTCCCTACGACGGCATCGTCATGCACGCCGCCCCGACACAGTCCGGCGGAGCGGCTCTCGCCTGGCTGGGTAACCTCCTCGGCCGTTCGCCAAGTGAAATGAGCGCGCTGGCCGCAAGCATCGAACCGGGCAGCGCCATACCACTGTTCCTGCCACACCTGCAGGGCGAGCGCGCCCCGATCTGGGACAGTGCAACGCGCGGCGTCTTCGCCCGGATCGACAATCGTGCCGGCGCCCCCGAAATGGTACGCAGCGTCATGGAAGGCGTGGCCTTCTCCGTCCTGTGGGCCTTCGATGCCCTGCAGAGCTCAGCCGGCGTCGACGCCGAGATCGTCAATATCGGCGGCGGCGGCTCGCGGTCGGATGTGTGGTGCCAGATCCGCGCCGACGTGCTCGGCAAGACCCTGCGTCGCGCCAGCACTCCGGAAGCGGCAGCCATCGGTGCAGCTATCCTTGCCGGCGCTGGCAGCGGCTGCTTCCCATCGCTGGTCGATGCGTCCCGCAACCTCGTCCAGTTCGACCGCACCTTCGAGCCGGACCCGCGCCACGTCGCATACTACGACGACAGGTTCGGCAAGTTCCGCGATCTCTACGGCACGCTCCGCGACTTTAACGCCACGTTCTGAGGCCATATCACGATCGCTGGTAGATCATCACCACCCGGTTCTGCGCCTCGTCCGCATCGTCGCCCGCATCGACCGGCGGGCCATCCTCGCCAAGGCCCGTGACCGATGTGACCGCAGCCGGATCCACACCGGCCGCGATCAGGGCCGACCGCACCGCTGCTGCACGCCGCAGCGAGAGGCCGCGATTGAACTCTGCCGGCCCGGTGCTGTCGGCAAACCCGACGATCTCGAGCGTCACCGGCGACCCCGCCAGACTCTGGGCAAGCGCCGCAATCTTGGCTCGCTCCTCGTCTGAAACCTGCGACTGGCTGGCACCGAAGCTGATCAGTTCCAGCAGTCGAGGTGCTGCCGCCGCCCGCGCGCTGGCAACTTGCGAGACGTCGCTGCGCAGCGAAGCGATCTCCTCGCCCGACGGAAGCCGATCCACGCGCTGGGCGATGGCCTGGAGTTCGGAACGCATGGTGCCGACCTCGCTTGCTGCCGAAGCGGCACCTTCGGTCCCGAGTCGGGTCACTTCCGCGCCAAGTGCTGCAAGCTTTACCTCGATATCGGCGATGTCAGCACCGTTTTCCTTTGTCGCCAACGTCTCGCCCAGCGCTGCGATCTGGTCCGAGAGCTCGCTCCCCAGCGCCGCCACCTTTGCCTCGGTATCGCTTGCGCGGCCGCTGACGTGTTCGATCTCGGCCGTCACGGACGCTAGTTCGGTCTTCGTGGCCGCTGCTGCGACCAGAGGCTGGCTGCTCGCGACATCGGCTGCAACCTTGCGGAGCTCCGCTTCGAGCGCGGTCTGATCTGGCATTTGCAGCGTCGCGATGCGCTGCTCGATGGCGTCGATACGGCCCACCAGCGCCGTCGGATCAGCGGCAGGCGCACTCGCTATGCTGGCCGCCAGCGCATCCACGCGCCCCTGTATGCGGGTAAGCGCATCGGCCGGCGTCGCTTCGTCGGGACTTGCCAGCGCGTCGACTTGCGCCACGAGCGCATCGAGCTGGCTCGCTTGCTCAGCTTCGGCCGCGACCAGGTCCTGTCGAAGCTGGTCGATATCCGCCCGGGCCTGCGTGCTCGCCTCCTCCAACGGCACGAGCGACGGCATGGTGAGCGCGGCAAGCTGCGCTTCGAGCTGCCCGACCTTGGCCGTCAGCTGCTCGTAGGGAAGTGCCGCGAGACGCTGCTCAACATCGGCGAGCTTGGCGCTTACACCCTCGATACCCTGCTGCACGCCCGATATATCGGGGATTTCGAGTCCCGCCACGCTGGCCTCGAGATCTCCCTGTTTCTGGGCTGCTGCCGTCAGATCGGTGGTCGTCTGGACGAGCCTGGCTTGCAGGTCGCTGCCGGCCCTTTCGGAACTTGCGAGCCGGTCGGCCAGCGTCATGTTCCAGGCTCCCAGCGCCACTAGCAGCACGGCCAGTATGCCCACGGCCCAGGTCAGACGGGTGTTGGTCATGAGCATCCCCTCCAAGGACACAAACGTATCAGCGCCGCCAACATTTCTCGGCAAGGACTATAAGCGACTGAATCTGGAAGAGGAATGGCGGAGAGGGAGGGATTCGAACCCCCGGTGGAGTTGCCCCCACGCCGCATTTCGAGTGCGGTGCATTCGACCACTCTGCCACCTCTCCGCGAGGTCGACGTCCTGGGCCGCGCAAGGCGCGACTGGTCGAGACGGCCGGGCTTATGGCATAGGCTCTGTCCCTCTGCAACCGTCAACCTGAACGATCCATGAGCGCCAGATGAACGCCCTTCCGCTCTTTGCCTACGGCACCCTGCGCGACCCGGACCTGCTGGCGGGCGTGTTGAACCGTCCGCTCCGCCCCGCGCACCTGCATCCGGCCCGCGCTCCTGGCTTTCGCGCCGTGCACTATCCCGGCCGGATCTATCCGGCCCTGATCCGTCAGGCCGGCGCGGCGGCGGAGGGATTGCTGCTCACCGACCTGACGCCATTCGAGCGCGACCTGCTCGACGCGTTCGAGGGCGAGGAGTACCGCCGCGAGATCATCGCCACCATGCTGGCCGACGAACCAGAGCTTCATGAGGCCTACGCCTACATACCGGCCATCGCCGTTCCGGCTGACGCTCACGACTGGTCACTTTCCCGTTGGCAAGCGGAACACAAGCCACGGGTGCTCGTTGCCGAGTCGGCGAACGCCGCCGACATACGGACGCGGCTCATCGCCGTTCGTCCACACTAGGGAGAGATATCTTGCAGCGTCGTACCATTCTCGCGGGCCTTGCCGCCCTGCCGCTCGTCACCGCCATCCGCCCCGCCTTCGCGGCGGGTACAGTCGAGACCATCGCCACCGCCGGCGGCGATGTCGGCATCCATCCGGTCATGCATGCCAGCCTCGCGCTGAGCTTCGGCGACCAGGTCTTCTATATCGACCCCGCCGAGAACGATTTCGCCGGCCTGCCGGCCCCCACTGCCATCTTCATCACGCACGCCCATGGCGACCACTACAACGCCGAAAACCTGGTGAAGCTCGCCGGCGACAGCGTGCCGGTCTATGCCAATCCCGATGTGGCCGGCCAGGTCGCCGAAGCGCTGAAGGCGCGCACCACTGCGCTCGCCAACGGCGAAAGCGCCACGGTGAACGGCATCACCGTCGATGCGGTCCCCGCCTACAACATCACGGCCGACCGCCTGCAGTACCACCCGCAGGGCGTCGGCAACGGCTATGTCTTTACCTTCGGCGACAAGAAGGTCTATGTCGCCGGCGATACCGAGGACGTGCCGGAAATGCGCGCCCTCACCGGCATCGCCGCCGCCTTCCTGCCCATGAACCTGCCCTACACCATGGATGTCGATCACGCCGCCGACGCGGTGAAGGCGTTCAAGCCGACGATCGTCTATCCCTATCACTACGGCGACAGCGACACGGCCCGCTTTGCCGAACTGGTGGGCGACGCCGCCGAAGTGCGGATGATCGGATTCTATCCGGCCGCGTAGGCTCTACCGCCTCCCACAGACACAGGGTCACCCCGGCGCATGCCGGGATGACAACTGTGCTGGAGGAACCAGCAGCGCGGACCGCGAAATCACCGTGCTCGCCTTGACTCCGGGTCACTCAACCGTCATAAGGCCGCTCGACTTGCGTGCCGGGGCTCCCGGTGCGCATTTTTGGTTTGTTCAACCGCTGTCCGAGGCCGCCGCCGAACTCGTTTCGGCCGACTTCCGAAAGCCGCAGGATCAGGCATCGCCTGCGGCGCCACAGGGCGCGAAACAATGGAGGCCGGGATATCCCGGCACGCGCATGACGTTTGCAGTGATCAAGACCGGCGGCAAGCAGTACAAGGTTGCCGCCAATGACGTGGTGAAGATCGAAAAGATCGCGGGCGAGCCCGGCGATGTCGTCACCTTCGACCAGGTTCTCCTGGTTGGCGAAGGCGACAACGTCACCGTTGGTGCCCCGCTTGTTGCTGGCGCCCTCGTGGCCGGCCAGTTCATCGCCACCGAAAAAGAACGCACGGTCATCATCCTCAAGAAGGAACGCCGCCAGCACTACGATCGCCGCAACGGCCATCGTCAGCGCCTGTCGACCGTTCGCATCACCGAGATCCTCGTTGGCGGCGCCAAGCCCACCACCAAGGTCGACGAGATCGCCAAGGCCCGCCACGAGAAGCGCATCGCTGCTCTGGCTGCCACGAGCACCGCTTCGGTGACCGAGGCCCCGAAGGCTGCTGCAAAGCCCGCCGCCAAGAAGGCCGCTCCGAAGAAGGCCGCAGCTCCGGCTGCTGAAGCCCCGGCTGCCGAGGCCAAGGCTCCGGCCAAGAAGGCAGCGCCGAAGAAGGCCGCTGCCGAGACCACTGAGGCGGCTGCAAAGCCCGCCAAGAAGCCGGCGGCCAAGAAGGCCGCTCCGAAGGCCGACAAGGAATAAGGAGAGTACCAAATGGCACATAAGAAAGCAGGCGGTTCCTCCCGCAACGGTCGTGACTCGGCTGGTCGTCGTCTCGGCGTCAAGAAGTTTGGCGGCGAGACCGTGATCCCGGGCAACATCATCATCCGTCAACGCGGTACCCAGTGGCATCCGGGCACCGGCGTCGGCATGGGCATCGATCACACGATCTTCGCCACCGTTCCCGGCACCGTGACCTTCAAAGCCCGCGCCAACAAGCGCACCTACGTGTCGGTAACCCCGGCAGCAGAAGCAGCAGAATAACCCGGTGAGGCCTAGCAACCCCTGCCGGAGACCAGCTCCCCGGCAAGGCGACTAGGCAGTCGACCGCGCGACGAAAGTGAAGGGGAGCCGGGAATCCGGTTCCCCTTTGTCTTTTTCGTCGTGAGGGCGGCTGAAAATGAGACTGTATCTGAGCTCCTACCGGATCGGCGACCGCGCCGGTTCATTGCTCGCGCTACTGAGCGGCGGTCAGGAAAAGTTGCAGACTTTTCCTCCTCGGACTGGATCCGGGGATCGACCGCGCGACCACTCAGACCGTGACGGCCGCCGCGCCGCCATCATCGAGAACGCGCTCGACGGCATCTCCCCGGCCGCACGCGAGCTCTATCGCACCGAGGTCTATGACCCCGTGATGGAGCTGGCCTCGCTCGGCATAGCCGGCACGCCGCTCGACCTTCGCGACTATTTTGGGCGTCCCGAAGCGCTGGCCCAGGCGCTCGCGGCCTATGATCTGGTCTGGGTCACGGGCGGCAACGCCTTCATCCTCCGCCGCGCCATGAAGCAGTCCGGTTTCGATGACGTGATCATCGACATGCTCGAGCGCGACGCCATCGTCTATGGCGGCTTCTCGGCCGGCGCCGTGGTGGCAGGACCCTGCCTCGAGGGTATCCACCTGATGGACGATCCCGACGAGACCCCCGCCGGCTACGACATAGAGCCGGTCTGGGACGGACTCGGCCTCATCGATCACACCATCGTCCCGCACTATCGCTCCCCGCATACCGAGAGCGCCGCGGCCGATCGCGCCGTGCGCCACCTCATGGGTCGCGGCCTTCGCTACCGCGCCCTGCGCGATGGCGAAGTGATCATATGGACCGAGAACCGGCGGCTCGCCGTCACCGACGAGCGGAGGATTGCGTGATGGCAAAGATCGACGATGACGAGAGGCTTCCGGGCCGGCGGGTAAGGCTTGCCGGTCCCGCCGCACAGGCGAGGGAGCTCGCTGAAGCCACCGCCCGCCTCGCCGCCCGCCGGCAGCGCGATGCCCTGCCCCACCGCATCGAGACGGTCCGGCTGGTGCTGCGCGCGCCCATCCGCGGTGACGCGCCCGATCTCGTGAAGCTCGCGGACAACCGCAAGATTTTCGAGGTGCTGGCCCGCCTGCCGCATCCCTATACCCGCGCCGATGCCATCGGCTTCATCGAGATCATCGCCCAGCGCCCTGACGAACGGCCCTATGCGATCACCCTGGACGACCGCTTCATCGGCGTCGTCGGGCTCACCTTCCTCGATGGTGAGCTCCCCGAGCTCGGCTACTGGCTGGGCGAGCCCTACTGGGGTCGCGGCATCATGAGCGAGGCCGTGAGGGGCTTGCTCGAAGCCGCCTTTGCGACGAGGCTCTTCCCCGAGATCAAGTCATGTGCGCTGGCCAGCAATGCGGGCTCGCTCAACGTGCTGGAGAAGGCCGGGTTCGTGCGCACCCACGAGGGGATCGGCAAGGTCGGCAACAATGCCGGCAAGGCGATGGTGTACCTGAAGCTGGAGCAGCCGAAGTGGAGTTGAGCCTGGAGGCCGACATCGGGCCCGAAAGACACCCCCACCCCTGTCCCCTCCCCGCAAGGGGGAGGGAGACGCTCGAACATCGTTCGGAGTTCATGGGACGAAGGCTTGCGAGCCCAGGTCACCTCCCCCCTTGCGGGGGAGGGACAGGGTGGGGGGTCTCTTCCTGCTCCGGCCTCTCGGTCATCGGAGGCGCCCACTGATGGACGTAACCCTCCACACACCCCGCCTCACCCTCCGTCCGTCCGAGCTCGACGACGCCACCCGCGTCGCCCGCTTCCTCGATAACTTCGCCGTCGCCGGCAACCTTGCCCGCGTGCCCTATCCCTATCGCCTCGCCGACGCCAAGGCGTGGCTCAGGACCCGCCGCTCGGATTCCCCGCCGGGGGAAACCAACTTCATCATCGATCTGCCCGGCGAGGGCGCCATCGGCGTCATTGGCCTCCATCGCGATATCGAAGGTACCGTGCTCGGATACTGGCTGGCCCAGCCCTTCTGGAACCGTGGTTTCATGAGCGAGGCGGTGCGCGGCACCATCGACTGGTATTTCAACACCACCGCGGGCATGCGCGTTTCATCCGGAGTGTTCCACTTCAACAAGCCCTCCCTCGCCATCCAGAAGAAGGTCGGCTTTGCCGAGATCGGCACCTCCATGCGCCTTTGCCTTGCGCGCGGGGAGGAGGTGCGCCATATCGACACCCAACTGACACGAACGGCCTGGATGGCGCATCGGCAGGGCGCCCAGGAACAGAGCAAATGAAGTTTCTCGATCAGGCCAAGGTCTTTATCCGCTCGGGCAATGGCGGCGGCGGCTCGGTGAGCTTCCTGCGCGAAAAATTCCTCGAGTTCGGCGGCCCCAATGGCGGCAATGGCGGGCGTGGCGGCGACGTCATCATGCGCTGCGTCAACGGCCTCAACACGCTGATCGATTACCGCTACCAGCAGCACTACAAGGCGAGCACCGGCCACCACGGCATGGGCAAGGATCGCCACGGCGCCAAAGGCGACGACATCATCATGAAGGTGCCGGTCGGCACCCAGGTATTCGAGGAAGACAACGAGACCCTGATCGCCGATTTCACCGAGGTCGGCCAGGAAGTCGTGCTGCTCTCGGGCGGCAATGGCGGCTTCGGCAACGCCCATTTCAAGACCAGCGCCAACCAGGCGCCGCGCCGCGCCAATCCCGGCCAGCTCGGCACCGAAAAGTGGATCTGGCTGCGTTTGAAGCTGATCGCCGATGCCGGCCTCGTCGGCCTGCCCAACGCCGGCAAGTCGACCTTCCTCGCCGCCGTCTCGGCGGCCAAGCCGAAGATCGCCGACTATCCCTTCACCACGCTCCACCCGAACCTGGGCGTGGTGAGCGTCGATGATCGCGATTTCGTCCTCGCCGACATTCCGGGCCTCATCGAAGGCGCGTCCGAAGGCCAGGGGCTGGGCGACCGCTTCCTCGGCCATGTCGAGCGCTGCGCCATCCTTGTCCACCTGATCGATGGCACGCAGGAGGACGTGAAGACCGCCTACAAGACCATCCGCGGCGAACTCGCCGCCTATAACGAGGAGCTGGCCGAAAAGCCCGAGCTCGTCGTCCTCAACAAGATCGACGCCATCGATCCCGATGAGGTCAAGGAAAAGGTCAAGCAGCTGAAGCGGTTGAGCAAGACCGATGTGCTGACCACCTCCGGCGTCACCGGCCAGGGCGTGCGCGACGTGCTGTTCCGCGTGCTGGCGCAGATGGATGCCGACGTCGCCGCCGCCGAAGAGGCCGAGCGCCGCAAAGCCGAGCCCAACTGGGTGCCGTGATGAGCAACGCGCTCGCGCCCTATCGGCGCCTCACCATCAAGATCGGCTCGGCCCTGCTTGTCGATGGCAAGACGGGGAAGCTCCGCACCGAATGGCTCGCGGCGCTGGCCGACGATCTCGCCGCGCTCCGCGCCACCGGCGTGTCGCTCGTCATCGTCTCCTCGGGCGCCATCGCGCTCGGCCGGCGCCTGCTCAATCTCGATGCCAAGGTGCTGCCGCTCGACCAGAGCCAGGCCGCCGCCAGCGCCGGCCAGATCGCGCTCTCGCAGGCCTGGGCCGAAGCGCTCGGCAAGCACGGCATCGTCACGGGCCAGATCCTGCTGACGCCCAACATCACCGAGGAACGCCGCTACTTCCTCAACGCCCGCACCACCATCTCGACCCTGCTCGGGCTGGGGGCCGTGCCGATCATCAACGAGAACGACAGCGTCGCCACCGCCGAAATCCGCTACGGCGACAATGATCGCCTCTCGGCCCGCGTCGCCACGATGATCGAGGCCGACTGCCTGATCCTCCTCTCCGATGTCGACGGCATCTACACCGCCCCGCCCGCCAAGGACCCGGACGCAAAACACCTGCCTTTCGTTGCCGCCATCACGCCCGAGATCGAGGCGATGGCCGGCGGCGCGGCAAGCCATTTGAGCCGCGGCGGCATGACCACCAAGGTCGAGGCCGGCAAGATCGCGACGCAGGCCGGCACGGCGATGATCATCGCCAAGGGCACCGAAGCGCACCCGCTCGCGGCGCTGACCACCGGCGGCCGCCACACCCTGTTCGCCCCGGTCGAAACCCGGGCCCAGGCCAGGAAGCGCTGGATCATGGGGACGCTCGAACTGAGCGGCGCCGTCCATGTCGATGCCGGCGCCGCCCGCGCTTTGCTCGATGGCCGTAGCCTCCTGCCGATCGGCGTCACCCGCGTCACCGGCGACTTCGATCGCGGCGACGCCATCGCCGTCTACGATCCCGATGGGCGCGAGGTCGCCCGTGGCCTTGCCGGCCTCGGCCGCGAACAGGCCGATATCGTCAAGGGCAAGAACTCGCGCGCCGTCTCCGACCTGCTCGGCATCGGCACGCGCTCGGAAATGGTCCACCGTGATAACATGGTGGTCCTGATGGGGCTGGAGGCCAAGGTCTGATGGCAATCATTCAAGCCGTGTTCGGCGAGCAGGGGCAGTCGCTCGAAGCGACCATGCTCGAGCTCGGCCGCCGCGCCCGCGCCGCCGCCAACATCCTCGCCTTTGCCGATCCGCAGAAGAAAACGCTGGCCCTCCACAAGGCCGCCGACGCCCTCGATGCCCGCCGGCAGGCCCTACTTGCCGCCAATGCCGAGGACATGCAGGCCGCCGAGGGCAAGGGCATCTCGAAAGCCTTCCTCGATCGCCTGCTGCTGACCGACAAGCGCATCGACGGCATGATCGAGGGCCTGCGCACCATTGCCGAGCTGCCCGACCCGGTCGGCCGCGTCCTCGCCAGCTGGACCCGCCCCAACGGCATGACCATCTCGCGCGTCGCCACCCCGCTCGGCGTCATCGGCGTCGTCTTCGAAAGCCGCCCCAACGTCACCGCCGATGCCGGCGCGCTGACCCTCAAGGCCGGCAATGCCGTGATCCTGCGTGGCGGCTCGGACAGCGTGAACTCGTCGCGCGCCATCCATGCCTGCCTCGTCGAGGGCCTGATCCTCGCCGGCCTGCCGGAGGACGCGATCCAGATCGTCCCCACCACCGACCGCGAGGCGGTGGGCTTGATGCTCGCCGGCCTCGGCGGCACCATCGACGTCATCGTCCCGCGCGGCGGCAAGACCTTGGTCGCCCGCGTCCAGTCCGAAGCGCGCGTGCCGGTCTTCGCCCACCTCGAGGGCCTCTGCCACACCTTCATCGACGCCTCGGCCCAGCTCGATATGGCGGTCAACGTCACCGTCAACGCCAAGATGCGCCGCACCGGCATCTGCGGCGCCACCGAGACCCTGCTCGTCCATCGCGACGTCCTCGATACGCACCTGAAGCCGGTGATCGACGCGCTGGTCGCCAAGGGCTGCGAGATCCGCGGCGACGCCACCGTCACGTCCATGATTCCCGAGGCAAGAGCGGCCACCGAGGAAGACTGGCGCACCGAATACGAGGACGCGATCATCTCGGTGAAGATCGTCGCCGATGTCGGCGAGGCCATCGCCCATATCGGCAAATACTCCTCCCACCACACCGAGGCGATCATCACCGAGGATGCGGCATCGGTCGCCCGCTGGTTCAACGAGATCGACAGCGCCATCCTGCTCCACAACGCCTCGACCCAGTTCGCCGATGGCGGCGAATTTGGCTTCGGCGGCGAAATCGGCATCGCCACGGGCAAGTTCCACGCCCGCGGCCCGGTCGGCGTCGAGCAACTCTGCTCGTTCAAATATCTCGTCGAAGGCACGGGGCAGACGCGGCCGTGAACAAGGCGGTTGCCGCGTATCCTGCCGACATCACCGCCCTGCCCCCCTCCGGCGCGGGCCTCCGCGTCGGCCTGTTCGGTGGCAGCTTCAACCCGATCCACGAAGGCCACCGGCTCGTCGCAGAGCAGTGCCTCAAGCGCCTCGCGCTCGATGCCGTCTGGCTGCTCGTTTCGCCCGGCAATCCGCTGAAGGACCATGCCGAGCTCGCCCCGCTCGAGGCCCGCGTCCGCGCCGCCCGCGAGCTCGTCGCCAATCCGCGCATCCACGTCACCGCCGCGGAGGCCGTGCACAATTTCCACTACACCGTCGATACGCTCGACTGGCTGGTCGCCGCCTGCCCCGATACGCGCTTCGTCTGGATCATGGGCGCCGACAATCTCAGCCAGTTCGATCGCTGGGAGCGCTGGCAGGATATCGCCAGGCTGATGCCCATCGCCGTCTATGCCCGCCCCGGCTCAACGTTCCGCGCCACCGTCAGCAAGGCTGCCGTCGCGCTGAAGAAGCACCGCCTGCCCGAGGCCGAAGCCGAGACGCTCGCCACCCGCGAACCACCCGCCTGGGTGTATCTCCACGGCATCACTTCGCCCCAGTCTTCGACCGCATTGCGGGCCCGGCGCCGGGCCGAAGCAAATTGATCGGACCGTTTGCCTTGCGATTCTGCGGCCAAAGCGTCATATTGGAAGAGTAGTGGTAGTACCGCTCAACACTGGGACAGAACCGATAGCTACGCATTTGCGAGCCTTTCGACCCAATAACCTAGGACAGCTGACACACGCATGACCCGTGCTCGTCTTGCATGGGCTGAGGCCGCTTGATGGCTTCAACCCGAAAGAAGACCGAAACCGCCCCCGTTGCCGAAGTTGCAATCGTGGCCGCCGCCGAACCCCACATGATCGATCTGGTTCTGAAAAGCCTTGACGATGCCAAGGCCGAGCAGACCGTTGCCATCGACATCACCGGCAAGTCGTCGCTGACCGACCACATGGTCGTCACGTCCGGCCGGTCGAACCGTCACGTCAGTGCCGTCGCCGACCAGCTGGTGAAGTCGCTGCGCGAGCATGGCTTCGGCAAGCCGCGGATCGAGGGACTGCCGCACGCCGATTGGGTGCTGGTCGATGCCGGTGACGTCATCGTCCATATCTTCCGCCCCGAAGTGCGCGAGTTCTACAACATCGAAAAGATGTGGCAGGTCGACTTCGCCGCCGACGGCCGTTGATGCTTTGACGGCCGTGCCTTGCGCATTCTGATCGCCGCCATCGGCCGGATGAAGCAGGGCCCCGAGCGCGAACTGGTGTCGCGCTATCTCGACCGGGCGAAAGCCGCGGGCAAGCCGCTCGCGCTCACCGGCTTCGATGTGTCCGAGTATGCCGAATCCCGATCCGCCACCGCCGACGGCCGCAAGGCGGACGAGGCGACCATGCTGCGGGCCGCCCTCCCCGAAGGCATCGTCATCGCGCTCGACGAGCACGGCAAGACCATGCCCTCCGCTGCGTTCAGCCAGCAGCTCGCCCGCTGGCGCGACGATGGCCGTCCGGCGGTGAGTTTCCTCATCGGCGGCGCCGACGGCCTCGACCCCGCCTTCGTCAAGGCGGCCGACCTGACGCTCAGCTTCTCCCCCCTCACCTGGCCCCACCAGCTGGTGCGCATCATGCTGGCCGAACAACTGTATCGCGCGACCACCATCCTCTCGGGGCATCCGTACCACCGGGAGTGAGGCACGTTGCCCCCCACCCACCGGCTGTCACCCCTGCGAAGGCAGGGGTCCAGGTCACCTCTCGCGCCAGCTGAGAGTTGGATCCCTGCCTTCGCAGGGATGACAATCGAGTGTTGGTCTCCCCCAGCCACGCAAAAGACAAACAGCCCGGCTAGCCGGCTTCTGCGCTATGGTCGCACGAGCATGATTCGCTGATTTCGCGAGGGTTGATGCCGGCATTCCGCTGGTCCAGATGGAGTTTGGCTGCAGGTGCGTTCCTCGCCCTGGGGCTCGGCGCCATCGCCGTCGCCCAGGAGGCGACGCCACCGGCCGCCGAAACGCCGGAACTTCGGCCCTCGATCGACTCCACCGCCCCCGCGCCGACCGACCCTGCGACCGGACCTGTCGATCCCGAAATGGCAGCCCAGCAGCAGGCGCTCGAGGACATCGAGGCCTCGATATCGGTTTCCAACGAACGGGCCGAGACGCTGAAGCGCGAAATCGCCGACATGCAGGGCGATCGCAACAAGCAGAACGCCGCCCTCATTGCCGCTGCCGAACGGGTGAAGCGCGCCGAAACCGACATTGCCGGCCTCGAGGAGAAGATGGGCGAGCTCATCGTCCAGGAGCTTGAAGTGCGCGGCCGCCTCGACGGCGCCGATGCCTCTATCTCCAACGTCCTCGCCGCGCTCGAGCGGATCTCGCGCAACCCGCCGCCGGCGCTGATCGTCAACCCGTCGGACGCCCTCGGCTCGGCCCGCTCGGCCATCCTGATGTCGACGATCCTCCCCGAGCTGCAGACCAAGGCTGCCGCCGTTCAGTCCGACCTCACCCAGCTCGGCCAGATCAAGGCCGATGCCATGGCCCAGCAGGAGCAGCTCGAGGCGAACCTCCAGATCCTCGAGGAGGAGCAGCTCCGCATCACCAGCCTGATCGCCGCCCGCAAGGAAAACGAGAGCCGCGCCAATGAGGCGCTGGCCGCCGAAGAAGCCGCCGCACAGGCCCTCGCCGACCAGGCCACCTCGATCAAGCAGCTGATCGACGAGTTGCAGAAGCGTGCCGCCGCGGTTGCCACCGCCTCGCAGGCGACGGCGACCGCCAATTCCGGCGGCGACACCCCCATCCTCGACCAGGATACGGTCCGGATGGCGCTCGCCAATACCAGCCGCATCGAGCCCGCCGTGCCCTTCGCCCAGGCCAAGGGTTTCCTCACCATGCCGTCCGCCGGCGTCACCGTGGTCGACTATGGTGCCGGCGACGGCTTCGGCGGCATCTCACGCGGCCTTTCCGTCGTCACCCGCGCCGATGCGCAGGTCGTTGCCCCCGCCGACGGCTGGGTATTGTTCCAGGGCGACTACCTCAATTATGGCCAAATCGTCATCCTGAATGCCGGCCAGGACTACACCATCCTTCTCGCCGGGCTCGCCAGGGTCGATGTGCAGATCGGCCAGTTCGTGATGATGGGAGAACCCGTCGGCACCATGGGATCACAGACAATTGGCAGAACCGTTGCCACCAGCGCTGGTGTCTCCCGTCCGACCCTCTATATTGAAATGCGAAAGAACAACGAACCTGTCGACCCCACCGGCTGGTGGTCGGTAGCTTCTGTTCCAACCCAGAGTGGATAAATCTACATGCGCCTGACGCCCGTTCGTATTGTCGCTTCGCTGGCCGTCGTCTTCTCGCTCGGCCTCGCCTGCGCACCGCTGATCGCGCAGGACCAGACGACGCCCGCCGACGCTGCCGATGGTCCGCGCTCGGCCGAGGAGGTCTATTCCGACCTCGAACTGTTCGGGCAGGTGTTCGATCGCATCCGCGCCGAGTACGTTGAGGCGCCCGACGAGCGCAAGCTCATCCACGCCGCGCTCCAGGGCATGCTGACCTCGCTCGACCCGCACTCGGGCTACATGGAGCCGGTCGATTACGCCGACGTGCAGGAGGATACGTCCGGCGAATTCGGCGGCCTCGGCATCGAGGTCCAGATGGAAGACGGCGTCATCAAGGTCGTGACGCCCATCGACGACACCCCGGCCGCCAAGGCCGGTATCCTCGCCGGCGATTTCATCGTCGAGCTCGACGGTACCCAGATCCAGGGTCTTACCCTCGACCAGGCGGTCGAGAAGATGCGCGGCCAGGTCGGCACCAAGATCAAGGTCACGGTGGTGCGCGAAGGCGTCAACGAACCGCTGACCTTCGAGCTGACCCGCGACATCATCGCCACCCGCGCCGCGCGCCTGACCATGCAGGACGACGTCGCCATCATCCGCCTCGCCCGCTTCTCCGAGCAGGCCTTCCCAGGCGTGCAGAAGGCGATCGATGACGCCTACAAGCAGCTTGGCCACGCCCCCAAGGGCATCGTGCTCGACCTGCGCAACAATCCGGGCGGCCTTGTCGACCAGGCGGTGTTCGTCTCCGACGCCTTCCTCAAGCAGGGCGCCGTGGTCCTGACCCGCGGCCGCCTCGAGCAGGAAAGCTCGCGCTACGACGCCAAGCCGGATTCGCTCGACGAAAAGATCGCCAACATCCCGCTGGTGGTGCTGGTCAATGGCGGCTCGGCCTCGGCGGCCGAAATCGTCGCCGGCGCACTGCAGGACCACAAGCGCGCCACCGTGGTGGGCACGCGCTCGTTCGGCAAGGGCTCGGTCCAGTCGATCATTCCGCTCGGCGCCGATGGCGCGATGCGCCTCACCACCGCGCGCTACTACACGCCGAACAACCGCTCCATCCAGGCCTCGGGCATCCAGCCCGACATCGTCATCACCCAGGACGTGCCGGACGAGTTCAAGGGCCGCGACGAGATCATCGGTGAAGCCGGCCTCGCCGGAGAAATCGGCGGCGGCACCGAGGAACGGGCGACCGTCGGCTCCTCGGTCTATGTCCCGGCCGAAGCCGACAAGGACAACCAGCTCCAGTACGCCATCAAGCTGATCGAAGGCACCGAAACCAACGCCGCCTTCCCGCCCAAGGCCGCCGGCTGATCCCTCCTTTATCCTCCCCTGCGAAGCGGGGGGGGGTGGACCGGCAAAGCCGGTGGAGGGGGCGACCACACGCACCAGCATCAATACCAGGTCATCCCCGCGAAAGCGGGGATTTCCGTTTCTGGGGGTCCTTAACCGAGACTTAGGAAACACGGTTAACGCTTCCTTACCCATTCCCCGCCCACCATCCGGTCAACCTGCCGCCGGCACGATTCGCCGGCCTGCCCTGCCGCGCCCGGAAGCACCCGATGACCGATCTCAGCGCCCCCCTCACCCGCCACGGTAGCAAGAAGGCCAAGGGCGGCGGCCGGAGCTTTCACGTTCCGGTCACCCGCATCGCACTCGGCCTTATCGTCGTCATTGCGCTGGCCATCGGGGCCCGTCTCGTCCTCGTCGACGATCCAACCGGCGGTCGTCCGTCGGCCTCGACCGAGATTGCGGGCGCCGTCGGCGGCAACGCCGTGGCCGGCGCCGTGACTGGCGCCGACGAGGCCATCATCACGGCTGACCCCGACATGATCCCCCTCGATGCCGTGCCCGAGCCCGGCTCGTCCGGCAGCAGTTTCGCCGTGCTCGATCCTGCCGCGATCGATCCCGAACTGGTCGAGGAGACCGAGTTCGGCCCCATCCCGCGCATGTCGGGCGCCGGCCTCCGCCCATTCGACACCTATTCGCGCCCGGCCACCACTACCGGCAAGCCGCGTATCGCCATCGTCGTTTCCGGCCTCGGGCTCAACACCGAGAGCACCCAGCAGGCGATCGCGAGCCTCCCCGAGGACATCACGCTGGCCTTCGCCCCCTACGGCAAGACGCTCGACAAGACCGTCACCAATGCGCGCGCCGAGGGCCACGAGATTTTCCTCGAAGTCCCGCTCGAGCCCTTCGACTATCCCGATAACGATCCGGGCCCGGACACCCTGCTCACCGGCCAGCCGCCGCGCGACAACATGAGCCGGCTGTTCAAGGTGATGAGCCGTTTCTCGGGCTATGCCGGCATCATCAACAATATGGGCGCCCGCTTCACCGCCTCGGGCGCCGATTTCGGCCCGATGATGGAGGAGCTTGGCGCGCGCGGCCTCGGCTATCTCGACGACGGTTCATCCAATCGCTCGCTCGCCCCCCAGCTGGCCCGCGCCAATCGCGTCCCCTTCGCCCGCGTCGCCGTTCCCGTCGACCTCAACCCCTCCCGCACCGCCATCGAAAAGGCGCTCGCCGACCTCGAGCGCAAGGCTGGGGCCAGCGGCGCCGCCATCGGCATCGTCTCGGCCTTGCCCGTCTCCATCGAAGCGGTTAGCGAATGGGCCGCCGCGCTCGGCGACCGGGGCTTCGACCTCGTCCCCGCGAGCTCGCTCATGGGAGAAGAGTAAGTGGTCAAGCGCGAAGAGCTGCCCTACCGCGATTGCGTCGGCATCGCCGTGTTCAACGCCGAAGGCCGCGTCTTCATCGGCCGCCGCAAGACCGACAACAATCCTGAGGACAAGAGCGTCGCCTCCGCCCCCTGGCAGATGCCGCAGGGTGGCATCGACAAGGGCGAAGTCCCGCTCGAAGCCGCGTGGCGCGAAATGTTCGAGGAAACCTCGATCAAGACCGCCAGCCTCATCGCCGAAGCGCCCGAGTGGATCTACTACGATCTCCCCGACGCAGCCCTCGGCATTGCGCTCAAGGGCAAGTATCGCGGCCAGCGCCAGCGCTGGTTCGCCTTCCGCTTCACCGGCGATGAAAGCGAGATCGAAGTCCTCTCCCCCGGCGGCGGCGCCCACCCGGCCGAGTTCGACACCTGGCGCTGGGAAGAGCTCGAAAAGCTCCCCGACCTCATCGTCCCCTTCAAGCGCGACGCCTATCTCGAGGTGGTGAAAGCCTTCGCCAAGGTGCCGGCCGGAATCCGCGGATAATTCACTCCCGGTTCAGTCCCCGCCGGGCTACAACCGCGCCATGAAAACCATCGGCCTCATCGGCGGCATGAGCTGGGAATCGACCGCCCACTATTATGCCACCCTCAACCGCGAGACGGCGGCCCGCCTCGGCGGCCTCCATTCCGCGCCCGTCATCGTCCACTCGGTCGATTTCGCCCCGATCGAAGCCCTGCAGCGCGCCGGTGACTGGGAGGCCGCTGGCCAGATTCTCGCCGGTATCGCGAAATCGCTCGAAGCGCAGGGCGCCGGCGTCATCGGCCTTGCCACCAACACCATGCACATCTGCGCCCCGCAGATCACGGCCGGCCTCGGCGTGCCCTTCGTCCACATCGCCGCCCCAACGGCCGATGCGCTCCTCGCCGACGGCATCGGCAAGGTGGGCCTCCTCGGCACCCGCTTCACCATGGAGAAGCGCTTCTACATCGACGTGCTGGAACAGCGCGGCCTCGAGGTCATCGTGCCGGATGTCGGCATCACCAACCTCAACGGCATCATCTACGAGGAGCTCTGCCTCGGCATCGTCCGCGACGAGTCGCGCCGCATCTATGTCGATGCCATCACCCGCCTCCAGGCCCGCGGCGCCGAAGCGGTGATCCTCGGCTGCACCGAGATCTGCATGCTGATCGACGACAGCGTCAGCCCGCTGCCGACCTACGATACGACGGACCTGCACGCCATGGCGTTGGTGGCGGCTGCGCTGGCGGATTAGGGCGGATCAAAACTCCGCCCAGTCCTCCTTCACCGCCGCGTTGCCGCTGCTGAGATAGGTCTTGGCAGCCGATTTCACCCGCTGCTGCAGCGCCTTTACCGACCCCGCCTTCGGCGCGTCGGCGGCGATCGGTGCCTCTGCACCATCGAGCGAGAACACATCGACGATCTTGTCGAGTTCCACCGCCTGCGCCTCGGTCTGTTCGATGGCGGCATTGGTCTGTTCGACCAGCGCCGCATTCTGCTGGGTCATCTCGTCCATCGTCCGCACCGCGGAGCTGACTTCCTCGATCGCTGCCGCCTGCTCCTTGCTGGCATCGGCAATCGCTTCGATCAGGCTCGAACTCTCGCGCGCCGTCTCCAGCATCGCGTTCAGCTTGTGCGCCGCCTCGGACACCAGCTTCGATCCGCCGGCGACTTCGGTACCCGATTGCTCGATCAGTGCCTTCACCTCGCTCGAAGCGCTGGCCGCCGATTGGGCAAGCCGCCGCACTTCGACAGCGACCACCGCAAAGCCCTTGCCCGCATCGCCCGCCCGCGCTGCCTCTACCGAGGCATTGAGCGCGAGGAGGTTGGTCTGGAAGGCGATGTCGTCGATCATGCCGATGATGTTGGAAATCTTGGCCGACGAATTGGTGATCCGCTCCATCGCCGCAGTGGCCCGGGTCATCACCTCGCCGCCCTCGGTGGCCGTGCGGCTCACTTCCTGGGCCTTGTGCGAAGCATCCGCCGCGCGCGTGGCATTCTCCGACACGGTCGCCGCGAGCTCCTCCATGGAGGCCGACGTCTCCTCGATCGTCGCCGCCTGTCGCGTCGTGCGCTCGGAAAGATCATTGGCGCCCGAGAGGATTTCGCCGGTCGCCGTCTTCAGCGACCGCGACGTGCCCTGCAACGACGTCACGATCTCGGTGATGCGCTCCAGCGAGGCGTTGAACGCGACCCGCAGCCCCTCGTACTGGCCGGTGAATGGCGTATCGACCCGCCCGCCCAGGTCGCCGTCGGCCATGCGCGCCAGCGAGGTCTTCAACAACTCGATGATCGCCTCGCCGCGCTTGCGCTCGGTGATGTCGGTGGCGAACTTCACCACCTTCACGGGCTTCCCGGCCGCGTCCAGCACCGGGTTGTAGGAGGCCATGATCCAGATCTCGTTGCCGCCCTTGCCGAAGCGCTTGAACTCGGCCGCAATGAATTCGCCACTCCGCAGGCGCTGCCAGAACTGTTCGTATTCTGCGCTCGCGCCGTAACCCGGTTCGACGAACATCCGGTGGTGCCGGCCCTGAATCTCGTCCAGCCGGTAGCCCACCGCGCCGAGGAAATTCTGGTTGGCGGTGATGATCGTACCATCGAGGTTGAACTCGATCACCGCCTGCGACCGCCCGATCGCCGCCACCTGCCCAGCCATGTCGGCGGCGTGGTTCTTGGCCGCCGTGATATCGGAGGCGAACTTGATGACCTTCATCGGTTTGCCGGATTTGTCGAAGATCGGATTGTAGGTCGCCTGCAGCCAGATCTCGCGGCCGCCCTTGGCGAAGCGCCGATACTCGCCGGCCTCGAACTTGCCCGAGCCCAGCGAGCGCCAGAACTCGGCATATTCCGGGCTGGCTGCGAAAGCCGGCTCGACGAACATGCGGTGATGCTTGCCCCTGATCTCCTCGAGGCTGTAGCCCACCGCGCCGGTGAAATTCTCGTTGGCGGTGATGATCGTTCCATCGAGCTGGAACTCGATCACCGCCTGGCTGCGGTTGATGGCTTCGACCTTGCTGCGATCTTCCGAATTGCCGCCGAACCCAAAGAGCGACTGCGCCATTCTGACCCCCCAAATGTCCGCATCCTGCGGAAATCAGCCGGTCGCCATCTGACCTGAGTTGCGCTTAGCGATCTTACAAAGCCGCTATGCGCACTTGTGCGCAGTTTGCTGTCAAATGCCCGCAATCCGGAGGCTCCTGACGTGCAAAGGGCGCCATCCGGCGCCCTTCGTTTACGTCCCCGGCTCGTTCGGCTCAGGCCGCCCGCGACCGCTGCATCATGCCCGTTTCAGCCATCGTGAACACGTCGACGATCCGGTCCAGCTGCTGGGCCTGGGACTCGGTCTGCTCGATCGCCGCATTGGTTTCTTCGACCAGCGCCGCGTTGTGCTGCGTCATCTCGTCGAGCGTGCGCACCGCAACCGTGACCTGCTCGATCGAGCTCGCCTGCGACTGGCTCTGCTGCGCAATGCCCTGCAGCAGCTCGTAGTTGGTGCGCGCCCCATCCAGCATGGCCTGCAGCTTGGTCGCCGCTTCCGCCACGAGCCGCGACCCGCCAGCCACCTCCGTGCCCGATTGCTCGATCAGCGCCTTCACTTCCGCCGAGGCTTCCGCCGCCGACTGCGCCAGGCGCCGCACTTCGACGGCCACCACGGCAAAGCCCTTGCCGGCCTCGCCGGCCCGGGCGGCTTCAACCGATGCGTTGAGGGCGAGCAGGTTCGTCTGGAAGGCGATGTCGTCGATCAAACCGATGATGTTGCTGATCTTGGCGGAGGACTGCGTGATCCGCTCCATCGCCTCGGTCGCGTGCTGCATCACCACGCCGCCATCCTCGGCGGTCCTCGATACAGCCGCGGCATTGGCGCTCGCCGATTCCGCCCGCTTGGCATTGTCGATAACGGTCGACGCCAGTTGCTCCATCGCCGCCGACGTTTCTTCGATAGTCGCGGCCTGCTTGGTCGTGCGCTCGCTGAGATCGTTTGCGCCCGACAGGATTTCGCCGGTCGCCGTCTTCAGCCCGCGCGACGCGCCGCGCACTTCGCTCATCACCTCGGTCATCTTTTCGGCGACCGAGTTGGTGTCGTCCTTCAGCTGCCTGAACGCACCTTCATAGCTGCCCTCGACGCGCTGCGTCAGGTCGGTATTGGCCAGCGCGTTCAGCACCTTGCCGGTTTCGCCGAGCCCGCGCTCGATCGTGTCGAACAGCCCGTTGAACATCCGCCCGATGCCATCGAGGCTCTCCTCGCCGAAATCGGTCGGAATGCGGCCCGAGAAGTCGCCACGCATCGCCGCGCCAGTGTACTCGGTGAGATGGACTCCGAGCTGGTTGCCCCGCTCCTGCCGCTCGCGTTCGGTAGCGGCGGCACTATCCGCCTGCGCCGTCAGTTCGGCCTTGTTGAGCAGCGCCGCGCGGAAGTCGCGCAGGACTTCCCCCAGCATCGACATTTCGGTGATCAGCCCGCCACGCGGCTCGGCGATGTCGAGGTCGCCCGACGACAGCCGCTTGAACCCGTCGGTCATGCCGGCCAGCGGCTTGAGGAACAGGATGTTCGACAAGACCAGCGTGACGATGGCCAGCAGCACGATCATGGCCAGTCCGGCGAAGGCTGCGATATCGCCCATTACACCGGTTGTCGCCGATTGCTCCATCAATGCGGTGTTCGATGCCTCGATCGCGTCGGAGACGTCGGACATTTCACCTTCCAGCGTCTCGAACGCCTGGTTGAAGCCCGGCAGCGCCGCCTTGGCGCCCTCGACATCGCCTGCCGCAACCAGTTGCACCAGAGCCTCTGCCCCGCTCAGGTAGGCATCGAGCGGCGCGGCAACACCCGCTACCGCATCCGTCACGGCCTGCGGCACGGCAAGCGTCGCCTGCGAGGCGATGGCTTCGCGCATCGTCGCGCTATACTCGGCGGTCTCGGCCACGGCTTCCTCGACCATGGCCTGGTCGGCGACGACGCCCGCGTATACGGCGCGGAAGGCGACGCCGCGCAGGCTGTCATGCATCATGTCAGCCGTCATGTGAGCCCGCATCGAGCTCATCATCGCCGCCGAACCTCGTCCGGCCGCCTCGTAGCTGTCGCCCACGAAGAATGTCATGGCGGAATAGACGACGCCAATGACCACGATCACCGCCCCGAGCGCCATCACCGCGATGCGTGTCGGGATACCCTTGCCACCGAGCAGCTTGACGCCGCCGCTCACCTTCTCAGCCATCCTGGCTCAAAGCGGCTCGCACCGCCCTCCTGATTTCAGGCCAATAAGTGCCCATTCATGGTTAACGCGTAGTTGCCTCGGGCCAGATGCTAGAACTCGGCCCAGTCATCCGACTTGAGCGCCGTATTGCCACGGCTGAGGTAAGTCTGTGCCGCGGCTTTGACTTTTGCCTGCAGCCCCTTGATTCCCGCCGGCGGCGTAGCTGCTGCCACAGGCGCCGCAGCGACCGGCTCGCCACCACCAAGCGTGAACACGGCAACGATCCGGTCGAGCTCGGAGGCCTGCGATTCGGTCTGCTCGATCGCCGCGTTGGTCTCTTCCACCAGCGCCGCATTGTGCTGGGTCATCTCGTCCATCTGCCGGACGGCCGTGTTGACCTCCTCGATCGCCGAAGCCTGCTCGCGGCTGTCGCGCGCGATCCCCTCGAGTGCCTCGCGGTTGCCACGCACTGCCACCAGCATCGTCTCGAGCTTGCTCGCCGCCTGCGCCACGAGCTTGGAGCCCGCCTGCACTTCGGTACCCGACTGGTCGATCAGCGCCTTCACCTGGCTCGACGCTTCCGCCGCCGACTGGGCGAGCCGTCGCACTTCCACCGCAACGACCGCAAAGCCCTTGCCGGCATCGCCGGCCCGTGCCGCCTCCACCGAGGCGTTCAGCGCGAGGAGGTTGGTCTGGAAGGCGATGTCGTCGATAAGCCCGATGATGTTGGAGATCTTGGCCGAGCTCTCGGTGATCCGCCCCATCGCCTCGTTGGCGCTGAGCATCACCGCCCCGCCCTCTTCGGCCGCGACCGTAACCTGGCCGGCATTGTCGGAAGCACCGGCCGCTCGCTGGGCATTGGCCATCACGGTCGCCGCCAGCTGCTCCATTGCCGCCGAGGTTTCCTCGATCGTTGCCGCCTGCTTGGTCGTGCGCTCGCTGAGGTCGTTCGCACCCGAAAGGATTTCGCCCGTCGCCGTCTTCAGGTCGAACGAGGTCTTCTTGAGCTGCGCCACGATCCCGGTCAGCTTTTCGGCCACCGTGTTGGTCGAATCCTTGAGGCGCGCGAACTCGCCCTCGTACTCGCCCTCCATCCGGCGGCTGAGGTCCGCGTCGGCGAGAGCCGCCAGCACGTCGCCCGCATCGCCGAGCCCGCGGCTCAGCGTCTCCATCAGCCCGTTGAAGTCGTGCGCGATGCGCTCGATGTCGGCATCGGCAAAGTGCGAGTCGATGCGCTGGGTCAGCTCGCCGCGCTGGGTCGCCGACACCACGCGATCGAACTCATCCTGGAACGACTGCATCATCGCCGCGCGTTCGGCCGCCTTCTGGTGCCGCGAGCGCTCGTCTTCGTTCATCTCGGCGACGCGGATGCCGTTCTCCTTGAACACCTGCACCGCCGCCGCCATCTGCCCGACTTCGTTCTTTTCGCCGACATAGGGAACATCGGTCGAGAAGTCGCCGTCGGCGATCCTGGCCATGGTCTCGGTCACCCTGGCCAGCGGCCGCGACACGTAGCGCGTGCTGACATAGAGCGCACCCAGGACGCCCGCGAGCAGCCCCAGCAGCGTCACGCCCCCGACCAGCGGGATCACCATGGCCTGGAAGTCATTGGTGCCGGCCTTCAGTGCCTCGTATTCGAGCTGGTCCTGCTCGACCAGCGCATCGATCTCGCCCTGGTACGCCTTGCGGTTGGCCCGGTTGTCGTCATTGTTGCCCTGCGCATTGGCCTGGGCCGGATCGATCGTGCCGAGGCGCGACGTCTCCGAGCGGAACGCGCGGAACTCGGCCGCGCGCGTCACCACTGCCTCGAACGCCTCCATCCGCGCCGCCGGCACGATCGGCCGCCAGGCCGCCAGCAGGGCGTCGATCTTGTCGAGCGAGGCGAGGATGCCGTCGCTGAAGGGCTTGGCCTGCTCCACCGTGTCCGAGGCATAGATGCCGCGCGAGTCCATCACCACGGCAGTCACCAGCCGGTTGAGCCGCTCGCCATTGAAGGCGCGTGCCGAGGCCGCCTCCATCTGGTCGGTCCGGTCCGAGAACGACAGGGTGACATACGTTGCAAGGCCACCGACGCCGGCCACGATAAGCCCCATCAGGGCAACGATGAGGAGAAGTCTGGTTCTGATCTTCATTTGGGCCTGCGCGACTCTTGGTCCTGGAGTTGGCGTATAGGCATGCGTCGGCAATGGCCGAAGCGAGCCCTGGTTCAGACTGCGACTGGTGGAGGATTGACCGGGCGCAGGCACGTGACTTCACCTGGGCTGTTCCTGGCCCTCGGCTCGACGTCTATGGCTGCATTCCCGATACGGACAATTACGTGCTCGTAATTAAGGATCGGTGAATAGGTTCGGGGCGCTGACATTACTGATCGATCACAAGTCGATCCTGATGCCCCACAAAGCAAAGGGCGCCCCACTGGAGCGCCCTGCAAAACCCTGTCGATGTGGCGCGCTTAGTGCGCGGCAGCACCGCTCGTCGCTGCCGATTCGAGCAGCAGGTTGCGCCAGCCGTCGATCTCCTGCTGCAACCGCATCTCTTCATCGGCGGTCGTCGCCGCCTGCTGGGCCGTGAGCCCGGCGGCAATCAGCGCCTCGATCTTGCTGCGGTCGAACTGGGCGATGTCCTGCGCCTCTTCGGCGAGGATCGTCAGCCCTTCCGGCGACACGTCGGCAAAGCCGCCGCGCACGTAGTAGACATGCGCGACGTTGGAGATATCGACAACCGTCACGAAGCCCGGACGCATCGTGGTCATGAACGGCGCATGGTCACCCAGCACCGTGAAATAACCCTCGCTGCCCGGCACGGTCACCGAGGTGACGGTCTCGGAAAACAGCAACCGCTCGGGCGAAACGATCTCGAGTTTGACGGCCATGAACTTGCCTCGAAAGTTGGTCGGGTCCGCCGCAGCGGCGAACCCGGAATTCGGCAGCCTTAAGCGGCAGCCGCGAGTTTCTGGGCCTTCTTGACCGCGTCCTCGATGGTGCCGACCATGTAGAAGGCGGCCTCGGGGAGGTGGTCATACTGGCCGGCGACGAGGCCGGCAAAGCCCTTGATGGTGTCTTCGAGCGCGACGAACACACCCGGAGCGCCGGTGAAGGCCTCGGCCACGTGGAACGGCTGGCTCATGAAGCGCTCGACCTTGCGGGCGCGGGCCACGGTGAGCTTGTCCTCTTCCGAGAGCTCGTCCATGCCCAGGATCGCGATGATGTCCTGGAGCGCCTTGTAGCGCTGCAGGATCTGCTGCACGGCGCGCGCAGTGTTGTAGTGCTCTTCGCCGACGATGTTGGCCGAGAGCATGCGCGAGGTCGAGTCCAGCGGATCCACGGCCGGGTAGATGCCCTTCTCGGAGATGGCGCGGTTCAGCGTCGTCGTCGAGTCGAGGTGGGCGAACGAGGTTGCCGGCGCCGGGTCGGTCAAGTCGTCGGCCGGCACGTAGATGGCCTGCACCGAGGTGATCGAGCCCTTGTCGGTGGTGGTGATGCGTTCCTGCAGCGCGCCCATGTCGGTCGCGAGCGTCGGCTGGTAGCCCACGGCCGAAGGAATACGGCCGAGCAGGGCCGACATTTCGGCGCCCGCCTGGGTGAAGCGGAAGATGTTGTCCACGAAGAACAGCACGTCCTGGCCCTGGTCGCGGAAGTGCTCGGCGACGGTGAGGCCCGAGAGCGCCACGCGGGCACGGGCCCCCGGGGGCTCGTTCATCTGGCCGAACACCAGGGCGCACTTCGAACCTTCGGTCGAGCCGTTGTTCTCGGCCGGGTCCTTGTTCACGCCCGATTCGATCATTTCGTGGTAGAGGTCGTTGCCCTCGCGGGTACGCTCACCCACGCCGGCGAACACCGAGTAACCACCGTGCGCCTTGGCGACGTTGTTGATCAGTTCCTGGATCAGCACGGTCTTGCCCACGCCGGCGCCGCCGAAGAGGCCAATCTTGCCGCCGCGAGCGTACGGGGCGATCAGGTCCACTACCTTGATGCCGGTGACGAGGATCTGGGCTTCCGAAGCCTGCTCGGTGAAGCTCGGCGCATCCTGGTGGATGGCGCGGCGGGCCTTGGTCTTGACCGGGCCGGCTTCGTCGATCGGCTCGCCGATCACGTTCATGATGCGGCCCAGCGTCTCGTCGCCGACCGGCACGGAGATCGCGGCGCCGGTATCGACCACGTTCGTGCCGCGCACGAGGCCTTCGGTCGTGTCCATGGCGATGGCGCGGACCGAGTTTTCACCCAGATGCTGGGCGACTTCGAGGACGAGGCGGTTGCCGTTGTTCTCGGTCTCGAGCGCGTTCAGGATCGCCGGCAGGTGACCATCGAAGGTCACGTCGACCACGGCGCCGATGACCTGGCTGATCTTGCCGACCGGGCCGGTGGCGGCCACTGCCGTCGGAGTGCTCGAAGCGGCCTTGCGGGCCGGGGCTTTCTTCGCGGCGGGGGCCTTTTCGGTCGCCGGGGCTTTAGCTGCAGTTGCTGCGCGGGCCATGTTGTTACCTCGTTCCTGCTAGAGCGCTTCCGCGCCCGAAATGATTTCGATCAGTTCTTTGGTGATCTGCGCCTGGCGCTGGCGGTTGGCGCTCAGCGTCAGCTTCTTGATCATCTCGCCCGCATTGCGCGTGGCGTTGTCCATGGCGCCCATCTGTGCGCCGTAGAAGGATGCACTGTTCTCGAGCAGCGCCCGCAGCACCTGCACCGAGATGTTGCGCGGCAGCAGATCCTCGAGGATCGCCTCTTCGCTCGGCTCGTATTCGTAGAGCACCACGTCGCCGGTCGGCGCTTCCACAGCTGCGATCTGTGCCGGGATCAGCTGCTGCGCGGTCGGGATCTGGTTGATGACCGACTTGAACTGCGCATAGAACAGCGTCGCGATGTCGAACTCGCCGGCCGCGTACATGTCGAGGACCTTCTGGCCCACGAGCGAGGCCTGCGCAAAGCCGACATTGCGGACCTCGCGGAACGAGATCGTGTCGATGATGTTCTGCCCGAGCGTACGCTTCAGGATGTCGTTGCCCTTGCGGCCCACGGTGAGGATCTTCACCGTCTTGCCCTCGGCGAGGAGCTTCACCGCCGTGTCGCGGGCGAGGCGCGCGATCGACGAGTTGAAGCCGCCGGCAAGGCCGCGCTCACCCGTCGCGACGATCAGCAGATGCACCTGGTCCTTGCCCGTGCCACCCAGCAGCGCCGGAGCGTCCTGGCGGCCGGCATAGGCAGCCCCGAGCGCCGACAGCACCTTGCCGATGCGCTCGGCATAGGGGCGCGCCGCCTCGGCCGCATCCTGGGCGCGACGGAGCTTGGCTGCCGCGACCATCTGCATGGCCTTGGTGATCTTCTGGGTCGATTTGACCGAGGCGATCCGGTTTTTTAGGTCCTTTAGCGAGGGCATCGGGCCGCTCTACTCCCAGGTCTGCAACAGGCCCGCCGCATGGGCGGGCCGTGTCGACTGCGCTTTACGAGAACGTCTTCTTGAACGCTTCGATGGCGGACTTCAGCTTGGCGCGGAGGTCATCCGACAGCGCCTTCTCAGTCGCGATCGCCGTCAGCACGTCGGCGTGCTTGGTACGCAGGAAGCTCAGGAGGCCCGCCTCGAACGCACCGACCTTGGTCACGGCGAGATCGTCGAGGAAGCCCTGGCCGCCGGCAAAGATCACCGCGACTTCTTCTTCCGGCTTCAGCGGCGCGAACTGCGGCTGCTTCAGCAGTTCCGTGAGGCGGGCACCGCGGTTGAGCAGGCGCTGCGTGGCGGCGTCGAGGTCCGAACCGAACTGCGCGAACGCGGCCATTTCGCGGTACTGCGACAGCTCGCCCTTGAGCGAACCGGCAACCTGCTTCATCGCCTTGATCTGGGCGTTACCACCCACGCGCGACACCGAGATACCGACGTTCACCGCCGGGCGGATGCCCTGGAAGAACAGGTTGGTCTCGAGGAATATCTGGCCGTCGGTGATCGAGATCACGTTGGTCGGGATGTAGGCCGACACGTCGTTCGCCTGGGTTTCGATAACCGGCAGGGCGGTCAGCGAACCGAGACCGTGGTCTTCGTTCAGCTTGGCAGCGCGCTCGAGCAGGCGCGAGTGCAGGTAGAACACGTCGCCCGGGTAGGCTTCGCGGCCCGGCGGACGGCGCAGCAGCAGCGACATCTGGCGGTAGGCGACGGCCTGCTTGGTCAGATCGTCATAGGCGATCACGGCATGCATGGCGTTGTCGCGGAAATACTCGCCGATCGCGGCGCCGGTCATCGGCGCGAGGAACTGCATCGGCGCCGGGTCCGAAGCGGTGGCGGCGATGATGATCGAGTATTCGAGCGCGCCGGCATCTTCCAGCACCTTGACGAACTGCGCCACGGTCGAGCGCTTCTGGCCGACGGCGACGTAGATGCAGTAGAGCTTCTCACCCTCTGAGGCCTTGGCCTCGTGGGCCGGCTTCTGATTGAGGAAGGTGTCGAGAATAACGGCGGTCTTGCCGGTCTGGCGATCGCCAATGATCAGCTCGCGCTGGCCACGGCCGATCGGGATCAGCGCGTCGATAGCCTTGAGGCCGGTCGACATCGGCTCGTGCACCGACTTGCGCGGCAGGATGCCCGGGGCCTTCACGTCGACGCGGCGACGCTCGGTGAACTTCAGCGGACCCTTGCCGTCGATCGGGTTGCCCAGCGCATCGACCACGCGGCCGAGGAGGCCCTTGCCGACCGGGGTATCCACGATCGAACCGGTACGCTTGGCGACGTCGCCTTCCTTGATGCCGCGGTCGGCGCCGAACAGCACCACGCCGACATTGTCGGTTTCGAGGTTGAGCGCCATGCCCTTGATGCCGCCCGGGAACTCGACGAGTTCACCGGCCTGCACGTTGTCGAGGCCGTAGACGCGGGCGATACCGTCACCGACGGAGAGCACCTGGCCGACTTCGGAAACTTCGGCTTCCTGACCGAAATTCTTGATCTGGTCCTTGAGGATCGCAGAGATTTCCGCGGCTTTGATGTCCATTATCCGACCTCTTTCATGGCGATCTTCATCGCGGCGAGCTTGGTTTTGAGTGAGCTGTCGATCATCTGGCTGCCGACCTTGACCACAAGGCCACCGATCAGGCTGGGATCGACGTGTTGAGTGAGCGTGACGGCCTTGCCGACCTTGGCCTTCAGCGCCGCGGCAAGTTCAGTCACCTGGGCCGCCGTCAGCGGCGCTGCCGAGGTCACATCCGCGGCGACTTCGCCACGATGACCGGCGGCCAGTTCCTTGAAGGCCTTGACGATGGCGCCAAGGGCGAACAGCCGACCATTGCGGGCGATCACGCGGACGAAGTTGCCCACGGTCGTGTGCGCCTTGGCCTTGTCCAGCAGCGCATGCATGGCCTGCGACTTTTCTTCGGTGTTGATCACCGGCGAGCGCAGGAAGCGCGCAAAATCCGCATTCTCGTCGGCGAGGGCGACCAGACGATCCAGCCCCTGCTCCACTGCAACGACCGAATTATCGGCCTTGGCGATTTCGAAGAGCGCCGACGCATACGGCCGTGCGATCTGGGATAGGACTGAATCCTGAGCTGCCAACGCCCCGTCACCCTCGTGCTGCGCAACCGGAACCGGCGGTCGATGGAAGGCCGGTGGTTGCTGACGCTTATGATTATTACCGGCCTGGACGTGACCCGCCCCCGGATTTCGCGCCCCCTCTACCATGTGACCTATGGCACCGCAAGGCACCGGAACAGGAGTCTTTCGGGGAGTTTTGTCGCAGGTGCGACACCGTCGCGTCTGCCCATCGCAGACGCCGTCCTTTCACTGCGTCGCTGCGCCAGACGATAGCTCGGCAGCGCGCTGCATGATCCCCGCCCACAGGCCCATGCCGCGATCGAGCAGGCCCCCGCTTCTCAGGCTCTGCCACACCGGCAGCCGGGCGAGGGTTATCACCGCCCGTGCTCCCGGGCTGGCGGGATCGGCGTCGAGGGCGTAGGCCGCCAGCGCGTCGATTCCGCCCTCCACGGCCTGCATGAACTGCTCGAGTTCCGGGACGCGCGAACGCTCGGCATGCGCGATCGTCAGCCGGATGCCGCCACGTCGATAGAACGCGTCCAGTTCTCCGCAGAGCCACTCGAGCCGTTGCTCGATTGTCCTTGCCTGCTCCGGCAGTTCAGGCAGCGAACCCGCGGCGAAGGGCTGCATCTCCGCCCAGACGTGCTGGCCGCACGCCATGATGAGGTCGCCGATCCTGGGAAAGTGCCGGTAGACGGTCGCGGCACCGACGCCGGCCTTCTCGGCGATCTCGACATAGCCGGTGGCGACGACACCTTTCACGTCATGCACAGCCATCGTGGCGCGGACGATGCGTTCCCGCGTCTCGTCCTGCGCCGACTTGCGCTTTCCCAACGTGTAGCTACGCGGAGCCATGTCCATCCATATTGACGAGATACATATTTCGTGAATTTATTGTTCCGTGAATTTTAGCCGGGCGCGATCGGCGCGTCCAGAGGGAGATCCAATGAACGCTCATGCCAACGACCTGCACCAGACCGACAAGCCGCTTTGGTTCCTCAACACGCTGACCTACATCCGGGCCGGCGCCCACAATACCGCCGGCACGATGAGCATGGTCGACCAGCTGATCCCCGCCGGCTTCGAATCTCCCTGGCACCTCCACCGCGACGAGGACGAGTCCTTTTTCGTGATCGAGGGCGAAGTCTCGGTCTTCGTCGACGGCAAGACCGTTCGCCTCGGCCCCGGTGGCTTTGCCTTCGGACCCCGCGGCATACCGCACGGCTTCCGCATCGAGGGCGACAAGCCGGCGCGGCTGGTCCTGATCACCAGCGGAGCAGGCTTTGCCGCCTTCGTGGCCGATGTCTCGGCCGCCGCAGATACCGCCACTCTTCCCCAGCCACAGGAGCCCGACGTCCCGGCGCTGATCGCCGCTGCGGGGCGCCAGAACATCGATATCCTCGGCCCGCTGCAGGCCAAGGACAGCTGAGCCGGATCGCTCACGGTTGGACTGAGCCATGGGTGAGGCACGCTGGTGCCCACTGTCATCCCTGCGCAGGCAGGGATCCATTTCACGGCCCGCGCCAGCGGAGAGTTGGATCCCTGCCTGCGCAGGGATGACAGCCGGTGTGAAGGGCAACGCTGCGCTTCGTCGAAACAGGAATGCCCTACAAAAAACTCTGTGGGTCGATATCCACCTGCACCCGCAGGTTTCCGCTCACCTTCGGCCCCTGCTCGAGCCAGAACCGGACATAGCCCGACAGGTCAAAATCCTTGCCCGATTGGGCAAGCAGCCGCACCCGGTGCCGGCCGCGGATCATCGAGATCGGCGCATCCGCCGGCCCGAACAGTTTTAGCCCATCCGCCATCGGCGCCGCCCGCAGCAATTGCTTTGCGAACTCGAAGGCCGGGTCGTGCTCGTTGGCCGAAACAATCAGCGCGGCGAGCCGCCCGAATGGTGGCAATTGCCCTGCCTCGCGCGCCAGAAGTTCATGCCGGTAGAAGGCCTCGCGGTCGCCCTTCACCATCGCCTTCATCACCGCATGGTCGGGGTGATAGGTCTGCAGATACGCCTTCCCCGCCCGGTTGGCGCGCCCAGCCCGCCCCGTCACCTGCGTCAGGATCTGGAACGTTCGCTCCGCCGCGCGCGGGTCGCCGCGATCAAGCCCGAGATCGGCATCGAGCACCCCCACCAGCGTCAGCTTCTCGAAATGGTGCCCCTTGGCGACGAGCTGCGTGCCCACGATCAGGTCGTACTCGCCCCGCTCGATCTCGGCGAACCGCTCCTTGAGCTGCAGGTTCGAGCCCATGTCGGACGAGAGCACCGCGATCCGTAGCCCCGGGAAGCGCTCGGCCGCCTCCTCGGCCACCCGCTCGATCCCCGGCCCGATCGGCGTCAGCGAGTCATCCACACCGCACTCCGTGCACACTTTCGGCGTCCGTACTTCGTAGCCGCAATGGTGGCACATGAGCACGCCGCGGAAGCGGTGTTCCACCAGCCAGGCCGAGCAATCTGGGCATTGGTACTGGTGCCCGCACGCCTTGCAGAGGGTCAGCGGGGCATAGCCCCGGCGGTTGAGGAACAGCAGCGCCTGCTCGCCCCGGTCCACCGTCGCGAACACCTCGCGCGCCAGCGTCGGCGCGATCCACTGGCCCTTCTCCGGCGGGTCCTCGCGCATATCGAGCGCAGTGATGTCGGGCAGCGCGGCCTCGGAGAACCGCGAGGTCAGCAGCACATGTTTGTAGCGCCCGCCATTGGCATTGTTCCGGCTTTCCACCGACGGCGTCGCCGAACTGAGGATCACCCGCGCCTCGGCGAATTTCGCCCGCACCACCGCCATGTCGCGCGCGTGATAGTTCACCCCATCGGACTGCTTGAACGCCCCGTCATGCTCCTCGTCGAGGACGATCAGCCCCAACTCGCGGAACGGCAGGAACAGCGCCGAACGCGCCCCCAGCACCACCCGCGCATCGCCATTCAGCACCGCGCGCCAGGTCCGCGTCCGCTGCGGCGGCGTCATATCGGAGTGCCATTCGGCGGGCTTGGTCCCGAACCGCTTGGTGAAACGCTGAACGAATGTCGAGGTCAGCGCGATCTCCGGCAACAGCACCAGTGCCTGCCGCCCTGCGCGCAGCGTATCCGCCACTGCCTCGAAGAACACAGCCGTCTTACCCGCCCCGGTCACCCCGTCGAGCAAGGCGACCCCGAACCAATCGACCGGCAGCCCGCGCAATTCGTCGAGCGCCCTCGCCTGGTCCTCGCTCAGCACCGGCGGCTCCGCATCCGGGTTCGGCGGCAGCGCCACCGGCGGTGGCGGCACTTCGATCCGCTCGATCGCCCCCGAACGCTCCAGCCCCTCGACCACCGAAGCCGAGACCCCGGCCGCCGCGACCAGTGCCGATTTCGCCCAGGCCTCGCCGTCCATCAGGACTTCGAGCACCTTCTCGCGCGATTTCGTCAGCTTGTCGGGCGTGACACCGGTCGCCCGGAACGCCGCGATCATCCGCTCGGGCTCCAGCGCATCGACGGACCGCAGCACCGAGCGCAGCACCAGCCCGGGCGCCGCCAGCGTGTATTTCGACACCCAGTCGACCGTGGTCAGCAGCTCTTCCGACAGCGGCGGCGTGTCGTAGACCTTGGCGATATCCTTGAGCCGGTTATGCGCAAAATTGTCCTTGGGCACGCCCCACACGACACCCAGCGTCAACCGCCCGACCAGTGGCACCGCGACGATCGAGCCGCGCTCCACCGTCATCCCATACGGCACCCGGTAGCTGTACGGCCCATCGACCGACACACTCACCATCACCGCCACGATGTCCGGAAGCGCTGCCATCTGTGCCCGCTTTGTTCACGGGTGGAGCAGGAATTGCAAGCGGTGATTTGGCGTGGAGGGCTCGTCGACAACCAAAGCGCCGGCTGTCACCCCTGCGCAGGCAGGGGTCCAGCTCTCAGCCAGCGCCAGCAGAGAGATGGATCCCTGCCTTCGCAGGGATGACACCCAGTGGCGTTGTCTGACGGCGGAGGACCAAATGCCTCACATCACCAGGATCGGCGACCCGCTCGGTACCCGCTGATAGAGGTCGATCACGTCCTGGTTCAACAGGCGCACGCAACCCGACGAGATCGCCTTGCCGATGGTCCGCTCGTCCGTCGCGCCATGCAGCCGATAGATCGTGTCCCGCCCATCCTTGAAGATATAGAGCGCCCGCGCTCCGAGCGGATTTTCGAGGCTCGGCGGCATGCCGTTGCGATAGGGCTCGAGCTCAGGCTGGCGGTCGATCATCTCCGCGGGCGGCGTCCACACCGGCCACTCGCGCTTGTACTGGATCACGCCGCGCCCCGACCAGGTGAAGCCGTCGCGCCCGATGCCAACGCCATAGCGCAGCGCCTTGCCGTTCTCCTGCACGAGATAGAGGAAGCGGTTGGCCGTATCGACCACCACCGTCCCCGGCCGCTCGCCGGTCGGATCGTCCACCATCTGCCGCCAGTATTGCGGCTCGATTAGGTCGATCCGCGCCGCCGGGATCGGGAAGCGCTCGTCCGGCCTTGCCGCATACATCGCCAGCACGTCGTCGGGGATGCGCACCGTCTCGGGCTTGAGTGTCGCGCCATTCGTCGCGCAGCCGGCCAGCGCCAGCGCCGTAAGGCTGGCCGCCCCGGCGAACAACGCCCGGCGGCCGATCATCAGTTCAGTCATCGTGAATATCTCGTCTGCGGCGACTAGGTGCCGCGTGTCGTGGAGGGGGTGGAGGTCCGGCCGCGCTCAACCGAGGCGAGGCGGCGGAAGTTCCAGCGCCGGGCTGCGACCTTTCAGCAGCGGTCCGTCCACCAGGCCCCGGGCCCAGAGGGCCGCAACCGCGAAGGGGTCGTCCACGACATGGCGTGACAGATCCGGCTGTGCCGGCAGCACCCGCTTGCCGCCCTGCAACTCGCACGGGTTCGGCAGCTGCGCCGACGTTTCGGTTCCGCCCGCGGAAACGAGCGGCATGCCGCCATGCGCCACGCATACGCCGGTCGCAAAGCTCGGGCTGGCAAGCGCCAGCACGGCCAACAGAATCGACAATATGCCCACGAACCTGCGCATGCCCACGCGATAGGCCGCCAATTGTGGCGGGCGAAAGTCGCCTCACGCCCCTGTGTAGGCCGAAATCCACCGGTGATGCCCGTCGGCAACAATTCGCGTTTGCCGAACGCTAACCCCACGCGGCTAACCTCAGCCCATGTCCCACGCCTTCACCGCCGACGCGACCGTCTCCGCCCACATAGCCGACTGGCAGCGCGACATGGGCGCCGTCCGCCGCCTCGCCCCGCTGACGCTGGAGGCCTACCTCCGCGACCTCGGCCAGTTCCTCACCTTCCTCAACACCCATGCCGGCGGCACCGTCAGCCTCGCGACGCTGAGGGACCTGCGCGCCGCCGATATCCGCGCCTTCCTCGCCGCCCGGCGCGGCGACGACCTGAGCTCGCGCTCGCTCGCCCGGGCGCTGAGCGCCATCAAGAGCTTCTTTGCCTACCTCGAGCGCCACGACATCCTCAAGACCGAGGCGCTCAACACCATCCGCACCCCCAAGCAGCCGAAATCCCTGCCCAAGGCCCTCACCGTCGGCGAGGCCAAGGCCACCATCAGGACCGTCGACGAACTGGTCGACAAACCCTGGGTCGCCGCCCGCGACATGGCCGTGATCTCGCTGCTCTACGGCGCCGGCCTCCGCATCTCCGAAGCCCTCGCCGTCACCCGCGCCGATCTCGAAGCGAGCGCCCTGCGCGTTACCGGCAAGGGCGGCAAGACCCGTCTTGTCCCCCTCATCGCCCAGGTCCGGCAGGCCATCGACACCTATCTCGGCCTCACCCCGTTCCACGCGGAACCCGATGAGCCCATCTTTCGCGGCGAAAAGGGCGGCGTCCTCTCGCCCCGCCTCATCCAGCTCCGCATGCAGCAGCTGCGCGGCGCCCTCGGCTTGCCGCCCTCGGCCACCCCGCACGCGCTGCGCCACAGCTTCGCCACCCACCTGCTCGGCAAGGGCGGCGACCTGCGCATGATCCAGGAACTCCTCGGCCACGCCTCCCTCTCCACCACCCAGATCTACACCGCCGTCGACACCGACCGATTGCTGGATGCCTATCGGGCGGCCCACCCACGGGCGTAGGCTCTTTATCCTCCCCTGCGGAGCGGGGGAGGGGGACCGGCGAAGCCGGTGGAGGGGGCGACCACGAGCACCGACAGCAAGTACTCGGCAACCTTCAACCACCCCCTTTACGAGTGGCATACCACCGCGTATCACTCACCTCATGACCGCTTGCATCCTAACTATTGCAAAACTTCGCCTTGGCCCCTGCGGGGACCGGGACGCACGCGGCTGACCCTCGTGACGCGCACCGGCCCTCGCCATCAGGCGCGGGATTTGTCCGGTGATCTGATGGCAGGGCCCACAACCGGACCCACCTGATGTCCACCGACACCACCACTGCCTCACGCTTCACCAACCTCGCGCTGGCCGGGCTGATCTTCGCCCTCCTCGGCGCGGGCTTCTTCGCCACCAAGGGCATCGTCATCAAGCTCGCGCTCGGCGAAGGCATCCAGCCCATCACCACGCTCACCTGGCGCATGATCATCGCGCTGCCGATCTTCGTCACCGTCGGCATCTTCAGCTACCGCCGGGCCATGGCAAAGCGCCCCGCCGATGCACCACCGCTCCTCACCTGGCCGGTGGTGCTGCAGTCCATGCTGGTCGGCGCCTCGGGCTACTATGTCGCGAGCTTCCTCGATTTCCAGGCGCTGGCCTATATCTCGGCCCAGCTCGACCGGCTGATTCTCTTGACCTACCCGTTCTTCACGGTCCTGTTCGGCGCCATCGTCTTCAAGCGCCGCATCACCCCGATGATGATCGCGGCGCTGTTCGTCAGCTATTTCGGCATCCTGTTGATCTTCTTCCACGACCTGGCGCTCGAAGGCGACAACGTGCTGCTCGGCGTCTCGCTCGTCTTCGGCTCGGCCGTCGTCTATGCCGGCTACCAGATCTTCGCAAAACCCCTGATCGACCGCCTCGGCTCGCCGCTCTTCACCTCGATCTCGATGGCCGGCGCCGGCCCCTTCGTCATCGCGCATTTCCTCGCGACGCACCCGGCGAGCGACCTCGCCGTCACCGGCAACGGCTTCCTGCTGATGCTGGCCATCGGCACGGTCTCGACCGTGCTCCCGGCCTATTGCACCTCGGCGGCGATCGGCCTCATCGGCTCGGAACGCACCGCCATCGTCGGCAACGTCTCCCCCGTGGTCACGGTGGTCCTCGCCATCTTCGTCCTCAACGAGACCTTCACCATCTACCACGCCATCGGCACCATCCTGGTCCTCGGCGGCGTCTGGCTCTTCACCCGCAAGGAAAAGCCCAAGGACAAGCTCCTCGAAGAGCAGACGGCCTGAACTGACCTCTCAGTCGTCACTCCCTCCCCCTTGTGGGGAGGGGGGACCGCGAAGCCGGTGGGTGGGGGTGGCCACAAGCACCGGCCTCTGGGCGGATGCCCCCACCCCCAACCCCACCCGCAACAAAACCGCCCGCGACCACACCTCCGAGCCGATCTGTGTGACCGGCTCATACTCGCCACGCCTGAGATGCGGCGGCTTCATCCGCTCGCCCCGCACCGTCGCCCTCGCGAACGCCCGGATATCGGCCCGCCCGATCCCAAGGTCAGCCAGCAGCGGCTCGCTGAGCCCTTCGAGCTCGGCCACCAGTTCCGCCCGCGCCACCTCCAGCCGTACCGCCCGCATAAGCAGCGCCAGCGGCGACCGGCGCAGCGTTTCTCTTTCGACACATATCTCGCTCACTTCAACTCTCCATCACGTCAAGGGAGAGCCGATCTATTGCCCACACGTCGCCGATCCAGCTAGAACCAGCACTCCAACATCCGTTTCAGAAATGAAATGCCTGAGCTCGACTGGAACGACCTCCGCCACTTCCTCGCCGTCGCCCGCCTCGGCGGCTTGCGCGCCTCGGCCGATGCCACGGGCACCAGTGCCCCCACGCTCGGCCGCCGCATCACCGCGCTCGAACGGCAGCTCGGCCAGCCGCTCTTCGTCCGCTCCGTCACCGGCTACGCGCTCACCGAAGCCGGCAGCGACCTCCTCACCCGCGCCGAGGATGTCGAAGCCGCCATGCGCGGCGTCACCGGCTGGAGCGAAGGCACAACCTCCGGCCCGCTCGTCCGGCTCTCGGTCGGCACCTGGATGGCAAGATTCATCGCCGACCGGATTGGCACGCTCTGGCAGGTCGAGGACCGCGCCCGCCTCGAACTCGTCGTCACCAATGATGAAGTCGACATCGCCCGTCGCGCCGCCGATATCGACCTGCGCGCCGATCGCCCGCTCGAGCCCAACCTCGCGCAACGCCAGGTCGGCCGCGCCGCCTTCGCCATCTATTCGGGCCGCCAGCGCATCAACGGCGTTGCCGCCGGCTTCTTCGTCGGCGTCTCGGGCGACGCCGCCCGCACCGCCCCGGCCCGCTGGCTCGAGGCGCACCACGGCGACCGCATCGGCATCCGCGCCAGCGACGCCCACGCCGCCCGCGACCTCACCGCCGCCGGCGCCGGCCTCACGGTGCTCCCCTGCTTCATCGGCGACCTCGACAACCGCCTCACCCGCCTCGGCCAACCCATCCCCGAACTCACCTGCGACCTCTGGCTCGTCACCCACGCCGACCGCCGCCACGAAGCCCCGATCCGCAGGGTGAGCCAGCGGCTGGCGGGAATACTGACGGAGAATGCGGCGCTGATCCGCGGCGAGATGCCGAAGGCGTGGGAGCCGGCGACCTAGTCACCGGGTCATTCCCGCGAAAGCGGGAACCTCCGTTTCATGCCACAAAAACAGAGATCCCCGCTTTCGCGGGGATGACACTGAGCCTAAGGCACGCCCGCCGGACGAGCGCAGCGAGGACCCCGCGCGTCGCGCGCCCCATCGGAGGCGCAGCGAGGACTGGCCCTACAGGCCAGCCCGCAGCGGTGCGCGCCGTAAGATCAAATGTGTATCGCCCCATCCCCACACATCAGCGCGGCTTCCTTCACCGCCTCGCTGAGCGTCGGATGCGCATGCGTTGTCCGCCCCAGATCCTCGGCGCTCCCCGAGAATTCCATCAGCACCGCGATCTCGTGGATCATCTCGCCGGCATTCTTGGCGATGATCTGCGCGCCCAGCACGCGGTCGGTGGCCACATCCGCGAGGATCTTCACATAGCCTTGCGTCGCCAGCATCGCCTTGGCGCGGCCATTCGCGGTGAACGGGAACTTGCCCGCCTTGTACTCGACACCGGCCGCCTTCAGTTCGTCTTCCGATTTGCCGATCCAGGCGATTTCCGGGCTCGTGTACATCACCGAGGGGATGTTGCCGTAGTTGATATGCGGCTTCTGCCCGGCGATCACTTCGGCTACTGCGTGGCCCTCGTCCATCGCCTTGTGGGCCAGCATCGGCCCGGCAATCACGTCGCCGATCGCGTAAATGCCCGGCACGTTCGTCTTGAACTGCCCATCCACCCGCACCCGGCCGCGCTCGTCGAGCGCCACGCCCGCGCCTTCGAGCCCCAGCCCGTCGGTGAAGGGCTTCCGCCCCACCGCCACCAGCACCGCATCGGCCTCGGCATAGGTCGCCTCGCCGCCCGCCGCCGGCTCCAGCCGCGCGCGCAGCGAACCGTCGCCCTGCTTTTCGATCGCCGTCACCTTGGTGCCGAGCTTGAACTCAAAGCCCTGCTTCTGCAGCGTGCGCTGCGTCTGCCGCGCCGCCTCGCTGTCGAGGCCGGGCAGGATCCGGTCGAGGAACTCGACCACCTGGATCTTGGAGCCCAGCCGCCCCCAGACCGAGCCGAGCTCGAGCCCGATAATGCCGCCGCCGATCACCAGCAGCCGGTTCGGCACGGTCGGGAACTTGATCGCCCCGGTCGAGGACACGACCTTTTCCTCGTCGATCGTGATGCCCGGCAGGCTCGCCGCCACCGACCCGGTCGCGATGACGATGTTCTTGGTCTCGATCGTCTGCGGCGCGCCGCTCTCGGGCGTCACCAGCACCTTCCCCGCCGCTGGGATCGAGCCCGTGCCGCGGAAGGTGGTGATCTTGTTCTTCTTGAATAGGAACTCGATGCCGCCGACATTCGCGGTCACCGTGTCATCCTTGTGCTGCAGCATCTGCTTGAGGTTGACCTTCGGGGTCACCTCGATGCCGAACTGAGCGAACTGGTGCCCCGCTTCTTCGTAAAGCTCCGACGCATGCAGCAGCGCCTTACTCGGAATGCACCCGATATTGAGGCAGGTGCCGCCGAAGGTCGGCCACTTCTCGACCACGGCCACGCGCATGCCCAGCTGCGCCGCGCGGATCGCCGCCACATAGCCCCCCGGGCCGCTGCCGATTACGGTGAGGTCGAAATTGTCCGCCATGTTCGCTCCGAGAGTCTCAATCGGCGCCGACAACAAGCGGCACCCCGCGCAGCCGATATAAGGGCCAAGAACGGGTTAAACCACCAGGCACAGAGATGAAACCCCGCCTCTCGCCCAAGCCATGCGAAATCCGCATGATTTGTCTCGCTCGACCGGCAACGCCCGATTTCGGCCGGGCGGTAACCATCGCCAGCACCACCAGGCGCCACAGTGCGCGCTCAGCTTGCGCTGCCTCCCGGTTTGCTGCTTAGTCTCCCGGGCACGATACTCCGAGAGGAATACAGTTGAACCGCAGACTAAGCGAGCGCTTGTGGCGCAAGATCATCGGTCAGCAGAAGTGGATCGCCAGCCACGGAAGTTTCCGCGAACGAGAGTTGCAGGGATTTGTCGAGCGTCCGAACTATGCCTACGGGATGCTGCGAGCGGCTGACACGGCCGCCTATTTTGGCATCCCGTCCATTACGGTGTGCGAGTTCGGCGTTGCCACTGGCAATGGACTTCTCAACATGGCGAGCCTGAAAACGCTCATCGAAGAAGAGACCAAGGTCAATATTCGTGTCTTTGGCTTCGATACCGGCAAGGGACTTCCGCCCGTTACCGGCCACAAGGACCACCCGGAATTGTGGGGACCCGGCGATTTCTCGATGGGCGATCCGGCTGAACTGAGGAAGAAGCTGGCGGGCAGGGCCGAGCTCGTACTTGGAGATATCGCCGAGACGATCGGGCCGTTCCGCGACAGTCTCACCGCCGATGCGCCACTGGGCTTCGTCTCCATCGACGTTGATATCTACAGCGGCACCGTCTCAGCGCTGCAGGCGCTCACCGGCGACAGCAGCAAGTATCTCCCGGCGATCAGCTTCTATTTCGACGATGTCGGGTCATACTTTTCGAATGTGGCGGCCGGCGAACTCTGCGCCATTGCCGAGCACAACGAGCAGTTCCCACTGCGCCCGATCGACATCGACCGATCTTTGCCAGGTTGGCAGCGCCCGCAGACGGCGAGCTGGTACAAGCACATGTACGTTGCCCACATCCTCGATCATCCCGCGCGCATGTCGCCCCAAGCGCGCCGTCCGCTCGGGCTGGCCGACCACATGCGACACATGGGCAATCTGAGCTAGCCCGCGCTGGCCACTCGAGCATTCAAGGGGCGGCAGGCCGCCCCCTACTTCGCACACGCCGCGAGCGTGAACACGTCCAGCACCGTCCGCTCGCCCTCGAACGCGTCGCCGCGCAGCATCGAGTACCAGACGTTCGCTGCGAACCCCGGCAGCAGCACCTGCTGCGGCGCCATCTGCCTACCCGGCTCGATATCGGCATCGTAGGGGAAATCCTCGATACCGTCGGCGCCCAGCGCATAGACCTTGTCGCTCCAGAACGAGCAGTTGGTACTCTCCTCCGTGCAATCCTGCCCGACATCGCCGAGCGGCTGCCCGAACCCGTTCGGGAGGTACACCCCGCCCTCGAATTTCGAGTCGACGCCCTCGATCCGGATCGAGAAATTCGCGATCTGGTTCGCGGCCCCATCGCGCGGCACGGCCGAGAAATGCATCGTCACCTGCCGGCCCGGCTGGTCGTAGACGGCGTGCGTCAGCGGACATTCGATGGCCATCGCCGGCCCCGTGAGAGCCAGTGTCAGAACTGCGGCCATGAGCTTCATCGTGTACTATTCCCCGATTGATCGATCCTGAGACGCGTGGCGTCCGAAACTCCTTGGGTCACGGCGTGATCGCTCGCCCGCCGGTCACCGCCACGGTCGTCCCGGTCACATAGCTCGCCTCGTCCGACAGCAGCCACAGGATGGCGTTCGCCACCTCCTCCGCCGTGCCCGCCCTGCCCATCGGCAGGCTCGGTGCCAGGCGCGCTGCCCGACCCGGCTCGCCGCCCTGCGCATGGAACTCGGTGTCGATGATGCCCGGCCGCACCCCGTTCACCCGCACGCCCTCGCCCGCGAGTTCCAGCGCCAAACCCACCGTGAACGTGTCGATCGCGCCCTTGCTCGTCGCATAGTCGAGATAGCTCGCCGAACCGCCGAGCTTTGCTGCCGCCGAGCTCAGGTTGACGATCGCCCCGCCCGCCCCGCCATGCTTGCTAGACATCCGCCGCACCGCCGCTGCCGAGCACAGCATCGTGCCGATCACGTTGACCGCCAGCAGCTGCGTGATCCGCTCGACCGCCATCTCGTCAAGCCGCAGCGCCGGAGCGATCATCCCGGCATTGTTGACCAGCCCCGCGAGCCGCCCCATCCGGTCGGCCGCGCGAAAAATGTGCTCGACGTCATCGGCCACGCTCACATCGCCACGCACCGCCATGGCCTCGCCGCCATGCGCGTGGATCTCGGCACACACCGCCTCGGCCGCCGCGACATTGCCGGCATAGTTCACCACCACGCCATAGCCGCGGCTGGCCGCGAGCCGCGCCGTCGCCGCGCCAATCCCCCGGCTCCCGCCGGTCACCACCAGCACGCGTTCCGCCATCTTGTCCTCCCGTTTTCGCGCGACCTTACGGGGTGACGCCATCCTCCGCTACGGACTCGTAGGGGTCCTCGTCGGCCAGCCGCGCCACTTCCTCGGCCACGTAGGGGTCGATGCTCACAATATCGTCCGGCCCCTCTTCGATCGTCGCGACGAAATCCTCGCACATGGATCTGGCGATGAAGTCGATGCTGAACATGTCGTCGAGCTCCTTGGCATTTTCGGCGCGGATCGCTTCCATCCGCTGCGGATCGAGCGCGCCCCAGGCCGTCATGATCTTGTCGGCATTGATCCAGTGCTCGCCGTTCCGCTGGGCCCAATAGGGGAAGGCATCGGCATAGAGCCGCCGCGAATCGCCGAACACGCTGCCGCACCGCGCCATGAACTGCTGGTTATAGTCGAACCAGTCCAGCACCTCGGTCGCCTGGTAGACTTCGTGCGAGTTCGCCACATCCAGCACCGGCCACTTGCCGCGCTTGGCCTCTTCGATCCGCGTCGCCGCCTCGGGGAACATCTTGCCCGCATCGAGCTGCCCGGCCTCGATGTCGCCCGCCATGCGCAGGCACCAGCTCGGCTTGTCCGCCGCCGCCGTGTAGTTCGGCATCATCGTGTCGCGCAGCTGCGTCTGCGCATATTCGAGCGACGAGGCGTCATAGGCCACCCCGCGCGTCCCCAGCGTCGTCACCCCGACAATCCGCCAGCTCTGGTTCCGCGCCCGCCACCTCTCGACGGCCGCAACCATCGCCGGGTCGTTCCCGGTATCGGCAATGCAGAGCGTCCCGATCTCGGTCACCACCGCATCCGCCGCCAAGAGCTGCATCGCGTCGTTGGCAATCCGGTCGTCCGTCTGCGCCAGCGCCGGCGAAGCCAACGCCAGCATCGCCGCGATCCGAACCGCCAACCGGGCGCCCATCACATCCCGTCCCGTTCGCGCAGCAGCCCGAGCTGCTCGGCCATGAACACTTCGGCGTCATAGGTGCCCACATCGGTCGCCGACAGCCAGTTGCCGCACGCCTCCTCCGGATTGGTCGCCTGGTTGAGGATGTTGAGAATGCCGTTCGACCCGAAGGCCTCCCCGTCGGTCGCGAGCGACGACGGCTCACCCAGCGCCGCCAGCGTCTGGTCCAGTTCGTCCCGCACGATCAGGTTGCGGGCCAGCCAGTTCTGGTGCGCTTCCATGTAGCGCACATCATACGCCGCCACTTCCCAGCAGAACTCGGCCGCCCCATCCATCATGCCCCACAGCGCATAAGTCGCGTGCAGCAGATCCCGCGGCGCATTCTGCGCCACCGCCACCTGCGGCACCACCGCGAGCATCAATGTAGCGATCAAAGTCCTGAGTTTCATGCACAATCCCCCAATCCCGGCACTGTCGAACAGCACCAACCGCTTGTCCAGCGGCCAGAACGCCACTTACCCGCATGAGACGGCCGCTGACGTCCAAGTCTTGGGTCCACCAGCCCCTCCGTAGTCCTCCACTGCGCAGCGGGGGAGGGGGACCAGCGAAGCTGGTGGAGGGGGCGACCACAGGCACGAAGGAACCTGCGGTCGAATCCGATAGACACCCACCCCCGCCCGAGCAGATACCTACCCCATGCCTCACAACCTAGCCCTCGTCCTCGGCGGCGGCGGATCCTCCGGCAATGCCTGGATGATCGGCATCGTCGCCGGCCTCGCCGAAGCCGGCATCGACCTCCCGCAGCGCGCCGATCTCGTCATCGGCACCTCCTCCGGCGCCAATGCCGCCGCGCAGGTGCTGAGCGGCATCGCCCCGGCCGACCTGCTCGCCGCAACCCTCGTGCCGCCGCCCGCTCCACCGGCCGGCGCACCCCGCCCACAACGCCCGCCCCAAATGGACGCCGTGTTCGAGCGCATGCGCACCATCTCCGCCGCCGCCACCTCGGCCGCCGAACTCCAGCGCGCCATGGCCGCCTACGGGCTCGAAAGCGACGCGCGCTTCCCACCGGAAGTCGCCCAGCAGCGCCGCTCCCTCGTCGCCTCTCGCCTCCCCAGCCTCGACTGGCCGCAAAAGCCGATGCTCATCGTCACCGTCGACGCCGAAACCGGCGAGCTCGCCGCGCTCGACCGCAACTCCGGCGTGCCCCTCGCCGATGCCGCAACCGCCGCCACCGCCCTCCCCGGCGCCGGCCCCACGCACGCGATCAATGGCCGGCGCTACATCTCCGGCGGCGTCCGCTCCGCCGACAATGCCGATCTCGCCGCCAGCTACGCCAACGTCCTCGTCCTCACCCCCTTCAGCCTCCGCACCGGCCTCCTGCCCGAAGGCCAGTTCGAAGGCCTCCGCCGCCCACCCGGCGCCGATCTCGCCAGCGAAATCGAAACCCTCCGCCGCACCGGCAGCCACGTCCAAGTCATCTCCCTCGACGATACCTCCCGCACAGCCATGGGCATCAACCAGATGGACCCCTTGACCCGCGCCCCCTCCGCCCGCGCCGGCTACGAACAAGGCAAACTGGAAGCCAGGCGGCTGACGTTCGTCTGAACCGGCCTCTCCATGATCCTTCCCCGTTCACGGGGGAGGGGGATCGCCGAAGGCGGCGGAGGGGGGCGACCCCGATCACCTGACCCGCCCCTCGTCGCCCCCAAAAGCAAAGGGCCCGCCGAAGCGAGCCCTTCATAACTTCCGTGCCGCCCTGGCCAGCGTCAGAGATCAAGCACCAGCCGCTCCGGCGCTTCGAGCGATTCCTTCACCCGCACAAGGAACGTCACGGCTTCCTTGCCGTCGACGATGCGGTGATCGTAGCTCAGCGCCAGATACATCATCGGACGCACCACGATCTGGCCCTCGACCACCACCGGCCGCTCCTGGATCTTGTGCATGCCGAGGATGCCCGACTGCGGCGCGTTGAGGATCGGCGTCGACATCAGCGAGCCGTAGACGCCGCCATTGGTGATCGTGAACGTGCCGCCCTGCATGTCGGTCATGGCGAGGCCGCCGTCGCGGGCGAGCTTGCCCAGCCGGCCGATTTCCTTCTCGATCCCCGCGATCGAGAGCTGGTCGGCGTCACGCACCACCGGCACCACAAGGCCTTTGTCGGTGCCCACGGCGATGCCGACATGGGCGTAGTTCTTGTAGATCAGGTCGTCGCCGTCGATCTCGGCATTCACCGCCGGGATTTCCTTCAGCGCATGCGTTACGGCCTTGGTGAAAAAGCCCATGAAGCCGAGCTTCACGCCGTGCTTTTTCTCGAACACGTCCTTGTACTTGTTGCGCAGGTCCATCACCGGCTTCATGTCCACCTCGTTGAAGGTGGTGAGCATGGCTGCAGTGTTCTGCGCTTCCTTGAGGCGACGCGCGATGGTCTGGCGCAGCCGGGTCATCTTCACGCGCTCTTCGCGCACGTCGTCCGCGGCATTGACCGGACCACGCGGCGCGGCAGGGACCGGCGCGGGAGCCGGCTTTGCCGCCGGGGCGGGAGCCACGGGCGCGGGCGCAGCGGCGACAACGGGAGCCGGAGCTGCAGCGGGCTTGGCGGCAGCAGCCAGCGCATCTTCCTTGAGGATCTGGCCACGCTTGCCCGAACCCTCGATATCGGCGGCGTTGAGGCCGTTCTCCGCGATGATCTTTGCAGCGCTCGGCGCCGGCGGCACGGAGGCCCCGTTCACCTTGGGTGCGGGCTCGGCGGCAACAGCGGCCGGCTGCGGCACCGCGGCGGGAGCGGGAGCCGCTGCCACCGGCGCAGCGGCAGCGCCGGCACCAGCCCCGCCGATCGCGCCGATCAGCGCCCCGACATTGACCGTATCGCCCGGGTTGGCGGCGATCGACTCGAGGACGCCCGCCGCGGGGGCCGGCACCTCGATCGTCACCTTGTCGGTCTCGAGCTCCACCACCGGTTCATCGGCGGCGACGGTGTCGCCCACCTTCTTGAACCACTGGCCGATCGTCGCCTCGGTGACGCTTTCGCCCAGTGTGGGCACCCGGATGTCAGTCGCCATCGTTTGGTCCTTCAGTTTGCCGCTTGCTGTTCAGTTTAGCTGGCGAATGCTTCTTCGAGGAAGGCCTGCAGCTCCTGCAGGTGCTTCCGCATCAGTCCGGTGGCGGTCGCAGCCGAAGCGGCGCGGCCGACATAGCGCGGCCGGTCGCCCGGACGGCCCATCTGTTCCATCACCCAGTCGATATAGGGCTGCACGAACGCCCAGGCACCCATATTCTTGGGTTCTTCCTGGCACCAGACGATCTCGGCGTTCTTGAACCGGTTGAGCTCGTCGAGCAGCGCCTTGGCCGGGAACGGATAAAGCTGTTCCAGGCGCAGCAGGTACACATCGTTCGTGCCGCGCTTCTCGCGCTCCTCGAGCAGGTCATAGTAGACCTTGCCCGAGCACAGGATCACGCGGCGGATTTCCGCATCGGGCGCCAGCTTGATCGTCGTCTTGGGCACGCCCGGCGATTCTGCGTCGTCCCAGAGCAGGCGATGGAAGGTCGAATCCGGCCCGAATTCGGCCAGCCCCGACACCGCCTTCTTGTGGCGCAGCAGCGACTTGGGCGTCATCAGGATGAGGGGCTTGCGGAAGTCGCGCTTCATCTGCCGGCGCAGGATGTGGAAGTAGTTCGCAGGCGTCGTGCAGTTGGCGACCTGCATGTTGTCTTCGGCGCAAAGCTGCAGGTAGCGCTCGAGGCGCGCCGAGCTGTGCTCCGGCCCCTGGCCTTCATAGCCATGCGGCAAGAGCATCACGAGGCCCGACATGCGGAACCACTTGCGCTCGCCCGACGAGATGAACTGGTCGACGACGACCTGAGCACCGTTGGCGAAATCGCCGAACTGGGCTTCCCACAGCGTCAGCGTGTTCGGCTCGGCCAGCGAGTAGCCATACTCGAAGCCCAGCACCGCTTCTTCCGAGAGCATCGAGTTGATGACCTCATAGCGCGCCTGGTCTTCCGCCACGTTGTTGAGCGGCGTGTAGGTCTCGTTGTCCTTTTCCTGGTCGTTCAACACGGTGTGGCGCTGGCTGAAGGTGCCGCGCTCGACGTCCTGGCCGCTCAGGCGCACCGGGTGGCCTTCCTTGAGCAGCGTCGCGAAAGCCAGTGCCTCGCCGGTCGCCCAGTCGATGCCCTCGCCGCTTTCGATCGCCGCGAGCCGGTTGTCCATGAAGCGCTTCACCGTCTTGTGGACGTTGAAGCCGGCCGGCACGTAGGTCAGCTTCTGGCCGATCCCGGCGAGCTCGGCCATGTTGAAGCCGGTTTCACCGCGACGCGGGCCTTCGATATCGGCGCGCTTCAGGTCCTTCCACACGCCGTCGAGCCAGTCGGTCTTGTTCGGGCGGAAGTCCTGGCCGGCCTCGAATTCCTTCTCGAGATTGGCGCGCCAGTCGGCCTTCAGCTTGTCGACATCGGCCTCCGAAACGAGCCCCTCACCGACGAGGCGCTTGGAATAGATATCCAGCGTCGTCTCGTGGCCGCGGATCTTCGAGTACATCAGCGGCTGGGTGAAGCTCGGCTCGTCGCCTTCGTTGTGGCCGAAGCGGCGATAGCAGAACATGTCGATGACGACCGGCTTGCCGAAGCGCTGGCGATACTCGGTCGCGACCTTGGCGACATAGACCACCGCTTCCGGATCGTCGCCGTTCACGTGGAACACCGGCGCCTCGATCATCTTGGCGACATCGGTCGGGTACGGCGACGAGCGCGAGAACATCGGCGCCGTGGTGAAGCCGATCTGGTTGTTGATCACGAAGTGGATCGAACCGCCCGTGCGGTGCCCCTTGAGGCCCGAAAGCCCCAGGCACTCGGCGATCACGCCCTGGCCGGCAAACGCAGCATCGCCGTGCAGCAGCAGCGGCAGCACCACCGACCGATCGGTCTGGCGCACATCGGCGAGGAACTTGCCGTTCACCGCCGACCGCTGATCCTGCTTGGCGCGCGCCTTGCCCAGCACCACCGGATCGACGATCTCGAGATGGCTCGGGTTGGCGGTCAGCGACAGGTGGACATTGTTGCCGTCGAACTCACGGTCGGCCGAAGCACCCAGGTGGTACTTCACGTCGCCCGAACCTTCGACTTCCTCGGGGTAGAAGGCCCCGCCCTTGAACTCGTGGAACAGCGCGCGATGGGGCTTGGCCAGCACCTGCGTCAACACGTTCAGGCGCCCGCGATGCGCCATGCCGAGCACGATGTCCTTGACGCCCAGCGCACCGCCGCGCTTGACGATCTGCTCGAGCGCCGGGATCAGCGCTTCCGAACCGTCGAGACCGAAGCGCTTGGTGCCGGTGAACTTGACGTCGAGGAACTTCTCGAAACCCTCGGCTTCCACCAGCTTGTTGAGGATCGCCTTCTTGCCCTCGGGCGTGAACTTGATCTCCTTGTCCGGCCCTTCCATCCGCTCCTGGATCCACTGCTTGGATTCAGGATCGGAGATGTGCATGAACTCCACGCCCACCGTCGAGCAGTAGGTGCGGGTCAGGATCTCCAGCATTTCGGGGAGCGTCGCGTATTCGAGCCCCAGCACGTTGTCGATGAAGATCTTGCGGCCGTAGTCGGCCTCGGTGAACCCATAGCTCTTGGGATCGAGTTCCGGCGCCGGCTCGTCCTGCTTCATCTTCAGCGGGTCGAGATCGGCGTGCAGGTGCCCGCGCATGCGGTAGGCGCGGATCATCATGATGGCGCGGATGGAATCGCGCGTCGCCTGCAGCACATCGACTGGCGTCGGGGCCGGCGCGGCTTCCGCCTTCGCCTTCTCCTTCACCGCCTTTTCAACCTTGACCTGGATCTCGCCCCAGTTGCCGTCGAGCGCCGAAACGAGGTCGCCATTGGCCTGCTGCGGCCAGTCGCGACGCTGCCAGCTCGGGCCGTCGGCGTTCTTGGTCACATCTGCGGGAGTATCTTCGAGCCGCCCGAAATAGCTGGCCCAGGTCGGGTCGATCGAATTCGGATCGGCCTTGTAGCGGGCATACAGCCCTTCGATATAGTCGGCGTTGCCGCCGTAGAGGAACGAGGAGAGCAGGAACTGTTCGTTCTGGTCTTGTCGGGTCATGTCCACGTCGCGGGACTCTTCGCCCCGCCATCCTTCTCAAACGCCCGGGAAATGCTCGACCGGGCCGGGTGCGCGCGGGCAGCAAACTGCCCGCAACTTGTTTGTTTGACGTTAAGGCGCAGGTATTACCCCGCGCCCCCTGTCACTCCGTCCGGAGCGCTTCTCCGAAGCGCGACCGGTTCAAACGACCCTCGGTTAGCCTTTTAGAACTTCCGCGAGGGTTTGGCCAATCCTGGCAGGCGAACTTGACACCTTGATGCCTGCCGCTTCCATGGCCGCGATCTTGTCTTCGGCGCCGCCCTTACCGCCCGAAATTACGGCGCCAGCATGGCCCATGGTGCGGCCTGCCGGGGCCGTACGGCCGGCGATGAAGCCAGCCATCGGCTTCTTGCGGCCGCGCTTGGCTTCGTCGATCAGGAACTGCGCCGCGTCTTCCTCGGCCGAGCCGCCGATTTCGCCGATCATGATGATCGACTTGGTGGCGTCGTCCTTTAGGAACATCTCGAGCACGTCGAT
>JAESFU010000163.1_pt1 | contig 89995 bp, 77 predicted proteins | sample 9269461 | NCBI WGS metagenome assembly JAESFU01 (sample SAMN14502556, study PRJNA617107) | algae metagenome | isolation source: Stenomitos rutilans HA7619-LM2 and co-occurring heterotrophs from cave walls | place: USA: Waikapalae cave, Hawaii | collected 2009-07-28
CAACAAAATAATATATCGAATGTTTGCAGTGATTAAACGTCAAACCCCGTTCGTAGACGAATATTTAACTGCGGCATAAAAAATTTGCCCGATTCATGACCTTAGAATACGGGGGAAGGGGGTGGACTGAGTGCTTGAAGGTTGAAAGCCGGAGGCCGAAGGCCGACGCCTGCCCGAATCCGTGTTAGCGGAGGCGGGGTTGACAGTTGAAAGTTTTCCAAGGCAAAAAAACCTCGTTCTGCATATGCTGAACGAGGTTCGGATGGAGTTTCGGATCCAATCCATGCTCATATCTCAAAGCTCAAAGCTCAAAGCTCATAGCTCATAGCTCATAGCTCAAAGCTCATAGCTCATAGCCAAACTATCCCAATCCGGAACCAGTAAGGTTGCTTCCTCTATCTGCCCGTTTTTGGCTGGGAAGCTCATTGAGATCTGAATCCAGCGGACCTACATTTTCACGTGAAGAACGTTGTGCACTTCCATAACCAGTTGTATTTGTCTGGTCATCGAGGCTGCGGCTGTCCATCTCTTCATTTTCCTCACTGGTGTTCTGCTTTTGAACATTGCTGTCCATATTCGAATCATCCCAGTTTTGATTGCTTTCTTGTCCGCGTTCAGGTTTAAAGTCCCTATTTCTGTTGTTCTCTGACTGTGACATAATTTTATTTTTTAATGGTTAACAATCGGGCTACACTTCATCGGTATCAGGCTCACCGGTGGGAGTCGATTCATGTTCCTTTTTGAGGGAACCGTTGTTCCTTACCGGATTATGCGGCTGATCTTCCTGATAGCCCCTGTTTTGCAAATTTTCCTGGCTTTTATCAACCGGATTGCTGGGTTGGGCAGAAGAATTTTTCAGGATATCCGACGCTTCCACACCTTGTGGGCGCTCATGCTGATTGTCGTTCTCCCTTTCTTCGCCACTCGGCGATTTGGTTGATTTGTTTGCCATGCTGTAAGGGATTAAAAAATGGTGCCAGAGGCGGAAGGAGCTATGGGCTATGAGCTTTGAGCTATCGGCTGTCAGCTGTCAGCTGTCAGCTGTCAGCTATCAGCTTTCAGCTTAGGCTATAAGGTTGGCACTATAAAACAAAGCGTTTCAAGGCAGAAAGTTTGGAATAAGAAGCAAGTCACAAAATACCCATAATGAGGAGTCGACACAGACTGGCTCAAAGCTCATAGCTCATAGCTCAAAGCTCATAGCTGACGGCTGATAGCTTACAGCACAACCTACGCCACCGTAATCTCCGCATCCAAATAGACATCCTGCGTTGCTTCGAGGAGTGCAACGCCCTCTTTAAATGGACGCTGGAACGCTTTGCGGCCGAGGATAAGTCCCATCCCGCCGGCACGTTTGTTAATGACCGCAGTAAGTACTGAATCTTCAAGATCCGAGGTGCCTTTGCTTTCTCCACCGCTGTTGATCAAGCCAACTCTTCCGCTGTAGCAATTCAACACCTGGTAGCGGCAAAGATCGATCGGGTGATCGCTGGTTAGTTTGTCGTATACGAGTTGTGAAGTCTTACCATGCTTTGTCGCGAGGTAACCTCCATTGTTTGTGGCAATCTTTTGTTTGATGATGTCAGCCTGAATCGTGACTCCGAGGTGATTCGCCTGACCCGTAAGATCGGCAGACGTATGATAATCGACACCTTCAACTTTGAAACTGTTGTTTCGTGTGTAGCACCACAGTATCGTTGCCATTCCAAGTTCATGAGCGATCTCAAACGCTTCGGCAACTTCTTTCAACTGCCTTGCACTTTCAGCAGAGCCCCAGTAAATGGTTGCGCCGACTGCAATGGCTCCCATGTTCCATGCACTCTTGATGGTGCCAAACATCGTTTGATCATACTTGTTAGGCATGCTCAAAAATTCATTGTGGTTGATCTTAACAATGAAAGGAATTTTATGAGCATACTTCCTGCTTAGTATTCCGAGTACCCCGAATGTGGAAGCAACTGCGTTGCAGCCGCCTTCCAGTCCGAGCTTCACAATATTTTCAGGATCGAAATACAAGGGATTCGGAGAGAAAGCAGAACCTGCACTATGTTCGATTCCCTGGTCGACCGGGAAAATCGAAAGATATCCTGTACCGGCAAGCCGACCACTGCTCAACAGTATTTGAAGACTCCTAAGAACCTGGTTGCTTCTGTTGGAGTAGGCCCATATTTCCTCAACATGATTGGGAGAAGGAAGTGTAAGCGTTGATTTATCTATTGTCTTGCTTGTATGATCGAGGAGATATGCAGCTTTGTCGCCGAGAATATCCAGAATTTTCTTTGAAGCCATAGTTCTTATCGTTTTCGCAAACTTTAACGAGCGGCAAAGATAATCGGAAAATCGAATTACAGAAATCGATGAAAACGTGCATTCATTAGAGAATTTCTATTAGTCGTTGAATTTTCCAAGTGATTTCTGAATCAAAAGCAAATTCTTGCGAAGCGTTTGCTTCAGGTTGATCTTAACGATCTGCCCCATCGATTTGCATTTGCCGAAAGCAGTGGTATGGAAATACTCACCAAGTTCCGATTTCAATTGACTCGTTTTCTCGGGCGTTGAAATCGTATCGCGCGACATAATCGTCAGGAGGTCCATTATCCGGTGTCGGGTGGAGGCAACTCTGAAAGCCATCATCGTTCGCTCTTCCGTCTGATACTGTGATATCGAATCCCTGTTCAGCAATTTGGAAGCAAGGTCGACGAGTGCATGGTTTTCTTTGAAAAATTGAGGGAGATAAAGATTTTTTCTTCCCTCGTACGATTGCTGGTCAAAATCGATTGCTCGAATCCTGTATTGAAAGTCTTCTATATCCGGAGTGATATCCACAACAAAATTATACGACCTCATGTCGCCAAGCAACCGAACGAAACATCGTTCGTTGAACTTCACAAATTCTTTCGCAAAACGTATCCGGTTTGTTGTCGGCTGATTCAGATTGTCGCGGATAAATACATCGCCCGGAATTCCGGGAATATGTTCTTCAACCAAAGTATTCTTATGGGTGAGAAACGTGATGCGATTTGGCGAAAGGATGTGTTCGAGTTCAAGACCGTATACTCTTGAAGCATCTGCCTGCTTGATGTAATAATAGTCGTAATTGTCGTTGTAGCGGTTCACAATTCGTATCCTGAAAGGATGTGAATTACCAAACGTGCAATAATCGACTCTCTCAACATCGAGGTGTTTGGTAAAGGTCAGGTCCCCTTCGGTCTTGAGGATCGCGTAAATTTGCACAAGTCCTTCGCGGATGAATTCCCAGTCGTTCAATTCATAGCTCACCTTTTCCCACAACGTGTCGTTTCCGTGTTTATCAAGGATAGGCATTGCATAATTGATGCGCAGCAAATCCTTGTAAAGGACCGGCAGTTTCACTTCCCTGCCGTGCGTTTTGAGGTAGGACCGCAGTGCGTCGGTGATCGGGAAGATCGTTTTCTTCCTTGACGGTTTGTATTCGTTTTCGGCGGCCGATGCTTCGTTCATCACAAGTAAATTAGGATTTCATTTCTGAAATTAATTTGCTTCTCAATTGTAAAAAGTACTCCGCCGCTTTCAATAACCTGCTTCCGTACCAGCTGAAGAATTCGCCGTCGGCCAGGGATACAATGCTATTCGGAAACTGTTGCTGAACCTCTTTAACATGTTTTTCTCGAAATGGAAATGGTTCTGTTGAAAGAAGAATGACATCGGCATTTACTAGGTCTGACTCATTTACTTCGGGGTAACGTTTGAGCCCGGCAAAAACATTGTCGAATCTGCATAGATGCAACATGTCGTCGATGAAAGTACCTGAGGCGGCAGCCATGTAAGGATTTTTCCAGATAAGGTAAGCGGCTTTAACAGCCGTTGTCGTTGTTGCTACTTTTTGATTGAGTACATCGAACGCATTTTGTATGGCGATTACGAGTTCCGCTGCTTTCTGCGCGGAACCGGTGATGATGCCTACTTCTGCGATCATCTTCAATGCATCGTCGAGGTTGCAGATGTCAGAGATCCAAACAGGGAATCTTTCGGCAAGTTGAAGTATCTGGCCGCGCTCATTTTCTTCTTTGTTGGCAATGATAAGATCGGGTGAAAGAGCCGCGATTTTATCGGCATTAAATCGTTTCGTTCCGCCAACTATGTTTGTTTGAGATCGGAGATGGGAGGGATGTACGCAAAACTTTGTGATGCCTGCGATCCTGTCGCACAATCCAAGATCATACAACAGTTCCGTTTGAGAGGGAACCAGGGAGATTATACGTTGCGGATAGTCGGCAATGGCAACAACCCTGCCTGTCTGATCAACAAATTCAGGCATTCATGTTCTTTGCCGCAATGTAAAGGGAAAGACCGTGTTTGTTTAGTCCTCCTGCTAAATTTCAATATTTAGCAGGAGGGTACTAAGGGATTAAGCAGCTGGTTTTCCAAAGATGAATGGACTGCCTGGATTTTTCGGACGTTGGATTTTAATTGGTTTTCTTAGGACGGTCGAATCAGGTACGATCAAGCCGATGGTTGTCGGCGATGGTTTTCATTGGAACTGGAAAAAAAGAAGTTGATTGATACTGGATTTTCGGGTTTAACTGGATATTGGAAACAACTGGATTTTCGAACCGGATATTGGATAAGTTGATAAGCTATCAACCAACTTCGAGATCAAAAATATATCCACATACCTATGTTAACAAGAGCATAACTGCCCTATTTAAAAGGTTCGGGAATTACAGCCGCCAATAGGAGATTTACGATCGCTGCACGAGCATGACATTGTCGAAGCAAACGAACTCATTTTTCCGTAACGATGGTGTCGGCCCGGAGAACACAATTTGCAGAACGTTGGCTCCCGGCGGTACCGTCAGCAATTGTTTGTGATAACCCCATCGGCCGGCAAGGCGTCGCAACCGGAGCGACCATGGCTTTCCTCGCAATCCATCTTTGATACCGGTTCGATTGTACTCACCACTGATTCGAATTTCACTTGCTGATGATTTTATATAATAGGCAAATGTGAATTGAAGTTTTCGACCCTGCAACGTATCATGCAATGGAATCGTAAGTCTGATCTGGTGTTGCTCTTTCGGTTCGATTTGCGCCATCAACACAGAACGATATCCATCTTCTGCCGGCGCTATTCGCAGTTCAGAAACATCACGGATTTGCCACCCACCGCTAATCATTTGCCATGATGATGATAGTCTTTGCTCTTCAAAGTTGTCGGCGAACAGCAATCGTTCGGGTGGAAGATGAAGAATAAATGCAACGCATGCGCCGATCAACAATCGTTGTTTCCGGATTAACACTGGTTTTTCGCAATTCATCTTTGCCTTTGATATGTCACTTCATAAATGCCATTACCATCACTTTTCTGCAGATGCAAACGGTCCTTCCAACCGGAGCCTCCCTCGTTCACCAGATCGAACCGGAAGGGCATCTGCTCGAGCTGTCGCCCGCGCGGGCGCAATTGTAGCAGCCCTCCTGCGATTGAATACGCACCGTCGCCTTCAAATGGGTATGCTCTGCTATATATGTATTCGTATCGGCTGTCTGTAGTAATTGTCGATGCGCCGATGCCTCCTCCCGACTGATAGTTGCCGTTGGCGGCAAACAAAAGATCAGCATCTACTACTCCTGTTGCCACTACCTTCCAGAACCCAATGATTCGATTTGCAGCTGCGGTTTCATTCCGGGTAGGTGTTGGCAAATTCTTAATTGCAAAGCTGTTGAAAAAGCGTTGGCAGGTATTGTAGTTGCGATAACATGCGTCGTGACCCAATTCACTGCTGTTGTGCCGGGCGGATATGATAACAATTTTTTTTCCAGCCTTCACAACGGTAGCAGATCCTTCTTCAAGGTGATATCGACCGTCTGCCGTCGTTGCTGACATCGTTGCTGCTTTTGTAAAAAACGGCAACCCTTTCTCCAGATATCCTTGCGAAAGCTGGTATTGTTTATCGCCGCGTTGTTGATAGTTCCATCCAGTGAACATAAGGTCGAACACAGCATTTGCATCTTGTTCGAGATTGCCGGTCGACGGCTGTGGCGCCAGAATTCGGATCAGGCATCCCGAACGCGGGTTTTGCAACAGCAGGTGGTCGCCCTTGTTTTCCGAGGTCCAGCCTTCGGGTATCACTACGAGATAATCCTTCATTGAAAATCTACTTTGATCAAACGATTCGCTTTGTGCAGTTGAGAGAGCCGTCAGCGACACGGCAATTGCAAACACAGAAAATTTCTTTTTCATGAATTATCGCTTGTACATGTTTTCGATAGCATCAATTGTCAATCATTGCCTTCAATTTTTCCAACGGGAACTCGTCTTCAAACTGTCGAATGACATGCTGCGCCACCGGGTCATCCGGATCATATTTCCAAAGAATCTGGATCAGTTGCGGAACGTGCCGTGGCAATGAAGTGTCGAAATAGTTTCTGTTCAATGCAGACTGTGCGAGCCGGAATCCACCTTCTTTTTCGCTGCCGAATTTCCCTTTGAAGCCCCAGATACCGACCGACGGATCTATGATTGCAGGTTGTTCAAGCGTTGCTGTGGATGCGGTGTCGAGATATTGAGTTATATAATGGAGTCTCTCTTTGTAGGCACCGGCATTGAATACTTTGCCCCCGTCACCGGCAGCAATCATTTTATCCGCGTCGTTTTTAAGGCCGGTGAGATACTGTTTACGGGTAAGTGTGCGCCAGGGCTTTTTTCCATTCCTGCCGAGAACTACAATCTTGGTATGGACGCGCGTTGGGCCCTGATCAAATATATCGCTGAAGAACATCCGCTCACCTTTCCACTCACCAACACTAGTTGGCAATCGATATACTGTTCTCAACTTGCCCGTGTCTTCAATTTGCCAGTTTCCGATTTTCTGAAAAAAGTATGGCAGCTTATTGAAATGAATCTTTACCGCTGTAGACGTTTCGCCCTGCAACAATATCTTATTGATGTTCGTATTGCAGTAGAAACCGAAGAACAGAGCTTCGGTAGCATAAGGAACAGGTCCATCCTGCAAGTATGAATTCCCACGAATTGAACGATGCCACCGTGGCTCGAAGCCCTGCAGATTTCCGAAACTTTGTTTGATCAAAAGAAAAGCGCTATCAATTCGTGCATAAATATTCTTGTGTTGCTTGAGTGAGGAAGTTTTGTCTGAAAAAATGTTGTCGTCTTCATAAGGTTTCTTCCATGTACCCTTGCGGCTCATGATCGAATCGATGCCACCACACACCGCCATTTGCTTTGCGTAATGTGCCGACAAGTTGCGTCTCGAAACTTGTGCAGTACCTGCGATGCAGATGAGCAGAACGATGATTAATGCAAGAAATTTCATTGACCAGACGGTTGGTAAATTTTCACTTTGGGGTTGATCGGCATCTCCGGCTTAGACTTGATTTTATCCCATAGTGGTTTCAAAGGACCCGGTTCGAATGCCACTCCGGAGTTGATACCCACCTGCAGGCCGATTGAATTCTTGAACTTCAATTTTTGCCCCGACTCAAAGCCAACACCAATTTTACCCTTCAGCTTGCCTAGCAGTCCGCCGTCTGTAGGAACGCCCTGCAAATCGAACGTAATGTATGCCGATGCCACGGCTTCAACATCCAGACCGGCCTCAAGTCCTAAAGCTTTCAGTTCAGTTTTGTCAAGATCTCTTCCCACGCCAAGCGAGAGCGTTTGCTGACGTAATCGAAAATTTCTTTCATACCGGAACACGACTCCCGCGTCAACTTTGAACGAAATCTTTTCGCAATCACCATCAAGTTTCCCAATCCAGAATCGCATCGAAAATGCCATTGCGCACTCGGGTTCTTCTACTGTTGCAGAATCCTGTTTCTTCTTCTCTTCGTCTTCATCTTCTTCGTCGAGTTGACCGCACGGTTCGAAAGTCTTTACATCGCTTAGCATTCCGATGTTTGTTAAATAATCTGCTGCACGGTTGTAAAATTTCACACGAAAGTCATCGATGTCGTATGCTGCGAGGTATCCCCAATAGATGAAGTTGTCGATGTGAGTTCTTTCGATATGGAGATTGCGGCTTTGCCATTCTTCATTGAGTTGTGCAAAGAGAACGAGATACTTGTTTTTGAGTTCATTCATTTCTTTGCAAAAATTATTGTCGCAACAGGAGATGTCTCCTTCACCGCAACATTCTTCATCGTCGTCACCCGCGTATTTTTTCAGCAGCGAATCGTGCGCCCTCTTGTATTGCTGTTCGAGCTCTTCATATTGCCGACGGTTATTTTTGTTGAATGGTTTTATCTGCTCTTTGTCGTCCAGATATGCGAGCAGAGTTTCCGCTTCCATAATTCCTCCAAGTACCTGGAACGGCCGAACAACTGGTTCACCCTTCATTGCCTTGTCCATCAGATCTCGATTGAATTGTCCGGATTTGAATTTTTGTTCGCGCCGTACTTCAGCCTCCTTCGCGATTTTCTTGAAACCCGAAATCACCTTTGAAAGTTTTTTAGCAAACTCCTGCTGCTCTTCTTTGCGTGCTTTGGCTTCGCGCAGGTCTCTGCATTGTTTCGGTAACTTGAATTGGAATTGGTTGAAATATTCAGGCACTTTTACTTTCGGCTTAATGAGCGGTGTGATCCTGCATTTTTCTTTCATGATCGTTCGAAGCCCGCGGTATGCTGAAAGATTGAAACTGCCGCGAATTGAGTTTTCGAAATACGCCTTTGCACTTACTTTGTTGCCTCTGATGAGTTCGATCTGGCCCGCGGTATTATTGGCTTCGGGGTGTTCAGGTGATATTTTTATCGACCCCCCACAGTAGTAGAGCGCCGAGTCATGCTGACCAAGTGCGGCAAACGCCTGACCCAAATTGTTCCAGGCGGCTGCATTGCCAGGATCGTTTCGAACAACGGTTTGCAATACGGGAACCGCTGCCTCGCTGAGTCCCGCCATGTCGAGAATCGCACCGGCATTAGTGAGTAATACCTCATCGCCTGATCGTGATGCAGCATCCAGGATCAACACTACAGCTTCTTCCCATGATCCTGTTTGTAGCGCAAGAATTGCGGCGCTTTCAAGTTTCGCCGGATCGTTTCCGAGGCGCTTTGTATTGGCTTTTGCAGATTCAACAGCATCGTCGGGAAGGAGAGGAGCGACGGAATTTCTTATGTTAGCGAGGTAACCGTTTATTTGTTGCGTTGTGAAGATGCCGCGCGGTATACGGCGAAGAGCAATGGTATCCTTTTTCGGAAGTTTTAGTTTCTCAAGATCTCTCTTACTTATGGAACTAATTCTTGTTGATGTATCAACTCTTGATAATAACTGGGTATTTTCCTCATTCATGAATTTCTTAATTCGGGGATCGTTCATCACTGAATCGCGCATGCGCTGAATTTTCTTTTGAAGCGCTTCAATCTCCTCGGCGGTTGGTTGAGCTGCGGCGAACGAAGGCAGGAGCAGTAGGAAAAGCAACACCCTGGGCATTGAAGAATATTTGCGACAATATGAAACTATCACAGAGTAATGTTGCCGGCAATAGAACAAAAGTTAGTGGCGCGGCCGGAATGGTGATGGTCGTCGAGAGGTGCGAAGATGTTGACGTTTTGTTTACAAGCAAATTGTATCGTTAATTCGTTGATCATGATTCAGCGCAGGAAACTGACGAAACAACTTTGGTTTTTTCTTTTGCTGGTATTGTTTGTAGAAGGCGGTTTGGTGGAAGCACAATCGCAAACTCCGGAGGAACGCGATTTTGCGCTGGATGTGCCGGTTCTTCACACTTCACCATTGCCAAAGTATGCCCTTTCGAATCTCGATTATGGCATGACGATCGGGATAGAGAAAACACGCGGCGGAAAAATCTGGGCCTGCTGGGTAGCTGGCGGAGACGATGAGAACGGATTTTTCATATTGTCGAGGAGTTCCGACAAAGGTAATTCCTGGTCGCCGCCACTTTTGGTGATAGATCCGCATGACACTACATTGTCAAAGAAGCGACGAACGTTGGTTGGTAGTTTATGGCTTGATCCGTTAAACCGATTGTGGCTGTTCTTCGATCAATCGATGACGTATTTCGACGGCAGAGCCGGTGCCTGGTATACTGTCTGCGAAAATCCCGACAGTGCTCGACCTGTTTGGTCAACTCCAAAACGGATCTGGCACGGCTGCACATTGAACAAGCCGATTGTTTTGAAGAGCGGGGAGTGGATGTTGCCAATTTCACTTTGGGATCGCGGTAAAATGCATCCTTCGTTAAGCGAGAAATACCTTGAATTGGATTCTTTGCGAAAGGCTCACGTTTTTCTTTCCACGGATTCAGGCAAAACCTGGAACAGAGCCGGCGCTGTTGCCTTTCCGCATCCGGAATTCGACGAGCATCAGCTTATTGAATTATCGGATGGCCGCATTTGGATGACCGCCAGAACGGCAATTGGCATGTATGAAAGTTTTTCAGCTGATAAAGGTCAGTCTTGGTCGCCACCACAACCCTCTTCCATCCAACACATCAATTCCCGTCACTTTTTAAGGCGCCTTAATTCTGGCAGACTCCTTCTGGTCAAACACGGTTTAACTGTTGATCAGCGAACAAAAAGACGGTCGCAGTTGACGGCCTTTCTTTCCGACGATGAGGGCAAGACATGGAGGGGAGGATTGGTATTGGACGAGCGGAGAGGCGTCTCTTATCCCGACGGCTTTCAGGATAGCGACGGCAACATTTACATATCGTATGATCGGAATCGCGATACCGACGGTCATATTTTGATGGCGCGATTCACAGAAGACGACGTGTTCAAGAAGAAGTTTGACTCTCGAAAATCATTCTCTAAGAAATTTATTAGTCAGCCGGGAGCTATAGAAACAAACATCAGACAATAGTTGGCATAATGAGAATTACAGCATGCTCTGCAAAACCTTTTCCGAACATGTAAATTCGAGGAAGTGTCTACGCGAGCGCATTGATCAAATCATACTTCGTCACAATATGCAGTGTACCGGCTTCGTCCTTCGCAAGTACCGCTCCATTTTCTTTGTTGATCAGTGAGCTTATCCTTTCAACAGGTGTGTCGTACGCGATCATCGGGTATGCGGGTTCTATGATCTGCTCTACCGTTTTTTGCTTCACGTCATGTCCGTTCTTCATCAACTGCATGAACAATCCACTTTCACTTACCGAACCAACGATCGTATCGCCGTTCAACACCGGGATATTCTCAATATTGAATTTCTGCATCATCTCGAACGCTTCTGAAACCGACTGCCCCGGGGTTGCAGTGATCAATTTCTTTTTGCCCCGGCCGGTAACGATGTCGCGAAATGTTTTCACATCGATGAATCCGCGTTCGATCATCCATTGATCATTGTACACTTTCCCGACGTAGCGGCTGCCATGATCGTGCAGGATAACAACAACCAGGTCGCCTTCCTTCAACTGGTGTTTCATTTGAAACAATCCCTGGATCGCAGTTCCTGCACTGTACCCGCAAAACAATCCTTCGTCCTTTGCGAGCCGCCGCGTCATCAACGCAGCTTCTTTATCTGTTACCTGTTCAAACGCATCAACATATTGCATCTCGTAATTCTGCGGAACAAAATCTTCGCCGATACCTTCCGTGATGTAAGGATGTACTTCGTTCATATCAACTTCGCCGGTACGATAGTATTTTGTAAGCAACGATCCATACGGATCCATGGCCCACACTTTGATGTCGGGGTTCTTCTCTTTCAAATATTTTCCGGTACCCGTAATTGTTCCTCCCGTTCCTGTGGCTACTACAAGATGAGTGATCTTGCCATCTGTCTGTTGCCAGATCTCCGGACCGGTTGTTTCGTAATGCGCAAGGCGGTTGGCAAGATTGTCGTACTGGTTGCAGTAAAACGAATTCGGAATCTCTGTCGCAAGTCTCTTCGCAACGGAGTAATAGCTTCTAGGATCTTCCGGTTCAACATTGGTGGGACACACGATCACTTCTGCTCCGACGGCTTTCAGTATGTCGATCTTTTCCTTCGATTGCTTATCGGTAGTTGCAAAAATGCATTTGTATCCCTTGACGATGGCGCCAAGAGCAAGGCCCATGCCCGTATTTCCCGAAGTGCCTTCGATGATGGTTCCTCCCGGCTTGAGTTTTTCTTCTCTCTCCGCCACTTCGATCATCTTGATTGCCATCCGGTCCTTTGCAGAGTTGCCCGGATTGAAGTATTCAACCTTGGCTGCAATCGTGCACGGAAATTCCCGGCTTATTTTATTCAGCCGGATGAGTGGTGTGTTGCCTATCGTTTCGAGAATATTATTCTTTATATCCATGTCGGGCTGTTTCGGCCCAAAGGTAGGAATATCAACTGCTAACCTGCTCTTAAGATCGTCAGTGCATTCCGGCTTTCTTCTTCTTTGCCGACAACTGATAATCGAGCAGAATCAACCCAAGCACCACGCTTAGCATCAACAGGAGATTAACATATGAGTTGTTGAAAATGCGGCTCCAGTCGAAGTTGCGAATTTCGGAAGCAACGCCTGATGATGGACTGTCTTGAGACCATTCTATCTGCCCAAAGATGTAAACAACCAAGCCGAGGATCATCAAACCAAAAAAGCCGCCGATTCCAAAGATGATATTGCGGTTTAAATAAGACACCGTTGCGGGAGCGATCTGATGTTGTGCAATATGTTCCATCACATTTTGCGTAAAACGCATAGATGGCTGGTCGAGTTCGATATGGTTTGTCATGAGCTGATGCACTTCCAGGAGTTCCCTGTACTTCTGCTGCCATACCGCATCGGTGCGAAGCTTCGATTCAATTGCTTCCCTGTAATGAGGCAGGATGGATCCATCAATGTAATCCCACAATTGCTCTTCGACGGTTTTGTCAAGCTCCATAAGACTAATTTACAATTGATTTATCTGATTTGGTCAGTTCCGCAGTTCTTCCAACTCCCGCGGAAAGTGCTTTTCCATTTTTTCTTTCAGCCGCTGCCTCGCCCGATGCAACCGCACCTTTGCTGCATTCGGCTCAACGCGCAGAACACTGGCGATTTCGTCGATGGACTGATCTCCTTTATAAAACAAGGTGATCAGTTGGGCGTCGTCAGGGCTCAGCAACTGCATAGCGGTCGCGACCATTTTTGCTCTCGATTTCTGTTCAATCGTGTTAGCGGAGAATGATGAATTCTGATTGTCCGCCAACTCAAATATGTCTTCATTGTCGAGCGAATACACATCAATTTTCTTTTTCCGGAGAAAACTGATGCAGGTAGTCGTTACAATCGTATACAACCAGGTGCTGAACTTTGAGGCGCCCCTGAAATCGGCCAGCGCGCAGTATGCTTTCACAAATGCGTCCTGCGCAATCTCTTCAGCATCTTCACGGCTGCTGGTATACTTCAGACAAATACTGAAAACAAGATTTTGATAGCGGTCGACGAGCACCGCATACAGTTGCGATTCTCCCCGCAATACGCGGGAGATGACCTCGCTATCCGTTATTTCGGTATTCATCTTCGCACATGTGACGGGGTAAAAGAGTCGGAGGTTACAAGGAAGGCAAAGTAAAAAGTGAAAAGTGAAAAGTGAAAAGTAAAAAAGTGAAAAGTAAAAAGGGAAAACCGGAAGCAACAAACCGCAAACGGTCAAACGCAAGGTGTGCAAAAGCCCCCAGGTTTCCTTAAATGAGTCTTTTCACTTTTTCCCGCATCGGCTAACGCCGATTCGGGCAGGCTTTTTTACTTTTTACTTCAACCTGTAACCTCGCGGCGACACCCGTAGTCATACCTGCAAACAACCGATTCACAACAGAAAAACGAACAATATGAACCCTGAAGTTTTAGTTGGCATTCTTGTACCCCTTGGATTCTTTGCTCTGGTATTTGGTGTCGTATACATGCATAAGAGAGAAAATCTTGCGATGATCGAAAAAGGGATGAACCCAAAAGAATTCGCAAACCGCCCCGCGCCATATAAGAACCTTAAATGGGGGCTTTTGCTCGTCGGTGCCGGCATTGGCCTGCTGCTTGCCTATATGTTCGACCAGTTCGTCATCAGGCAGGATCATGACGACGAGGCCATCTATTTTGCGCTCATTGCTATTGGCGGGGGACTCGGACTGATCGGATCATATCGGATCGAGAAGAGAGAGTTTTGGGATAAAGGGGCAGCAAAGTAAAAAGTGAAAAGCCTGACCGAATCGGCGGTAGCCGAGGCGGGTGAAAACGGAAAATTTCACCCGTCCTGTCTTTAGAGCTTGCCAAGTTGAGGCTTGCACCTCTTCAGTTTTCCCTTTTCCCTTTTCCCCTTGAAGACCAAATCTGACAAGGTTTATCTCTTCGTAACCAATTCCTTTCCGTTCAACGCCTTCAGCCCTTCAACAACCGTCCGGTCATAACCGTTGGCCACCTGAAAGTATCCGGGCATTCTCCAAATTTGCCTCGCCATCCACATCTTGATACGCTTGTCCATTTCCCGCTTATCAGACGGAGGCAGCGGCAACAGTTCGATTTCATTCTCGCTGATATACGAATTCAAAGCGGCCCATGTGCGCTCGTCGGGTTCGAAAGAAGAAGCAAATTCTGAAGGTCCACTGAAGCGATCGAAGTAACCTTTATTCGCAGTGTAATAGAGGTAAATGAATTTCGCAAAATGCTGGTTCACAAAAAGTGGAGATACGTCCGTCTTGAATCCGGCAGTATCGAAAGGAATGAACAGGTCGGGGGTGATGCCTCCGCCTCCGTAAACGGTTCTGCCTCCGTTGGTCCTGAAAGCCGGACCGAGCGCATTCTTCACCGTATCAGGGTGCATCACCTCTCCTGTATGAAACCGCTGCAACACTTCGTCGTTGTACTCACCGCGGCCATTCGAATACGACTTTTGTATGCTGCGACCCGTTGGTGTGTAATATCGGGCCACAGTGAGTCGCAACGCCGAACCACCGGTCAGCGGGTATTGTTGCTGAACCAGCCCCTTACCGAACGTTCTTCGTCCCACAATCGTTGCCCTGTCCCAATCCTGTAACGCTCCGGCGATCACTTCACTTGCAGATGCCGAACCTTCGTCAACAAGGATCACCAGTTTTCCGGTTTCAAACAGGCCCGGTCTCCTGGAACGGTATTCGACTTTTTCCTGCTTATCGCCCAACGTGTAAACGATGAGTTTATCGCCATCGAGAAATTCGTCGGTGATATCGACCGCCTCTCCGAGTATGCCCCCTCCATTGTCACGCAGGTCGAAAATCAGGCGTTTCATTCCCTTCTTCTGCAAATCTTCCAGCGCACGCATGAATTCCTCATAGCTGGTGCCCGAAAATTTATTCAGATGGATGTATCCCGAAGAGTCGTCGACCATATACGCCGCATCTACAGAATACAATGGGATGGTACCTCGCGTGATCTGAACTGAAAGCGGCTTGTTTTGGCGAAGCATCTTCACTGAAACCGCGGTTCCGCCAGCGCCGCGAAGTAAGTTTTTTATTTTCTCCGATGTGATTCCAACGCCTGCAACCGCAGAGTCTGAAACGCTTAGAAACTTGTCACCAAATTTCACCCCGGCTTTATCACTGGGTCCGCCTGGCAGCACGGTAACCACATGAACAGTGTCCCTGATGATCTGAAACTCGACTCCAATTCCTTCGAAATTTCCCTGCAGATCTTCGTTCACCTCCTGAAGATGTGAAGCGGGGATATAGATAGAATGCGGATCGAGGTGTTGAAGCATTGCTTCGACCGCGTCATCTGCGAGGGTATCGGTTTTGATAGGATCGACGTAATTTTTCTCAACGAGGTCAATCACCTCCTGCAGTGCAGTACGGTTCGGCCTGTCGAAGAATCCCTGCCCCTGCGGCATCTTCTCTCTCAGTCGAAATCCTACTCTCATCCCTATGATCATCACCACGGCAAAGAGCAGCGGTAACCATACCTGTAGTTTCTTCATTGTACTTTCACCCCATCGGGGCATGCGAAGTTCAAAAATTAATTTCTCAATTTCGAATTTTACCTTCGCCGCAACGGATTAAGATTCTGATTTACATGGCTGCACTAATTGCCGACGGAGGTTCAACAAAATGCGAATGGTGCCTCAGTTCAAATAACGGAACGAGTTATTTTGAAACCCAGGGGCTGAGTCCATATTTCCTTGACCGCGACGCTATTGCCGGTATTCTTCAGTCTGTTCTGGTACCGCAACTTGGAGGCGCGGGTATTGATACCATAAAATTTTACGGCACCGGCTGTAAAACTCCTGAAAAGGCCGCGGTAGTAGAGAGCGCTTTGTCGAAAGTTTTTCCGGGTGCCGATATTGCAGTTACGCACGATTTAATGGGCGCAGTACTCGCCACCTGCGGAACAAACCCCGGCCTGACCTGCATACTTGGAACGGGAAGCAACTCTTGTTTTTTCAACGGAACAACGATCGTTAAAAATAGTCCTGGCATCGGTTATATTCTTGGCGATGAAGGCAGCGGAGCATACCTCGGTAAAAAGGTAATTCAGTATTACCTGTACAATACGTTTGACGAGGAGCTGAAATATAAATTCGATCAGTCTTTTCACGCAGATGCCGCATCCATCCTCGATTCCGTTTACAAAAAGCCGTTGGCGAACCGATACCTGGCGTCATATGCAAAGTTTCTCTCGCAGAATCGCGGACACTACATGATCGAAAACATCATTGAAGACGGATTGAACGATTTCTTCTTTTATCATTTGTGCAAGTATGCGGAAAGCTGGACGCATTCGATCCACTTTGTGGGAGGCGTGGCCGATGCGTTCCGCGATGTGATCATAGAATTGTGCAACAGCTATGAATTTGATTGCGGGCTGATCATCCGGAACCCAATACAGTCGCTAGTCGATTTTCATCAGCATAATCCTCGTGTAGCATGATCCTGGTCAACCAGCAGCTAAAAGCATTTCTTCCATTCTTACATCCATCTCATGAGTGAATTCATCAACTATACCGAACAGCCGGGAAAGTATCGCGACCTCGACAAAATGAGTGTTCGCGAATTGCTTGTGAGTATGAACAACGAAGACAAGACCGTTCCTCTTGCCGTAGAGAAGGCGCTTCCGCAGCTTGAAAGTCTCGTTGCTGCCGTAGCCGATAAGATGCTGGCCGGCGGCAGACTATTTTATATTGGTGCCGGCACGAGCGGAAGGCTTGGAATCCTTGATGCAAGCGAGATTCCACCGACATACGGGTTACCGTTCGGGCAGGTGATCGGCATCATTGCAGGCGGCGTTGAGGCAATCCAGAAACCTATTGAAAATGCGGAAGACGACCGCGAACAAGGATGGAAAGATCTGCTTAAATATGATATTGATCCGGGAGATTTCGTTATTGGTATTGCGTCCAGCGGAACAACTCCATACGTCGCTTCAGCGCTCGAGAAATGCCGCGAAAATCAAATAGAAACCGGTTGCATCGTATGCAATCCGGGTAGTCCTGTAGCGAAGCATGCAGATTTCCCTGTAGAAATCATTGTCGGCCCGGAATTTGTTACAGGGAGTACGCGAATGAAAAGCGGAACGGCGCAGAAGTTGGCTCTGAATATGATCTCCACTTCCGTAATGGTACTGATCGGCCGGGTCGAAGACAACAAGATGGTGAATATGCAATTGACCAATTCCAAATTGGTTGACCGCGGCACACGAATGGTTATGGAGCGGGCAGGAATTCCTGATTATGAAATGGCTAAGCAACTGCTTGTCAAATTCGGGAGCGTCAAAAAAGCCGTCGATTCATTCAGTAAGCAATAACAGAGTCTGATCTGTTTCGTGGTTGAAGGTTAAAAGGCAATCTGATTTTTCCATTTTTATCTCCTTTTCCGCTTATGAAGAATTCATGGCTTCTAACGGTCATGTTCACCCTATGTGTGACCGCCGGAGCAAAATCCCAAAACACTGCGGCTTACGCCATCACGGGTGCCGAACAAGGTTCGCTCAACTGGACCGAAATCAAGAAGATCGATCTTCATTCAGGACAGGTAATTTCAAACGTTTTTGAAAATACCACGAGCAGCTACAAGGTTTTTTCAATACGCACCGGTCGTGAAATAAAGATTCATAACGACCTCGGCAAAGTGCTTGATGAATCGAAGCTTCCGTTTGCCGGCTTGTCTGCGGCATGTGCCTTCGATGCCCGAAATCAGCGCCTGTTCTACGTTCCAATGTTTAAGAACGAATTGCGTTATATAGATCTCAGTAAGACTCAACCCGACTTCCACTTCTTCGAAAATGAGCAGATGTTTCATGCGGGCGACATGGCGGATGAAGCAAATCATATCACACGTATGTGCATCGATGCGGAAGGCAACGGTTACGCTCTTGACAATGCATCTGCGCATCTTGTACGTTTTAGTACCGAAAAAACTCCTGTCGTCACTGATCTTGGTGCGCTCGTAGATGACGCACTCAATGGCGACAAATTAATTTCAGATAAGTCGATGAGCTGGGGCGGTGATATGGTGGCGTCTGCAACTGGTGAGCTCTACCTCATCACCGCGCAGAATCGCGTTTTTGCAATCGACATTCGTAATCGCGTCGCCCGGTTCGTCGCCGACATCGAGGGCCTTGCATCCGGATTCACAACAAACGGTGCAGTGGTAGATGCTTCGGGATCGCTGTTGTTGTCGAGTGCGAACTATATCAACGGCTATTATAAAGTAAACCCTGCCACATGGCAGGCAGAACCGATGCCGGTTACGTCGCAGGTGTTCAACACATCCGATCTTGCAAATGAAAACGTGTTGTTCGAAGCCGGCACTGCACTTTCGCCCGTGCGTGAAGCCGTGCATTCATCTATCAAATTGTATCCGAACCCTGTCAGGGCGCGAAAATTTATGATCAATTTCAACGGTCAACATCCTCCCGGATATTATGACGTACAACTGATGGATCTTGGCGGAAGGGTGATCGAGCAAAGAAAAATCAACGTGGCGGGAGCTGGTCAGGTGGCACAAATAAACATACAGAATTTCGTTTCCAAAGGCGTGTACTACGTTAAGGTGTTAAATAATAATAAAAACGAAGTGCTGCTCAATAAGATCGTGGTGGACTAGCACAATAAAAAATATTTGGAATCGCTTTTCCCGCGGCTGTAACTTGTGTTGCAGCCTTTTTTATTGAACATAACAGTGCAGTAACTAGGCCAGTTTCATACAAACCGATATCTGTGTTCAGGTATAAAATTTTAATAGGTGCAGCATGCATGATATTGAACCATTTTACAACTGGCGTCATATTTACATAAGCGAGGAAGACGAACGATCTCCTTTCTATGGCAGGGTGTATTCTGAATTCGAGTTTTCACAAACGATATACAACTACTACATTCATCCGCAGTGGGATGAATTTGATTCAAGAACATTATACCTCAAGGTTTTACTTGCAGATTACGAGGAGCGTTATGTGGTGATGGAACTCATTGGCGAATGGAACGATGCGATCGAAAACGACATCATGAACCTTAAACGCGAAGTAGTCGATAAATTCTTCCACGAGGGTATTACCAAGTTCATTTTGATTGCAGAAAACGTTCTCAATTTTCATAGCGGCGACAAAGATTATTATGCCGAATGGTTCGAGGAGGTGACCGACGAAGGTGGCTGGATCGTATGTCTTAACATGCCGGCTCAGACACAGCACGACTTCCGGCGCGCGCGCCTGCATCGATACGTTGAGCTGATGGAACTTGAAGGATGGCGCACTTACAAGCCCTTTCATCTATTTACAAAGATCGATCAGCAGATCATGAAAAGGCTCGGATAGCAGGGTAAATGCTTATCATCGAAAAAAAATATTTTCGTTCTTCGATCTCAGTGGTTATTTTTGAAGCGATGATTACGTCCAAGGCATACCGTTACTTTTATTTTTACTTCTACTTTACCGGTAGACCGGGTATGCTTTGTTAAGAATTAAAAGAAATGATTAACATAGGATCCCGGCAAAAGCCGGGATTTTTTTTGCTGAAAACGTACCCGAAATGACCCCTTCGAGGAAAGAACCCAATGTTGCGCGATCCACTCCGCTACGCGTATCGATACAAGGATACGAAGGCAGCTTTCACCAGGCGGCTGCGCGGCAGTATTTCGGAAAGGACGTGGAGGTAATCCCTTGTGCGACGTTCCGTGAAGTGGTTCAGATAGCAGCGAATAGAAAGGAGAGCGATGGCGGATTGATGGCCATCGAAAATTCGATTGCCGGAAGCATTCTGCCCAATTACAACCTGCTCCAGAAGAGCAGTCTGAAAATAACAGGAGAGATATACCTGCACATCAGGCAGAATCTCCTTGTAAATCGCGGCGTGTCGCTTGAAGATATTCGTGAGGTGCATTCGCATCCGATGGCCTTGCAGCAATGCCTTGAATTTCTTGACAAGCACAACTGGAAACTCGTTGAAACGGAGGATACGGCGTTGAGTGCGAAACATATCCATCAACATCGCAGCAGGCATATCGCTGCCATCGCGAGCAGGCTCGCCGCAGAATTGTTCGAACTGGAAGTGCTTGCGCCGAACATCCATACAATGAAACAGAATTATACGCGGTTCCTGGTAGTGCAGCCCGAGGAGAAAGCATTGCGGATGGACGATGCCGACAAGGCTTCCGTGAACTTTCACACCGACCATTCAAAGGGCAGCCTGGCAAGGGTTCTGACGGCTATCGCAGACGGCGGCATCAACCTGAGCAAGCTGCAAAGCTTTCCGATACCGGGCAGCGAATGGCAATATTCATTCCATGCCGATATGGAATTTGAAACGGTCGGCCAGTTCGAGAAAGTCATTGAGAAGGTCCGGGGATTGACAGAAGAGTTCAAAGTATACGGAGTTTACAAAAAAGGGCAAACAGTTTAACAAGCAACAATGGAAGCCGCAAATCGTCTTGAAGGAATCGGAGAGTACTACTTCTCGAAAAAGCTGCGCGAAATTGATGAGTTGAATCGCGAAGGCAAAAATGTGATCAACCTTGGGATCGGAAGTCCCGACCTGCCGCCTCATGCCGACGTGATTGCTGAGTTGCAGAAGACTGCCGCTTTGCCGAATACACATGCTTATCAGAATTACAAGGGAATTCCTGCCTTAAGAAATGCGATGAGCGAGTGGTACCGCAAATGGTACGGAGTGAAGCTTGATGCCGACAGCGAGATACTTCCACTGATCGGATCTAAAGAAGGCATCATGCATATATGCATGGCGTTTTTGAATGATGGAGACGAGGTGCTGATACCGAATCCCGGGTATCCTACTTATCGAAGCGCAGTAAAACTCGCGGGGGGAGTTACAGTCGATTATCATCTCGAAGAAAAAAATAACTGGCTGCCTGATATCTCCGAACTAACGGCGAAGCTTAACCGAAAAACTAAAATGATGTGGATCAATTATCCGCATATGCCTACCGGACAGTCAGCGTCGGCGGAGTCACTTGAGCCAATCGTTCGTTTTGCAAAAGCCAATGGCATACTCCTTTGCCACGACAACCCGTATAGTTTTATTCTTAACGACACGCCGTTCAGCATCATGTCGATAGAAAAAGCGTCCGATTGTACGATTGAATTGAACTCATTGAGCAAGTCGCACAATATGGCCGGGTGGAGGGTTGGAATGCTCGTAGGAAATAAGGAGAACGTTCAGCAGGTGTTGCGGTTCAAAAGTAATATGGACAGTGGCATGTTCATGCCTTTGCAACAAGCGGCTGTGAAGGCGCTTGGGCTTGGGCGCGACTGGTTTGAAAGTCTGAACAATATTTACGGCAGGCGTCGTAACCTGGTGTTGAAACTGCTTGATTTGCTGGATTGCAGGTACAGTATGGATCAGAAAGGATTGTTCGTTTGGGCGGCGGTTCCGTCGGCTTTCAGTTCGGGGTACGAGCTAAGCGACGAAATCCTTCAGCGCTGTGCAGTATTCATCACGCCGGGGGGCATTTTCGGTACCGCTGGCGACAGTTATGTGCGTGTAAGTCTTTGCAGTACCGAAGAAAAATTGAATGAAGCAATCAGTCGAATTGAGAAAGGAGTTTTGGCTTCAACGAATACAAATAGCCGCATCAACACCATCGCGAAATGACAGTAACTATCGTTGGTACGGGATTGATCGGCGGTTCGATGGGCATCGCATTTAACGACGAGGGATTTGCTTCCAGGATCATTGGTGTGGACAACAACCAGGATAACCTGAAACGTGCGCTTGAACTGAAGCTCATACATGAGGCGTTGCCCCTTGAAGATGCAGTTGATGCATCAGATTTGGTGATTCTTGCGATTCCGGTGAATGCCGCCGAGAACCTGGTTCGCAAAGTGCTTGACCTTATCGACGGACAAGTTGTAATGGATGTGGGTTCGACGAAGTCGGGTATCCTCAATGCAGTGAAGGACCATCCGAAGCGAAGAAGGTTTGTAGCTACGCATCCGATGTGGGGAACGGAGTTCAGCGGTCCGGATGCAGCGGTGAAGGGAGCGTTTGCGGGCAAGGCGGCGGTGATTGCAAACCGGGAAGAGTCAGATGCGGATGCGGTTTTGCTTGTGGAAAATTTGTACAGGGTTTTAAAAATGCACTTGATTTATATGGATGCAGTATCACATGATCTTCATGCCGCCTACGTGAGTCACATCTCTCACATCACATCGTTTGCGCTTGCCAATACGGTGCTTGAAAAAGAACGGGAAGAAGACGCAATCTTTGAACTGGCAAGCGGCGGATTTGAGAGTACGGTACGTCTTGCGAAGAGTAACGCTGATATGTGGGTTCCGATTTTTATGAAGAACAGGGAGAATGTGCTTGATGTATTGAATGAGCACATCAGCCAGCTTCGGAAATTCAAAAGCTGTCTGGAGAAAGAGAATTATGAGTATTTGAGGGATTTGATCAAAAACGCAAACCAGATACAAAGGATATTGAAGTAAAGGAATGGGGCATTCTCGTTTTGGGTCGAGTGTAACCGACTGAGTATTCAATCGCTCATCGCGACTTTTGGGCGCCGGGAAAAAGTAAATGTTCAGATGCGACCGGACAACGTGGCTGACAGCTGATTGCTGACACCCGACACCCGATACCCGACACCCGATACCCGACCCCCGACACCCGACACCGACACCCGACCCCCGATACCTGACCGCTATTAGTTACCTTTGCGCAAATTTTAAAATATGATGACATTCGAAGGGCTAGGTTTGGGACCGGAATTGCTGAAGGCAATCGGTGCTCTAGGGTATACCCAGCCTACCCCTATACAGGAACAGGCAATTCCTGTATTATTGAGCGGCACTAAAGACCTGGTAGGACTTGCTCAAACCGGAACCGGAAAAACCGCAGCATTCGGATTGCCGCTGCTACAACTGGTTGACAAAGAAAAGAAGTTTCCGCAGGCTCTTATCGTCTGCCCGACACGTGAGCTCTGCATGCAGATTGTTAATGAAATTGAACTGTTTAAGAAGTATATACCGGGGATGCATGTAGTTGCCGTATACGGAGGCACGCCCATCGGTGGGCAGATACGTGAACTGAAACGTGGTGTACAAGTCGTGGTAGCAACGCCCGGACGATTGATCGATCTTATCGAAAGAAAAGCGATCAACCTGGAAGAGATCAAGTATGTGGTGCTCGATGAAGCAGATGAGATGCTCAACATGGGCTTTCAGGACGATATCGAGTTCATTTTGCAGAACACGCCAAACCGTGACTCAACGTGGCTTTTTAGCGCTACGATGCCGCCGGAGATACGCAGAGTGAGCAAAAAATACATGGATAAGCCTGTCGAGATCACAGTGGGTAAAGTGAATACCGGGAATAAGAGCATCGATCACCAGTTTTACGTAACAAGCGCCCAGCATCGGTACGACGCGCTGAAACGACTCATCGATTTCAATCCGGGCATTTATGGCATTGTGTTTACGCGAACAAAGGTCGATGCACAGTCCATTGCCGAAAAACTCACAAGGGAAGGATATGATATTGACGCGTTGCACGGCGATCTTACACAGCAGCAGCGCGACAAGGTGATGAATGAGTTCCGCGAAAAGACGCTCCAGCTGCTGATTGCAACAGATGTTGCCGCAAGGGGTATCGATGTTCAGGGAATTACGCATGTTATCAATTACGAGCTGCCCGACGATGTCGAAGTATATACGCACCGCAGCGGCAGAACGGGAAGGGCGGGAAATACCGGCATCTGTATGTCGATTGTACATAGCCGTGAGGTAGCCAAGATCAAACAGATCGAGCGAATGATCCAGGCTCCGTTTCATAAACTCGAGATCCCGAGCGGAAAAGATGTTTGCCGTAAGCAGTTCTTCCAGTTCATGGATAAGCTTCTTCAGGCCGATATCAGCCACGGCGATTATGAAACGTATGTGCCGATGCTCGAAGAAAAGTTTGCGGGAGTCACGAAGGAAGAAGTGTTGAAGCGCGTGGCCGCAATGGAGTTTGACCGGTTCCTTAAATATTATGAAAACGCTGAGGACCTGAACGTAAGGGAACGTATCAGGCAACCCTGGGATCGCAGCAGCGCGCCCACATCGCGCGAGCCGAGAGAAAGAGGAAACTGGAAGGACACACGCGGACGGGAATTCGGGGGCTCGAACGGAGATTACACCAAATTATTTGTAAACCTGGGCAGCAAAGACGGCTTCTATAAGGCAAGTTTCCTTCAATTCATCCTCGATATGAGTGATCTGAGGAAGGAGTCACTCGGCCGCATCGATCTGAAGGAAATGAATACGTGGATCGAAGTCGATAAATCCGTTGCGAACAAAATGATCCGCTCGATCGACGGAAAAAATTATAAAGGAAGACGGATCAGAATGAATGAAGCGAGCGGCCGCTAATTAAAACAGTAACAGAATACATCTTAATATGGAACAGACTATCCAACAAAAATCGGCGATTGACCTGTGGTCATCCAAACGGCCACTCATCATATCCGGGCCATGCAGTGCCGAAACCGAAGAACAGGTGGTGCAGACTGCAGTGCGCCTCGCCAACACCGGCAAGGTGGATATGTTGCGCGCCGGTATCTGGAAGCCGCGCACCCGCCCGGGAAGTTTCGAAGGCATTGGAACCAAAGGATTGCCATGGCTGCAACAGGCAAAGAAGATAACCGGACTGCCACTTACCGTAGAGGTTGCAACTGGCAAGCAGGTGGAAGACGCGCTGCATTTTGATGTAGATGTGCTGTGGATCGGCGCAAGAACGACCGTGAATCCCTTCAGCGTTCAGGAAGTGGCCGACGCATTGCGTGGCGCCGGAGTGCCGGTTCTTATCAAAAATCCGATCAATCCCGATCTCGAATTGTGGACAGGCGCAGTTGAACGCGTGGCCAAAGCCGGCATCAACAACATCGGGCTCATTCACCGTGGCTTTTCGTCGTACGGAAATACCGAATATCGAAATGCCCCGATGTGGCATCTCGCAATTGAAATGAAAAGGCGTAATCCCGATCTCATCATGATCAACGATCCTTCGCATATCTGCGGACGTCGCGATATTTTACTTGACGTTGCGCAAAAGGCGATAGATCTTGACTTCGACGGATTGATGATCGAAAGTCATATCGACCCGGATAAAGCCTGGAGCGACGCGAAACAACAAATTACTCCTGAGAAGCTCGCCGACATGCTGGGTACCATCATCTGGAGGAAAGAAGACATCAACTCCGAGGCATTTCATGCAGCACTTGAAAAACTTCGTCAACAGATCAATCATCTTGATGATGAACTGTTACAACTGCTGGGACAAAGAATGAAGATTGCGGATAAGATCGGAGAGTTCAAACGCAACAATGGAATCACGATCCTGCAAACCAACAGGTGGAACGAAATTCTTGAACGCGCATTTCGCAAAGGCGAAGCTCTCGGACTGAGCAATGAATTCATTACAAAATACTTCGATGCGGTTCATATGGAAAGCATCAATCATCAAAACAAAGTGATGAATTCTTAATTCGGTTGTGCCTATACGTTAGGTCGGACTGAGATTATTTGAATGAAAAAGAGATACAGGTTTTCCGGTGAATACACCGATTACTACTTCAACACTTCCTTTGCGAATCTGGAAACTATTGTCGACAGCGACAAGGCGATCATAGTTACCGACGAGAACGTTTTCCGTAGTCATAAGAAGCGTCTCGACAACTGGAATGTTGTAGTCTTGAAGCCCGGCGAGGAATTCAAGGTGCAGTCGACCGTGGATGATATCATAGCGCAGTTCATTCACTTCGAAGCGGACCGCTCTACGTTCGTGATTGGAATGGGAGGTGGAGTGATCACCGATCTTGCAGGATACGCCGCTTCCGTTTATATGCGAGGCGTTCCATTTGGCTTTGTTCCAACATCGCTGCTCGCGATGGTGGATGCATCGATTGGCGGAAAGAATGGCATCGATGTAGGGGTGTATAAAAATCTTGTTGGGGTAATTCGTCAGCCACGGTTCCTGCTATACGACCCGTCGTTGTTACAGTCGCTGCCGGAAAAGGAATGGATCAACGGCTTTGCGGAGATCATCAAGCACGCAGCAATATTGGACAAAGCAATGTTTCGTGAACTTGAAAAAAGGTCGCTCGAGTTTTATCGCAAAGATCCGGTCGCACTCGCGAAACTGATCACTCGGAATGCAGCTGTCAAAAGCAAGGTGGTAATGAACGATCAATTTGAAAAAGGTGAACGCCGGCTATTAAATTTTGGACATACGCTCGGACATGCGATCGAACAACTTTACGAGTTATCGCATGGCCAGGCGATTTCGATAGGAATGATAGAGGCCGCGAAGTTGTCGGAACATTTCACCGGATTCGCAGAAACGCGACGACTTGCGGCGTTGCTCGACAAATATGGTTTACCTGTGCAAATGGACTACGACAGAATGGAGGCCTTCGACGTGCTGCGAATGGATAAGAAAAGGAATGCAAATGAAATGCGTTTCATTTTGCTGAACGGAATTGGAGAAGCGATAGTGAAGTCGATTCCACTCACCACGCTCTCGAAGCTGATAAAACAGTTGAATTAACATGGAAGTCATCGTTAGTAACTCCACACTCTCCGGAACGGTACGTGCTGCATCATCCAAGAGTTCGATGCAACGCGCTTGCGCCGCCGCGCTGCTGAGCAAGGGCGTGAGCACCCTTCTTAATCCTGGACATTCTAACGACGATACAGCCTCGTTGGATGTAGCTGTCAGACTCGGTGCGGAGATTCTCACTCATTATGCAAATCAGCTTGTGATAAACAGTAATGGAGTGAACCCGGTGTCGGATGAAATTAATTGTGGAGAAAGCGGTCTCGGTGTAAGGATGCTTACTCCGCTGGCAGCATTGTCGCCAAGGCCGCTTATCATCAGCGGTACCGGGTCGTTGCTCACAAGGCCGATGGATTTTTTTGACAACATTCTTCCTCAGTTGGGCGTGGCTGTGCAATCCAATGATGGAAGGCTTCCCTTAAATCTTAAGGGTCCGCTGACACCGGCCAACATTACGATTGACGGATCTCTCAGTTCACAATTCCTTACAGGTCTGCTGATGGCCTTTGCAGCTGCCGGCGCGAGGGATGTTGAAATAACCGTAACCAATTTGAAAAGCCGGCCATACATTGATCTCACGTTGCAGGTTATGGGGGCATTTGGTGTATCCGTTGAAAACCGCAACTACCGCTCGTTTTACTTTCCGCCAACCGAAAACCATTTTGTTGCGAGTACTTACAGGGTGGAAGGCGACTGGAGTGGTGGTGCCTTCCTGCTTGTTGCCGCAGCGATCGCAGGAGATCTACACATCAGTGGCCTCGATCCAAATTCAACCCAGGCCGACAAGGCTATATTATCTGCACTTTCCGATTCAGGCTGTAAGTGGCATGCATCCGAGTCAGAAATTTTCGTTTCCCAATCGGATCTCTCCGCTTTTGAATTCGATGCCACCGATTGTCCTGATTTGTTTCCGCCGCTGGTTGCACTTGCGGCATATTGCAAGGGTACGACGGTGATCAAAGGTGTCAGCCGTCTGAAGCATAAGGAAAGCAACCGCGGAATCACGCTGCAAGCCGAGTTTGCAAAGATGGGAGTGACTATCGAACTCGACGACGATGTAATGAGGGTGGCAGGCGGCGGTCCCGTCAAAGGCGCAAGAGTTCATTCGCATCATGATCACCGGATCGCCATGGCATGTGCAGTAGCGGCGCTGCATGCTTCAGGCGAAACCATCATTGAAGAAGCACAGGCTATCAACAAATCATATCCTGATTTTTATTCGCATCTGAGATCGGTGGGAGGCCGTATTTCAATCAGCGAACATTCCCTTTCAAACTAAATTCCCTGCAGTGAATTCATTCGGCAGAATATTCAGAATTTCAATTTTCGGAGAATCACACGGCGAAAGCGTCGGAATTTCCATTGACGGCTGCCCTGCGGGCCTTCCTCTTACAATGGAAGATTTTTTAGTCGACCTGGAAAGAAGAAGAGGCGGAAATCAGAAAGGAACAACGCCCAGGAAGGAGGATGACCTGCCGATTTTCAAGTCGGGGATTTTCAACGGCAAAAGCACCGGTGCCCCAATAACCATCCTGTTCGAAAACAAGAATACACGCTCCACGGACTACGAAAAGCAACGCGCGGTTCCTCGACCTGGTCACGCTGATTTTGTGGCAACTGAGAAATTCGGCGGTCATGAAGATTACCGCGGCGGCGGCCATTTCAGCGGAAGGCTTACCGTAGCTCTTGTTGCGGCGGGAGTTGTGTCAAAAAAAATTCTCCGTTCATTCAACGGTGTGGAGGTTAAGGGCTCCATCCTCGAGATCGGTGGTGAACCAGATCTTGAGAAAGGACTTCAAAGGGCCATCGATGCAAAAGATTCCATTGGCGGCATCGTCGAGTGTCGCGTCACCGGCTTGCCGGTCGGTGTTGGTGAACCTTTTTTTGATTCCGTGGAATCGCAGATCAGTCATGCGGTGTTGTCTATTCCCGCGATCAGGGGAATCGAGTTCGGTACCGGGTTCGCAGCCGCCCGGATGTTTGGTTCCGAACACAACGACGCCATTGAAAACACCGACGGGAAAACGAAAACGAATCACGCAGGCGGTATAGTTGGAGGAATAACAAATGGCAACGAAGTGGTTTTTCGTGTGGCGGTAAAGCCAACTTCATCCACGCCAAAGGAACAGGAAACGCTCAACCGCGCAACCGGCCTGATGGAACCTTTCTCCGTAAAGGGGCGGCACGACCTGTGTATTGCCCTTAGAGTTCCGGTTGTACTCGAGGCAGTAACAGCCATTGTGCTTGCGGATCTGCTCATGCTGGAACAGCGGATACCTCGCATTGCCGGCCGCTGACAAAAAAGTTGTCGGCGTTTCTAATTATTTTTACAGGGAAGCGTTTAGATAACCATGAAGGTTGCGGCATTTTGCACGTCTGGCATTAAGGTCCCTGGAAAAGCCCTCGCTGTTCTGGTCTTCTTTGCATTTATTTTCTTCAATGCTCATGCGCAAGGGGATTCAAGTGATTCTTCGCACAATTTCCTTGTTGGCCGCACCACCATCACTTACAAAAGCACCTGTCACGGCACCCAGAGCGGGGTAGTGTTCATCAGTCTTCATGAAAATGAGGAAACTGCGGCCGTAACCGCAAACCGTTTTCTTGACTCGCTCGGGTCACATTGTCTCGTGCAACTTGTGCATGACAAGCAACGCCTTTTGTCGGTTAGTTTTCTTGGGAAGACGTACAGGCTCGACCCGAATCGCATGTGGTCGAAACAGGGACTGGAGGCGAACCTTCGATACCTGAACAAACGATTCCCTGACGAGTTGGTGACACAGTTGCAACGCCACACCCTCAGGTTTCGAAAACAATTTTTCTTCAACAGGCGACTTGTAGTTGCGTTGCACAATAACACCAACAACGGATTTTCGGTGCGATCATTCATGAAAGGTGGCGGCAACTATCAGGATGCACTTGAAGTGCATTTGAACCCGGCTCATGATCCGGATAATTTTTTCATCGTTACTGAACAACCTCATTTTACTCATCTGAAGCAGCTCGGATACAGTGTCGTTCTGCATAAACGTAAAACATCTTTCGACGACGGGTCGTTGTCATTTCTTTGCGCGCGAAACAATATCCCTTACATTAATGCTGAGGTGGAAGAAGGGAACTCGGAGAAGCAGTCTGAGATGCTGATGGTGATTCACGACCTTATCAACACCCGACTGAACGATCAGTCGACCTCTCGGAACTGAAGGTCGAGCACGTGATAATTGCGGTCGTTTGGCCATGCATAATGCCACCATTCCGTTTCGAGAGCACGGAAGCCGTGTTGTTCCATACAAGTTTTTAAAAGCCGCCTCGCATTGATTACACGCCCGGGAAGCCGGAAGAATGAATGATGAGCACTATCGGTGAAATGGTCAAATGGCGTTCCCATATCAACGATGTTCCCTGCCTCGTCGAGTAATGTACAATCGATCGCGAGTCCACGGTTGTGACCGGACCCTTTGGCGGGGTTGGCTACATATCGTTCATCATGTATCAATTCCCACATTCTTTTCGTTACTGAATAGGGGCGATAGGCGTCGAATACCAGTAACGAATATCCATGTGTGTTTAACGTTTCGCACACGCCTTTCAACGCCCGGGCCGCTGCCGATCGTAGAAATGTGCGAGAAGTATTGGCCGGATACAACCGTTTGCCGGTGAAGTTGTTCTTCGATGCATAACGCAGGTCATACCGAATAGAAGGAATCATGGTTTTTAACTCGGTGAGTCGTTGCATTGAATCGGTGCGGACTGATTTCAGGTAGTCTTTCTTATGCCGGACGACAAGAATGGGTGAAGATGGTTCGGTGACAGCCTGTGCGACGGCTATTTGAGGAAATAATACGAGAAAAAATACTATCCGCAGCAAAGCGTTGGGTTAGAACTGAATTGAGAATTATTTGAAATCGATGCCCAGTTGAGGGCTATAATTTATGCTTTTTCCTGACTACTTTTACGACCAACCTAACCCATTTCAGATCCCCCGAATGAGATCTCCATCGTTTCAGTTCCTGTTGTATTCGTTGCTCATTTTCGTTTTAAGTTCCTGCGAGGAAAAGAAACCGGAAGAAAGAGTGATCGTATCGAAACCGGAATTGCTCGACGACAATGTAAAACTGCAGATACGGTCGGTCCTCTCATACGCGAAAGAAAATGAGGGCCGCATCAGTGATTCAATCAAATTACAGGATGTTGAAGTCGTATCTGCGGCATATGAAAAGCTCGGTGCTTCCGGACTTTGGTGCAACGATGGGCAGTGGCTGCCTCTTGGTGATTCAGTTTTTTCATTCATTCAGGGTTCGCAACGGTATGGCCTTTTTCCTTCCGATTATCACGTTCGTTCATTAACGGGCCTTCGTGCAAGAATCGAAACTGATTCTCTTAGTTCTCGCGATGCGGCGGTGTGGACGAGGGCTGATCTGATGATGACCGACGCATTGATCAGGATCTGCCGGGATATCAAACAAGGCAGACTTCCGAAAGATACGCTGACGCTCGACGGAGACACAGCATTGACGCAAGACTATTATATTTCTATTGTAGAAAAAATCAGGTCTACCCGCCAGCTCGCATTGCACCTCGATACGCTGCAGCCTCGTGTGCGCGACTATCACGAACTGAAGTCGGCTTTGTCGGGTTTCCTTGACTCAGCGGAATTCAAACGATATACCTACCTCGCATATCCGCCGAAAGACACAGCAGCATTTCAGACGGCCTTGCAACTTCGGTTGTTCGAGCTGGACTATCTCGCGAGCCCCAATGCTGATAGTGATACTGCAACGTTTCGTGCCGCGTTGCGGAAGTTTCAAACCGACAATAAGTTGAAAGTAACGGGTCGCGTTAATGAGTCGACTGTGAACAAACTTAATGAGACCGACTGGGAAAAATTTAAGCGCATAGCACTGACGTTGGACAAGTACAAAAAACTTCCCGACACGATGCCGGGAAACTACGTTTGGGTGAATATTCCGGGTTATTATCTCAAAGTAGTAGACAGCGATACAGTGGCTCTTACGTCAAAAGTTATTGTTGGCACTCCGAAAACGCGGACACCGGCGTTACAGTCAGAGATATCGAATTTCATCACATATCCGCAGTGGACCGTTCCTTATAGTATCGTGTTCAAAGAAATGTTGCCGCAGATTCAAAAGAACATTGATTACCTGCAAAAGCAAAATTTGATGGTAGTTGACCGGAACGACAGCATCGTTGATCCCGCAACAATCGACTGGTCGAAATTGAACAAGAAAAATTTTCCTTACCAGTTAAGACAACGACAGGGAGACGATAACTCGCTTGGCGTTCTAAAATTCAATTTCCGTAACAAGTATTCGGTATACCTGCACGACACCAATGCAAGATGGCTGTTTGGCAAGTCATCACGCGCATTAAGTCACGGTTGTGTGCGTGTTCAGGACTGGAAGAAACTTGCGAACTATCTTATTCGGAATGACACGATCAAGCATCATCCGGATACGATTTCAAACTGGATCGCAAGGCAGGAAAAGCACACTGTGTATGGGTTCCCAAAAGTTCCTATATTTATTCGTTACATCTCGTGTGAAGCTAAGGACGGGCGTGTCAGGTTTTACGACGATGTATACTCAGAAGACAGAATATTGCTCGAGCGATATTTTGCAAAATCCATAAACTGATCACTATGAAATACCTGCTCCTCGTCGTCGGACTTGCCGGCGGCATCACACAAGGCGCCCGCGCCGCAACTTCGCATGACAGCATGCGTGTCGCGTCGAAACAAAATCTCGCCAAAGTGCAATACGGGGTTGCGAGTTACTACAGCAAGAAATTTACCAATAAGAAGACAGCATCAGGCCAGTTGTATGATCCGGAGAAAATGACTGCGGCGCATAATTTCCTCCCGATGAACACATGGATCAGGGTTACGAATCTGCGCAATAAAAGATCCGTTATTGTACGAATTAATGATCGTCTTCATCATCGCAACAAAAGGCTTGTAGATCTCAGCAGCAGCGCGGCCGCGAAACTCGGTTATTTGCGTCGTGGCATCACCCGGGTGAAGATTGAAGTGATACAGGACAAAAAGAAGATCAGTGAGCTCAGTTCCCAGTCATATAAATAATTTTTTGGTAATGGGGGCAGCGTCTATTTTTGCTCCGGCTTCTCACCAAAATTCAAGCTTATGAATAAGTACCTTGGCATATTGGCTTTATTACTGCTAGGTATAACCGAAACCTTCGGTCAGGAAACCCCTACCATTCAACCTCAAACATTCGGAGTTCACTATACGTTAACGGACTTTACTTCGGCACGAAGGATCCGTTCATCATCATTATCGAGTGTTTTGCAGAATAAACAACTTGCGAAGTTGAAGGAGATGGCAACGGGTCTTGCAGTAAGCTACGGGAAGGGGCTTTCGGGTCATTGGGACTTCGTCGGCACACTCGCCGGATCTGTACTTGATTATCCTGATGAAGATGGTAATATCCGGGGTCAGGAAGAACTTTTGCTCGAAGCGGATGCGTCGTTGCGTGGCAAAATGTTTACAGACGATTATTGGTTCACGCCGTTTGTACGAATTGGTGTTGGTGCTTCAAAATACAAAGGTTATTACGGTGCATTTATTCCGGTGGGAGTGGGAGTGCAGATCAACTTCTTCGATGAAGCATATATACTGTTGAACAGCCAATACCGGATATCGGTAACCGAAAGTTCAAGCTATCATTTCTTTCATTCCATTGGCGTAGCCGGAAGAATCGGGAAGTAATGCAAAAGAGCGGGTCTCGTCCTAAGAGCTGAAAGCTGAAAGCCGATAGCTGACAGCACAAAGCCCATAGCTCAAAGCTCAAAGCCCCAAGCTCCCAGCTCCGCTCACTCCTTATCCTTCTTCCCAAACAACCTTCTCAGAAATCCCTTCTTCTTTTTTTCGTCTTTGTTTGTTGTGGCCTCATCATCCGCACCGGCTTTGTTGTCTGGATCCTGTTTCTTCTTATCGCGAGCCTCGTCTAATACTTTTTGTTCTTCGAGAGACATTTTCGATTCCACCGGAACGTCGTTGTCCGGCTGCGAGCCAAGGTATTCGTCTGCCCCGCCATTGCCTTCGTCAGCACCTTCCGCGCCCGGAGGCGGCGCCATATCAGCCGGGTTCATGTAGTCGTAAAACATTTCGTTTCGCATATTTTCCGGCTGAACAAATTTTGCGTTACGATCAAGGGCAAGGGTCTTGTCGCCAAAAGCCTTCTGGAAAAAATATTCCCAGATGGGCCTTGCAGCCTGCCCGCCATAACCCAGTCCGCTTTCAAGCCGCACGAAACGATCATCACACCCGATCCATACTCCTGCGGCAAGTTGCGGAGTGAAGCCGATGAACCAGGCGTCGGAATTATCATTCGTCGTTCCGGTTTTTCCTCCCATCTCGGCAACTCCCAGTCGCGAGCGTAATCCGGCCGCCGTGCCGATATCCACGGGCCCCTGAAGCATCCGCGTAAGTGTATATGCGGTGGTCTGACTTAGTACTTCTTTCCTCTCCGTATCGAACCTGGCAAGCACATTTCCGTTTTTGTCTTCGATTCTGGTGATATAGATCGGTTTGGTACTGAAGCCGTTTCCGGGGAACATCGTATAACCCCACATCATCTCGTACAATGAGAGGTCGACCGCTCCCAGACTGATGGAAGGGTAGGGCTGAACCTTAGTAGGGATGTTGATCTGTTTTATAAAATCAGCGAACCTCTCCGGTGTGGTCTGTTTAATAAGGTAGGCGGCCACTTCATTGATGGACCATGTGAGTCCACTTGCAAGTGTTCGTGTACCGGTGCGCCCCGTGTTCTTTGCAGGCACCCAGCCCGAGCCCGGGAAATACTGGGCCACAGCTTCGCATTGCGTTTCAGGTGTGAACCCATATTCTTCAACCGCCAGCGAGTAGAGGAACGGCTTGATTGCCGATCCTACCTGCCTCTTTGTTCGAAGGTTGACGTGATCGTATTTGTATGTTTTGAAATCAATGCCTCCCACCCACGCTTTCACGTGTCCCGTCAGAGGATCCATTACCATGAACGCTGTTTGCAGCATCTCGCGATGATATTTTATGGAATCTGCGGGAGTCATTAGCGTGTCTTTTTCACGCTTGGCATTCCATGCAAACACTTTCATCTGCACTTTCTTCTTGAAATTCTTGCGGATGTCTTCTTCGCTCAATCCTTCCTCTTTCAAATTCCGCCACCGTTCGCTGTTTTTCATCGCCGCTTCAAGTACATTCTCATGTCCTTTCCATACCGCATCAGTCTTTAAACTTCTTTGCGAGCTCAGGACCCTCTGAAGCACGGGCATGTTGCGCGCAACTGCTTCTTCTGCGTACAACTGCATCCTCGGGTTGATGGTGGTGTAAATGCGAAGCCCGTCTTCGTAAATGTTATAGTTCTCGCCATCGGGACGTTCATTCTCACTGCACCATTTCTTCAATTCGTCGCGAATGACATCAAGGAAATAGGGTGCGATTCCGTTGTTGTGATCAATTTTTTTAGGATTGGGCTTTGTTGGTTTTAATTTAAGCTTCGTTCCTTCATCGGCGGAAACAAATCCGTTCTCAACCATTTTGTCGATCACGAAATTCCTACGCATGAATGCCGCCTTAGGATTTTTCAATGGATTGTACAGAGTATTCCCACTGAGCATTCCAATCAGCACCGCCGATTCTTCAATAGTAAGCCTGTCAGGTTCCTTTTGAAAAAATGTTCTGGAAGCGTTTCGGATACCATATGTGTTTTCACCAAACGGTACGGTATTCAGATATAATGCAAGTATTTCCTGTTTTGTAAAGTTTCTTTCGAGCTTGATCGCGATGATCCATTCTTTCAACTTTTGAATAATGCGCTTTACCGGATTCGTTGCACGTTCATCGAACATGTTTAAAGCAAGCTGTTGCGTGATGGTGCTTCCGCCTCCTTTTTTTCCGAGATAAACCACTGCACGAAGCACACCCTTCCCGTCAATTCCGGAATGGTCATAGAAACGCTTATCCTCGGTAGCAACGAGTGCATTGATTACGTGCTTTGAGATGTCGCGGTATTGAACAATGCTGCGATTTCCTCGCTCCTTATAGTATTTACCCATCGGCGTTCCATCGTCTCCGTATACTTCAGACGCAAGGGTAAGGGAAGGATTTTCAAGCTGCGCCAGCGATGGAATTCTTCCGAACACGCCGAAGATGATCAACAGGATCATCAACAGAAACGCAAGAAATCCCCAAAGGACGACCCGCCAGAAAATTTTTACAGGAGTGGACATGAAAGGTTGGTTTATTTTAACTTAATCCTGATGTGCAAAAACCATACTCGAAATTAACCGGATCGCGACAACATTCAAGCGTCATCGAACAAGGCCGGGTACGGCTATTCAATGTTAAAACTTATCCGGAAAATTAACTTTCAGGAACCTCAAATACTCTGTTAAAGACTTCTTTTCCTGCAATAACAGCATGTTCGGCTCATCGATTACAATGAAGTAATATTTGCCGGCAGGAAGCCAGGGAACAATATGCGTTTGCGAGATGGGCCTGGTCTTCTCGAGATATTCCATTGCAACCGCCGCATTACTGAACCCGTTCATGATGACGAGTCTTACCGTATCATCAAGAATCTGATTCGTGATCTCGATGGGCTGATTGTAAAACTTCTCCTGGTTATAACGGTTGAAAGCGTTACGGGTTTCCGTCACATACACCGGATCCACTTTCGTTAATACAATTGCGACGAAGTGAGCATTGGCAGCATTAAAATTATATGCTCCGGGAACCGCCGGCTGAGTGGTTTTCTTTTGATCGTTCGTTGGTTGCGTCGACACGGTATCGCGGGGTCGCGGCTGCATGCGGCCAACGTCCTGTTGTGGCTGTGGATTTTCTTGTTGGCGTTGCGGCTGCGCATTCTTCACCACCTCATCCTTCAATGTTGAATCGTTAACCACCGAATCGCGCTGTATAATCGTTCTCGTCACGACCGGGCGCGTTGGTGCATATACAATCGCAATACTGTCATCAGATGGTCTCTCGATTTGAAGTTTCGTAAGGTAATCCTCAATCTCTTTTCTTCTTGACAATACGTCAATAAGGTTTCGAGCTTTCACCGCCATCGGCGATTCCGGAAAGCTCTGAATAAGTTTATCCAACACACGCCTGGCTGTAGAATCGTCGCGCTGGCGAATGTGATAGACCGATTCGATGTACAACAATTGCGGCGTCCAATAAGAAGTTCCGTAAAGGCTGTCGGTTTCTTTCTTCAAAGCAAGCGCTTGTTCAAAGCTTCCTTCAATGAAAAGATTGTAGATCGCTTCATAGCTGCTGGTTACAGCATTGTTTCGTTGCGCTGTTTCAGAGCCTTCTACAGAGCTGCTGATCTGCTTGTCGAATTTTGAACCGGCGTATTTCTCTTTTAATTCGCGCGCCAGCGGTTCCATTGCGGCCGTATTTCCAATCTTCCTGTAGCAATAGTAGAGGTAGTACAAACTTTCTGCACGCCGGTTGCTGTAAGGAAACTTCACTAGGTGATTATCGAAGATGGGTATCGCCCCGTAATAATCTTCAAGTGCATCGACATAAACGATTCCAAGAGAAACGGAAGCATTTTCGATGCGATCGTTCGATGCCGCAAGCTGATCGGGTGTAAGAGGAATTTCTTTCAAAAGAGCTTCGTAACTCAGTTCGGAATCCTGTGAATTGTTATCCGTTGCGGATCCCGATTGCACACCTGGATTTTGCCCGGCACCCGCCATACTTACTGCTGCCTGGCGCCGCCAGTTGTCAACGTTCGGCCTGTTCCCCCAGGTCGTCTTGAACGCAGTGAAACCTTTTGATTTGAGTGAAGCATTTCCAAAGTACCATTCTCCTTTTGGTGCCGAAGCGAAAAGATCTGTTGGCCCCGCGCGGTTGTTGTCAACGGTTTGTCGTCCGTTTTGAGCAGGCTGTTCTTTTTCCTCTTCTTCTTTCAATCCCTGCGCTTTCCTGAGTTTGCGAAGCATTTTTTTCAACAGCGTCGTGCGTTCCGATTCCGACATTGCTGCGATGCGTTGAAGACTGTCTTCCCTGTCTATCACATCGAGCTGCTCAACGATGCGGTTGAGAACAAGCTTTCGTTTATCGAGGGCGGCGGGGTCTTTGATGCCCGGGTCGTTGATGTTGATGCTGTCGTAATAACTTTTTGCTTCCTGGTATTCACGATCGGCAAATGCCAGGTCGCCCAGAAGCATGAAAGCTTTGCTGCGATCTTCGATCTGCATAAGTTCAGTTGCGCTTGTTGCAGATTTCCAAAGCAGTTGTTTGGCAGCCGGAAGCTGTTTTCGCTCAAGTTCTATCTGCGCCGCTGTGTAAAAAATAATGTGGCGGTAACTGGTGTAGCGATCCTTTCTCGCCATTCTTAGCAGTTCATCAACCGCCTTTTGAACGGCGACGGAATCTGCGCGATTCTGCCTGATCGAATTCAGCCTGGCATACACTTCCAACACAGGATCGAGCGTATGACGGATCGCGCGGTTGTAAAACTGTTGGGAAAGTCCCGCCTTTCCGGCTTTTTCATACAGCTGGCCGATAAGATATTCCCACCGCGATGATTCCTGCTTTGATTCCGCTACACCAAGGGCCCTTTCCAGGTAAACGGCTGCGCTGTCGAATTGCGATTGCTTATAGAAAAGGTAAGCCTGCATTTCATCGAGGTTTCCATGGAGCCTCGTCGGAAACTGCGGATCGTTTCGCAGCGTTTGTATCAAGCCGCCTGCTTCCGCATACTCTTCCCGCTCGAGATAAGTGCGGATCTGAAGAATGAAAGATTCATTTCTGCTGGGTGGCGTTGTTAAGGCCTTATGCAGTACACCCGTTTTTTCTTTTGTAGCAATCGTAAATGCATTGCCTTCTTCGTTGGCATTGCTACCAATGGGTTTATCGTAGCCGTCTGCTTCCTTTGGGGAAAAAGCGTAGTTGATGTATTGAAAAGTCAGATAGGCGGAATCAAATTCTTTCTTCAGCAGATATGCCCTTCCCATCAGCAGGAAAAGGTTGTCAATCCACGCATTCCGCAGATCGTGAATGAGGATGCCTGTGTTCGCTTTTAAAATGACGGAGTCTAGTTCACGGCTGTCCGCAGAAGTTTTGTCGAGGGAATAGTTGTAAAAGGTCAATAATTCCGCGTAATCGTCTTTATGTGCGGCTTTGGCTCTTTCAATAACCTGGTCGAGCTTGTTGGATGCGTTAAAATGCCAGTTATAATGCGTTACGGTATTTTGGATGAAACGACGCGGAACAGTAAATTTCTTTTCAGCGGTTTTTTCATACCCGAGTTTCTTATTCTCGTATTTTTTCGGTTTCTTGAGGTCATCGGTGATTGTCGATTGGGCCTGCAGTTCGACGGTGAACAGGAGAACAGCAGCGACAAGTAGGAGATTTCTTGATGACATTGGGCCCGCAAACTAGCTTCTTAATAACTGATATTCAAGAATTATATTTTAAAAATATCCTTATTTTTCACAACAAGACTTGCAGCTTTCTGCGTTAAAATCCGGAAATCCTCCCAATGGCCAAATTCGATGCCAATTCCACTCTGAAGCGCTTGCGGAATCGTTACCGGCTCGTAGTTATGAACGATGATACTTACGAGGAGGTTGTTACGTTTAAGTTATCGAGGCTCAGCGTTTACATCGCACTTAGCACAATTTTTGTGCTGTTGACCGGACTTACCGTCGCTTTGATCGTTTTCACGCCTTTGCGATTGTACATTCCCGGATACGGCGATATCAATGCTACTAAAGAGCTGAGGGAATTGAAGATGCGTACGGATTCGCTTGAACAGGAAGTAAGATATAAGGATCAATATCTCGATAATATCAGGAATGTGTTGCAGGGGAACACGACGGTGAAGCTCGATACTGCAACTCTTGATGTTCCGAAGCCCGAAAACATCGAAGACTAAAATCAAATACCATGTTTAACCAGAAAACCAAATCTGACAGTTTCACTGAATCAGCTCCGGCTTCCGGAGGCGCAAGCATCATCTCTGCAGGCACAACCTTGAAAGGCGATATCACCAGCAGTGGCGACATTCGTATCGATGGTACCCTTAACGGCAATATCAACTGTACCGCGAAGGTTGTTATCGGCGCGAACGGTGTCGTTCAGGGCGACATTACCGGCCAACAGGCAGACATAATGGGCCGAGTTAACGGAACCATCAAGGTGAAAGAACTTCTTCAATTGAAAGGAGGAAGTTTTGTTAACGGCAACCTTCACGCTTCCAAATTACAAATCGAACCAACGGCGAATTTCAACGGCCAATGCCACATGAACCCGCAATCAGCGGCACATGTAAATCAAAACGGCTCGTTCCAGCTAGATGCACAGGAAAAAGAGGAAGAAGAACTGGCTAGTGTAAAATGAAGAGTTGATTCGGACGGCATGAAACGAAATAGGATATTTGCATCCTAATGCAAATCAAACCTGCCGATTCATGCCATCCGACAAATCTTTAACGTCCAGCTTCCTTTCACTGTTTTTGATTTTCCTTGCAACTACGTCCTTGTTATTTCTTGCAGGAACTGACACGCTCGCTGGCTGGTCGATCGACCGCAATGCCGTCCTTGTCGCGAATCTGATTTTGTTTCTTGCGACAGCAATATCTTTCTACCTCAATTTCCGCTCGCTTCAGAATAACAACGTTCATGCATTTCTCCGCTTCGTATACGGTGGCATGTTCGCAAAGATGCTCATATGTCTTTTTGCCGCGTTCATTTACATCAGTAGCTATGGTAAGTCGGTAAGCAAGGGCGCGGTGTTCGCAAGTATGTTCCTCTACTTTCTTTATACCTTTACCGAAGTATCGATCATAATGAAGTTAAGCAGGAAGAACAGGAATGGCGAAGAAAGAAGCCCCAATTGATTACATCTCCCGGTTCATACCGCCCGCAGCCTCTGCAGAGGTTTTACAGATGCTGCATCATTACAGGGTTCATCTAACGGTCACGAAAGAACGAAGTTCGGTGCTTGGCGATTACCGCCACGCGATCGGTCAGAAGGCGCATCGTATTAGTGTCAACGGCAACCTGAACCGCTACTCATTTCTAATCACCCTTATTCACGAGATCGCCCATCTTATCACGTTCGACAAGCATGGAAATAAAGTGCTGTCGCATGGACGGGAGTGGAAAAAAATTTATGCTGAATTACTTTCGGTATTCATGCGTCCTGATGTTTTTCCTTCCGAGATCATTGCGGTTCTGCGAAATTCCCTGAACGATCTTCCGGCCAGCAGTTGTGCAGATGAGCCGCTGATGCGCGTGTTAAAAAAGTATGACCAGAACGGACTTGTGATGGTGGAGGATGTGAAAGAAGGAGCCTTGTTTTCAATACGTGACGGCAATGTTTTCAGGAAAGGAAAAAAGCTGAGGAAGCGCTTTCAATGCGTTGAAATAAAAACCGGCAAGCTTTATCTTTTTAGTCCTGTTTACGAAGTGAAAGCAGTATAGGCGCCAACACCCATTATGCCTTGATAACTCCTCAGGTCGTGTAAGTCAAGACAGCTTTTTAAGCATCCACAAACTGCACCCAAAGTGGCCGGTATTACCCATTGGTCCTTTCAAATATTCGAACCCGAATTTTTCATAGATCTTGAGCGCCTGCCGCAGTTCGGGCATGGTTTCCAGGTACACCTGCGTATAGCCTGCTGTCGCTGCGAATTCAAGGCAGGTGTCGATGAGCTTTTTTCCAAGGCCCTGTCCCCGCGCTGACGGAAGGAGGTACATTTTTGACAGCTCACAGGTATCCTTTGGTAAGCCGGCGGAAGGAAAGATACCCGCGCCACCAACTACAGTACGATCCGATTCAGCAATAAAATATCGGCTGCCGGGCGCAGAGAAAAGTTCCGACAGGTGGTCGGTTGAAGCATCATAATACACCGTGCCTGGTTTGTTGGCGCCGAACTCCGCAAGAGTACTGCGGATGATCACAGCAATAGCAGCGTCGTCCGATGCCGTTACAGGTCGAATCACTGACATGCCGCAACTTACGAAACACAGGCTTCAGGCACGCCGGATTTTTGACGAATGGGTCAGCTGATAAGCGCGATAACAGTGTAAAGAAGAATGTAAGAAATGAACGTGATCAACAAAAAGGCCTTGTCTGCATTTTTCATATGGGTACGGATCAAAAAAGTATAACGTGCTCACGTAACTGATATTTTTTTCGCGCCAAAAAATTTTACGGTTGCACTGTCTTTTTTTTCCACACGGTCATAAAGCCGCTGGTGAATTGCAATGGAAGTTTTGACGCGATGTTGCAATCGAGCCGTTGTAGTTTTTGCGAGCGATTAAACACTAGTGAAAATGGGAAAACCTGCTCTATGAAATTGCTTTTTTCCCATTCAACTATCGTAAACCCACTTGCAGATGCAAGACGTTCAAGGGAGGCCACGGTAAAGAATTGACGGTGGCGCAAATCGTGAGCGTCTGACTGAATTGTCTTTCCGGAATATCCAAGAATTTGTTTGATGCGCATCAGAAATTTTCTTAACAATTTGATGCGTGTCAATGCCTGCACGGGGCGCGTCACCAGCAACTCGCGCGGACCAAGGCCGTTGGGAACCGTCACCACAAGGATCCCGTCGTTTTTTAAGGCGATGAACAGTTGCTGCAGCAGTTGCTGCGGGGCAACCAGATGTTCGAGTACTTCGCTCAGAACGATTGCTTGGTATTCATCCGCGACCGGCTTAAAATCATATGGAGCCAGCACTGCAAAATGACAGTTCGGTGATTCAAAAAACGCAGAAGCGGTGGAAATGGCTTCCGGACTGTTATCGATACCTGTTGCGTTGAAACCGAAACGTGCAATTGAATTTGTGATAATGCCGTTGCCACAACCGAAATCAAGGACGGAGGAGCCCTGCGGAACATGCTTCGATAACCGGGTAAGGATGTACTCCTTTCTTTTTATGTCGGAGACGCGTTGAAATTCCATGGCATTGCGCGGTACGTATTATCAGAACGCCAAAATTCAGGTAATATTCCATACGGATTTCCCGTTATTATTGTTCAATCCAATGTCCGTCATGAAATCCAGCAACCTGTTATTTGTCATAATCGTCTTATTGACGTCCTGCACCGCCCAACGGGTGGACCTCGACAAGCACAGCTTCACTGCAAGTTATCGCGAGCTTCCCCGCAGGACCATCGATAGTTCGTACCGCACGTTTAGTGTGGCAACGGAATTCTCACCTTCGGTTACCCGGCACCTAAGCGATACCCGCCCGGAAGAGTACATCGACATTGCCGGTTGGAAGCGATTGTCTTCCGGTGCTCACGTGAATGTACAAACGAGGATGGAGGACGTTATGATCGCAAACACAGAGGTGAAGGAAAGGCAACAACCGGTGAAGGATAAGGATGGCAAGGAAACAGGCAAGAGAACATACTACTATGTGTTGATCGAATACACGTTCGCAGCCGATGCGAGAGTTACCGACTTCAAGGGGAACGTTTTAGTGAATTGGGAACTGGCTGACCGGTCCACGAAACATACATATAAGTCAGAAGAATTCAGCAACGCGGTGGAGGCTGCGTATTTTATCAGGTACAACCTGCTTAACCTAACGTCTAACATCACACGAATTGCGGCTGAGCGTGCATTGAATCAATTAAATTATAACCTGACATGGGATTTCGGATACGCTGAAAGGTATGTGAGCGATTACCTTTGGATACTGGATTCAAAGAGGCACCCGGAATACAAAGACTACAAGCAGGCTTGGAGTTCGTTCAAGCAGGCAATGTTTCGCATGCGTGCCGATGAGCCGCTTGACGAAGTGAAGAAGATGCTTGAGCCTGTTATCAGCTACTTCGAAAAGATGAAGAAGTATTATAGCGCAGAGTCCAAGGGCGACAGGAAAATGCGGTATGCGAGCTATTTTAATCTCTCGAAAATTTATTATTACCTCGATGATCCTGATGGAGCGCTTCGCGAGGCGAGCCAGCTGATGGTGAATGATTACGACGAGAAAGATGGGCGAGCGCTCGAAGCGGCTGCTGCCGACCTGAAGCACATCATGCGTCTTAATAAAATTAACAGCAGGCATTTTGCAGTGAACATCGAATCGTTCAAGGGCCCGGAGACGGAGGTGAGTAAAAAGTAGAAAGTAAAAAGAAAAAGTAAAAAGTGAAAAGTGAAAAGTGAAAAAAGGTAGTCAAAGACGAGTCTCTTTGAGCGAAGCGAAAAGGACTCGTCGTCGATGCTCGCTTTGTCGACGAGTCCCCTCGACATGCGTCGAGGGAGACTCGTCTTTGACTTCAGCTAACAGCCCCCTCACGCCACCGCCTTATTCACCAATGCCGCCGCTTCACTTAGTAAAATTGCCGACTGCACCTTGAGTCCGCTTTCTTCTATTAATTTTTTTGCTTCTTCTGCATTTGTTCCCTGAAGCCGCACGATGATCGGAACATCGATGTTCCCTATTTTTTGATAGGCGTCGATAACGCCCTGGGCTACCCGATCGCAGCGAACGATACCTCCAAATATATTGATGAGGATTGCGCGCACTTTCGGATCCTTCAATATGATCCGGAATCCGGCTTCAACAGTTTGTGCATTGGCCGTTCCACCCACGTCGAGGAAGTTGGCAGGTTCGCCGCCACTGAGTTTGATCATATCCATCGTCGCCATCGCCAGCCCGGCTCCATTCACCATACAACCCACATTGCCGTCGAGCTTTACAAAGTTGAGATTGTATTTTCCGGCTTCCACTTCTGTAGGATCTTCTTCACTGATGTCGCGCATTGCTTCGAGATCCGGATGACGCATCAACGCGTTGTCGTCGAGATTCATTTTGCAATCGACAGCAATGATCTTGTCGTCTGAAGTTTTAAAAAGCGGATTGATCTCAAGCATGCTGCAGTCAAGACCCACATACGCATTGTACAGGTTGGTTACAAATTTCACGCAATTCTTGAATGCTTCGCCGGAGAGCCCAAGGTTGAATGCAATCTTTCGTGCCTGAAATCCTTGCAGAGAACCTGCGGGATGCACCCATTCCTTAAATATTTTGTCGGGCGTTTTGTGAGCCACTTCTTCAATATCCATTCCACCTTCGGTGCTGTACATGATCACGTTTGATCCCTTTGCACGGTCAAGCAGTATCGACAGGTAAAATTCTTTTATCGGCTTCGGACCATCATAATAAACATCCTGTGCAACCAACACTTTGTGCACCACTTTTCCGGCCTCGCCAGTTTGTATCGTTACGAGCGTTCCACCGAGAATATTGGAAGCGATCTGGCGGATGTCTTCTGCGGATTTACCGACAGCGACGCCGCGCTGCTCCGTTCCCCTGATCTTTCCCTTTCCGCGCCCTCCGGCGTGGATTTGTGCTTTCACAACGGCGAAGCTGTTTCCGAATTGTACCTTGAGATTTCGGTACGCTTCTTCGGCCGCTCCGGCAGTGTCAACAGGAAAGCCTTCCTGAACAGGAACCTGGTATCGCTTCAATAATTCTTTTGCCTGGTACTCGTGTAAGTTCATATTAATGATTGTGATTGCTGAAGTCGCTGCGAAAATAGGAGATTTCAACGTATCACCGGATCGTCCACCCGCCATTATCGTCTTGTACATACCTTTACGCCAATAGCAATATGGAGCAATTGACAGAACGGCTGAAAGCAACAACGGCTTTTATTCAAGAACATACCGAAGCGGCACCCGGAATCGGCATTATCCTTGGCAGCGGGTTGGGCAACTTTCTTTCAGGCCTCGACGACAAAACGTTTCTCGATTACCGTGAGATACCGAATTTCCCGGTTTCAACTGTCGAGGGCCACGATGGCAAACTGGTTTTTGGAAAGATTCACGGAAAATCTGTCGTGGTACTTGCCGGGAGGTTTCACTTCTATGAGGGCTATTCCGCAGAGGAGGTCGTTTACCCGGTGCGTGTGCTTCAATCTCTCGGCGTAAGAACACTGTTGATCTCGAATGCCGCAGGTGGTGTCAATCCCGATTTTTCTGTTGGCGACCTGATGATCATTACCGATCATATTAGCATGGCCATCGTTAATCCGCTCCTGGGAAAAAACGTCGACACACTCGGCCCGCGGTTTCCCGACATGAGCGAGCCTTACAACAAAAACCTGATCCGTATTGCGCATGATGCCGCTGCAGCAAAGCAACTCCGCCTCAAAGAAGGCGTTTATTTTGGAGTGACGGGACCGACATTCGAAACCAGGGCCGAGTACAAGATGATCCGGATCCTCGGAGCCGACGCTGTGGGAATGAGTACCGTTCAGGAAGTGATTGCGGCCGTGCATTGCGGTATGTCGGTATTTGCGGTAAGTGTCATAACAGATCTCGGAATCCGTGAAGAAGACAACGTGATCACACACCAGGAAGTGTTGGATGCTGCTGCAAAGGCAGAGCCGATTCTCACGTCGTTGTTTCGCGATATGATCCGCGAACTATAGTGGATTAACGTTTGTATAACCGGCATCAGGAAGAATATGATTAATTTGGCCCGATTTCATGAGTATCTGCGTGCCTAAAGGACTTCTGATAAAACATTTACTGGTTCTCGCTCTGCTGTTGTTCTCTGTCGCCGGATATTCACAAAGCGATATCTTCCGCAGAATTCCGCGGCCCGGATCTGGTGGCGGTGGAGGCGCGGATGATAGCCTGCAGAAACGAAACAGCGCCGAAGATTCGATCACCATCACTTTCAGGTATCTCGATTCTAGTCGACTTCAACGTTTTGATTCTTCCATTACCGATTTTAGCCGACGTTATCCCTCTCCATGGCACAATGTTCATCTCGGCAACATTGGCAATGCGAGCCGCAATTTGCTATTCTCACCCCGTATGATTTCCGGATTCGATCCGGGATTTCATGCATATGACGTGTACCTTTTCAGAGCGGATGAGACGAAGTTTTATAATACCACGCGCCCTTATTCCGAAATTGCATACGTTCTCGGTAGTCGAATCGAACAAATGATCGGGCTCACCCACACGCAAAATATAATGCCGAACTGGAACGCGGCATTCGAATATCGCCTGATCACCTCGCCCGGCTTCTTTCAAAACCAGGCTACAAATCATAATAATTACCGGTTCAGCTCCTGGTACCAGTCGAGAAACAAGCGATATCAAAACTTCTTTGTGATTGTAGGGAACAAATTACAATCTGGTGAAAACGGAGGCATCAGAACCGACCAAAATTATCTCGACACGATCGGGTTTTCAGACAGAAGCACCATTCCCACACAGCTTGGACCAATTTCGCAACGCAACGTGGATTTCCTGCGTCCGCAAATCAATACAGGAACAAGATATACTACAGGGAATTACCTGCTGCGACAGCAGTATGACGTTGGACAGAAGGACTCAATCGTTACGGATTCAACGGTGATTCCTTTGTTCTATCCGCGACTGCGATTCGAACACACGCTGAGTTATCGTACGTACAATTATAGGTTCGCAGATATCGCGCCTGACAGTTCGTATTATTCAAACAATTACAAGATCGACGACGGACCAGAAAATTTTTATATACAGGATCAGTGGACCGATCTGTCTAATGATTTCTCGATCTACACTTTCCCCGACGCTAAAAACCCGCAACAGTTCTTTAAAGCCGGTGCGGCGTTGCAAATGCTCAAAGGAAAATTCGACACGGGCACCGTTTCAACCTCCGAATACAACTTCCTTGTTCATGGTGAATACCGCAACAAAACGCGCAACCAGAAATGGGACATTGAAGCATTCGGAGATTTTTATGTAAATGGCTACAATGCCGGTGACTACCAGGCATACATCAGCCTGCGAAGACTCGTCAGCAAGAGCCTCGGCTACCTGCAGGTCGGTTTTCACAACACCAACCGAAGCCCTTCTTTTATATACGACACGCTCAGCAGTTTCTATCTCGGAACGCCGCGCAACTTTCAAAAGGAAAACATAACCCAACTCTTCGGTTCGATAGAACAACCGCGGTTTAAATTCAAACTTACCGGCAGATACTTTCTCGTAAGCAATTACCTGTATTTTAGAAATTTTCGAGAACCGGACCAGTCATCTTCCATCTTTAATCTGCTTCAGATTACTGCCCAAAAGCAATTTCGGTTGAGGCGCAACTGGAACTGGCGTACGTGGGTGGTACTTCAACAACGTGCCGGCGATGCGCCGCTCAACGTTCCGTTGTTATTTACACGCAACCAGGTTGGATACGACGGAAATCTTGGCTTTAAAAATCTGAATGCCAGTTTCGGACTTGAGTTCCGGTACTATACGCCGTACAAAGGCGATAATTATTCTCCCCTCACGGGCCAGTTTTTCTTCCAGGACACGACAACCATACGCATGAATGTTCCTGAAATCGGCGCATATCTGCACTTCAGGATAAGAACATTCAATGCGTTTATCCGCATCGAAAATCTCAATGCTTTCGACCCCTCCACCGGCGAGTTTACGAACAATAACATCGTGGCACCCAATTATCCGCATCCCGGAATGCAATTCCGGATCGGAATATTTTGGAGTTTTATTAATTAATCAGTGCTGGCAACTTCCGCCCGTATGTGTTAGCTTTGCAATGTGAAGCGAGTATTCATATTAGTTCTTGCAATGTTTTACCTCACCGTCACAAGCGGTGTAATGGTGAACATACATTATTGCATGGGCGCCATCGCTTCAATCAGCTACGGAGCAACAGAAGAAAAGGGCTGTTCGAAATGTGGAATGGAGGAAAGCAGCGCATGCTGTCATACCGAAGTGAAAGTTATAAAGTCGGACGACGATCACACATCACCTTCTTACGCCACTTACATCACGGGAATTTCTGATCATCCGCAGGTGATTGGCTTCTTTCAGGCAGCTGAATTCTCCATCTCATCTGACCATACCGGCTTCAGCCATTACCGTCCTCCTCCAGACTCACGGGCTGGCGAACTCTTCAAATACAACCGCGTCTTCAGGATCTGATTGAAAGTTGAATTACTGCTAACCAGATTATTCACCTTTCAATTTAAAATCATGAAATCTTTTGTAGCGCTCAGGCGCATTACAGTTATTTTACTATTATCATCGTTGATTACTTCAGCAGCGAATGCACAATTCAGTTCGGCAAAGATCACTGCGGCCGGCCTCACCTGCGCAATGTGTACCAAGGCCATTTTCACTTCACTTAAGAACCTGCCATTCGTAGAGTCGGTAAACGCCGATATTTCTAACTCGGGTTTCGAGGTAAAGCTGCGCGATAATGGAAGTGTTGATATTGACAAACTGAAGGCAGCAGTGGAAGACGCGGGCTTCTCAGTGGCAAAACTTTCAATTACAGCAAACGTGGGCAACCGCAAGATCGAAAAGGACTCGCATGTTGAAATAGGGGGTAAGTACTTTCATTTTCTCAACGAATCCGCTCGGGAGGTCAGCGGCAATCAGGAACTTACCATCGTCGACAAAAACTTTGTGACCGCGAAAGCGTTCAGGAAGTTTTCCGCGCTTACCAGGATGAAGTGTATTCAGACAGGAGTTGCCGAAAGTTGTTGTCCCGACAACATGCGTGGAAAGCGAATATACCACGTCACCATCTGATATCAACACCTTCTAACCTCAATGTATATGCGCAGATATCTGTTAGTATTTTTAATGTTTTTATCTGTGGACCTTTGGTCGCAGGAACAACTCAAAGGTCAAAACGCGCGTGAAATTTCTCTTGCTGACCCCATTGGAGATACCAGGACTTTATCGTCCCTGAAAGGGAAAGTGGTTCTTGTTGATTTTTGGGCGTCCTGGTGTGTACCATGCAGACGTTCGAACAAGGACCTGTTGCCCATCTATGAGAAATACAGGTCGAGAGGATTCGAAATTTTTGCCGTTAGTATTGATGACAATGCGAATCAGTGGCGCAAGGCGATCGCTGCCGATAAGATTACCTGGATCCAGGTTCATCAGAAAGGTGGCTGGAACGCGCCGATTGTAAACGAGTGGCAGATTGACCAATTGCCAACATCATTTCTCATAGACAAGACAGGGAAGGTCGTTGCCATCAGCCCCGGCAAGAAAGAACTGCAAAAGCAACTCGATGCGTTACTCTAAAGGTTCGTCAGTTATTATAGCCCTCTTGTTTACAATGGCTTCACTGAATGGACAAGAATTATATGTGTTCACCGAGCCGGCGTCCAATATGCCGGCCCGGTCCATCAGTGCAAGGTTTTCGGCACGGTTTCTTAATGAACCGGGCAAATTGCAGCAGCGCTATGCCCCGGAAATAATGTGGGGCATCAATAATCGCTGGATGGTACATGCGGCAACGTCATTTTCTAACATGTACGGAACACCAATGAGATGGGAGTCGGCATGGCTTTACGCGAAGTACAGGTTTCTGTCCGTCGACGAGGTCCATCGTCATTTCCGCGCGGCGGTTTTTGGTGAAGTTTCAAAATCGGTCAACGATTTCATGTTTCATGAAATGGCGCTGAACGGCGACAACAGCGGGGCGCAAGCCGGTCTTATCGCAACACAACTGATCAATAAACTTGCGGTATCCGGCACAGTGAGCTATCTGTCACTTTTTAATCGCGGTAAGTCGCAGGTCATTCCATCGGGATCGTATAATTATTCGGTGTCGGCCGGCTACCTGCTGCTTCCGAGGCAGTACCGCAGTTTCAACCAAACAAATCTCAATCTGTACCTGGAGGTCCTCGGTCAAAACACTTCAGGAACCGATGGCCGCTTTCTCGACCTCGCTCCTGCGGTTCAACTGATTTTCAACAGCAATTCGAAGGTTAACCTGGGGTATCGCTTCCAGGTTTCCGGCAACATGCACCGCATGGCCGAGCAGAGCTGGCTGCTGTCATTTGAAACCACCGTTCTCAACGTTTTCAGGAAAAAATAAGGCGCGCCATACATTTTGGTTCTCTAAAAATAAGTCCTATATTTGACTAAATTAAAATTTAGACACGTCTAAAAATCTGCTTTGAATATGCACTTAAAGAATGCATTTGAGAAACGGAATCTGACAGCGGTGTCTAATAATTCTGTCGAGGACTTTTGAAAGTGAATCTGTGATCTATGCGTCGTCTGATGTTTTTTTTGTTGATTCTTGTTTCGCCCGCCCTGCACTCGCAGGTTATGCGGTGTGTCACCATCTTCGACAGAAGCAGCTCCGAACCCATCGCTGCGGCCACTGTTATCGCAGGTGATTCGATCGAGCCTCTTGTAGCGGACGCAAATGGCAAAATTTGCTTACCACAACAAACTGCAAAATTGCGCCTCACAGTTTCGGCTACCGGATACAAGGCGGTTACAATCGATTGGCCGCAGAATAATAATTCAACGATATACATGGATCGATCGGACGGTAACCTTGGTGAGGTAGTAGTAACGGGGACGATGAGAGAAGTAAAACGAATTGCGAGTCCGGTTCCCGTTGAAGTTTATACTCCGAAGTTTTTTCTGAAGAATCCAACTCCATCCATTTTCGATGCGCTTCAAATGGTCAATGGCATTCGCCCACAGTTGAATTGCAACGTTTGCAACACCGGTGATATCCATATCAACGGCCTCGAAGGACCTTACACCATGATCTTAATAGATGGCATGCCGATCGTGAGCAGCCTTGCATCAGTATATGGATTGTCTGGAATACCAAACAGCATCGTTGAAAGAATAGAAGTTGTGAAGGGCCCTGCATCCTCATTGTACGGGTCCGAGGCAATCGGCGGGTTGATCAACGTAATCACGCGGAACCCCTCGAAGGCGCCGTTGGTTTCAGCCGACATATCAGGCACAAGCTGGCAGGAGTTGAATGCGGACCTCGCATTCAAAACAAGGTTTGGCCGACGTGTTACCTCCCTTACTGGTATCAACTACTTCAACTATTCAAACCCCGTCGACAATAACAACGACAACTTTACCGACATCACATTGCAGAAACGCATTTCAGTGTTCAATAGGCTAAGCTGGCAGCGAAAAGAAAATCGCCTTGCGAGCGTGGCGCTCAGGTATGTTTATGAAGACCGCTGGGGAGGCGAAATGAACTGGACGAAACAGTTTCGCGGCACTGACAGTGTATACGGCGAAAACATCTATACGAGAAAAATTGCTGTTCGCTTATTCTGCGAATCTTCATCAACAGAACTCGGCATACGGAACTACAATTTTCAACGCCGATCAGAATGTTCTGTTTGGTCAACTGACGTATGAAAAAGATCTTGGAAAGCATGCGTTGCTTGCTGGCGCAGTAGGTCGTTACACATTTTATGACGACAATACAACTGCAACTGTCGACACCCTAACGCTCGCGAACAAAGCAGATAAAGTATTTCTACCCGGTGTTTTTGTTCAGGATGATATCTCAGTTGCGCCTAATCATCAACTGCTCATCGGTGCCAGATATGACTATGATAAAAGGCATGGAAATATTTTTACCCCTCGGATAGCGTATAAGATTTCTGTCAATGAAAACAATATCATTCGCCTGAATGCAGGAACCGGTTTCAGGGTCGTAAACCTTTTTACAGAGGACCATGCGGCATTAACCGGTGCGCGCGCTGTTGAGATCCGATCGGAGCTCGAGCCGGAACGCAGCTACAATGTGAATCTTAATGTGATTAGGAAGATATATTCATCAGCATGGTGGCTGCATCTTGAATTGACTGGCTGGTATACGCATTTCACCAACAGGATCATTCCGGATTATACAACCGACGCAAACAAGATAATCTACGATAATCTTTCCGGCTACTCGGTATCGAAAGGAGTAAGTCTTAGTGCCGAGGCCGGCTTTACAAATTCGTTGCGTGCAACGCTCGGGATCACACTGATGGATGTATCCGTGACAGATGCAGGCAACCATGAGAAACGAAAATCAAGACAATTGCTTACTGAAAATTGGACCGGCACCTGGACGGTGTCATACTCACTTCCAAAATCGTGGAGTATCGATTACACCGGCTCAATTTACGGCCCAATGTTGTTGCCGGTTGTTTCAGATCTTGATCCCCGCAGAAAACAATCGCCGGTATGGAGCATTCAAAATATCCAGGTCACGAAGCGCCTCAACAAGAACATCGAGTTCTATGGCGGCGTGAAAAATCTACTCAACTGGACACCCGCAAAGAACAATCCTTTTCTTATTGCACGCGCTCACGACCCATTTGATAAGAAAGTGGAATTTGGAAGCAACGGTCAACCGGTCGCAACTGCTGAAAACCCGTACGCGCTTACCTTCGATCCTAACTACGTGTACGCACCAAATCAGGGAATCCGTGCGTTTGCCGGCGTCCGGCTACAGTTGACTCAGCGATAATCATCGCGGGCGGGACTGAAAGCATCGATCACCTTGCAGTTCGTAACTGCAAATGCCGAATGCGGCGTATTTGAAGAAATTACGTGAAAACTTCCGGCGGTCAGCGTCATCTTCTCGCCGCCGATTATCATCTCAAGTTCTCCTTCAAGCAAAAAAGTGATTTGCTCGTGAACATGACTATGTTCATTCAATATTGATCCCTGCGTGATCTCAACGTATGCCAATGTAGTTTGGGCGCCATGAACGAACCGTCCGAAAAAGCCCGGAATAAATTCCTTTGGTAATACCTCATGAATATTTTGCATGGCCCTATTTTTCAAAAAAGCAAACGGATCCGCCAACCCATTCCTTGTCCTGGTTGTAGCGAACACCAATCATTTTTCCCTTGCTCAATCGTGCAAGGTTTATCGCAGGTACCGGTCGTTCAGCACCCTGCTTCCAGAGATACATCATACGGATCTCAACCTTTGCCGGAACATCAGGTGTTATCACCGCATCCGCATATTTCACCTTTCGTTGCAGTATCCAATTCTCGGGTTCCTTTACATTGTCGATGTCTTCTTTTTGTACATCGATAACAACACCCTGTCCCGCAAAAGAAAAAAGTGGTTTCAGTACATAGTTCTCCAGGTCAGCCGGAAGCTGCTTTATCTCGTTTAGAAAATATGTTGCGGGAACGTAAGGGTGCCTGATCATTGGTATCGTATACTTGCTGACCCTGTAGAACCAGTTGGGGTGGGGCACCCACTCGACATCGTAAGGCTTCCTGATATCGATATGCGGCCCAAGCGTTGCGCGTTGTGCATTCAGATCATCGAATATAACTCGGTTGTATATGCGCTTTATCTGTGTCTTTATTCCGTCGCGCAGGTAAAACAATCGGCCACCTTCTTCAAAAATATCCGTAATGCATACTGAACGTATGCCAGTTAAATCTTCGGTACAATAAAAGTCAATCCGCGTCTTTTGTTGATGAGGCTTGATTTCCAGCAACACAACATTTTCAGCCGATTCGCCCCCTAGCAACACGTCCTTTAGATCACGTACATAACTTTCCTGATCATAACCATTCAGGTAGTGAGAATAGGATGTGGGTATTTCGAAATGCTTCTTCAGCAGTTCCGGATACATTACCTGGAAGCCAAAGAGGGTGGGGAAGCCCTGCATTTCTATCAATTGCGGAACCAGTTCACCATCTTCGTTGGTACACACACCGAAATCAAACGCGATCATCTGCGGATAAGCTGTTTCATTGGCGACACGCTCGTGGGCGGGAATGCTGCGCTCAGTTAGCGCGAAAAATCTTTCATCGATGATGAAGTCGATGATGCTGTTGCATGCATCGAGCATCTTGTTGACAAATGATTTTGGTACAAATACCGGTGTTTCTGCGATCCTGAACTCTATCGCACCGGGATGCGCGCTGTTCAGATCGTCAAGGAACGTCTGGTATTTTTCTTTGCTGAACTCGTTGTTAAACTTCCTTCGTAGATCCGGCTGCATGCGAATATTTGTCTCCGATGAAGATAAGAATTCATGACCTGCTCATGAAACGATCACCGGGGAACGAACCGATTGGATGGACTGTTCCAGGAAATTTGGAAGAACATGTGAATACGTCCACAAAATCTTGTCTGGATCGTTGAGGTGATCGATCATCGATTGCCATTTGTCAAAGCCATGGTTTTCGATAACCGAACTTTTCTTGTCCTCCCGTTTAAGATACATGGTCATGCCTTCCGGATCCGCTTCAGGGTGGAACTGCGTTCCAAGCATGTAATCATTGATCCGCATTGCCATCACGGCCCTTTCGAGCGGAACATGCGGGCGTTCTTTTTCAATCGCCAGTACCGTAGAGCCGCTTTCTGCAAGTCTTTGTTCGTTCGTTTCAATCACCTGGTAATCGCGACTGTCTACAGCATAGAAAGGGTCATTCAAACCGCGAAACACAATTTCGTTTTTTCCTTCTTCGGTAAGATGTACGGGAAATACGCCAAAGGCTGTAGATCTTCTTTTGCTGACGTTGCCGAGACCGAGATACCTGCAAACAAGCTGAAACGAATGACAGATGAAAAGCGCGTGTTTCTTGAATTCGTTTTGCGGATTTCGGTTGTGCTCGAGAACAGAGTCAAACCAGCTGAAATATTTTTTCTCCCATATCGAATCTTCCGGAAGGGGTGATCCGGGACCGCCACTGGAAATATAAATGTCGTAATCAACCGTCGGAACTTCATTGCGAAGGCGCACTTCAAATTCCTCTACGATAAAATCTGTTCTAAGTTGTTGTTGTTGCTGTTGAAGTATTTGCCTGATGCATCGCATGCCTTCATTCGGCTGCCCTGCGTAAAGATCAAGGATCGCTATTTTCAAGGGTTTACTTGCGGAAAACATTTTGCAAAGTTAACGCTTTCTGCATCTCTGCTGCGACCAATTCATTGCCCGCATCGTTCAGGTGAACACGATCGGTGGTCAATATTCCTGAAGGTTTGTTTTCTTTGTTATTACCAATGTTATAATCAAGAAACGCTTTTCTGAGATCGATGAGAGTACATTTCTTTTCTGCTGCAATTTGCCTGATGATTGTTGAATAAGCGTTTAAATCGCCGTCAAGTTCATTGCTAAAGTCGGTCTTCTCACCAATGACCGCTGGTGTACAAAGGAAAACCTTGATATTTTTCGCCTGCAACTTATCGATGACCGCGTGATAAAATTTTGCAAATTTATCCGGATCGGTGCCGGTGCCATAGGAGCGCTTGTGCCACACATCGTTTACACCAACCCATATCACAACTACATCGGGCTGTTTCGCGAGCACATCCGTATCCAGTCGAAGGAAAAGATCATACACCTTATTGCCGCTGACGCCTGCTCCAATCAGTTCGAAGGCTGCAGAGTCGCCCTTCTGCCGGAGTGCAGTATTGATCTTTGCAATGTATCCTGCCGGTTTGACACCAGCTTCTGTAATTGAATCGCCAAAAAAAACGATTCTTGTCTTTTTTTGCTGAACAAACGATGAGATCGACAGAAACAAAAGGAATACTATCGGGAGGATCTTTTTCATCGGTTACAATCTGATTGATTGGCAAATTTGTTCGAGATAATACTTGTCGGTTTCGTCAAATTCATTCAGTTCGACGCTGTCTACATCAAGCACACCGGCAACTTCCCCGTTCCGAAAAATTGGAACAACAATTTCCGACCTTGAAAGACTGCTGCAGGCGATATGTCCCGGAAACGCTTCCACATCCGGTACAATGATTGTTTCGGCCTTCGCCCAGGCGGTTCCGCAAACGCCGCGACCTTTATTTATTCGCGTACATGCAACGGGTCCCTGGAAAGGGCCAAGAACAAGCTGTTCGCCCTTCACGAGGTAGAAGCCGGTCCACAGCCATCCGAATTGTTCTTTCAAAGCGGCTGAAACGTTTGCAAGGTTTGCAACCAGGTCGTCCTCACCTTCAATAAGTGCGTTGATCTGCGGCAACAGATTGCTGTATTGTTCCTGCTTTGTGCCTTCCGCTATCCGGAGGTCTTCTGCCATAAAATTTTGTTTTCAGGTTCCTACGAGAAATTGTGAACTGATATAATCAACTACGTTAACAAGACTTCCTGTTTCCTCGAACACCTTGAGCTGGCGGTCGGCGCCAGTTCCCTGTTCCAATATCTTTCCAACATATCCCACTGCGTGACGGCTGCCAAGTTCATCGACTACATCGTCTACAAAGTCGAGCAACTCATAGATGAGAACACGGGTATTCACTTCTTCTTCCTTGCCGAAGTCTATCAGATGACCTTCGATTCCGTAACGTCCCGCACGCCACTTGTTTTCGTTTATCAATGCACGTGAGTACTGAATGAAATTCAGGTTTTGATTTCGGAGTTTGTAAATTTTGGCACAAACGGCTTGAAACAATGCTGCGATCGTTATTGTTTCCGGTACGGTCATTGGCACATCGCAGATCCGAAATTCTACGGTGTTGAAAAAAGGATGCACCCGAAGATCCCACCATATTTTTTTCGCATTGTCAATGCAATTCGTCTTTACGAGCAATTTCACAAAATTGTCGTACGCTTCTATGCTTTCAAATGTCTCTGGTATTCCGGTGCGCGGAAACTTGTCGAATACTTTTGTGCGGAATGATTTATAACCGGTTTTTCGTCCTTCCCAAAATGGTGAGTTGGTACTTAAAGCATAAATGTGCGGAAGAAAGTAGCGCGTGGAGTTTGCGATATGATTTGCCATCTCGCGGTTTTCCATTCCAACATGCACGTGAAGGCCGAAGATCAGGTTGCTGCGCGCAGCTTCCTGCAGCTCGTTGACAATTTCGTTGTAACGCACATGGTCCGTTATCAGCTGACTTTCCCAATGACTGAAGGGATGCGTACCCGAAGCTCCGATGCCATGCCCAAGACTTTCAGCAATGCCTGCGATTGTCTTTCGTAAAATTGCCACATCCTTGTAGGCTTCATCGATGTCCTGGCAGATGTCCGTACCTACTTCAACCACAGCCTGGTGCATTTCCGCTTTCACTTTGTCGCGGATCACCTTTTGTCCTTCCGTAACAATTTTTTGCTGATGGCTCTTCAGTTCACGTGATGTCGGATCCACCACCATGTATTCTTCTTCGATGCCGAGTGTAAAGTGTTTCTTATTGATATTACCCATGCAAAATGCTCCCCGTTTTCAAGTCAACTGTTCTTTTAAAGATGCTCTGCGGACAAATTCACCCCAGGTAAGATTATCGCGATCAGGTTGATGATTCAAAGCTTTTTCGATCGCATATGTCGCAGCCGTGTCAACAACCCATTCGAAATTGTCTTCTCCAACGCTTGTTCTTTCTGCATCCGGTGCCGGATTGCAAAAGTCAATTGCATATGGAACCCCATCGCGCAGCGCCAGCTCAACCGTATTGAAATCGTAACCGAGATAGTGATTCAACTTCAGAACGATATCTTCCATCAACTTTAAACGGTCGCCGTCCGGTGCAAACGAACTCTGGTAGCGGAGGTGATGTGGATTTCTTGGTTCATAGGGCATGATGCGCACATGTTTTCCTCCGATGCAATAACAACGGTAGTATTCGTCGAAGACGATTTCTTCCTGAAGCAACATAACCAGTTGTCCGGTCTCAGCATGTTTCTGAAAAAAATCATTCATGTCGGTCAGCTTATACACGTTCTTCCATCCGCCTCCGGCAAAAGGTTTCATGTATGCAGGAAAACCAACATAGTTGAAAATGCCTTCCCAGTCGAGCGGATATGCGAGGTTGCTGAAAGACTTATCATTTGTATCCGGCGGCAGATCACGCGATGGAATAATAACGGTTTTCGGTACCGGCACGCCGATCTTCACAGCGAGGCAGTTGTTGAAAAACTTTTCATCTGCACTCCACCAGAAAGGATTGTTGATGACAGCAGCTCCGCAGATCGCAGCATTTTTAAGGTATGCGCGATAAAACGGCACGTCCTGAGATATTCTGTCAATGATTACAGCATACTCGTCAGCAGCACCCTGAATTACCTTGTCTATCCTCACCGGCTCCGCAACCACACCTTCTACATTGCGGCTGTTGACTCGTTCAATAAATGCCATTGGAAAACTTCTTTCCTGCCCGAACAATATTCCGATCTTTTTCATAACTGCTGTATGTAATAATGATTATAAGCGCGTTAGCCTTCAACAAAATCTCATGTACATCATAGGAGTTTCATCAAACCATGAGGGTTGAATCAAATTTATCGGAAGCATGCCTAATAAAAAAATTAATGCCCCGACCCTTGTACCAGGGCGGGCACTGCAATTGCACAAGCAGTAGTTATTACATTTGACCGATGATCGAAACAGAGAAAGCCCAGGGCATTACCGTAGAAACCATCCACATCGAATCCGAAGCTCTTAACCGAACAGTGCAGCTTGACTGCTATCTGCCGGTGTTTGTTGAGGATCCGTCATCCATTTCGCTGTTGCTGATCAACGATGGCCAGGACCTTGCCGTTGGCGGGTTCAGTCATATGCTTACCGATCTGTTGGTCAATAATATGATCAGGCCGGTTGTATGTGTTGGCATTCATTGCGGAGAGGATCGGAAAAATGAGTATGGTGTTGCTTTTTCTCCCGACTATAAGGGCCGCGGTGCGAAAGCTGCCGCGTACCAGGAGTTTGTCCTGAGCCAGCTACTTCCCCAGGTTCTTGATCAATACAAACTTTACCCGTTCATTGAAAAAGCGTTTGCAGGCTTTTCACTTGGGGCGCTGAGTGCAATTGATATTGGCTGGAACCATCCACAGATATTCAGCCGCATCGGCGTTTTTTCGGGCTCATTATGGTGGCGCTCCAAAGACAAAAACGACAAGGACTACAATCAAACCACCGACCGTTTGATGCATCTCCAGGTGAGGAAGGGGGAGAAGCACCCCGGTCAAAAGTTTTTCTTTCAATGCGGAGAATTGGATGAAAGCGAAGACAGAAACCACAATGGTGTCATTGATTCGATCGATGACACTCTTGACCTGATACGTGAGTTGGTACGAAAGGGCTACAGAGAAGGAAAAGACATTGCGTATATGCAAATGCCCGAGGGCAAACATGATGTACCCACCTGGATGAAAGCGTTTCCGGCATTTTTGCGTTGGGGCTGGGCGAAGCAAAAATAAAAAGGTCCCGACATGTGCCGGGACCCTTCGAAGAAAGCCTGTGAGTTAATTAAAACTATATCGAACACCGATCTGGCCCTGGAACCTTGAAGCGAAATCGAGGCTCCATGGATCCTGACCGACGTTGAAATTATATCCCTTCACTGCACCTCCGCTGCGACTTACAGTGGTTAGCAGGTTGTATGCCTGGTTGTTAACGCTGTATTGACGCCCCCAATCTTTGTTGATAAGATTTGTGAGGTTGAATACATCAAACGTCAGTTGCAAAGTATGTTTCTGACCACCCGTTGTGATGTAGAAATCCTGAGCGAGTCGCATATCGATGACGTGTTCCCATGGAGTGCTGCGGCCGTTCCTTTCGGTATACATGCCCCTGCGTTTGCTGAGATATTTATCGTCGCTGATGAATTGTTCGAATGCAGCAGCCTGCTGCGCTGCGGTGAATCTTACAGTGTTGTTTGCATTGAGGAAATCAACGAAAGTGATTTCACTTGGATCGTTCGGCACATAAATCAAGTCGTTGCCGAAACGGCCATCACTGTTCAAATCTCCATTCGCAACATAGGTGAACCTTTCACCTGAATTGCCTATGTAGAACAATGAAATGGAAGTACGAAGGTGCTTAGCGTAATTGATGTTGTACGACAAAGCAGCAGTGATGCGATGCGTAAGTGCGTAGTTCGAAGTTGCAAGTGCAGGATTGTTGGGATCACCCACCACCTGTACAAATTCCCATTGTGAAAGGGCGGTGCTGTTCGCACCACTGTTCACATCTGCCGCATCGTTGTAATTGTATGCAAGGAACGCAAACAAGTTCCTGAAATTCTTGGTAAACTGTGCAGTGAGGTTATAACTGTAACCCTTGTTCGTGTTGCTGAGGAACAGTGCATTTGTTATCGAGGGATTGATTCTTCTTGCATTAGTTGACGACGGAAAAGCAATGCGTGTATCGGCGCCGTTGTTGAATGCCGGATCGGCAACGCCAACAGGGGCAACGAGATTCACATCCTGGTACAATACATTGTTGAGTGTTTTCGAGTACATCGCTTCGAACGTAGCCTGTATCTCTCCGGGCAGGCGTACATCGCTTGCAAGGTTCACTCTCAATACCTGAGGCAACTTGAAATCTTTGTCGATCATACTCACTTCGAAAGTGCGGGCTGCAGACCCGATCTGAGATTGTTGTGACGGATCCGGCTCAAACCCGTTGCCTGCATTCACTTCATTTGCCGGCGTATTTGCATTGTCCGTCTGACTTACCGTGTTGAAAAGAACACCACTTCCCACGAATTGATTGGACAGCCATACAAACGGAATTCTTCCGGAGAAAATACCAATACCACCTCTTACGATTGTACGTCTGTTGCCTTCCACGTCGTAATTGAAACCAATCCTTGGCGACCACAGCAACTGTCCCGTTGGAATATTTTGGGTTGAATATTTCCCGCCAAAGGTCGTGTCGACCGCTATGTTGTTGGCTGGCTTGTCGCCAAGCGTGGGAACATCAACACGCAAACCCGCAGTAAGTCGGAACCGCGGATTGAATTGTATTTCGTCCTGCACATAAAATCCAACCTGTGAAGCGCTGAAACGTGCCGCAGGCTGTGTTTCGCCCGGTACGTTCGAATATGTTACGTCGAACTGCCTAGGATTACTGTTGTAGAAATCATTAAGACTTGCAAACCTCCATCTTCCATTGAAATTGTTGATGAACAGGTTGCGGAACTTGAAGAACTCGTTGTGTGTTCCGATCGTGAACGTGTGTTTGCCTGAGAAGACCTTGAAGTTATTTGTTACTTCAATAATGTCCTGGTCAAGTTGATTCGCTACCGAACTGCGTTCCGTACCCAACTGAATAACTCCGGAACCTTTGTTGATTTCAACCGATGGAAAAAGCGTTCCGTAGGTTGATCTGAAATCGCGGATTCGATGAACTCCGACAATAAGATTATTCGAATAGCGATTGCTGAACTTGCTGCGCAATTCTGCAACGGTAATATTTTGCTGGTTGTTGAAACGGTAGGTGTTGTTGCCCAGTCGCAACAGCGTGGCTGACCGGGTGTTGTTATCATCGTATGCATCGATGTAATTATGACGAACAGTGAGTCGGTGCGCGTCACTGATGTTCCAGTCGATACGTCCAAAAAGCTTATCGCTGTTGGTCTGGATATCGATTGCGTCTGCGGAACCGATATCGTAATTGTAAGTGGTTTGCGCAAAGGTTGAAAGAGTTGCCGCTTCTTCGGCTGTCAGCACCGCATTTGTTTCACCCGCATTGAAGATGGTTGGAGCGGTTCTTCTCGCGAGTTCCCCATTTAAAAAGAAGAACAATTTGTTCTTGATAATTGGTCCGCCTACCCTAAGACCGTATTGTTTATCGGTGAATTCAGCCGACTTCACGCGCGTGATAGGATCCTTGCCAATGGTATTTTGATTTCTGAAGAAGTAATACACCGATCCTTCATACTTGTTTGTTCCGGAACGTGTAACCGCATTCACGCCTCCTCCGGTGAAGTTTCCGAAGGTCACATCGTAAGGGGCGAGTACTACCTGGATCTCCTGGATCGCATCGAGGGATATGGCAGTGGTGGAAGCCTGGCCGCCGGGTGTACCGGAACTGGAAAGTCCGAAAACATCGTTGTTTACAGCTCCATCAACCGTGATGTTATTAAAGCGGTTGTTCATTCCTCCGAATGAATTACCGTTTGCCTGCGGTGTCAACCGGGTATAATCGGAAATACTACGGGTGAGTGAAGGCAAAGCAGCGATTTGTGCCCTGCTGATATTGGTAGAGGCACCGGTTTTTCGACGTGCTCCGGCCGAACCGGTAACGATCACTTCCGTTAGGTTGCCCGTTGTTCCGGTGAGCTGGACGTCGAGGCGTGTATTTTCGCCAAGGGCAAGAAATATACTGTCTTCGATGAACGTCTGATACCCTACAAAGGAAACGGTTACCCGATACGGACCGCCTGGAATCATGTTCACAAGATTGAAAACACCCTGGGTCAGGGATGTTGCAGAAAAACTGGTACCGGTTGGTTGGTGAACGGCATTTACCGTTGCTCCGGACAAAGCCTCATTTCCGCCGCGCACAACGCCACTCAACTGGCTGGTTGTAACCTGCGAAGCTCCAATAAACGGAGCGACCAAAATCGCACAAACAAGTAGTATTCGCATAGTCAGATGTTTCAAGGTGCAAAGAAATGAAATAAAACTGCTGCTTTTTTTAGGTAGTATTAACAAATTATGAAGCCGCCGGTTGCAGTCTGCTGGCGATTTTCCATGAAATAGTAAGATCCGCCTGAACAGGTTAACTTTGCAGAAATTTTGACGATGCTCGATTCGATCGAAAGCGCAATTCAGGAGATCAGGAATGGAAGGATGGTTGTGGTGGTTGATGATGAAGATCGTGAAAACGAGGGAGATTTTATTATTGCTGCCCAGCATGCGACCCCCGATGTTGTAAATTTCATGAGCAAGTATGGCAGGGGCCTTATCTGCGTGCCCCTTATAGAGGATCGCTGTGAGGAACTGAAACTCGACCTCATGGTGAACAACAATACCGCCTTGCATGAAACGGCCTTCACGGTGTCCGTCGATCTGCTGGGCCATGGTTGTACCACGGGCATTTCCGCACAGGACAGGTCAAAAACCATCCTTGCACTGGTAGATTCTTCCACTAAACCGGAAGATCTTGGAAGACCTGGCCACATTTTTCCTCTTCGCGCCAAAAAAGGTGGTGTACTTCGCAGAGCCGGGCACACCGAAGCAGCTATAGACCTTGCCAGGCTTGCCGGACTTGCGCCTGCCGGGGTACTCGTCGAGATCATGAATGAAGACGGTTCGATGGCGCGCCTGCCGCAACTTCGGAAAATCGCGAAAGAATTTGATCTCAAACTGATTTCCATCAAGGACCTTATCGAATACCGGCTCAAATCCGACAGCCTGATCGATGAGATCGTTCGTGTTGAAATGCCAACGAAATATGGCGACTTCCAATTGGTGGCCTTCAGTGAAAAAAATACTACCAACGAGCACCTAGCCCTGATAAAAGGAAGCTGGGACAAAGATGAGCCCGTGCTCGTCCGTGTACATTCTTCATGCTTTACGGGTGATATCCTTGGTTCGTTGCGGTGCGATTGCGGTGAACAGCTTCATGCTGCAATGTCGATGGTTGAAAAAGAAGGAAACGGCGCTATCTTATACATGAGCCAGGAAGGTCGTGGGATCGGGCTTGTAAATAAACTTCGGGCGTATAAGCTGCAGGAAAATGGGCTTGATACCGTCGAAGCGAATTTGCATCTCGGGTTTCCGATGGACAAACGGGATTATGGTGTCGGAGCCCAGATACTGCGTCATCTCGGGATCAAGAAGCTTCGTCTGATGAGTAACAATCCGAAAAAACGCGCAGCGTTACTTGGTTATGGAATCGAAATTGTCGATACGGTTCCGATTGAAGTTGTTCCGAATCCTCACAATGAAAAGTATTTGCTTACCAAGCGTGATAAGTTGGGGCATGAGATATTGAAGGGGTAGGGGCTAAGTGAAAGGAAAAAGGGAAAAGTGAAAAGTGAAAAAATACATTCACCGCAGAGGACGCTATGGACGCAAAGGGGCGCAAAGAATTACAGGTCGTGATATTCAGCAGTGATGATTTCCAGCAAAATTCACTCGGCATTGCATGAAGCCTTCGCGTTCCTTTGCGTCCATAGCGTCCTCTGCGGTGAATTCTCACTCCTCCGCTCGCCCAACATTTCCGCTCACCGGAATCTTTTCCGATTTCTTCTTTCTCTTTCTTTCATTGCCGTTCAGCAATTCACTGAATCGATCAAACTCTCTCCTGTAGCTGATGCTGGCTCCCGATCTGTTTTGTCGAACTCCCGCGCCGGTAAGATAATTGTACGAATCGCGGTAAAAGAACGTGAGCACAAGCTTTCCATCCGGACTGATCTTCCACTCCGCGGTGATATCTGGCAGGAACGGCAGATTCTTCGTTGCGTTTACCTGCGCCGAACTTAATCCGAAGTCAACCGCGCTTCCGAATGTGAACGTGAGCCGTTCATTGAAAAGACTCTTTCCGATTGAAAGATTGAGATTCGTTCGGTCAATACTGTTGATGAGATTCCTGTTGCCGTTGTCAACGAAATTCGTTCCGCTGTACAATTGTGCATTGAAGTTTACCCTGATGCTTTTATCATTGAAAAGCTTCTGAAATACGTTTGAGAACTGGCGACTGAGTGTATTCGACAATACACCTGAGATACTTCCAACCACTATTCCTTCGAATGCGGTACTCGCGAAATTTCCCTGGCTTGTTGAAGTGGACAACGGTCCGAAGCTGTTGAACACTACAAGGAACGCAACCTGCTTGTTCAATTCGTTTTCGTCGTTCTGTATCTGTTTGAGAATCTTCGCAGCATCTGGATCGTTGGCAAGCGGACTTCCCTGCGGAAGATCAATTTCAAACTTTATCACTGGCGAAAGAAGTTCGCCGGTAAGATTTGCAAGCACAAGTACCTTACCACGATATCTGCGAACATTGTCGTTGATGGTACCACTCGCCGCCTCAATGGCCTGTAGTCCAAGATCGCTGAACCTCACGTTCTCTGCCTCGTATTCAGCATCGATGTCGATTCGTGCATTGTTCGGATCGCCGGTCCATTGTATATAATTGCCTGAATTTTCACGGAGCCGGAAAGGTTTCTTCAACAACGATTCAAAACTGAAATTATAATTTCCACGGTCGATATCGTATCGGCCCGTAATTCCGAATTCACCATCGGTTCCCGCACGGATCTTCAAATTGCCGCGGCCATTCGCGCGAATGATATCCCCTGTCAGTTCATCAAGGATGACATACACATTGGCAAGATTGTTTGCGCTCACATCGAGGTTCACCACCAGGTTGCTTTCATCGGTTTCCCTGACTGGTTTCATCTCGCGTCCATACACTTTCCAAACGATAAAGTCGGCCTGACCGCTTTCACGACCCGTGCGCATGTTGATATACAAATTTGAACTGTCGGCAGGCTCCGCTTCAATATCCATTTGCATTGCTTCAAGCGGTCCGGTAAATGTCATGTTCGCTCTGGCTACAACGTTTCCGTAGTAGGGATCGCTGCCCTGGTTGGAAGTGCCCAGCACAAGCAGCTTTGATGTATTCATCGCGAAATCAAACGCGAGGTCGTCAAAGCCTCTGTGAAATAATCTTCCCCTCGTTATCTGTCCTACATTTTTCAACTCATCCTGAATAACAAAGCTTCCGAAATCAATTTCATTTTCTTTTAGCTGGATTGTCGCGCGCGGTATCTTGTAAAATACATTTGTAAACTTCACCCGCAATCCCGCATCGCGCAGTTGAATCGTTCCGAGATAATTCAGATCATCGGGAGGCCCAATGACCCGTAGGGTACCGGTTGCATTTCCGTTAAGATCGCTGAACACGCCGGAAAGGTATCGTTGCAAAAGACCAATTTTTGTGTCGTCGAGGGTCGTTGAGATGTCGAGCGTTTCTTTGCGGCTGCTGTCTGCCAGCAGATACGAACCTTTTACGTCGAAGTTGTAATCTGGGTTTTTTGCGATGCCGCTGAAGTTGATCTGTTTCGTGCGCTGATTGTAATTGCCGTTCAATTTCACGTTGCCTACCGAGTCGTTATCGAGACGGAAATGTTCTGTTTCCGCATCCAGTTCGATCATCATTTTTCCAAACGGATCGACGATGTTCACCGTTCCCGTGAGCAATCCTTCAAGCCTGTTGTTGCGGACAACATACGGTGCAAAGTCACCAATGTTTACCGACTTGAGATCGATTTGAATATCATTGGTATTGCCGATGTCGGAAGGCACTGTGGTCACGAGGATCTGCTGTTCGCCATTGAAAAGTTTGATACCGTCGGCACCGATGAATTTATTGGTGAGAACCAGTTCTCCATTTTCCTCAATTGTCCAGTTCTTTCCATTCAGATCGAAGTGTGATTCCTGAAACCTGATACGCGCACCGTCGGGAACCGTCGTCACCATCGCATTTACGGCAGCAGAGTTCAACGTTTGATTTGCACTCGTCTGAATATTCACAACCGAAAGGTCATTTGATGAGCGTAGCCTGATCGATGTGCCCGGAAAATGCAAACTGTCGTTGATATAAACATTCGCAATGTTCGTTTCCATTGATAGGCTGTCGTACGAGCCGGTCGCTTTCAACTTCAAATCAAACACAGCAATGTTTTTAAAGTTGAATTGCGGCACTTCTGCGTTAAGGTCGAGTAGGTTTTCTTTTGAGTTGATCCTGCCGGTGAATGTGCTATAGTTGAAGCCGGAAAGATTTGGATGAATAAGATCGATGTAGTCATCCACTTTTTTGGTGCTGATTACAAAACTGAAATTTTCATTGGTCAGCAGTTTTCTTGATGGCTTTATATAACTCGGATAGTATTTATTTAAAAATGTCTGGAACGCAGCAGGGAGATCCTGAATTGAAAACTCACCCACGATGGCGGCATCGAATTCGTTGCTGAGCGCGGTGATGACTTTGTTGTTGTTGATTATTTTCGATTCGATCGAAAGCGAGTCAAACGAAATACGTTTGCCTGCACGAAAAAGTGAAGCTTCATATATCCTCGCTGTTCCAAGGAAGTTGTCGATGTTGCTGCCCTGGAAACGAAAACTGAATTTCCCGTCAAACTCGATGTTCTCCTTCAGCAGCTTTAGTTTGTACAGGTCCGCTTTTGTAACTGAAGCATTGAAGTCGAATTCAGGAATCGATTTGCTGAAGTCGATCAGTCCATCAAGTTGCGCTTTCAGATTCTCATCGGCAGCAATCAGCTTTCCATTGAAGAGACGTTTAGCAACATTACCCGCCACTTGTATGTTTCTGTAAGCATAGCCGTTGAATTCAACAAGGTCGATTTTGCCGTCGAGTTTCGCGTTCAACGTGGCGGGCCGTAAACCACTGCCGTTTACAGTGCCCTCGAACGAAATGCTGCCGAGTTGAGCATTTTCGAGAAGAGTGCCGATATTAAATGATTTCGACCTGATGCTTCCGGAATATCCTGCCACGCCGCGGTCGGGCAGTTTCATGTTAAGGTCAGACACAACGGTTCCCAACGCCGTTTCGATAGAACCGTAGGTCACGAAGTCTTTGATGAACCCGGTGAAGTTTCCTTTGAACTTGACGTAACCAAGTCGATCAAGTCGTGGCTGCGTTACCTGCTTCAGTGCGGGAATGAACCCGACAGCATCCTTATACGTGGTCCGAAATTCTTCTGCTTCGAAGTCGATATAAGTTTTATTGATATCGGGCAGGCCCTGCATACTCACGTTGCCTTCGAAGTATGTATCGTTCCCAGCGTTTACAATAAGATTCTTGGAGTTGAGATTGTCGACGCTTCCTTTTACCTGTCCGGAAACCCGGATTTTCTTTTTCCATGAAGCAACATCAGGAGCGAAGAATGCAATATCATCACTGCTGATCTCCGCATCATTGAAATTTCCTTCCATTCTCACCTTTGACATGAAGTCGCCCATATCATCAAATGACGCGTATCGCATCGCAAAGAAATTTGTGAGACGGCTTTTATTCGTACGCAGATCGAGCGAGTCGAACTCCATCGCTTCCGGATGAAACTTCATTTGTGATTGAAGCGACCGAACGATGAAGCCGCTTCGTTCTTTGGTCGACAATGCGACCTTCGCGGTAATCGTGTCGCGATCGAGGCGGAGATTTCTGAAATCCGCCTGAATATCTGAAAAGAAAATATGCTGACCATCAAAATTCCGGGATGGTTCACGATTGGTTTCGCGGTCGGTCTTGAATGAACCTGAGTTGATGGACAGATATTGTACAAGGATCTTCCAACCGTCAGCGTTCCAGCGGAGATGCAGTGGGTCGTTTACAATTTCCTCTTCCTGTTCTGTTATCTGTGCAGTTCGTTTCGGCCGGCGCCCCTTATAATTATATATCGCGAATGCCGGCTTGTCGAGCGAGAGATCTTCGATTTCAATTTCTTTCCGATTGAGGTCAAATTTCTTCGCGTCGACCGTTAGCTGACTGATGGAAGCCGAAACATTTTCGCCGATCCATTCGTCTACCTGTATGATAGCAAAGTTGTTGAACTCCACTTCTTTCAGATCGAGTTCTATGGATTTCTGCTGGCCGGAAGATTTTGGGCCGGTGAAATAATCGAGGAGAAACTGGTAATTCCATACCGAGTCGGTCCGATGCGAGTGAAGCATCGCATTCTCAAGCCCGATGTATTGAAGCTGAATTTGGTCCTTGATGAAAAACCAATCGGTGATGCGAACATTCAGTGATCCGGCGTAAAGTAACGTGTCATTCTTTTTATCACGGATCAGCGTTCCTTCAAGAAGCATTTTGTCGAACAGGTCGAAGTCGACATGATCTATTCGCACAGATGTGCCCAGATCTTTCGATAATTTTTGAGTAACCTGCCTGACCAGAAAATTTTGAACCGGGGTCGTTTGAACCAGCAACCATACCAATATGATAAGTGCTAACAGTATCAGCAGGGTAGTGCGGGATATTTTCCAAAACTTTCTCAGGGTGTGTGAGTTGTTGTAAAATTAGCCAATCGTGGTTGCAGAGCAAATAAAGTACCATAAGCGGTTGGTTCGCTGCGGTTTAACAGCCAATTGGCTGAGTAATCGCCTAATATCCCGCAGCGTCATCGTCGCCGCGTATATCGGCCACTGCTTCAATTCGTCCATCTGCGAGAACCTTAATCACCTCTGTTCGTCCAATCGGCCCCCTTGAATCGAAATGATATCCTCTTTTCTCAAGCTCCCGTACAACTGATAACGGAAAACCCGGTTCAATGGATATACTATCCGGCTGCCATTGAAAATGAAACTTTGGTTTGTTGACCGCCTCCTCAGTATTCATCCCGAATTCGAGGATGTTGATGAGAGTTTGGAAGACCGAAGTTGGGATCGTCAGCCCACCCGGTGTGCCTACAATCAGATAGGGCCTTTTGTTTTTGAGAACGATGGTAGGGGTCATTGAACTCAGCATTCTTTTACCTGGTGCAATTTCATTCGCCTTCCCGCCAAGGGCACCATACATATTTCGAACTCCCGGCTTGATGCTGAAATCATCCATCTCATTGTTCAATATGAAGCCCGCACCCTGCACGATGGTTCTGCTGCCGTAACTGTCGTTAAGCGTTGTTGTTATCGCTACGGCATTGCCTTCCGAGTCGTACGTGTTAAGGTGTGTCGTTTCTTCACTTTCAGGAATCAGGCGTACAGGCAGATCGTTATTCGGTGTGGGCCGTGTAGAATCATAGTCCTTCATCCTTTCGACAAGGTATTCGTCGCTGGTTAGTTTTTCAACAGGAACTTTGATGAAGTCGATATCACCAAGATACTGCGCGCGATCAGCATACACTCTTCTTTCGATCTCGATCATCAGCTGTACCGACCTCCATGAATGGAATCCGAATTGGGGGAGGTTGAACTTCGCCGCCATCTTCATCATTTGAGGAAGCAGTACGCCACCGCTGCTTGGTAACGGCATCGTAACAATTTCATAGTTTTTGTAGGTAAACAAAACCGGATCTCTCTCGACCGCCTTGTATCCGACAAGGTCTTGATGCGTAATCATGCCCTTTCCCCTTTGCATTTCGGCAACAATCAGGTTGGCTGTGGTTCCGCGGTAGAAACCGGCTTCCCCTGAGTCGCGTATTCTTGCAAGCGTTGCCGCGAGATCTTTTTGGATAAGCGTATCGCCGGTTTTCCAGGGCTCTGGTTTTACAAATGGAAAGGCCGTCGGGTTGATCTGAATAAATTCCGCCCGCGCTTCGTTCAGAGAATTTGCTTCGGATTCTGTTATCGCAAATCCTTTTTCAGCAAGAATAATTGCCGGTCGAATGAGTTCCGACATTGGCAAACGGGCGTATCGAAGCGCCGCATAAATTCCGGCGACGGCGCCCGGCACTCCAGACGCCAGATGGCCGGATAAGCTAAGACCAGGAATGGGGTTGCCTTCTTTGTCGAGGTACATGTTTGTATGAGCGGCAAGCGGAGCTTTCTCACGAAAATCGATCGCTATTTTCTTGCCATCGGCAAGAGTGGCGACGAGAAATCCCCCTCCGCCTAGGTTTCCTGCCCCCGGATAAACGACTGCCAAGGCAAGCTGGGTCGCTATTGCGGCGTCGATGGCATTACCGCCCTTTCGCAACATCAAAAGCCCGGCATCACTCGCAAGTGCATGTGCCGAAACAACTGCACCGCGCTTCGCAAGTACCATTTTGTCGGCAGAATATTGATACGGATCAAGTAAAGTTGGCGAAGTATTTTTTGGTGATTTACACGAACAAAGCAGCGTTGTGAAAAAGATCGAAAAAAGGGATGCTTTTAGAAGCTTGAACGTTCTCAGATTGTGGAAATCGAAATTTTCTTTCATAGTTTTTGCGATCTTTCAAAAGTTCGGACTGCTTTTGGAGTTTTTTTAAACAAACGATCAGCATTCAGAAAATCCTCTAGAGTTGCTCTCTCCGGCTGTTCAACAAAAATTTTGGTGTATGCGAGAACAATATATTTGAATCCACAACAAGGTAATTCAACACTCCTTCTTGTACGAAATTTTTCGAGTCACATGAGAAAAATTGAGCAGTCGCAAGACTGCTTTTTCGTTTGCGGACTTCCATTCTGAATACTGTTCATTGTTTATCTTGGAGCCGTCGCGTTGTGCGGCAAATCAGAATTTACTTTCTCTTATGCAGAAATTTTTCGTTTGCCTTTTCGTCTTCCTTCAATTCACGGCAATTTCTCAGACCCTCGCGCCAGACCAGTTTCTTGGCTACCGGCTTGGGGATAAATACACACCGCATTTCCGGATCGTCGAATATTTCCGGCATCTGTCGCAAACCGCTCCTGACCTTGTAAGGCTCGAACAATACGGCCAAACGAATGAAGGACGACCGTTGATGCTTGCTTTTATCTCTTCGAAGGATAACATTTCGCGCCTTGAACAGATCCGCATGAATAATCTTCGAATTGCAGGTGTGGCAAAGGATCGAATGGCGCCGGTTCTGCCGGCACCCGCCATTGTATGGCTCAGCTACAATGTGCATGGGAACGAAACTTCAAGTTCGGAAGCAGCGATGCTTACCGCTTATGAGCTCGTTCGACCTCGCGAAACCAAAGCAGTGGATTGGCTTCAGAATACAGTTGTCGTGCTTGACCCGTGTATTAATCCGGATGGGCGCGACCGTTATGTTAACTGGTTTAATTCAGTCACCGGTTTCGCCGCCGATCCCCTGCCTTTCAGCCGCGAACATATGGAGCCGTGGCCGGGAGGAAGAACGAATCACTATCTGTTCGACCTGAACCGCGACTGGGCATGGCAAACGCAAAAGGAATCGCAGGAAAGGATGAAGCGTTATAATCAGTGGCTCCCGCATGTACACGTCGACTTCCATGAACAGAGCTTTGATGCGCCGTATTATTTTGCGCCTGCTGCCGAGCCACTGCACGCTGCAATCACTCCATGGCAGCGTGAGTTTCAAACGATGATCGGACGAAACAATGCGCGATACTTCGATCAACACGGGTGGTTGTACTTTACCAAAGAACGTTTCGACCTCTTCTATCCCAGTTACGGAGATACATATCCAACTTTTAAGGGCGCCATAGGAATGACGTACGAGCAGGGCGGTGGAGGAAGGGCAGGTTCGGCAGTGATTACGGAGGCCGGTGATACCTTGCGTTTGTCCGACAGGCTGCTTCATCATTATACCACCGGAATTTCTACGATTGAGATTACATCGGTAAACGCGACCAAAGTGCTTACCGAGTTCCGCGACTTCTACGCTAAAGCGCGTTCCGCACCAGCAGGCGAGTTCAAAGGTTACCTGCTCAAGTCTTCGGGAAGCGATAACCTGCGGGTTATGAAATCGCTGCTCGACAAAAACCAAATAATATGGCAGTACGCCGGGGCGCAGCAGGTTTCCGGCTTCAATTATTTCACGAATAAAAACGAAACTTATAAGCCTAAGCCCGGCGACATCGTCATCAATACCAACCAGCCGCACTCAACCTTGCTGAACGTTTTGTTTGAACGCAGCTCGGTGTTATCGGATTCGGTTACGTATGACATCACTGCCTGGTCGCTTCCCTATGCATACGGAATTGAAACGATCGGTACCGGAGGCTTTATTGGCAATACAGCAGCATCAGGTCATCCGGAAAGGAACAAACTTTCTGAAACTAACGCCTATGCATATGCGATAAAGTGGAACGGAACGGCCAGCACCAGGTTCCTTGCGCAAATGCTTCGCAGTGGAGTCAGGGTTCGTTTTTCGGAAGAACAATTCAGCATCAAGGGTCAAAACTTCGAGAAAGGTACTCTGCTGATCACAAGGGCCAGCAATGAAAAGTTTGGCAACTCGCTTGCATCTCTAATCACGAAGGCAATAGATTCTACTGGCGTGGAAGCATCTGTTGTGCAGAGCGGTTTCGTTGACAAAGGATTCGATTTTGGTTCCGACAGGATTCGGGTGATCGATCCTCCTAAAGTTGCGGTGCTTGCCGGCGACAATGTCTCCTCCTACGGCATGGGCGAGATCTGGCATTTTTTCGAGCGAGAGATCGGTTATCCGGTGCACATCGTTTATCATAAAGACCTGAATCCGGCGGTACTTCGACAAATATCCGTATTGATACTTCCGGATGGGCAATACAGAACGGTCATCGACAAAGAAAAAAATTCAATGCTGCACAATTGGGTATCATCCGGAGGCAAGCTGATTGCTTTGGAGAATGCGGTTTCACATCTTGCAAACAGCGACTGGGGTCTAAAGGAAAAGAAATATGAAGAGCGAAAGGATGACAAAAAACAGGACGAAGCAGAAGTGTACCGCGATCTCAGGAAGTACGGAAACAGGGAACGTGACGAAATAAGTTCACTCAATCCCGGTTCAATATTCCGGGTGGAACTAGACAACAGTCATCCGCTTGCTTATGGATACGGAGAGCAATATTATACTTTGAAGATGGACGACAGGATAATGGAATTCATCAAAGAAGGCGGCTGGAACGTTGGGGTGTTAAAGAGAAACGCACTTGTGTCTGGCTTTACAGGAAGCAAGACGAAGGAGAAGTTGAAGGATGGTGCTTTGTTCGGGGTTTTGGAAGTTGGACGCGGCTCCCTCGTATTTTTCGCAGACAACACGTTGTTCCGCAATTTTTGGGAGAGCGGAAAACTCATGATGAGCAACGCCGTGTTTCTTGTCGGGGAATAAGCTGAAATGTCAAAATTTCTTTAATGATGACGAACCGTGTTGTGTATAAGCTCATTGATTGTAACATTGCCACAACCGGCGTGATGTCCGGACCCACCAACTGAGTTGCGGATGAAGAATTTTACACTGCTTTTCTTATTGCTGTGTGTTTCGGGGGGCCTCCTTCATTCGCAGACCCCGCGTTCGTATTCTTCATCCGAATTATATCTTTTTCTGCAACGATTGCAGAAGCTTGGATCGGTTCTCTATCTCGCCGCACATCCGGACGATGAGAACACGAGGCTACTGGCTTACTTTTCAAAAGAACGTTTGTTCAGGACCGGCTACCTTTCCCTTACACGCGGAGATGGCGGGCAGAATCTGATAGGAAACGAGCAGGGAATTGAACTCGGACTCATCAGAACGAATGAATTGCTGGCGGCAAGGTCGATCGACGGCGCGCAACAATTTTTTTCACGGGCATACGACTTTGGCTACAGCAAGAGCACCGATGAAGCACTGAAGATTTGGGACAGGCAAAAAATACTTTCAGACATAGTGTGGGTGATCCGGCGCTTTCAACCTGATGTGATCATCACAAGGTTTCCGGAAGACAACAGAGCAGGTCACGGGCAGCATTCCGCTTCGGCTGTCCTTGCCCGTGAGGCCTTCGCGCTTGCCGGCGACCGGACCAAGTTCCCCGAACACTTTGAATTTGGCGTTCAACCCTGGAGCCCAACTCGAATCGTGTGGAACAATTATATGCCTAACGATTCGGCACTGAAGCTGGATGTGGGAGGATATAATCGATTGCTCGGAAGGAGCAACGGAGAAATAGCCGCAAGCAGCAGAAGTCAGCATAAAAGCCAGGGATTCGGAGTTCCGGCAACAAGAGGAAGACAGATCGAGCAATTTCTTCACACGCAGGGAACTCCCGCAAGGCTTGAAATTTTTGATGGTATCGATACGTCGTGGTCAAGGATCGGTCAACCGCAGATTTCGTTGGTCATTCAAAAAATAATAGACAGTTTCAATTTCAGCAATCCATCTTCTTCGGTGGCAGGGCTTGTTGCTTTGTACAGTCAATTGAATTCGCTTCCAAAATCTCCATTGGTCGAATCAAAAAAACAGGATGTGGTTGAACTGATTGAGCACTGCGGTGGAATTTGGCTGGAGGCTACAACCGATCAGAGTTTTGCCGTTCATGGAGATAGCCTGAAAGTAATGCTGACGGTAAACAACCGCACGGGAATACCTGTATTGGTCAGCAAGTACTGGATCGATGGCAGGGACTCATCCGTTTCAATACAACCAAAATTCAATGAGAATGTGAGTTGGCAAACCAGGCTTCGTGTTGATCCGGCAAGGCGTGCAACTCAGCCTTACTGGCTTGAGCATCGGATGGCAGAGGGCTCATTCGACGTTCGCGAGCAAATGTTGATCGGTAGTCCGCTCAGCCCGCCGGCATATGAAGTTGTCTTCGAAACAAAAATCTTTGGAGAGCAATTTTCTTTTCGCAAACCCGTGATGAGAAAGATCACCGACCCGGTGAAAGGTGAGGTTTATCATCCGCTGGTGATTGCCCCTGTCGCAACAATTTCGTCAGAACCCGGAATAGTACTGTTCAATCGCGGCAGCAAACCTCAACCTATTCGCATCATGGTTCAGGCGAACACCGATCTTAGCGGTTATGGCGCGACAATTTCCAAGCGAACCGATTATGAGAACCGTTCAGTCGACGACTCATTTGCAATATTCAGAAGCGGCGCTGTAAAACAATATCCGTTCACCATCGATCCCCGGTCTCTCAAAGGCGGCACGAATGAGCTGATTCGTCCGTTTACAATATTCAGGAACCGCGAAACGGAACTGACTCCTTACCTGAACATGAACCGTATTTCTTATGACCACATTCCGGATATCACCTACTTCTATCACGATGCAGTTAAGGCGGTGCCTATTGATTTGAAAATTGCAGGGAAAAGAGTAGGATATATTGAGGGAGCCGGCGACAAGGTTCCTGTTTCACTGCAGCAGATGGGATACCAGGTCGATATTTTAAGCCCTGAGGATATCAGCGAGGAAAATCTTCGTATATACGATGCCGTTATTACCGGCGTACGTGCGTATAATGTTCATCCTTCGCTGAAAGAAAAACAATACGTACTGCTGGATTATGTGAAGAACGGAGGCAATCTGGTAATGCAATACAACACTGCGAACCAGATCGGTACTCCCGAAATAGCAGCTACACCGGAATCGTTCAGCATCTCACGTACACGCATAACCGACGAACGCTCTCCTGTGGTCTTTCAGTTGCCCGGGCACAGGGTGTTGAATTTTCCAAACCGGATCACGCTGGCGGATTTTGACGGGTGGGTGCAGGAGCGCGGGATTTACTTCGCAGAAAAATTGAGCAATGGCTTCCAATCGCCCCTGGCTTTTACTGATCCGGGAGAGGAGCCTCAATCAGGCGGACTCGTCATTGCACAAATAGGTAAAGGGACACTCGTGTACACGGGTATTGCGTTTTTCCGCCAGCTGCCGGCGGGCGCACCCGGCGCATACCGGCTGATGGCAAATATTATTGCATTAAATAAAAGCAACGGCAAATGAGCAAATTACCAGACGGAAGAAGAAACATCGCGATTGCCGTTTGTATAGTGATCGGACTGCTTGTCGGCATGTTTATTAAAAAAGTTACAGTTGGTTTATTGCTGGGAGTGGTACTCGGATTATTCGTAGGAGGAATGTTAACCGGAAAACGCTGATCATGGAAACTGATAAAGACAGGATCCCTCTTTTTTCCTCATGGAAGAAATGGTACTGGCTCGTTATGCTGGTCGAATTGGCCTTACTGATCCTTTTCACTTTTCTTACAAAATACTTTTCATGAGTTCAGCCGATTGGCTCATTCTTGGCGTCACGCTGATCGGCGTAATTGCTTACGGTTTGTATAAAAGCCGAACGTCGAAAGATCTCGACGGTTATTTCCTCGGCAATAGAACCATGCCCTGGTACCTGATCCTTTTCAGTATCATGGGAACTCAGGCAAGTGCCGTCACATTTTTGTCTGTTCCCGGGCAGGCGTATACAGATGGGATGCGTTTCGTGCAATTTTATTTTGGACTTCCCCTGGCAATGGTCGTTGTGTGCGCTACGTTCGTTCCAATCTTTCATCGTTTGAAAGTGTACACTGCGTACGAGTTCCTTGAAAAGCGCTTCGATAATAAGACGCGTACGCTCACGTCGTCTCTGTTCCTGCTTCAGCGCGGACTTTCAACGGGCATCAGCATTTATGCGCCGTCGATCATTCTTTCAACACTGCTTGGGTGGAACATTTACCTGACGAATATCGTGATGGGTGGACTTCTCATCATCTACACCGTTACCGGTGGAGCAAAAGCCGTTGCCCACACACAAACTTTTCAGCTTTGTATTGTATTTGCAGGTTTTTTTCTGGCGGGATATATGGTGATTAAATTATTGCCGCAGGAGATGGGTCTGTTCGATGCCATCGACCTTGGAGGCAAGCTTGGAAAAATGAATGTCATTACGACCGGCGTATCCGAGAAAGGATTCGACTGGGGCGACAGATACAATATCATCAGTGGGATCATCGGCGGGTTCTTTCTGCAGTTGTCGTATTTCGGCACGGATCAGTCACAGGTCGGCAGGTATCTTACCGGCAGCTCCGTCACCGAAAGCAGGCTGGGCTTGATTATGAATGGTATCGTAAAAATTCCGATGCAGTTTCTTATCCTGTTGATCGGCATCCTGGTGTTTTCGTTCTACCTGTTCAATCCGCGACCTGCGTCGTTCAATCAACGACAAGTCGACCTTCTGCATCAATCGGCATCCAGGAATGAGATGGTTGCACTTGAAAGAAAATTGGATTCGATCCAACAGATCAAAAGAGAACTGGTTACCCAATGGTCGCAACAGAAAAATGCAGGTGCTGTTGAAGGAATTCAGTCGCAACTTGCCCAGGAAAAGAATATCCGTGATTCGGTGCAACAGTTGCTGAAGAAGGAAGCACCGCTTGCAGAGTCAACTGATACCAATTACATCTTTCTACGTTTTGTAATCGACCATTTACCGAAAGGTATCGTTGGTTTGTTGATCGCTGTTATATTCCTCGCTGCCTGGGGGAGCATCGCTGCCGCGCTTAATTCTCTTGCTTCGTCGAGTGTGGTTGACGTGCACAAGAAATACATCGAAAAGGATTGCTCCGATATCCGTGACTATCGGCTGTCGAAATGGTATACGCTGGGCTGGGGAATATTCTGCATGATCACCGCGATGTTTGCGACCAGAATGGGCAGTCTCATTGAAGCGGTAAACATCCTTGGCTCGCTATTTTATGGCGTTATTCTTGGAATTTTCCTGGTTGCGTTTTATGTGAAAAAGATTAGCGGCCATGCGGTTTTCTACAGCGCCATCATCAGTGAAGCGATTGTTGTTACGCTCTTCGTGCTTGCCGAGAAGGATCTTATTCAGCTTGGCTTTCTATGGCTCACGCTGGTAGGTTCGGTTGCAGTGATCCTTATTGGGTTGTTGATACAGGGGATGATGGGGAAGGAAGTGAAAGTCGTAAGTGAAAAGTGAAAAAGCCTGCCCGAATCGCGTTAGCCGAGGCGAGTGAAAAGTGAAAAGGAAAAAAGAAAGGCCTTTAGCCCCTGATATCTCAGACGAGTCTCTGCGAGCTCGGCGAGCAGGACTCGTCGTGGCAACATAAAAAAAAGACGAGTCCCCTCGACATACATCTCGGGAAACTCGTCTATAACTTCACCTTCAACCTTCAACCCGCCTCCAAGAATGCGGAGTCGGGCAGGCCTTCAACTAATTCAGTTTCGCAAGCAGTTCTTCATTCAACTTAACGTAGTCCTCGTTCTTCGCCTGCTTTGCAAGTTCTATTGATTTCTTAGCTACTGCTGTCGCTTCCTGCTTCTTTCCAAGCTTTGCGAGCGCGTTCGCTTTTTGATGGTATATCCAAAAGCCATTTGGCGTTTCTTCAATTGCCTTGTCGAACCAGGTAAGCGCCTTGTTCACATCTTTGCCATTTTGCAAATAATATAGCGCAGCCTGGAAATAAGGCTTCTTGTCTTGCTTCATGGCTTCATCAATCTGCGCCATCACTTTCGAATCAACCTCTGCAGCGATTGGAACAGTCACAATCGTTTTGTCCCAGATGATGATCATATCCATCGACGTCGGCTTGATATTGTCGAACGAGATCATGAATGTTTCAACAGGAAATGGGAGTTGCTCGGCAGCAGCTGTAAAGCGAACAACATCCTGATCTTCCTTGTATGCAGCTGGTCCGGTGACATCGGTTTGTTTTGAGATGATCACCGTCCATTCGTTTTGATTTGGAATCGTAAGGAGTCCGTATTTACCGGCGGGTATTTTCTTGCCTCCGATGGTCACTTCATCACCGAACGTGATCGTGGTTGCTGCATTCGCTCCGGTTCTCCACACTTTTCCATATGGTACAAGTTTTCCAAATATTTCTCTTTCTTTCATGCTTGGTCTCGAATAAGAGAGCTCAACCGTCGACAGGGCGAATTCCTGCTTCACGGTCTGGGATGGCGAGGCTGGCGGCGTTTTCAGGTTTTGCGCGAAGGCGCCTGTTATAGCAAAACAAAAGGTAAACAGTAATGAAAACAGTTTCATAGCAAACAATTTGCTCAAAGTTAAGGTATGTGCGGTCGTTAACGGTTGAAAGAGATCGTTACCGTTTCGTTTTTGCCACTGAAAAGCTGCCACTTCGGACCATTCTGTATATAATCGATGGCCAGTTGGTCGATGTTGCTGCCGGCAGATTCTATCACCTTAAAGTGGGAAAGTTTTCCGGACCGGTTTACTCTGAATGAAATGGATGGTCCTTTGAATGACGCGCCTGCCTGTGCGAGTGGTGGAAACTGCGTAACGAACGATTGATAATCGTTCCATCCGGTAACCGGAGCGGCGTTGAGTGCAGAACCGGAGTTGGCAGTCGAGAATTCACGGTTTGCAACTGCAGATTTCTTTGCTGCAGGTTTGTCGGATTTTGCTCGCACTTCCTGCTCGCGCTGTAAGACGATCTGGTTGTTTTGATTACTGAGCGCAATATTCTGCGTTTCGTAACCTGGCGAACCAACCCTGACATTCAGAACTGTATCGGGACTCGTTATGTAAAAGTTTCCATTCTTATCGGTACTCAGTGCATTGTTTACCGGCATTATCTGAACAATGGCATTCGAAACCGGCTGGCCCTGGTCGTCGGTCACTTTGCCGTTGAAGTTATTTGCGTTCCGCCTGGAAATATTTCTTGAGGCATCGTCCTGGTTCGTGATTGTTACGCCCGCAGCTTTTCCTTCAAGTGCTTCCGATGGCTCTTTTTCGGAGACGTCGCCTACAGCCGGCGGCTCGGTCCTTGCTTGTTCGTCCCGGGGCACTGCAGGTTTTGCCTGCTCTTCTGGATTTGCTGATTCAGATTGCACCGTAGCCGGCGAAAGCTCTTCAGATTTTTTTGGTACGGATGGTTGATCCCTGGCGGCTTGTGGGCGTTCCGTACCAGATACCGTGGGCGGTAATGATGTCGAATCCGACTGAAGGCTTGCCTGAGGAGTTTCTCTCGTTGTTTCTTTTTTGTCGGCCAGTTCCTGTCTGCCAGGTTCAGTAAACATATAATAGCCTCCAACCATCAGCAGGATAAGAATTGAGGCCGCAGCAGCATATCCAACAAAAGTTCGAATACTCCGGCGTGGCCGTACAAGCGAACCATCGAGGGCTTCTTTAAGATGAACAAGCTCATCACTGATCTCAGCCTTACCGATCTTCGTTTGTGCGAGACCGTAACCTTCAATGGCGTCCGCAAGAAAAGGGTCGTCGAGTGCCGCTTTTTCCATCGCATGCATTTGCGCCGGGGTAAGCTCGCCGTTGACATACTTTCGGATGTCTTCGATCGTATATTGATTATGGTCAGGAATGGCACTCATTTACTTGTTCTCGTTTGTTGTTCACTGTTAGACAGCCTGTGTTTCTCCATGCAGTTGCGCAGATTCCTTCTTCCATTCTGAATAAAACTTCTTATATCGTTCCATTCCAATCCGGTTTCTCCGCTAATCTCCTTATAAGACTTTCCCTGCATGTAAAACATCTCCACTGTTTTGCGCTGTTCCTGCGGCAGTTTCTCAAGGCATTTCTGCATCTGGTTCAAGTCCTCTTCCTTGCGAAACACATCATTCAGATGCAAATCATCCGTAGAATACACAACTTCGGGATTCAATGACGTCATTTGAAACTGCTTTGCCTTCCGCAGATGCATCAGGCAAATGTTTTTCGTTACAACATAGATCCAACTGCGGAAATTCGACACATCATGCGTAAACAGTTTTTGAGACACTTCTTCGTACGTCTGCATTACGATGTCTTTCGACAGCTCACTGTCCTTTAGGTACTTAAAGCATACCACATACAGCAGATCGATGTACCGGTGGAACAATATTCCGAGCACCTCCGGTTTCTTTGAGTTCTTATACTCTTCCACCAATGCCATGTCCGACAGGTGGCTCGTTTTTATGTTCCTTAAAAAAGACACTCCGGCTAAATTAACAAAGTTATTTCTGAACGCTTTTGTGTAATCGGAAAGCTGCATGCATCCTTCGGGTGTCATTCATTTTTGTTCACCTAATCTCATGGTATGAAACCCTATTCAAAAGCGGTCACTGCCGGTGGTGCATTGTTGTGTATTTGCACCATCATTTTCCTGTATTCGTTTACAAGAAACGAGGACGTCTCTTCGCATCGGCATGATGCGGTTTGCTGCACGAAACCTGTTACAAAAGCATGCGTGTTCCGAACGCTGGCAGGTTTCGAGACCTTCGACACATCGAACGTCTCAATTTCTTTTGCCAAGGCGGATAATGCAATGTTATCGGGACTCAACTGGCTCGCGCGGGCACAGCTGCGTTCAGGTGGCTGGGGCTCCGGGAGTCATTACAATCAGCACCAGTTCGACCCCCACGCTGTTGAAGCGGATCCTGCAAGCACCGCACTTGCTGCAATGGCGTTTCTCAGGAGTTCCGAAAAACCCTTTGCCGGAGAGTATGCGAATCAACTCCGGAAAGCCTGTGAGTACATCTTACAAAGTGTAAGCGAATCGGAAAACAATCCACGCAACATCACGTCTCTTACTAACACCCAGCCACAAACGAAGTTGGGCCGGAACATCGATGTGATACTTGCTGCGCAATTTCTGACGAATTGTTTGCAGTTCCTGAATGCAAACGATCCTCTGCGGCCAAAGCTGCAGGTTGCACTTCAGAAATGCGTGGTCAAGATTCAGCATTCGCAGGACCAGGATGGAGCCTGGAAAGACGGAGGATGGGCGCCCGTGCTTCAATCAGCGCTCGCCAACAATGCGCTCGAGAGTGCGAAAGATGCGGGCGTAAAGGTCGACGATGCCGTTCTAGAAAAGTCACGCAATTACCAAAAAGGAAATTACAATGTGAAAACACAATCGGCAGTCACAGGCAAAGCGGCGGGAGTGATGTTGTATTCAATCAGTAGTACGGCAAGGGCGAGTGCGAAAGAAGCGCGTGCTGCAAAGGACAAGATGGAAGAGGCGAAGAAAAGTGGAAAGTTGCCGCCGATGGCAGAGCTGAATGCAGACAATCTCGTAAAAGCAGGGTATAGTGAATCCGAAGCGCAGAAATATGCAACGGCATACGAGGTAAGTGTAGCCGCTTCGCGTCGCGCGCAGGAGCAGGATGTTGTCAGTGGTTTTGGAAGCAACGGAGGAGAAGAGTTCCTGAGTTACCTGATGACGGGAGAGTCGCTTGTGATCAATGGCGGCAATGAGTGGCAGAAATGGTACGAAACGATGAGCGGCAGGCTCGTGCAGATCCAAAACAACGATGGAAGCTGGAACGGGCATCATTGCATAACCAGTCCGGTGTTTTGTACCGCAACCTGTGTACTCATTTTGTCGGTCAATAAGGATATGGCGTTTAGGGTGAAGGTGAGGTGAGTTGAGGGCTATGAGCTTTGAGCTGTGGGCTTTGAGCTCTGAGCTAAGATGTCGGAACTATGCCTGATAATCTTTTACTCAAGGAACCGTACAAACTACTAGCAGTGACTTGAGTAGAGGGGATCATGCAGAATACCAAATAAAAGTAAACCCCGTTCGGAAGAACGGGGTTTATCTTTCATCATTAGCTCAAAGCTCACAGCTCAAGGCTCACAGCTACCTGACCGCCACATCAAGCTTTCTGAAAATCGATCTCACGATCTTTTCCATTTCCTGCTTTTCGATGCGCTTTCTCGTTACTTCTGTTTCTGCCCAGCCCTGCCATACAAGTTTTTGTGAATCGTTATCAACGATGTTCACGGTAACCGTACCGGATTTGTAAGGCACGTCGTACGAGTTCTGGCCCATGTACCTCGAAGGGTAGTAGAATGAATTCACACGGCCGGTATAAGGATTGAAGAAATATCTCACAAATGGACGGCTGTAAACCGACTCCGATCTTTCACGTACTTCATTTTCGATCATCACATCGTAATCTATGAGAACATCCGGAGTTCCTTTGGCTCTCACAAATCCACTCTTCTCAAGTTCCTTCGAGATCAGTTCCTGGAGATACGTGTCCTGAAAATCCTTGTAAGGTTTCTCATCCTTATCCTTGCCCTTGCTCTCACTGATCCAAGCATAAGTTCTATATTTCCCCAGATCCACCGAAGGATCTTTCTCAACATACGACTGTACGCCGCAACCAGCGAAAACAAACGCAACTAAAAGCGGTAACCAAAGTTTCATTGCATTTTCGCGTTTCATAATCTGTTTTTTTTATTAGACAGTATTATTCGTAGTTACCAGCGTGTGAGTTGGTTAAAGGAAAGCTAATTGGCGAGGCTCTGCGCTCTGGGCTCTGGGCTTTGAGCTATGAGCTATGAGCTTTGAGCTATGGGCTATGAGCTTTGAGATCCACGTGCTAGCCATTGCAGTTGTTGGATAAAGCACCGTTCCAACACATTTTAAATTAAATATGGAATAGATGAATTTTATAAAACTGATACAAGCACTACCATCTTTTTAGGTTGCCATTAACATTACCACATGCTGATCAAAAGAGGATGATCAATAGCGAATTTTCACCCCAAAGCTCACTGCTCATAGCTCATAGCTCAAAGCTCATAGCTCAAAGCTCATAGCTCATAGCTCAAAGCTCACAGCCCCCTAAACCCGGGATGAAACCGCTGCAACGTTTCGCGCAGATAGTCCCGGTCGAGATGCGTATAAATTTCGGTAGTCGTGATGCTTTCGTGCCCCAGCATCTCCTGCACCGCGCGCAGGTCGGCGCCACCTTCTACCAGGTGCGTCGCAAATGAATGACGAAACGTATGCGGCGAAACCGATTTTTGTATTCCGGATTTTTTAACAAGTTCTTTGATCACCAAAAAAATCATCACCCTGCTCAGTTTCGCACCCCTTCGATTCAGGAACAGGATGTCTTCGTTCCCCGCTTTAATCGACATTTTGGTGCGAACATGATCTCGGTACAAATTGATATGCTTTATCGCCGATTCTCCAATCGGCACGAGCCGTTCTTTATCTCCTTTGCCGATGACTTTAATAAATCCAAGATGCAGGTAAAGATTTGAAATCCGCAGATTCACAACTTCAGTAACACGAAGTCCGCAGCTATACATGGTTTCGAGCATCGCACGGTTGCGTTCACCTTCTGCGCTGCTCATATCGATCGCTCCGATCACCTGTTCTATTTCTTCCGGAGAAAGCACGTCAGGCAAAAGTCTCATCTTCTTCGGGGTTTCAAGCAGAATCGTCGGATCGGTCTGAACAATTTCTTCTTCGACGCAATACCTGAAAAAAGAACGGATGCCGGAAACGATCCTGGCTTGTGAAGCTGCCGTCATTCCCAATTCATTCACCCAATTCACAAATTGCTGCAGGTCTTTCAATATTACTTCGGATGGAGCAAGTGCCTTCCGGTCTTCGAGAAATGTGGTCAGCTTGTCGATGTCTCTCATGTACGCATCAATCGAATTTTGCGAGAGCGACTTTTCGAGGAGAAGGTAAGACCTGAAGCCCTTTTTATAAGATTCCCACATCCTGTGTATTACGTGGATAACTTGAAAAATGAATTTTGGATTTGCCTAGATTGCACAATCACTGCAACGGTGTCTGCAATATAAAGAATGGAGCAGATGTGCGCTGTGTGTTGCGATTGATTTTTTCACAGAATAGAACAAGCATGTTGAAGATCGATCTGAAACTGTTCAGGAAGAAAGTTGCTTCAAACAAATCGATACTGAAAAGGTTTCTTACAAGGCTCGAAAACAAACCACCCCGCGGGCTCGATTTAATTGCATCGGAAACAAATATTGAAATGTGGAAGGAAGTAGATTGCCTTTCATGCGCAAATTGTTGTAAAACGATGTCACCGACTTATACAGGTTCCGACATGAAACGTATTGCAACACATCTGAACATGTCGATCGACGAGTTCAAGATTAAATATTTGTACAAAGACAAACAGGGCGACTGGCTGAACAAACAGCAGCCCTGCCAGTTTCTGAATCTTGAAGACAACAAGTGTTCCATCTATCCGATTCGTCCGCGCGACTGCGCAGGGTTTCCTCATCACACCAAGAGGAGGATGGTGGATTACATGCATGTGTATAAGCAGAATATTGAATACTGTCCCGCTACTTATAGAATGGTTGAAAAAATGCGCGAGACGATCCAAAAACGAATGCTTAACCTGTGAATCAAAAGTACACGTCCTCTATCAACATCAATTTCGGCTGGTCAGAACCAATGTCAACGATAGCAACAATATCGTATTGGACGCGTGTCCATCGCCGGTTCCGCCACAAGTATTCCTCTGCGGCTGTCATCATCGACTCCAGCTTTGTGTTTGAAACAGATTCTTCGGGTAAACCGAAGTTCAATGTAGACCTTGCTTTCACTTCAATAAAGTGAACCACATTTTCGCGCGATGCGATAATGTCAATCTCATGCCGCATGAACCGGTAATTGCGATGCAGTATCCGGTATCCCCGGGAGATCAAGTACTCGACGGCAAGCCGCTCACCTCTTCTTCCCTTAACAACATTGCTTTCCATCCATTTTGTATTATTGCCGACAGATTAGAACTCATGCAAATCTCAGAACGTATTTTTCGACTGCAAGGGAGTATTCAACATTATGAATGGGGAGGAACACGGTTCATTGCCGAATTAATTGGTGCAAACAACGATCAGGCAAAGCCTGTGGCGGAGTATTGGCTGGGTGCACATCCAAAATCGCCTTCATACATTTCAATTGACGGAAGCGAATTGCGTCTCGACGAGTGGATCGATCAACACAGGTCGCAGGTCCTCGGCGAACAAGTAATGAACGAATTCAATGGGTTGCCTTACCTGCTGAAGGTGCAGGACGTAGATAAGATGCTTTCGATCCAGGTACACCCTTCGAAAGAAGAAGCCGAAAAAGGATTCGATTTCGAGGAGAAGACAGGTGTGCCGATCGACGCGCCGCACAGGAATTACAAGGACCGCAATCATAAACCGGAGTTGCTGTCTGCGCTTACACCATTCTGGTTGCTGCACGGTTTCAAGACTTCTGCCGGCATACTCAAAACGCTTCACGAAACCCCGGAGTTGATTTTTCTCATCCCTTACTTCAACGATCTTGGGCACGAAGGTCTGTACCGATATATAATGGAACTGCCTCAGTTTGAGGTGAACAACAGATTGACGCCGTTACGCAAACGCGTCAACGAGTTGTACGCCGATGACAGCTTCGACCCGCAACACGAAGATTATTGGGCTTTTCGTGCGTTCAGGGATTATTCTATCGATGGACTTATCGACCGCGGCATCTTTTCAATTTACCTGTTCAATATTGTGAACCTCGAACCAGGAACCTCTTTGTTTCAGTATGCCGGAGTTCCGCACGCGTATCTAAAGGGTCAGTGTATGGAGATCATGTCCAATTCCGACAATGTGTTGCGTGGCGGACTTACACCAAAGCATATCGATGTGCCTGAATTGCTGAAGCACATTCGGTTTGAAGGAATTTTGCCCAAGGTAATCCAGGGACTGAAGAACGATGCCGGCGAAGAAGTGTTTATCACGCCGGTAAAGGATTTTCAATTGAGCCGGATAGAATTGACTTCGTCCGTTTCCCTCAACTCGCAATCAATGGAAATACTTTTCGTGTACGACGGAAAACTTTCGATTGAAAGTAAGCACTCGGCCGTGAAAGCAAGCAGGGGCGAGGCATTTGTGGTACCAGCGAACACGCTTTACCGGCTCGCCGGGTCCGATGCCATTATATACAGGGCAGCAGTACCGGTTTCACAATAGACATTTTATTGACATCCTAAAAAATGAATAGCTCATTTCAGCTAAATTTGCTCCATGAAAACAACTAAGGCAATCATCTGGTGCATGGTTCTGATGATCATTGTCGGTGCTGTATATCGCGTGTTTCCCAACCGCCCCTGGGGCTTTGCGCCGCAGTGGGCAATGGCATTATTTGGCGGCGCTGTGATTCGCGATAAGAAATGGGCCTTTGCATTGCCGCTGTTGTCGATGCTGGTATCAGACGTGTTGTATCATTTCCTTTATAGCAATAATCTCTCTCCGATACCCGGATTTTATTCAGGGCAACTTACGAACTACATATTGTTTGCAGTAGTGACGGTAATCGGTTTTCTGATAAAGCCACTGAGCGTTGGAAGAATTGCGCTTTACTCACTGGCTGGGCCAACCGTTTTTTTCATTCTCTCCAACTTCATTTTATGGATGGGCGGAGGCGGACTGCAGCGTCCGAAAACTTTCCAGGGATTGATGATGTGTTATACCGACGCGCTTCCCTTCTATCAAAACAGCCTGCTGGCAACGCTGTTTTTCAGTACCGTTTTGTTTGGAAGCTGGATGCTTATTACCCGCAAACAGCGTAGGGCAGAAATTGCTTAGTGCAGCATCGTGAATTGATGCAACGATATCCTGCACATTATAGTTCCCCATATTTTTTATAGTAAGCGATAAGCAGCCCTATCACTTCATTGTAGCTCAGTTTTCCTGATGGTTGCTGATTTGCGCGCAGATATTGTCCATACAGAATATCAATCAGGTTCTCGACAGGGTTCGAGTATGACCGCAAAAATCTTCGCAGTTCCTCGATATCTGCCTTCACACCTCCGGAAAGAGTTGAATCGATAGAGCGTAGCATCGTCGAATCCATGAGGTAGAGGTAAGGTCTCCCATACAGGTACATGTCGAAATACACCGAGTATCTGAATGCACTGTCGTTAGATGTTTTGCCCGACAGGTATGCAGCGAAATTCGCCTCACTTTCCTTTGCAAATCCAAGCTGATGGCCAATTTCATGACAAGTAGTGAATGGCCGGAGGAATTCCGGTACGGTAGTGTTTACCTGCGCTTCACCTGAAAACGGATTGTAATATCCGGTGAAGCCCATGTAGTTGCCAAGATAGCTGTACAGTGAGGGCTTCACCGAACGGGTTTCGTACCGGAAGATGGGGTTTGATGCCGACAAACTACCATATGCATTGTCGGCTGTTACGAACAGATTCTTTTTTCTGTCGAGTGCCGCCCGAGTCGGAAGTCCCGGCTCACGCAACTCATTTACTTTTTGGGACAACTTCGACATTACGGCAACGAGGTCGTCTCTCGAATAGCTGGCAGTTTCAAGGCCCAATTTCCGCTCGATACCATGTCTGTTGTAATTCAATCCCCACAAAAGGTTGAAGCAGATATAAACAACAATTACAACCCGCAAGAAACGGCGTGCTACAAGAAACCAGTAAGCCCTGTTCGCGTTGCGCGCAAAGATTCTTCGGCCGAGCCGGTAGATCTGTTTGCAAAGTAATACGAACAATACCGCATACATGATGTCGCCGATGCTGATCGGCAGCCAGCCGAACAGCCATCGTTGCACACGCGAGATGGTTGGATACAGTGACTGTGAGTAATAGTATTCGACGGCGTCAGGAAAGAGAGAAAATATTTTGATTGAAACCGCAATGAGAAAAAGTACCAGCCAGATTGCGTTTTTTCGGTTCATCATAGTGTTCGAATGGTCAAATCTAAAGTCAAAATGCGAAAACGGTTCTGCATTAATTCGGCTTATTTTGCATCACAATTTATCGACCGCTTATGAATGTTGAATTCAACCGTAACGAAGATGTAATGAAGTTATCGTTAAGTCAGCTTCGTCAGAGAACAACCGAGGTGATGGCTGGTGGTGGCAAGAAAGCGATCGAGAAGCAGCGTGAAAAGAAAAAGCTTACGGCAAGAGAGAGAATTGAATATCTAAGAGACAAGTCGAAACCCTTCATAGAAATTGGTGCATTCGCCGGTTATGAGATGTACGAAGAGCACGGCGGTTGTCCCGCGGGTGGTACCGTTGCCGGATTGGGGTATGTGAGCGGACGGCAATGTGTGATCGTTGCGAATGACCAGACCGTAAAAGCGGGAGCGTGGTTTCCTATCACAGGCAAGAAGAATCTGCGTATGCAGGAGATTGCGATGGAGAACCGGCTACCGATCATCTATTTGGTTGACAGTGCAGGCGTTTATCTTCCGATGCAGGATGAGATCTTTCCGGATAAAGAACATTTTGGAAGAATATTTCGCAACAACGCGAGGATGAGCGGTATGGGAATTACGCAGATTGCTGCTGTGATGGGAGCCTGTGTTGCAGGCGGAGCTTATCTGCCGATCATGAGCGATGAAACATTGATGGTTACGGGCAACGGTTCCATTTTTCTCGCCGGGCCATACCTGGTGAAGGCGGCGATTGGAGAGGATGTTGACACCGAAACGCTTGGCGGCGCCATGACGCATACTGAGATTTCCGGG
>JAESFU010000164.1_pt1 | contig 89838 bp, 79 predicted proteins | sample 9269461 | NCBI WGS metagenome assembly JAESFU01 (sample SAMN14502556, study PRJNA617107) | algae metagenome | isolation source: Stenomitos rutilans HA7619-LM2 and co-occurring heterotrophs from cave walls | place: USA: Waikapalae cave, Hawaii | collected 2009-07-28
GGGAATTTGTTTTAATTGGGCTATGAGGGTCATGGACTGAATCCGTTTGAATTACATCTCAGTCCATCCTCATTTTCTTTTGCTTGTATGAAACCACCCTGCCCAAACTTGGGGGCTAGGGGGCGAAAGATGATCGCTTTTGCGTAAGTCCTAACCTATGATTCTGATACCAACCAGTTAGAAGGCTGGCTGCGATCGGATGGCTACCTTGATGTCCTAACGGTGATGGACGGCTGGGCTAGCTTACGCTTGGGCATTCGCTTTGTACCCTCCAAAAACCCGCTACACATTATCCGTCCCGATGGCAAGCCCTTTCTGACCTTTGTGGAATTGGGCAACGGCTGGAGCCAGAACAACAGCGAGTCGAAGACGATCGCCAACGAGCCGAAGACGATCGCCAACGAGCAGAGGCATTGGAGAATCTTTTGCAGCGCTACCGCGATCGCTTTGGTGAATTACCGGAATCGTTACAGTAGTTAGAGCTAATCCAAAGCTTTGGAATGAGAATTAAATAAGATCAGCTTTTGTAGGATGTGTTAGGCGCTAGCCGTAACGCATCACCGGCCTCGAAGACGATGCATTACGCGGTGCTAACACATCCTACGCAAATATTCGGTTTTATTAAATCCACGATCCTTTGGCCGTCAGCCGTCAGCTTTAATTCAAAACTCAAAACTCAAAACTCTACTCCCCCCTCCCCCCTATGCTCACTCAGGAACCGCCGAAAGAGATCACCCGCGACTGGCAACCGATCGTCCGCGAGTTTGAAGCCATTTTGGGTAAAAACGGAGTTGTACGGAAGCGTGAGGAACTGTTGGTGTATGAATGCGATGGCCTGACTAGCTATCGGCATCGTCCTTCTGTCGTTGTTTTACCCCGTACCACAGAAGATGTGGCAGCCGTCGTCAAGGTTTGCGCTACATATGACGTTCCCTTCGTGGCGCGTGGGTCTGGTACAGGTCTTTCTGGTGGTGCCTTGCCTACAGATGACTGCGTGCTCATCGTTACCGCATTGATGAAGCGTATTCTGGACATTGATTTGGCAAATCAACGGGTGGTTGTGCAGCCTGGAGTGATTAACAATTGGGTAACGCAAGCCGTGAGTGGGGCTGGTTTCTACTACGCGCCTGATCCCTCCAGCCAAATTATTTGTTCTGTGGGCGGTAATGTCGCAGAGAACTCTGGCGGTGTTCATTGCTTGAAGTACGGGGTGACAACGAATCATGTGCTGGGGTTGAAGTTGGTCTTGCCAGATGGGGCGATCGTCGATGTGGGTGGCACCGTTCCTGAAATGCCGGGATACGACCTCACAGGCCTCTTTGTGGGGTCAGAAGGAACGCTGGGCATCGCCACTGAAATTACCCTCAAAATTCTCAAGGCGCCTGAATCAGTGCGCGTATTGTTGGCAGACTTTACCAGCGTCGAAGCAGCAGGCGCGACCGTTTCAGATATTATTAGTGCTGGCATCATTCCGGGTGGCATGGAAATGATGGACAACTTTAGCATTAACGCAGTCGAGGATGTGGTTTGCACCAACTGCTATCCCCGTGATGCCGCAGCCATTTTACTGGTTGAAGTGGATGGGCTAGAAATTGAAGCCGAAGCCAATAGTCAACGGATAGAAGCCATCTGTCTGCAAAATGGTGCCCGCAACGTGCGGATTGCAACCGATCCCGACGAGCGCCTCACCCTTTGGAAAGGCCGCAAAGCCGCCTTTGCTGCGATGGGCAAGATTAGCCCTGATTACTACGTGCAGGATGGCGTGATCCCCCGTACCACGCTGGAGTATGTGCTGAAAGAAATTGCGGCTCTAGGTGAGAAACATGGCTATAACGTGGCGAATGTCTTCCATGCTGGAGACGGCAACCTGCATCCTTTGATCCTGTATGACAACGCGGTTCCTGGTGCGCTAGAGCAAGTAGAGGCATTGGGTGGCGCAATTTTGAAGCTTTGCGTTCAGGTGGGCGGCAGTATTTCGGGTGAACATGGCATTGGTGCCGACAAGCGTTGCTACATGCCAGAGATGTTTACTGAAACCGACCTGGAAACGATGCAATGGGTTCGCCAAACGTTTAACCCCAACGAACTTGCCAATCCTGGCAAGATCTTTCCCACACCGCGCACCTGTGGGGAAGGGGCAAACGCAGAGATAGCGAAGAAATTTGAAGGTATAGAGCAGTTTTAAGGGATGGCGGTCAACTTTCAGCGGTCAGCTTTCAGCGGTCAGCGGTTAGCTTTCAGCCTGTCATTTGTCACTAAAAGCTGAGCGTTGAAAGCTAATCCAAGATAGGGTGCAGTCTCTAAGGAGAAACACTGTATTCTAGGCGGTCAGCTGTCATACCAATTTGAATTGAAAATGCGACACATCCTGTAGGGGCAAGGCAATGCCTTGCCCCTACCCACCGATTGATCTGTAGCCGTCATTCTTTAAATCGGTATCAGCTTGTCATTCGGCGCTAAAAGCTGAGCGCTGAAAGCTACTCTGGGTTAGCTTTCACGAATTAAATCAATCGTCATAGCTTTGGCAGCCAACCAGGAACCCCCTTTCCTTGCTGATGCCGATCGCCAAAGTATACAGAACCGCTCTTTAGATGGACGTTTGACGATGTAATAATCGTTACCTTTCTCATTAGGATGTTTGCACAGTATCTTGGCAGGCACCCGTCGATTGTCGTTTCTAACAAACTTTGCCTCTCATGATGAAATTAATTCGTTCTCGCAAATTCATTTCAACCAGTGCCTGTGCGTTTAGCCTAGCGATCGCCTCTTCCCTACTGCCAGCTTCGGCTCAAACCATGCAGAACGGTTCTATGCAGTCTAGCCCATCACAAAATGGCTCTATGCCGAACGGTTCCATGCAAGATGGCTCCATGCAGAATGGCTCCATGCAAGACGGCTCGATGCAGAATGGTTCTACACCGATGCAAAGTGGTAACCGACGTGCGTCTTTAAATGCGGTCGACCGCCAATTTATGATGAAGGCGGCTCAAAGTGATATGACCGAAATTCAGACGAGTCAATTGGCATTGAAGCGATCGCAAAATTCACAAGTCAGGCAGTATGCTCAGGAGATGATTCAGCAGCACACGCAATCAAGCAGCAAGCTAAAGCCTCTAGCGGCTGAAAAGGGGGTTGCGCTGCCCAAGACTCTTGGCGCAGAAAACCAGGCTTTGTTAACCCAATTGACGAAGTTATCTGGAACTCAGTTTGACCAGGCTTACATGAATGGGCAAATCAAAGCACACGCCAAAACGCAAGCGGCTTATCAAAACGAACTGAAGCAGGGCCAAGATACAGACGTGAAAGCGTTTGCAAGTCAGGTACTGCCGATCGTAGCAGGCCATCTTCGCATGGCACAAAGCATGGTTGCAGGGCGTTAGTTTAGCTTTTAGCTTTTAGCGGTCAGCTTTCAGCTTTATTCCAGGCTGACGGCTGACGGCTGCTTGAGTCAAACACAACATGCTTTTCACAAATGCTCTAGGACTGCTATAGCTGACCGCTGATGGCTGATCGCTGACCGCTAAAACCAATGCTTATAAACCTGATGAACGACTGACAACTGCCATATCACGCTTTAGCTAGGTTGACTCGTCTAGCTGACCGCTAAAACCAACCGTCACGCTGATCGCGTCATAGTAGAAGGCATTCGCCAGAGTTGCTCTAAACGAGTCGCTGGCATGGTGAGATAAAGCACATCGCCAGCGCTCAGGCAAACTTTCAGCAAATCCCAACCGTGAATCGTTTGGCTGCGGGTTTCAAGATATAAGGGCGCAAAGTCAGCGGTGATAGCGGCTTCTTGCACTCGCTTGCCGCAAAAGGGATGCCCAGGGGTGATTAACGTTGCCAGTGCTACCCACAGGCTATCAGCCGTCATACCATTGCCCAAAATGCGTCCACCCAAGGCAGCGGCAGCAAAGGCAGGTGCGACCAATTCCGCAGGGCTAAACACGGCGTCAAACTCAAACACGAGTTGCGCCATCCAGGCAAATTCTGGGTCTTGATAGCGGACGATTACCGAAACCTTAGGATTAAGGCTTTTAGCATTGAGAGCAATTTCCAGATTGACCGTATCATTGCTGGTTACAGCCAGAAGTGCCTGCGCTTGCTCAAAGTTTGCGGCTTTGAGGGCGGCTGGTAGACTAGCATCGCCTTGGATCACCGGAATTTTCATCGCCCGTACTGTACTGAGAAAGCGACAGTTAGGGTCTTGCTCAATCACGACGACCTCGTGTCCACAGCTATGCAGATGACTGACAATTTGTACACCGACCCCACCCAGGCCACATACAATAAAATGGCCTCTGTGAGGAATCCGAGCGGCATCCCAAAAGCGATCGAACCGGGTGCCCAATACAAAATCATTGAGAAGTGCGTAGGAAATGCCAATAATGGCGGCTCCCACTAGCATTGTGAGCACCGTAAATACCTTGAGATCATCTGGTGCGTGCTCTAAGCCGATGTCGTTGCCGCCAGCCCCTGTAATAATGCCAACGGAAAAGTAAAGCGAATCGATCCAGTTGGTGTGCAATACAGACGAGGTGTAGATCGTGGTGCTGAGCAGAATCATGATCAGCAGCATCAAAGCACCGAACAGTAAAGCTCGGCTGTGCTCTCGCAAATATTTCAGCCCCAGCGCCAATTTAGCGATTTTTTGCGTGAGAGAACGTCGTGTAGTACGCACATTTGGTTTGGTGCCAATAATGAGCCGATCGCCCACCTGTAAACGGTAGTCTCGCGTAATGGCTGAAACCAGATCCACCTTGTTATCGATCGGCAAGTAGTAAATCAACATGCGATCGCGGTCTTCCCACAGGTCGCTGAGTTTGCGCCCCAGCCACGGATGGTCATCTTCAACGTGTTCTTCGTGAATCGGCCAGGTTTGCTTGAACAAATGTAGTTGCCCGATCGCCGCGTTGCCTAACGCTGCAAAGACAAAAATGGGGGCCGCCAGAGATGCCACACTCATGCTGATGTGGTCAGGTAAAGTGGTATCGAGGCGATCGCCCAAACTCGTGTTAAAGAGCCGATTGATAATGCGAATACGCGGATTGAGCACCCGTGCCTGCATCAAGACAGCCAGATTCAACCCATCGTCACTGTCTGTTAACACTAACGTTTGCGCATCCCGAATCCCTGCCTGAATGAGGGTTGATGCCATCTGCGCATCACCAATAATGACATCCTCTTTCTCCACAGCCAGCGGACGGTTGTGAATGCCCACCACATGCGCTCCCTGCTGCCGGAGCAGACAGAGAATTTTGTAGCCAGTTGCACCCAAGCCGCAAACAATGATGCGTGGTTTCATGCTTGAGAATACCAATAAAGTGTTGATGGGTTAGGATAGGTCCTTCATTCTCGATCGCAGTCGCCATCAGGACTGTAGCTGAAAGCACTGTTACTATTAAGAAAGGTCAAGGGAGCGTGAGGGATGAGGATGAAAGATGTCGCTTGCTTCCGCTTGCGGTGGGATGGAGTTTAAATGGCGGACAGTCCTTGTCTTTTATCTTCGCTTCTGCCTCCCCCGCTGCTTCCCCTGCCTCCCCTGCTTCTTCACTGTCCCCTCTGCCTTCATTCTCTCCTACTCCTTCCTCATGACTTACTACGTTATTTACGATGGCAACTGTAATCTCTGCTCCACATTAGTGCAGTTGCTGGAGCGACTCGATCACGGCGAGCGGTTTCAGTACATCCCTATGCAGGCTGATCAGACGTTGAGTCAATTGGGCATTACCTCGCAAGACTGCGAACAAGGCATGATTTTGATCAATGCCGCTGCACCAGAACAACGCTGGCAGGGCAGTACTGCGGCTGAAGAAATTGGGCGTCTGCTGCCGTTGGGGGATGTGTTTGTGGCTGCTTATCGTGCTTTACCGGGGGTGAAATGGACGGGCGATCGTGCCTATGCTCAAATCCGCGACAACCGCTACACGCTTTTTGGCAAGCGTGATCGTACGTACCAGTCGCAATACCCAGTGGCGTGCGAGTCGAATCACTGCCGTTTATAAGGGAACGGATAAGGTCATCAGGATGTCACTTGAGTGTTCAGCACCCGATGCTCCTAATGCCCTTCAGTACAAAGCGTTGAAGCAATCAGGACGTCAAGCAAAGTATCCGGATCTTTGACACGATCCTTGAAAACAGAGGCAAGGGTGGCTACACGCACAGATGCTTTTATGGCATTGATCGATGCGTTTGTGTTGGCATGGCGATGAATCAGTCCTGTTTGTGTAGCACGCTGTGAGTTTAGATTGAGATGGCAAAGAAATGGGCGATCGTAGTTGGGATCAGTCAGTATCAGAGCTTGCAATCCCTTCAGTATGCTGAACAAGATGCCCAGGCAATGCGAGATTTTTTGGTGCGGGAGGCTGATTTTGATCAAGTGTACTATTTGACCGATCGCTCTCCCGAAATTGAGCTTGAGGGCGTTTCAATCTCCACGCAGCCAACCGTTGCAAATCTAAAACAGTTTCTTGAACTTCGGTTTGCAGTTCCCTTTCTCAAGCAGGGCGATACACTCTGGTTTTTCTTCAGTGGATACGGGTTGCAGTATGCAAATGCTGATTACCTTCTGCCCAGCGATGCGGCGCTAGACGCGGTAGAAACAACAGCCATTACAGTAGATGCACTAGCAGACTGCCTGAGCCGCAGTGGTACCACCCACACCGTTTTGTTCTTAGATGCCTGCCGTACCGAAGAACAGAAGTTTGGGCAGGGCTTTGGCACCGATCCCAGTGGAGTGACAAGCATTTTTTCCGCTGCCTTGGGTGAGACATCGCAGGATCTAGGGGCGTTTCAGCTTGGCGCGTTTACCTACGTGTTGCTGGAAGGGCTTTACCTAAAGGGACGTAAACCGGGTGCAACCGTGGCGCAACTGTGGCAACATCTATGCGATCGTCTTCCTGAGGTCACCTTGGGTTACGGGAAGCTGTCTCAATCGCCCCGCCTAAGCCCTAACGCAGCCATAGCACCAGAAGCAATGGTCTTACCCAAAATTGTCGTCCGCGAGAGTAGCAAGCCGTCTTACAAGAACCAGACTCGGTCAAAAGGTTCAAGGCGAGAGGCTTTGGCAGGTGTTTGGCAACGCATTAACAAGCTTGTTCAAGCAGGTGCCGCCAGTGGACTTGTTCTAGCGATCGGATTAGCTGGCATTGCGATGTATCGAGAAGTAGAGCGCTACCTCAGTGCCCCAGAAAAATGGGGTGGTCAACCTTCTGTGGCATCATCGGCTACCTTCAGCTTTAAGGATAATTTTTACCAGCGGCTTCCTAGACCGGGTACCTACTATGCCACAACCTCGCAATTTAACTCGTCTTACCGCGAAATTAGCAGTGGCAGTGGGCGCTTCTGCATCAAGGTTGTCAATGCGCCTGCAAAAGCATCTGGCAACCAGCAAATCATCGTCAGCACTCTTTCGTTTCGTGAGAATGGCGCTTACATCGATGCCACGCGAGAACGCTTACAAATCGATGGGACGTTTACCGAAATTACAGACCGCAAAAGTACATGGCAGTGGTCCAAGGCTGATATTGATGGCGCTGGGCTGGTAGCCGAGTGTTTAGCCTCAACCACCAGTTATGTGCGCGAGGTAAAAGGCGGCAAGCCAAATTAAGCGCGATCGAGCGTCGCTTACGGCAACCACGGATACTGACGGAAATCAGGCGGACGTTTTTCTAGAAAGGCCTGCTTGCCTTCAGCACCTTCTTCACTCATGTAATAAAGCAAGGTGGCGTTTCCAGCTAGTTCTTGCAATCCTGCTTGACCATCACAATCTGCATTAAAAGCCGCCTTGAGGCAGCGAATGGCGATCGGGCTTTTCGCCAGAATCTCCTGCGCCCATTGAATGCCCTCCGCTTCCAACTGTTCTACTGGCACTACACAATTCACCAAACCCATCTCTAGCGCCTGCGTTGCCGAGTATTGGCGACACAGGTACCAGATTTCTCGTGCCTTCTTTTGTCCTACAATCCGCGAGAGATAGCTAGCTCCAAATCCGCCGTCGAAACTGCCAACTTTAGGGCCTGTTTGCCCAAAAATAGCGTTATCCGCCGCAATGGTGAGATCGCAAAGAATGTGCAGAACATGACCACCTCCGATCGCGTAGCCAGCCACCAGCGCAATAATGACCTTGGGCATCGAGCGAATCAGCCGCTGCAAATCTAGTACGTTTAACCGGGGCACACCGTCATCGCCCACATAACCTGCGTGACCTCGCACACTTTGGTCTCCCCCCGCGCAAAAGGCATACTTCCCATCCGTATGAGGGCCAGCTCCAGTAAACAGCACGACACCAATACGGGTGTCCTCACGAGCATTCGCAAAGGCATCGTAGAGTTCAAACACAGTCTTGGGACGAAAGGCATTGCGCTTGTGAGGGCGGTTGATAATGATTTTGGCAATTCCATCGGCTTTGTAATAGAGAATGTCTTCGTAGGTTTTGGCAACTTGCCAATCGATTTGCATGGATGTGAGAAGTAAAAGGCAAAAGGTAAAAGTAGAAGGCTGACCGCTAACTCCTAAATCTTGATTCTGGCAGCAAACGTACCCAAATGCTGCTTTCGCCATTGGGCATCGGCTTTACGATCGGTGCGAATTTCTAGCACCCTCATGCCTTTTGTGGGCAAAGGGTTTAAGCGTTGTTCTAACTGTTGCCAGGTTGTGATGCGCTCATATACAACCCCATATGTAGTGCAGAGTTTGGCAAAGTCGATCGCTTGGGGCGTGGCAAAAAACGCTTCAAAGGGTGGATTATGTTGGGCGATCGGCAGCATCTCGAAAATGCCACCCCCGTTATTGTTAATGAGGACGATCGTCAAATGCCCAACAAAATGCTGGCGTAAGAGAAACCCATTGGTGTCATGCAGTAGTGCCAGATCGCCTGTGAGCATCACACTGCTTTGCTGGCGGTGAGCAATCCCCAAAGCGGTGGACAGAGTGCCATCAATACCATTCGCGCCCCGATTGAAGTATGGCAGCACTCTAGAGTTTCCAGGTGCCCAAAACCATTCCACATCACGTACAGGCATGCTGCTATTGATAAACAGTGGCGTACCCACAGGCAGCACTTGAGAGAGTAACCAGGCTGCTTTACCTTCAAACAGCCCGTCTATCTCACGCAGCGTTTGGTCTACGGTTTGCCTGACTTGAGCCTCGATCGTGCGCCACAACGTAAGGTAGGGAGTTTCAATCGCAGCTTGTTGGGAAAACGACTGGAGGAAAGTGGTGATCGATCGTCGCAGATGCGTCGTGTTGCCATGTAATGGATCGAGGTTTCGACCGTCTGGATCGATAATCCACTGACGCGGCTGAGTTGTCTCTAACCAGACGCGAAGCTGCTTACTGGTAGGCATTCCACCAATGCGAATGACTGTTTCAGGTGCCAGCTTGTCCGCCAGCTCAGCATTTCGCAGGATCAGATCATAGGTCGTAATCAGGTTAGGATTCCAGTCAGCATAGTTGCGCAGGGGCGAAAGCCCTTCCGCTAAAACTGGATAGCCGAGAACTTGAGAGAGGTGGGCGATCATACGACAGTAGACCTCCGGAGCCTCAGGTTGGTCAGTGCCAGCGATGATGATGCCGGAGGGGGAGTGAGGAGTAGGGAGTAGGGAGTAGGGAGTGGGAGGTGGGGAGTGGGGAGTGGGGTATGTCCCTTCGCTGGAGTGTTTTGACTCCTGACTCCTGATTTCTGACTCCTGACTTTTACCTTCTCCCTTTTGCCTTTTACCTTCTCCATCCCAATTAGGCGTAACCGAGGCGAAGAAAGCTTCTATGTCGAAGGTAGAGGCAAGGGCTTGGGCTGAAGGCTCTAGGGTAGGAGCAAGGGGTTCGCGAAAGGGGAGGTTGAGGTGGACGACTCCGGAGACAGGATACAAAGCTCTCTCCCAAGCGTGGATGAGGGTTTGACGAAGATAGGCCAGCATCGGCAGCTCCAGGGTTGGCATTGCCAGTTCGGTTTGCCAATTGGGAAAAGTGCCGTATAGTTTGTGCTGGTCGATCGCCTGTCCGGCATTGCAATCACGCAACTCAGGTGGACGATCGGCCGTCAGGATAAGCAGGGATACTCCGCTTTCTTTCGCCTCAATGACAGCAGGATAGAAGTTTGCGCCTGCTGTTCCAGACGTACAGATCAGCGCTATTGGACGGTGGCTCTGGCGGGCAAGACCCAGCGCGAAGAAGGATGCCGATCGCTCATCCAGCACGGGTATCGCCTCAACGTAAGGATGATTGGCGACCGCGATCGCAAGGGGAGCTGATCGCGAACCTGGACAGACGATCGCAGTCGCCAGTCCCAAGCGATGTAACGTTTCTACCAGAATAGAAGTCCAGACCAGATTGGTATTCGTAAAATCAATCGGCATGGTCAGACGAGTGCTTGCAACAACGCTTGAAGCTTAAGCTGTACCTCCGCCAGTTCTCGATCGGGATCTGACCCTTCGACAATCCCAGCACCCGCAAACAGTCGAGCGTGGTTTCCATTCAGTATGGCTGAACGAATGCCCACTGCAAACTCACCATTGCCATGATGATCCACCCAGCCGATCGGCGCAGCATAAAGCGATCGCTCAAACGCCTCATACTGGCGAATGTAGTCACAGGCGATTGGGCGGGGCATACCAGCAACGGCAGGCGTGGGATGGAGGGTGGCAACCACATCAAGCAGGTGAATGTCGGCAGGCACAGTTGACTGGATCGGTGTTTGCAGATGTTGAATGTTTGATAGTTGTAAGAGGCGCACAGGGGATGGTTGAGGACTCAAGCCCAATTGAGTAAGCTGTTGGCAAATGAACTGACTGACGACCCGATGCTCATGCTGCTCTTTTATACTTGCTAGTAAGCGTTGTGCCAAGACAGCATCTTCGCTGGTAGTTTTGCCACGGGGTGCTGAGCCTGCTAATGCACCCGTTTTAAGTTGACCATCTCGGACACTAACCAACCGTTCTGGGCTTGCACCGATAAACTGCTGCCCTCGATCATTACTGGTTAAAAACAGGTAGCAGCCAGGATACAGCTTGCGGAGGTGGTGCAGCGCCGCGATCGCATCGAACGGTAGTGGCGAAGTGACATCGACGGCGTGAGCCAGCACAACTTTGTGAAATGTTGTTTGTTGAATGGCGGTAATAGCCGCCCTTACCGCTTGCTTAAACTGCTGGGTATGAGCAACATCACGTCTTGTAAACAGATCGCGGTGGTCAATCACAGGTGTAACGAACTCATACCGGATCGATCGGATCGTTTGCCACGTTTGCCAGAGCCGATCAACAGTTTCTTCTAATTTGGTACCAGCCTGAAGCACAACATTCGCTACCACGAGACAGTGCTGCCCGTTTCTAGAGACTTGCCATTCTGGTAGAACGATCGTTGCTGCTGGAAAGGCTGAGCTGCTGTCAATTTTCTGATCAAAAAACGTGAAGCTACAGAAGAAATGAGGACCTGCCAAAGGTGAGTAAGCGTTTCCACAAAGGGTCGTATGAGCCAATGTTGAACGGATAAATCGCTGAGCAGCCGTAAAGCGCTCTACCCCACCAACCACGAGTTTGGCAGCAGCACCGATTGCCGCGATCGCCAGCCCTTTATGTGGCTGAACCTCTCGCCCAAGCGATCGTTTTTCCATATAGAAATGAAGTTGATATCTACTTGTCAAAGCCTGCAAAGCGACAAGCGGATCAACCGTATTGATTTCTATGGAAAGACTAACAATTTGCGGCTGATTTTTCTCCTCTGAAATCTGCTGATACCTGCCAAGAAAATGGTGCAGCTCTCTACGAGTTTGAAACAGATCAGTGCAGCGAGGGGTAACGGTCATGGAGGGCAAAAGATAAAAGGTATCAACAAAAACAGCGCTTGGAAAAGGTGGAAAGATCCTAGTTTTGACAATTAGTTTTGAGCCAAATTAATGGTTCGCTACTTCGGTTTCTGTCTCCTGCCTCCAACGCCTCCTGAAGTGATTGACTTCTACTTTACCTGTCGCGTCAATCACGTTAACGCCTGACTCTTTGATTCTCACACCTCACCCCTCCTCACCCCCTCAAATATTGCGAAATTTGAAGTCTGCACGGTCTAACAGAGCTGTCCGAACCACTGGATCGTAGAATGAGTGAGCTTCTGAGACTGCATTCAATTTTTGATATTTGCAAAACAATGACCCGAGAAACGGTTAATTCTTCAGCAAATGCTTTAGTAGCTGCACCAGCGATTCGCAAAAAATTGTGGTTGGCAGCGATTAAACCGCCGATGTACAGCGTGGCAATTATGCCGATCGTTGTGGGCACTGCAATTGCGATCGCCGAAACCAAAACCCTTCAGGCAGGTATTTTCGCTATCTTTGTCTTCGCTGCCATTCTCATCCTTGCCTGGGAAAACCTTGCGAATGATGTGTTTGATTCAGAGACTGGTGTGGATGTAAACAAAGCCCACTCGCTGGTAAATCTCACCCAAAATAAGCCGTTGATTTTTTGGTTGGGGAATTTGTGCCTTGCAACGGGGCTATTTGGTATCGGCGCGATCGCCATAATTCAGCATGATCTAACCGTGGTCGGGATTATCCTTGTGTGTTGCATTTTGGGCTACATCTACCAGGGTCCCCCCTTCCGGCTCAGCTACCAGGGTTGGGGCGAAATTTTGTGCTTCTTTGCTTTTGGGCCTTTAGCTTTTGCTGCTGCCTACTACAGCCAAACCAAGGCGTTTTCAGGCACAAACTTTGCCGCCTCTGCGATCGTGGGTGTCTCCACCAGCCTGATTCTATTTTGCTCTCACTTCCACCAAGAAGCTGACGATGCTGCAGTGGGTAAGCTATCGCCGATCGTCCGACTGGGCACAAAACGCGCCGCGCAGTTATTGCCGTGGCTTTGTGGCAGTATTTTTGCGCTCACTGCCCTGAGCGTGTGGTTAGGCAGCTTTCCTGTAACGACGCTGCTGGTTTTTGCCAGTCTGCCGATCGCCCTCAAACTCTGCAAGCATGTGGGCAAACACTACAACACGCCCGAAAACGTTAGCAATTGTAAATTTATTGCTGTCGCACTGCACTTCTGGAGCGGTATCTTTCTGGGTTTAGGCTTCGTGCTGCCACAACTGCTTGAGTTTGGAGCAGCCTTGCCAACGTAAATGCTTTACCAATGGCAATTTCAACCGTATCGACGGCGCTTTAAGCAGGCGTTGCAGACCAGCTACGGTTGCTGGACGCTGCGCGAAGGCATGATTGTGCAGTTGGTCAACGAAGCTGGAGCCATTGGTTGGGGAGAGATTGCGCCCATACCGTGGTTTGGCTCCGAAACGCTTGAGCAAGCGGTGGCCTTTTGCCATCAACTGCCATCAGAGCTGTCCAACGATCTGATTTTTTCGATTCCTGACGCCTTCCCATCCTGCCAGTTTGCCTTTGAGTCGGCTTGGGAGGAGGTAAAACATCCACATCAACACTCAACGTCTGAGCTTTATCCTACGCCCCACTCCGTTCTCCTCCCCACAGGAGAAGCGGCCCTAACCGCCTGGAAACCGCTTTGGGAGAAGGGCTTCCGCACCTTTAAGTGGAAGATTGGGGTGCAGACGATCGCCACTGAGCTTGAGCTATTGCACACGCTGGCTCGATGCCTTCCTGCTGCCACTAAATTGCGTCTGGATGCCAACGGTGGACTCAGCCTTGATGATGCGGCTCGATGGCTAGAGACGTGCGATGCGATTGTTGATGATCCAAGCTTGCCTGTCACCCTGGAATATTTTGAGCAACCCTTGGCTGTTTCCCAGTTTCAAGCGATGCAGAACTTAAGCCACTGCTACCGTACACCGATCGCTCTGGATGAGTCTGTTGCCACACTCCAACAGCTACAAGTTTGCTATGAAAACGGCTGGCGAGGCATTATTGTCATCAAGCCTGCGATCGTCGGTTCTCCCTTCCAGTTGCGACAGTTTTGCCAGGCTCGTCCTATTGATGCGGTCTTCTCCTCTGCCTTTGAGACTGTAATCGGGCGGCAAGCTGGTCTCCGCTTAGCAACAGCGTTGGGGAATCTCGATCGAGCGATGGGCTACGGCACGAATCATTGGTTTGAAGAGACTGAAAGCAGTGATTTTCAGCCATTGTGGCAGACCCCTTTCAGTGGTTAGGATCAGTCAGGGTATAAGGTATGGGGTGTAAGGGTATGCAACGGAAAACAGCGTTAACTGACCTGAAGCAGCGGTCTGAAGATGACTGGCTTATTGGGTACAACAGCCAGGAGTTTTTTGTGCTGGCAGAACGCGTATTGGAAGAGTTGCGATCGCACCCTCAACCCGCAACGGCCCTCACCATTCTCTTAGCAGAACGTGATCCCCTTACCTTTCTCGCTCACTTCATCGCTGCTTGTGCCGCCAACTGCTGCATTGTTCTTGCCAACCCTGACTGGGTACCAGCCGAATGGGACCAAGTGTTTGAGTTGGTTCAGCCCGATTTGATCCGGGGCGAGGTAGCGAAGGCAGAGGGCAGGAGGCGGAGGGAAGCGGGGAAAGCGGGGGAAGCAGGGAAAGTCACTCAAAACTCTCTAGCAACGCGGCGGAAAGCGCTACTTAAAACATCTCCTACAGAAATGCTGCGCGTTTCTGGAATGCCGAAGGCGGCACACAACTCAAAACTTAGAACACCCTATACCCTACACTCCACACCCCACATTTTGATCCCCACAGGAGGTACATCGGGCAACATTCGTTTTGCCATTCACACTTGGGAAACCCTCATGGCATCTGTTGGCGGCTTTTGCCAATACTTTGAAGTCAAACGGGTAAACTCCTTTTGTGTGCTACCGCTCTACCACGTCAGTGGCTTAATGCAATTTCTGCGATCGTTCACGACAGGCGGTCAATTAGTTGTGTTGCCGTTTAAAGCCGTTGAGAGGGGCGATCGTAGCTCCATTAATCCCGAAGATTTTTTTCTATCCCTAGTGCCAACTCAACTTCAGCGCTTGCTCAATCAGGAGGGGGCGAAGGAGCAAACCGCGAAAACGCAGAGAACTGACGAGGCTTCTTCCACTCAACGCTTTTTCCCAACGTTCGACTCTCGATTCCCGATTCTCAACGCCTCCATCGCCTGGTTATCTCGTTTCCACACTGTTTTTCTGGGTGGAGCACCAGCCTGGTCAGACCTACTAGAACAAGCAAGACACCACCACATTCGACTTGCGCCCACCTACGGCATGACCGAAACCGCATCCCAGATTGCCACGCTCAAACCAGACGACTTCCTCAAAGGACACACCAACGCTGGACAAGTCTTACCCCACGCCCAGATCACCATCCGCGATCCAGATGGCAACATACTGGCACCTCACCAAATTGGTAACATCACTATCCAGGCAAAATCACTCGCGTGGAAGTACTATCCAGGTTCTCCAGGCGATCGTGATCGATTGATCGCAACCCTCACCCCTTCGCCAACCCATATGTTATTCCCGCGTCAGATCTCATGTTCGGGGGGTTTGGGGGAGTTAGGCCCCCAAAAAGCGGGGAGCCGGGGGGAAGTCCCCCGGACACAATCTCTAGACGAAGCCGAGATATTCGCACACTACCATCCGCAGCGAGAAGAGAAAGAATTTCAACCCGATGATTTAGGCTTTTTTGACTCCAACGGCTACCTGCACATCATTGGACGATACAGCGACAAAATGATCACAGGCGGTGAGAATGTGTTTCCAGCAGAGGTCGAAGCCGCCATTCGATCGACTGGCTTAGTCCAAGATATATGCGTTATCGGGGTGAGCGATCGCCATTGGGGACAAGCCATCACAGCCGTCCATGTTCCCCTCCACGCCAGCAGCACCATCGCAGCACTCCAAGCGGCTTTAGAGGATAAACTCAGCAAATTCAAACATCCCAAATACTGGGTAGCCGTTGCCCAACTGCCACGCAACGCCCAAGGCAAAGTCAACCGTCTCGAAGTAGAAGCGATCGCTAACGCTCATGCGTCCACTGTGCCAACCATTGACTAATGTTTGTGGGGAGTGATTGTCGCTTACGGGTGGCTGGATCAATACAAACATGGCGCGTTCGGGCATGACTCACCGATCGCTCCAGCTTACCCTCCAAAAACACAGCATAGACATTCTCAAACTCTCCCTCATTCATTAATTTCGGAGTTAAGTGAATCTCCAAGCGATCGCCGCAAACCATTGGACGAAAAAAGTCAACACCAGCATGAGCGATCGGGAACGCTACCTCAATGCCACTAAAAAAAGTTCTTAAATCGACTCCTGCTGCTGCCAACGATGCCTCATAAGCTTCATGGCAAATTACCAGCACATTCGCAAAATAGACCACTCCCGCTGCATCCGTATCGCCAAACCGAACTGTACGTTGATAAACAAAGGGCATAAGGTCTCTCCAGCATCCGCACCCTAAACCCTACACCCGATAGCCACAGGATCTTCAGCTCACCCCACACAGTTCCCGCAACATCTCACCCAAAACTCTCTACACTAGAGATTGGACGATGACGCAAGGAGAATTGCATGACAGAGCCACTGTCCGCTCGTGAGCTATTCCGGGCTGCCTATGAAAACCGTTATACCTGGGACTCTAGCTTCCCCGGTTACAGCACCGACATCACCGTCAAAAAAGGCGATCAGCTTTACACAGGCAAAGCCCGCATCAATCACGATCTGACCTACGACATTACCGATATCTCCGATGAGAAAGCCCAGGACTTAATCAAAGGTCAAGTTTGGGAAATCGCCGTTCACCGCGTTCGCAAGCCATTTGAAGAGACTCACGGTAAGAATATCTTTGAACTGGGCGAAACCGATGAAACCGGAGCAGTTGCCATTGCCGTCAGTGGCAAAGCGATGGGCGATGGCTACAAAGTACGTGATAACGTTGTTTCCCTGGTGCATCGTCACATTCACGGTGTGGTCGTGACCATCAACACTTTCAGTACGATCGACACTGGCGAAGGCTACCTCGCAGAACGTTACGATTCTGTCTATCATGACGCCAAAACAGGTGAACTTAAAGGCTCCAGCCAATCTGAAGACACCTACGAAAAAATTGGTCACTACTACATCCTCACTCGTCGCGTCATTAAAGAAGACCAACCAGGAGAGACTGTGATCACCGAGTATGGCTTCTCCAATATCAAACTGTTGACACCAGTGGCAGTCTGAAGAAGAGTTAAGAGCAACAGCGGCAGGAGCAGGAGTAAGAGTTTTGGATTCTTTTAACGGTTTGAGTGAAGTCTCCCTGTTCCGTCTCCCCTTGCTTCCCCTGCCCCCTCTTTCCGCTACGATCGAAAAAGCTTCAACTAAACCATTACAGGTGAATTATGACCGAAACATTAGAACTAACTCAAACAAACGTTGAAACCGTGCTGGACGAAATGCGCCCCTACCTCATGGCAGATGGTGGGAACGTCGAACTCGTTGAAATCGATGGCCCGATCGTCAAGCTGCGGCTGCAAGGTGCTTGTGGTTCTTGCCCAAGCTCTGCCATGACTCTGAGAATGGGCATCGAGCGACGCTTGCGCGAATTCATCCCCGAAATCGCCGAAGTCGAACAAGTGCTTTAGAAAGGCTGAGGGATGTAGCTTGCTTCCGCTCTGCGGTGGGCTAAGGGCTGAGTTGACACGATTCCTTCATCCCTCATACTTCATCCTTTATCCTTCCTTTCTATGCCCCATCCCCTTTACGTTGCGTTTATCTGGCATCAACATCAGCCACTTTACAAAAGCCGGGTTGAGCACAGCACGTTACTAGATGGGCAATATCGTTTGCCCTGGGTTCGACTGCACGGCACAAAAGACTACCTCGATCTAGTGCTGCTCTTAGAGGACTACCCCACACTGCACCAAACGGTGAATCTAGTCCCATCACTAATCTTACAAATCGAAGATTATGTTGCGGGGACAGCATTTGATCCCTATCTAACAGCGGCGTTGCTGCCCACAGAGCAACTGAAGCCAGAGCAGAAGAACTTTGTGGTTGAGCATTTTTTTGATGGCAACCATCACACGCTCATCGATCCTCATCCCCGCTACGCCGAGCTTTACTACCAGCGGCAGGACAAAGGATGCGATTGGTGCTTAAATAACTGGACACTACAAGACTTCAGTGATCTGCTGGCATGGCACAACCTTGCGTGGATTGATCCGCTTTTTTGGGATGATCCAGACATTGCCCAGTGGTTGGAGCGGGGCAAAAACTTTACGCTGGGCGATCGTCAACGCATCTACTCAAAGCAGCGCGAACTTCTTAGCCGCATCGTGCCTCAACATCGCAAAATGCAAGATGCTGGACAGCTAGAAGTGATCACATCGCCTTACACCCATCCCATTCTGCCGCTGTTAGCAGATACCGATGCAGGACAAATCGCTGTCCCAGGCATGACCTTGCCACATCAACGCTTTCAGTGGGCAGACGACATTCCTCGCCACTTACAGAAAGCCTGGACACTGTATCAAGAGCGGTTTGGACAACCACCTCGTGGTTTATGGCCCTCAGAACAATCAGTCAGCCCCTCTATATTAGCACCGATCGCAAAAGAAGGCTTCCAGTGGCTTTGTTCTGATGAAGCTGTGTTGGGCTGGAGCATCAAGCACTTCTTCCATCGCGATGGATCGGGTAATGTTTCTGAACCGCAGTTCCTGTATCGTCCTTATCGGCTAGAAACCGAGTTTGGTGATCTGGCGATCGTCTTCCGCGACCACCGCCTTTCTGATTTGATTGGCTTCACCTACAGCGCAATGGAACCCAAGCAAGCGGCTAGCGATTTGGTAGGACACCTGGAAGCGATCGCGCGATCGCTCAAGGCACAGCAATCTAGTGGCAGCACAGCGCTCGAAGAACCTCACCTGGTCACGATCGCCCTGGATGGCGAAAACTGCTGGGAGTACTATCCGCATGACGGCATTCCCTTTCTGCGATCGCTCTACGAAACCCTTAGCCACTCGCCTGATATTCAGCTTGTCACAGTCTCGGAATATCTCGACCAATTTCCGCCCACCGAAACAATTCCTGCTGCCCAGTTGCACAGCGGCTCCTGGGTAGACGGCAACTTCACCACCTGGATTGGCGACCCGGCCAAAAACCGCGCCTGGGACTTACTAACCGCTGCCCGACAAGTTCTAGCAAATCACCCCGAAGCAACGGAAGAAGCAAATCCAGAGGTCTGGGAAGCACTCTATGCAGCAGAAGGCTCCGACTGGTTTTGGTGGTTTGGTGAAGGACATTCATCTAACCAAGACGCTATCTTCGACCAGCTTTTTCGAGAGCATCTGGCGGCAATTTATCAGGCATTGAACGAACCCATTCCGCCAGAGGTGCGCCGTCCTGTAGAAGCGCACGTTGCTGGTGGCGATCGTCCTCCTCAAAGCTTCATTCATCCCTTTATCGATGGACGTGGCGACGAACAGGACTGGGATAAAGCAGGCCGCGTTGAAATCGGTGGTGCACGCGGCACCATGCACCGCAGCAGCGCTATACAACGACTCTGGTTTGGGGTTGATCACCTAAACTTCTACCTCCGCCTAGACTTTCAAGCAGGGGCACGACCTGGAAGTGATTTTCCGCCAGAACTGAATTTGCTTTGGTTCTACCCTAACCAGACCATGCACAACAGTTCAATTCCGCTAGTAGACTTGCCCAACCAGGCTCCTTTAAACTATCTGTTCCACCATCATTTGGGCCTCAACCTGCTAACCCAAACGCTTTGGTTTCAGGAGGCTGGCGAAGATTTACGCTGGCAGTCACGCATGACCCGCGCTCGCATCGGCTTAGACACCTGCTTGGAACTGGCCGTACCCTGGGCAGACTTGCAAATTCAGCCTGACTGGTCACTTCAATTGATGCTGGTTTTATCTGAAGGCGGTCGGTACCGGAGTTACCTGCCAGAGAATGCACTGGTCTCGATCGAGATCCCCTAACCAACTTAGGCTCTTTAAAAACACGTTTCGGATGTTGGATTACAGTTCTCACCGATTACTGTGAGCATCATGCACTAATCGCTGCGTGTTCGGCTTTGCCTCATCAACCTTCAAATAATCAAGCGCCATTTGCAAGGAAGATAGATCAATTTTGAACGGATCTCGAATAGGAGACTTTAGCGTATCTCGAGGACTCGTATCAAAATCTAAGTAGCGCAGTACTTCAGGTGTAATCTGACCACGGACGCCACACCAGCTTCCATTCAAAACGGTGCTAAATTGTCGGTAGGTATGAATTGTGAAACTTGGAGAAAATAACTCAATAATGCGTAACCCGCTTCCGTTTTTTGCTTGAGGCGCTAATCCCAAACGATTGAAGATAAAGTTTCCAGTCCCAGCACCATGAACTGCAACAACAACTTTTGCATTGCGAGCAATTGACCATTTTTCACTCGCTGTGAGATCTTCAAAGTAATAAGTCACAAAACCTCTTTCTTCAAGAAACTTGGCAACTTCATTGTTATTGATTAGATGACGGCTACCACGTCGGGCGATAAAAATGCGTTCTTCGGTTGATGGGTTATAGCCCTTGAATTCCAAGTTAAACAGTTCCGCTTCAATACCGTATAACCGATACCTATAGTCATAAATGGCTTCAACAACATTTCCATAAACTTCAAAATTAGTACAAAGAATCGGAATGTCTAATGTATTAAAAAGATCTTGTGCAAGCTTTGAAGCATTCTCTTTCAAAATAACATTAATTTCAACGGGCCGCTTTAAGTGTTGTGAGATGAGCTTTTTTGCTAGCAGAACAGGAGTGCAAATATTTTCAAGTAGGTGAGCAATATTTTTGTCTGTCTCACCACGAGCATCAAAAATAAAATGACCTTCATAGTCAAGAGATTGCTTATGTCGACCTATTTTAATCATCTGCTCAAACAGCTTCCACTTCCAGTTAGTAGCTTGTATTTCCCAAGTATATTTTTTAGCAACTTTGATCTCAACCGGAAGTTCTGGCATATCCTCTTGATCTGGCAGAAAAATTTGCTCGACTTTAGGTGTATAAACGTCAGAAGCACATGTAGGATAACCAAACATCATCGTGGGTTCTACGCTAATTGATGGCACCACAGTACGCAAAGAAAACTGCATCTTAATTCCCCTAGATTTAAGTAAAAGCTTTAGTTTGAGTAAAAAATAATAGATTCTTAAACTAGAACATCTCTATAATTTTTAATCGAGAGATTAGGCATTTACTAGCATGTATGCGAAAGCTTTATCCAGTAAGCTCGTATGTAAAGATATAGTAGGTAACAACTGTCTTTTTCCAGAACGATTTGCCAGAACTTCTTCAGCACATTGAATCACATGATGAAAGACCTCATCTCAAACGAAAAATTAGCCTATTGCAAACTGATTTCACCCTGCCGGACCAGTCCTCTGAGATTTACTTAGGAATGAGAATTAAATAAGATTGGCTTTTGTAGGATGTGTTAGGCGCTAGCCGTAACGCATCACCAACCTCGGAGACGATGCGTTACGCGGTGCTAACACATCCTACGCAAATACTCGGTTTTATTAAATCCACGATCCTTAGAAAGTAAAAATTGAGGGCACTGTGAATCAAAGCTTGAAGCCACTAGGTGCGTGCTGATGTCGTTGGGAAGCCAACCTTACTTCGAGACGAATGTTCCAGTGTTTTTTGATAAAAGTCACTTGATTGCTTGGCAACCACTTTTGGAGCAAAACGCATTGCACACTCTTCACCAGCGTGATGGCCGAGTTTAGCTGCTAGCTCCGGGTTGCTTAACAAGCGGTTTATTTGAGCAGCCAGATCTGTTGCATCCCCGGTTTGAAATAGTAGTCCAGAAACTTCATTTGTGATAATTTCTGGAATGCCTCCTGCACAAGCCCCTACGATCGGGCAACCCAAACTCAACGCTTCAAGTGCGGTATAGGGGAAGTTATCATAACGCGATGCAACCACTGTAAGTTGAGCTTTCCGGCGCAGCTCATACAAGGCAGAGGGAGGCTGTTGACCCAACCATTCAATTTGCCCTAATTCTAAGGCGCCGGGCAGTCGATCCTGCACATACTCCTCAAATTTCCAAGCACGACCATTATCATCAATGCACCCTCGATCGGGACCTGCAAAAATCAATCGAGTCTTTGGAAATTCTCGTAGAACTTGGGCGAAGGCATCAATCACAAGGTCGCCTCCTTTATGGCGATCGAACCGACCAATAAAGGCAATAACATTGGGATCACAATCCTGCGATCGCCATCGCTGCTCTTTTGGAGTACAAGCAATCGGACAGGGAATGACAACTGCCTTCTCCAAAGGAAGATTATAGTAGCGACGGGTCTGCTCCAAAACATCATGTGAGGGTGCTGTAATTGCAAACGCTTCAGCAATCGCTTTTCCTTCATACTGAACCCGACGCGCAAAAACTTCATCCTCTGGAAACCCCATCACCTTGCCATTCAAAAACCACGGCCCATGAAGACGTATAACAATGGGTATAGAAAGGCGATCACGCAGAGCACCTGCAAAACCAAAACTCTCCTCTATCTCGAGTAAGTCTAAGCTAGCCCTGGTCGTTAAAGTATGAATGCCTCGGCATAAACCACGAACAAAGGAAGCCCGAAAAGCTGATTCTGGTAAGATTCGCTGTTGCAGCGTATCGAACAAACGACCAACAAATTCATTCGATCGACGAGACGACAACTGAATTACGTCTTGGCTACTAAGACCTAAAGTCTGAGAGCGATCTAAATAAGGCGTTAGAACATACGATTGATGCTCTAGCTCACGCATTCCATCAACCATTGTTGCGACATAGGTAACAATCCCATTGGGAAATGTTTGAGGTGGCCAACCCGGTGTGAAATAGGCAACAGACAGACGATCGCTTTTGGGCTTTCCTAAAGTAATGGGCGTATTTTCTTTATTGCTTAGCATGTTCTCTTGCATGTAACACCCAGGGGTTCAAAATCAAAATATTTAAGTAGCAGTAGTCAGACAGACCGTTAATGAGGAACAGAAAGCCCATCAAACGGTGAGCCATAGCCTGCGCTGACACGGATCGCAATCACTAGGCCTAAAATCGCTAAAAACAAGGCGGTCATCAATAAATCTTGTCGAATTGCTAATAACTTCTCGCGCCACAAACCATACATTACGACAAACCAAATGGGCACATTGCTAAGTGCCACCGCTAAAACAGCCCCTACTTCATGCAAGGGTGAGTGATAACCCAAAGGAATGCCTATGGCGTAGCATAGAAAGCTCAAAAACGAACCAGCCGTCCAATAGTTTGGCTTTCCCAAAGCCCATAAGCCTTGATCAATCGTTTGAATCAGCACCAAAGGCCACATGCCTATAGCTAGAAGCGGAAACATCCAGGTCGCTGCTGTATAACGATCGTCATACAAAAAGCTAATAATCAAATCTCCTAAACTCACTGTTAAAGCTGTAACAACGGCTGATACCAATAGCATCGGTTGGCGATGATGAACAATCTTGGCACGAAACTCCGATCGAGGTAGCTCTACAAACTTTGAGTAGGCGGGGTAAATAACCTTAGTAGCAACGGCAAACACAATTTGGCGAGGAATATCTGAGAGTGTAAGGGCAATACCATAAACCCCTAATAATTGAAATGTAAAAAGCTTTCCAAGAATGAGGCGATCAGTCGATGAAGAAAGAAAGTAGATAGCAGTAGAAAGAAAAATCCATTTACCAAATGAGATCAGTTCCTTGATCGAGCTTTTATCCCAGGCAAAGCTGTTACGCAGATTCTCATTGAGTCGGTGACTTATCACTAGTTGAAAGACTGATGAAACTAGCCCACCGACAACTAGCGCCATAACAGATGGATTAAGCCATGCCCAAACTAACGTCACAACAAGGCCAACAACTTGTCCACCTAGCTCAAATAGAGCAATTTGCCTTAATGCTAGATGGCGATTAAGTGTGGAGAGAGATGTTGAACAGAAGCCCCCAATTAAAGTGCTAAGCCCAACTAAAGGAAGTAGCCACAATAGCCTCGGCTCATGATAGAACTGGGCCGCAGGATAGGCAATACCAAGACAACACAGCCATAAAACTACACCTCTTACAATTGACAGTGTCCAGGCGGTGTTGAGAAAAACAGGATCGTCCCCCCGTTTACTCTGAATGATACTGGCGTTAAGGCCCAGATCAGAAAATAGGTGTAACCCTGTAAGGAAGACGTTGACAATAGCCATCAGTCCAAACAACTCAGGAAAGAGTAGCCGTGTCAGTATCAGATTACTACCGAAGCGCAAAACCTGGCTGCTACCATAGCCGACGATCGTCCAAACTGCCCCTCGAATCGCTAATTTTTTGACAGATGGTGTGCTGGTGGATGACATGAATACCTATAACTCAAGGGACAATTAAATCACTGTTTCTTAAATCGGTTGCTCAAGATTAAAGCGCTTACACGGAGCCTCAACCGACTGAGACATCGGTAATTGCTCAACGTAGAACTGAAACAAAGCTGCTAGCTTGCCAGCTTCCAGCATTGAGTTATGGTTACTTACAACCCGCTGAGCACCAATATGCCCCATCAGCTCTAGCTTCTCGACAGGTGTTTGCAGAGCTTTCTGCATCGCAATGACCAAGTCTTCCACTGACCCAGGAGGCACTAACCAACCGCAAACTTCAGACTCAACAAGCTCTGGAATGCCAGCTACATAAGTACTAATGACAGGACGTCTCAGTCCCAAAGCTTCCATGATGACAACTGGTAACCCTTCTGCGAAGCTAGGAAGCACTAAGGCTCGAGCAGCTAAGATGATTCGGCGTACTCGATCGCCGTCTGCCCAACCTGTAATTTCGACATGGTTCTGCAACTTCAGCCGATTGATCGAAGCTTCTAGTTCATTTCTCATTGGCCCATCTCCCACTAAGGTTAGCTTGAAAGGTAAGCCTTGCTGCATTAGATGACTAGCAGCATCCAGTAGCAGCAGTTGACCTTTCTCAGGACAAAGACGACCAACACAAACTAGATGCGGGTCTACAGAAATTGGGGTCGGCACAGCGGTAAGAAACTCTGCATCTACGCCACAGTGGACAATATGAATTTTCGACCAATCTAGTAGCGGGCACCAGCGATAGAGTTGGCTTCTGCCAAAGTGACTGACAGCAACGACAAATGCAGCTCGAGCGACCTTTTCGGGTAGCGAAATTGCTTTGACTTTGTCGAATTCTTCTGGACCATGCACAGTGAAACTGTAGGGTGGGCCACCTAGTGCATTGCAGAGTAAAGCTACCGTCGTTGAATTTGTACCAAAATGAGCGTGCACATGAGCAACCTTAGCTTTCGCAAACCAGTTTAATAAGACGCAAGCCTCAGCAAAGTAGGCTAAGTGGTGCAATACACTCCGTTCAGCACCCTGGCTTAGCCTTAAAGCCAGTCTTAAAGTTTGAAGAAATCGAACAGGTCGCTTAATCGCCACCCAAAACAGACCAACCAGCAGCCCTACAACTCCATTGCCTAATACGGGCTGTGTCCGATTAACCTCTTCTTGATCTGCTGGATCAACCAATTCAGCGTGGCAAGCACGAATGGCAAAGCGTCTAATTTGCAGACCATGCGCTTCAAGAGCAGCAATTTCTCGCCGAATAAAGCTGTGGCTCACCTTAGGGTATTGATTGATTAAATAGGCGATCGTTTGCGACATTTGGTTCTCTAACAGCGCTCAGGTCAATGGTAAGCCTAATATGAACGAAGGGTCTAGCAGACTAAATTAATACAGCGTCGTCTTTATCTATTCTTGTTTATCGGAAGCACTTACACAGGCAGGAATAAAGTTTAGATAAATCCTACCAAAATGTTTTGTAATTTTATTTTTGTCGAATTTTAAAGATTCGGTGATCTGTTATGCTTGAGCTGTGGAAATCTAGGTGCAATCTCTTTCCAGCACATCACTAAATCACCCGCAGGCTCTTCTGCCCTTAAAAGCCAGCTCTTACCAGTAGCCTGCCCTACCGGACACAGATGGCGCACGTTCCAGTTAAGAGTAGGCGTTGGCAGGAGCCATTTAAGGCCCTATTTTGAGCAGTTTCCCTTGTTTTCGCCTTTTTTTGCGGGATTTAGAGGCTTTCCACATTTTGCTACAAATAGTGAACCTTTAAAGCATCCAAGGCTTTATGTCAGTCAATCAGGAGCCAGCTTGTTGTAGATCGTCGCTAGCTCACATGCTATTGATGGAACCTATTAATACTCCGAGAAATCAAAGGTATTGAACTCTGAAGCGGAAGCTTTTGTGGGTTTGACTGTCTCCCCCTCAATGGGTGTCGCATCGCGCAATTGATGAGCGCTTTGTTCCAGGGTGGTAATTTCGACATCAAGCACGTCCAAGCGGGATTGGATGCGATCGCGCCGTTCTGCCAAGGTGGTTAACTCTTGCTGGAGGCGCGTCTTCTCGTTCACTAGCTTGTAAATATCCAGATAAGCTGCTGCTTCCGTCTTCTGACGGGGCATGGTGCTAATTTTAGGGCGGATTTGCGATTGGGATGGATGGGGTCGCATGAAAATTCCTGATATTGATAGGGTTAGAGTGCCCAATTCAACCGACAAATTGCTACCGCTTGAGCATCCGCTCGGATTGAGCAAGGTCAGCTATCGTAGTTGTCGGTAAGGCGCTATCGTTAACAGAAGTAGTGGCCGTTTCGACGTTTGTCAAAGATGCTATGGAGCAACCTTCTAATCTTTTACTGAAACTGAGCCAGAAACTCTTTGAAGACGCTGGCGATCGCGCACAGTTTATTGATGCATTACTACACCCGAAAGCGTTTAATCCTTGTATTCTTTGGTGCCAAGAAAAACCAAGCGATAGCCCATTTGAAACTGAACCACCTCTAATATGGCAGCCTGCTTTTGTGGAACGTTTGGCGATCGAGCTAAAGCCAGGTCAACATCCGCTGCACAGTCAGGGGGCTTTCTACTGCCTTGATTTTTCCTCTGTTTTTGCCGCTTCTACCTTACTAACGCTTACAAAACCTGTAGATTTAGTCATTGATGTTTGCGCGTCACCGGGCGGTAAAAGTATTTTTGCCTGGACTGCTTTAAAGCCAAAGCAACTGCTAGGCAATGAGGTCATTGGTAAGCGTACAGGTGCGTTGATTTCTAATCTGAAACGATGCCAAATTCATCCGGCGATCGTGCTTCGCTTGGATTCAGAAATTTTAGCGAAAGAGATTCCTCAAACGGCTCAAGTTGTCATTGTAGATGCACCTTGTACGGGGCAATCGTTGCTAGCAAAAGGCGGAAAAGCGCCCGGTTGCTTTCATCCCATAACGATTAATAGTAATGCAAAGCGGCAAAAGCGCATTTTGGCAAACTCAGCCCAGCTTGTTGTCGCTAATGGCTACCTGGCCTATATGACATGTGCGTATTCTCTCGAAGAAAATGAGCAGGTTGCTGCGTGGTTTTTAAGGCAATTTCCGCAATTTCAAGCGGTAAAGGTACCTCATCTAAGTTTGTATCAATCACACCTGACGGACTTCCCTTGCTATCGTATGTTTCCGCAACAAGGATTGGGAGCAGGTGCGTTTACTGTGTTATTCCAAAACACTCAGGATGGGCATCGTCGAGAATTGCCTGAAACCTTTTTTACTCGTCCTGGGCTAACCGTTCTGCCTTTACCGGACAGAACGATCGCTACGCATTGTGAAGGGTGAGCAAGGACTATCGCGCAGTTACGATCGGCATACCCAGGATATCTTCAATCCGAGGCATTTCGTTGAGGGGGATGACGCGACCTTCATCTTCAAAATCAGGGATCTGGTCGAAGTTGAGGTAGCGATAAAGGTCAGCCGCGAAAGGATCGATCTTTTGGGTGACGATCGCCATATATTCCTCAACCGTGGGAATTTTGCCCAACAGCGCGCAAACCGCTGCCAGTTCTGCCGAGCCAAGATACACCTGAGCGCCCTTGCCCATGCGATTGTTGAAGTTGCGCGTAGAGGTTGAGAAGACCGTTGTACCGTCTGCCACTCGTGCCTGGTTGCCCATGCAGAGTGAGCATCCCGGCATTTCGGTTCTGGCTCCGGCAGCGGCGAAGATGCCATACATGCCTTCTTCTCGCAGTTGTTTTTCGTCCATGCGGGTAGGCGGGCAAATCCAGAGGCGCACTTTGACGGGACCTGCACCTTCGAGAATTTTGGCGGCGGCGCGATAGTGCCCAATGTTGGTCATGCAGGAGCCGATAAAGACTTCGTGGACGGGATCGCCTGCACATTCAGACATCAGCTTCACGTTATCGGGATCGTTAGGAGCAGCAACGATCGGCTCCGTCACCTGATCCAAATCCACCTCAATAATTTCGGCATAGTCCGCATCGGGGTCAGCAGACATGAGGCTTGGGTCAGCCAACCATTGCTCCATTTTGGCAACGCGACGCAGAATGGTGCGCGCATCGCCGTAGCCTCGTGCCACCATATTTTTCAGCAAAGCGACGTTCGATCGCAGGTACTCTGCCACCGTATCCGTACTCAGCTTGATGGTCGAACCCGCACAGGAGCGTTCTGCCGTTGCATCCGTCAGTTCAAACGCTTGCTCCAGCTTCAGATCGGGTAGCCCTTCCATCTCCATGATGCGACCGGAAAAGACGTTTTGCTTGTTCTCCTTAGAAACCGTCAGTAGTCCCCGTTGCATGGCGGTATAAGGAATGGCATTCACAATATCGCGTAGGGTGACACCTGGTTGCAAGTTGCCTTTGAAGCGTACCAGCACCGATTCGGGCATATCTAGCGGCATCGCACCGAGGGCGGCGGCAAAGGCAACCAGACCGGAACCTGCCGGAAAAGAGATTCCCAACGGAAAGCGAGTATGGGAATCGCCACCTGTGCCAACGGTGTCGGGCAGCAGCATCCGATTCAGCCACGAGTGGATAATACCGTCGCCGGGATGCAGCGCCACACCGCCGCGCTCATGCATAAAGTCAGGCAGATCTTTGTGGGTTTTAATATCGACTGGTTTAGGATAGGCAGCGGTATGGCAGAAGCTTTGCATCACGAGATCGGCGCTAAAACCCAGGCAGGCAAGCTCTTTAAGTTCATCGCGGGTCATGGGCCCAGTCGTATCTTGCGATCCAACGGTCGTCATTAAGGGTTCGCAGGAGGTGCCAGGACGCACACCGGGAAGTCCACACGCCTTGCCGACCATTTTTTGGGCCAATGTGAAGCCTTTGCCTGTATCGACTGGCTGATGTGGACGGCGGAACAACGGGCTACAGTCTAGACCCATATCGGCGCGAATTTTATCCGTTAGCGTGCGACCAATTAAGAGTGGTATGCGTCCGCCTGCCCGTACTTCATCCAGGATGGTGTCGGGCTTGAGGGTGAAGGTGGAAAGCACTTCGCCCGCTTCGTTGGTGATTTCGCCTTTGTAGGGATAGATCGTAATCACATCGCCCGTTTCAAGTCTGGTGACATCGCACTCGATCGGCAACGCTCCCGAATCTTCCGCCGTATTGAAGAAGATTGGCGCAATCTTGCCGCCCAGGATATAGCCACCCGTGCGCTTGTTCGGCACGAAGGGAATGTCGTCGCCAATGTGCCACAGCACGGAGTTGATGGCGGATTTCCGAGAAGAACCTGTCCCAACGACATCGCCCACATAGGCAACGGGATGTCCTTTCTGTTTGAGGGTGGCGATTGTCTCCAAACTTCCTGGCTGGCGCGTCTCTAACATCACCTGAGCGTGAAGAGGAATATCCGGTCGTGTGGTCGCGTGGGGCGCTGGCGAAAGATCGTCCGTGTTGGTTTCTCCGGGCACTTTGAACACCGTTACCGTAATCGCAGCGGCTAGCTCCAGGCGGCTCGTGAACCAGTCGGCGTTTGCCCAGGATTCAAGTACCTGCTGGGCATAGGGATTGCCACTTGCCGCAAGTTCCTGCACGTCATGGTAGGCATCATAAACCAGCAAAATTTTGCTCAACGCTTTGGCGGCTGTGGCTGGAATATCAGCATCGGAAACTTGCAGCAACTCGATCAATGAATGAACGTTGTAGCCGCCCATCATGGTACCCAGGAGTTCAACCGCAGCTTGAGGCGACACCAGGGGACTGGTCGTTTCGCCTTTGGCGATCGCGGTTAAAAAGCCAGCCTTTACATAGGCGGCTTGATCAACACCGGGCGGCACCCGATCGCGCAAGAGCGTGAGCAAGAATTCTGCTTCTCCGACAGGTGGCTGCTTCAGTAGCTCGCCCAGTTCAGACATTTGTGCTGCACTCAACGGCAAGGGCGGTACCCCTTGAGCCGCACGATCGACCACATGTTGACGGTAGGATTCAAGCATCGTTAGAGTCTCTACAGAGCGATAAAGGAATGTGTAAGGGCAGAGAAATTAAGAGTACAGATCGTCGATCGCTAAGATTACTTTCACCGCGCCACCTTTGCGGTGGGGATTGATACGTACTGCATAAAGAAGTGTACAAGACAGCGGCTGATCGATCTCAGCGGTTGTGCTTGGCAAGCACTTGATAGAGTCTGTATCTCCAGTATGTCTTGCGAACGGTCTGACTTGTGAACAACGATGATGTGGGGCGATCGAGGAAAAATGATGAATGATACAAACTATTGGGTTGGCGTTGCATCTCGCAATCACGTTGTCCAGGGCGCAACATCAGGCATGTTTGGGATTGGTCACGGCAAGCGGCAACCCCTTGAGCAGATCGTTCCGGGCGACAAAATTGTGTTTTATGCGCCGAAAATTGACCATACCAAAACAGATAAAGCCAATGTCTTTCAGAAATTCAAAGGGTTTGGCACCGTGCTGGATGAACCGATTTTTACGATAGACATCGCTGGTACGTGTGCGTTTCGGCGCAAAATTCAATTTGAAGGCATTGAGCAGGAAGCTTCTATTCAACCATTGATTGAGGAGCTTGACTTCATTTCTAATAAGACACGATGGGGGTTTCCCTTTCTACGCGGCTATATAGCCATCAGCAAAAAAGATTGGGATTGCATTATGCAGCACTTAACTGCCGCCTGACGAGCTGAACCCTTCTAGAATTTACGCAAACCTCCGGAGATTTTCACCAAGCATCAGGCATCGTCACCAAGCGTCGTCGCTTAAACCTCCGAGGTTTTGGTCAAGAGGCGTCAGTCCTACCTGTAAAAGTGTCACTGGCTCTACTGATGCGATCGCGACCCACTAACTGTTCCGAAGCGCAGGCCCATCTCCTGTAGCCATTTACGATAGGCAATTAAGGTGCGATCGCTATTGAGCAGCAAATCCGTCTGACCACCCAGTGGCAGCAGAGCGGGACGTTGTGCTTGAATGATGGGAATGTCCTGGTTCAGAATTTTTTCTTGCCACGCAATCAGTTCGTCCGCAGGCGTTTCGTGATCATAATTCAGCGCCATCCACATCCAGAGCGTGCTGCTCAAAGCGGCATGGGGTGTGACACAGAAGAGAATGGAAAAGCGGGTGCCTTCGGATTCTTTGGCTAAATAAGCGGTGAACGGACGGAGCGCACGGTAGGTATAGGCAACCACCCCACCCTGACCCGTACCATAGGGGTTGGGTTGATAGACGCTCACTCCTTTAGAAAGTACACCGTCTGGCTCGATCGTCGTCCCATAATCCTCAATTTCAGGATAGGCCGCGTCGCCCAAAATACCCTCATGGATAAAGGGAAAGTGCGCCACATCGAGAAAGTTTTCGATCGCCCTTAGCCCACACAGTTCAAACGCCCCGTAAGGCCCGCACAGCAGCTTGCGATAGGTCGGATCATCCCATTCGGGAAAGGGTGGAATGTCGTGTGTGGGTTCACCGATCGCGACCCAAATCAAGTTGTAGCGCTCTTCTACACGATACGTTTGCACCTGAGCGCGTTTGGGGATGGTTTGCTCAGGATGCGCTGGGATGTGGACACATTGCCCCTCGCTGTTATACTTCCAGCCGTGATAGGGACAGACTAAGGTGGCACCATCTACAGCACCACAGGAAAGCCGCGTCCCGCGATGGGCGCACACATCCTGACAGGCGTAAACTTGACCGCCAGTGCGCCAGAGTACCAACTCTTCTTCTAATAGACGAACGGGCAGCAAGGAGCCTTCTGGCACATCCTCCGATCGAGCCACTGGATGCCAATCATTCAGAACCACTGGATCATCAACCATCTTGCGTTCCTCTGCTAAGCGCCACCCATCTGCTTATATACCTTATTCTCATACGCCAGCTCACCCATGATGTACGTGGCGTGAATCGCACGATCGTCTCCCATCATCATCGTGGCAAAGGCTTGGTCAGCCAGTTCTGCCACTGAGGGTGCGATCGCGGTGGGATTGCGCCGTGCCATGAGTGGGGTCGCTTTGGGATCGATCACAATAAAATCAGCTTCCTTCCCTGGCTCAAAATTGCCCAGTGTGTTCTCTAACGATAGCGCTCTGGCACCTCCCAACGTAGCGAGAAATAATGCTTGGAAAGCGGAGAGATTTTCCCCCCGCAATTGCGTCACTTTATAAGCCTCACTCGCAGTTTGTAACATTGAAAAACTCGTCCCGCCGCCAACATCCGTACCCAAGCCGACTTTCACGGGCGCTTCTACAGACTTTGCTTTTTTCAAGTTAAAGAGTCCGCTTCCCAAAAACAGGTTCGAGGTGGGGCAAAAGGCGATCGCCGAGTGTGCCTCCGACAACCGCTGAAACTCCGCATCGGTCAACTGCACGCCATGAGCAAACACAGATTTATCACCGACTAGCCCTGCGCGATCGTAGACATCTAAATAGCCCTTACTTTCAGGAAATAACTCTGCGACTAGCCTGACTTCATTCACGTTTTCTGATAAGTGTGTGTGCATGTAAACATCTGGAAACTCAGCCAGTAGCTTTCCTGCCAGTCTCAGTTGTTCATCGCTGGATGTCACCGCAAACCGGGGCGTGATGGCATACAAGAGGCGATCGTGCTTGTGCCATTTCTCAATGAGTTGTTTGCTCGCTGTATAAGCTGTTTCAGGCGTATCCGTCAAAAAGTCTGGCGCACGACGATCCATCAGCACTTTGCCTGCAATCATGCGGAGATGGCGACGGCTCGCTTCTTCAAAAAACGCATCCACCGATTGCGGATAAACCGTCGTAAACACCAACGCCGTTGTCGTTCCATGCTTCAACAACTCATCCAAAAAAAATGACGCAATTTCCTGAGCGTAGGCTTTGTCCTTAAACTTACCCTCCGTTGGAAACGTATACTTGCTCAACCATTCCAGCAGTTGCGCTCCATACGCTGCAATCATCTCCGTCTGTGGAAAGTGAATGTGCGTGTCAATAAACCCCGGCATAATAAGTCGATCGGGATAAGCCGTAATGGAAAGACCCGCACAGCGTTCCCGGAGGCTTTCGTAAGCTCCTAATGTTTTAACGTTGCCATCTTCTAAAATCAGCAAACCGTCGGGCAGATAACGGACGCTATCTGCCTCTGAGGCATAGAATGGATCATCCACAAAATCGAGAAACGCACCACGAAACGCCTTTAAAGTCACGCTATCAGTCCAAAAGAGTAAGTAAAGGATTGATCAAGGAGATTTGTCTCATGAAATCATACCCTTCCAGCAAGCGCGTATCTAAAGTGACAAAAGCGAGGGCAGAAAGGGAGAGAGTCGGGAGTCGGGAGTCGGGCGAAAAATACAAAGGCTGAATTCTGACTCCTGATCCCTCCCCCCTATCCCTTCCCCCCCAATCTCAACTCTCTTCACCCCTTACTTTCTATGTCTGGCAAACTGACAACACATGTTCTTGATACGGCTCAGGGTTGTCCGGCGGCTGGTTTGGCGATCGCGCTCTGGTTGATCGCGCCAGCTGGCGAAAAAACGCTGTTGAAAACGGTACTCACGAATGCGGATGGACGCACTGATAGCCCGCTATTAGCGGATGGAGCATTGCAGGTGGGGGTGTATGAACTGATTTTTAGTGCTGGTGCGTACTTTGCCCAACACCTTCAGGACTTGCCCAATCCACCTTTTTTGCATGAGATTCCCATTCAATTTGGTATTGCCGATCCCAATGCTCACTATCACGTGCCGTTGCTGGCTTCACCCTGGTCGTACAGCACGTATCGGGGGAGTTAGGGGTAAGTTTCACCAAAGCGATCGCAGATTGAGCACCAATCGAGGCAAAACAGCTTCATCTGACAAAGTTACTGGAGCCTCCAGGCTTTCTAATGGTTGATTGGGACGATAGATTTCAACAGTGCGATGTTTGCGGTTCAGCAACCAGCCAAGCGTTACGCCGTTTTCCATATACTCTCGCATCTTCGCCTGTGCATCGCTAAGGTCATCACTAGGAGACATCAGTTCCAAGACGAAATCGGGCGAGATCGGTGGAAATTTTTGCTTTTGTTCTGGAGTCAGTGCATCCCATCGGTCTTGTTTGATCCAGGCCACATCGGGCGATCGAAGCGCTTGATGTGGCAACCTAAAACACGTTGAAGAATCGAAGACAATCCCAAGTTTCGCGTGTCGATTCCAGATGACAAAGTCTGCATTTAATTCCGAGTTGTAGCTGCCTGTTTCGCCGCCTGTTGGTGCCACGATCACTAATTCTCCTCGCGTGGTGCGTTCAAATTTGACATCAGGATTGGCTCGACAAAGTTGTGCAAAATGCTCGTCGGTCATTTGCACGATCGCGTTGAAGTTGATGGTGAACGCAGTCATAAAATCGCTTTTGTTTGTTGACGGGCTTGAATTTCGAGGTATACCAGCAATGCATTCACATCGGCTGGATTGACTCCCCCAATCCGGGCAGCTTGCCCGATCGTCAATGGTTGCACTTTCGCCAGTTTTTCGCGGGATTCCTTCGAGAGGGTCTCGATCGCGCTGTAGTCTAAATCAGGTGGCAGTGAACGATGTTCTTGACGCACGATCGCGTCAATTTGGTGCTGTTGCCGCTGAATATAACCGGCGTATTTAATATCAATTTCAGCCCCTTCTTTTTCAGCGCGATCGCAGTCTGGATTCCCCAAACCAAACTGTTCTAAGTTGACATAATGAAAGCCTGGTTTTCGGAGTAAATCGGCTAGCGTCACGGAACCTTTAATGGCTTGTTGGGTATGAGCCGCAATTTGTTTACCCAAGTCGTCATGCTCTTTGACGCGCGTTTCGTGCAGGCGTTCTTTTTCGGCGGCAATCCGTTCCTGTTTGCGTGTAAACAACTGCCAGCGACGATCGTCAATTAGCCCAATGTCTCGCCCTAGCGGAGTAAGGCGTTGATCAGCATTATCCGATCGCAGCAGCAGACGATACTCAGAACGAGACGTAAGGACTCGATACGGCTCCCGCAAATCTTTGGTGCAGAGGTCATCAATCAAGGTGCCAATGTAGCTATGCTCACGGGGAAAGATGACCATTTCTTGGTTGTGAATCAATCGTACGGCGTTAATGCCTGCCACAACGCCTTGAGCTGCGGCCTCTTCGTACCCTGTGGTGCCGTTGATCTGTCCCGCGCAGAACAGCCCTTCAACCTTTTTAGTCATCAACGTGGGGTAGCATTGGGTGGCGGGCAGGTAATCGTATTCCACCGCATAAGCAGGACGTAGCATGGCGCAGTGTTCGAGGCCGGGGAGCGATCGCAACATTTGCAATTGAATGGCTTCGGGCAACCCGGTGGAAAAGCCCTGGATGTAAAGTTCTGGCGTGTCTCGCCCTTCTGGTTCAATGAAAATCTGATGACTTTCTTTATCGGCAAAGCGCACAATTTTGTCTTCAATGCTGGGGCAATAGCGCGGCCCTTTGGCATCCACCCACCCCCCGTAAACAGGAGACAGGTGAAGATTTTCACGAATGATGCGATGAGTCTCGGCTGTGGTGCGGGTCAAATAGCAGGGCATTTGCTCTCGTTTTACCCATGCGTCTGGATCAAAGCTGAACCAGCGCACATCAGCATCACCGGGTTGGGGTTCTAGATTGGTGAAATCGACGGAGCGACGATCAACCCGTGCAGGGGTGCCTGTTTTCAACCGTCCCGTTTCAAAGCCCAGACGGTTCAACGTTTCGGTCATGCCAACAGCGGCAAATTCTCCCGCACGTCCCGCTGCCATTGACTTATTGCCAACCCAAATTTTGCCGCCTAGAAACGTACCTGTGGTCAGCACCACCGCTTTGCACTGAAACGCCACACCAAAGTAGGTTTGCACCCCGATGATTTCGTCGTTGTCACCCAGGATTAGATCGGTCGCCATGCCTTCGCGGATCGTCAGGTTTGCCTGATTTTCCACGATCGTTTTCATCACCGCCGCATATTCGCGCTTGTCTGTTTGTGCCCGTAAAGCCCAGACCGCAGGCCCGCGTGACGCATTGAGTACCCGTTTTTGCAGATAGGTGCGATCGGCCATTTTGCCAATCTCGCCGCCCAACGCATCCACTTCATGCACCAGTTGCGATTTAGCAGGCCCACCCACTGCGGGATTGCATGGTTGCCACGCGATTTTATCCAGAGTCAGTGTCAGCAAAAGCGTGCGACAGCCTAGCCGTGCCGTTGCCAGTGCTGCTTCACAGCCAGCGTGTCCGGCTCCTACCACCACTACATCAAAGGCATCCAAAAATTCAACGGACGATCGCACGGTCATAGGAGACTCTACGGCTTGGACTCACCTCATTTTAGCGGGTACAGCGCCAAGCTTGGGATGCCGCCTTCACGTACTGAGAAGCTATTGCATGGCACGCTAAGATCTTCAGTAAGGCATGATGCGAGTAGACATGAAAATTAAGGCGGTAATCTGGCAAGAAAATGGTGTGTGGTGCGGCTCTGTACCTGCCCTACCAGGATGCCATACCTGGGGAGAAAGCTATGAGCAGTTATTAGAGATGCTGGAAGACGCGATTCAAGGTTGGCTTGAAGTGGCTAGTCAGCAGGAAGAGGTTGAGCCTGAAAAGCAATTGATTGAGCTATCCCTGTGAAGTCTATTTCTGGTAAAGCTCTCTGTAAGGTTGTTGAACGTAAAGGCTGGCTCTTGAAACGGGTTACTGGCAGTCACCATATTTACGCTAAAAAAGGAGTTAGCGTCATTCTCTCGATTCCTGTTCACAGCAATCGAGACTTGCCTATTGGCACGCTGAGAAACCTTTTGAAAGATGCTGGTCTCACCGAGGACGATTTAGAGTAGCGAGCAGATGCAGTTCGGGCACGATCGCTGGCAGTGATCGCGCCGTGATAGCGAACTCCACAGCTTGAAACTCACCTCATTTTAGCGGGTACAGCGCCAAGCCTTCGTCCTAGCGGTAGCATGATCCGCTGCCTGCACTGCATATAGAGGTGACGCAGCTTCCAGAATTTGCTGGTTTTCATCCAATCCAGATGGGCGTGTAGATTCTCAAGCTCAGTCTGCAATTGAGTGTGTGTGTGTTGTAGCTGTCCCTGTGTTAGCCGTAGCTGCTCCTGTGTATGCTCCAGTGCGGTTTCAATGTTGTGGCAGTGCTGTTGAGTGAGCGCCAGCGTTTGCTCTGTCTGCTCATTCGTGATACGGATTTGTGCCAGTTGGGCTTCATACGCGTTCGTCTGCTGAACCAGTTTGTTTTCATAGTGATAGATCTGCTTCAGACGAGGCGTGAGCCAGTGCAAATAAGCCGCTATAGCCTGACTTTCTGCCGCTGCCCCGTGCTTACTGAGGGTTACCTCCCGGCTGAGCACCTTTTCGTAGAGCTGAATAATCTGGCTCACGACGGCTTCGCGTCCCCCGGTTGTCCGTATTTGTTGGGAGACTTTCGCAGCATCCAGCGGGTCGTAGCGAGACAGTTCGCGTACCAGGCCGTCAACGCTAATGGGGTTCTGTAAGGTACGAATGCCAAAATTCAACCGTCTGAATTGAGCAAAATTCTCTGTGGTGACCATTGCACCTGTGCCGACTGCATCATGCACGATCACGGCCGCGCCAACAGCCATTGCCTCTAGCGCCGATCGTCCTTTGGCAAATACAATGTCGTACTTGCCTAACATTTGCTCTGGTTGAGCGCAGGCACTTCCCGCCCCAGCCCCTATGATATCGAGTGTAATTCCCACGCGATCGCACGCTGCTTGAACCTCCTTAAGGTAGGCTGAATGACTGGCAGCGTTGCTGAAGACTAGGGCGCGCTGCGGAGTTGGAGGAAGTGGCAAAGGGCGGGGTGAAAAGCGGTCTAAATCCACAAAATTCAATAGCACTTCAATCTGGTCTGCGGGAATGGCGTGTTCATACAGCAGCCGATCACGGCAGGTGTAATCCACAGTCACATACTGACGAATGCGAGGAAAGCGGGGTGGAGCCTCTTCCCACGGTAGCCAGCCGTGACAAAAATAAATGCAGGGCACGCCTGGAAAATGCAGCAGCGCCGTCATTGTATCCAGATGATGCTGACCATGAATAATGTCGGGTGGCTCAGCGATCGCGGACAGGTCAGCCACGGCGGGAATGGTTGCTAGCCGGAGTTCCTCGGCAACCTCGCCTAAATCAGTGCTGTAGGCGATCGGCGTATGACCCCGTGCTAAAAGCGCTGTCGCCAGATCACGCACATAAAGTTCCGACCCTGCCCGTGCTGCCAGCGTATTGTTGGTGAGTAACACTCGTAGCTTCGACACCGACTTTTCTCCTTTGAGGACAAGGCACAGGCAAAACCGCTTCAGTAAAATGCACGGGTGGAACGGTGAAGGGTTACAGAGCTTGCAGCCTATGCCATTGCACACTGGTGTAAAGCCTCTGCCAGTGGATAGAGGTGTTCTCTGCACCGAATGACGTGCTGATAGAAACCTAAGGCCACTTGCTGCTCCCCGTAGCGTTCGTAAAATTGTGGCTCTGCACCATACAGCAGTATTGCTTCTGTCTGGCTGACTGGATGCAACTGTTCAACCTGGAATGCTCTTAAACCCATCTGCTGGATGGCTGCATTCACCTCCTGCGCCAATTCGGCATAAGCCTGGGCAGCCGCTAGTTTACGCGCCAGTGCTGAGTCATCCAACTGGAGTGAGACGGTTAGAGCCTTGAGTGGTGCGCCAGAAACGGGCTGCTGAGGGTAAGCACTGGGCAAGTTGACTAGAGAAAAGCAAAAATTGGCGATCGACTGCTTGCGGCTGTAGTTTGCTCGTGCCACGGCGGCATTGATCAGCAAACGACAGACATCGTGACCGGGATTGTAGCCTTCGAGGGCATCTCCTACGACGTACTCGATCGCGTGTTCGACAAACGCTGTTGCCAATTCTTCCACGGCGGCAGCGAATAGCTCTGTATTGTGCTGTAGTAGCGCTGTGTAAATTTGTCGATCGCTAAACCGCCCGTAGATCGATCCTGGCGTTGCCTGTGCACGCTGAAGAATTTGCGTCGTGGAGGGGAGCCGCGATACGGTCGATCGTCCAGACCCATCCGTTAAAACAAAGGTCATAGGCTTGGCACACTCTAACCAGTGATGCACGCGCAGTTCATGTCCAGGGTGTGCAATGACCAAAGCTGCCTTGCGGTCGAGTAAGTCTGGCATCCGTAAAGCGGACTGTCCCAATTTTTCACCCTTTTACGTATGAACCCAATGCAATTCAAGCATGGTAACTGATCATAAGCGCATAGATGCCAAACACCCGAAAAAGTAGTCGTCATGTACATTCTGATACTCCGGTCTGGCTTCAGTCTTGCTAGCGTTAGCCAGTTGTCAGCAAGGTATGGGTATGGCGCGATCGCTCGTTGGCTCAATCGAAACGCTCTGGCGTTATCCTGTGAAGTCGATGCTGGGGGAAGAACTGGAGGCTTCAGAAGTTACAGAGCATGGGTTGCTGGGCGATCGAGCATATGCACCTTTAGACGTACAGAGTGGCAGGGTTGCCAGTGCTAAGAATCCTAAAAAGTGGGCAAAACTGCTGGACTTTCAAGCAGCATACACCGCAGCACCTGTAGGAGAAACGCTTCCTTCAGTGCGGGTTTCCTTGCCGGATGGTGGGTCGGTAGTGAGTGAGGCGATCGACACCAGCCAGATTCTCTCTGGGTTGCTTGATCGAGAAGTGCAGCTTTTAACCACAGCCCCAGCAACCGCCAGCCTGGATCAATATTGGCCCAGTGTTGAAGGTACGGCACACCAAGAAGCTATTACCGAACTGGTGCTGCCATCGGGTACGTTTTTCGATTCCTGCTCGATTCATGCGCTTACAACAGCAACGCTGGCAAAGCTTCAGGCGCTTTGCCCCGAAGGACAATTTGATTTGCGTCGCTTTCGTCCCAATTTGTTGATCAAGCCAACATCGGATGAAATAGCGTTTGTGGAAGATGCCTGGGTGGGTAGTGTATTGACGATCGGCAATAACGTTCGCCTTAGCATCGACACCGCCTGTCCTCGTTGCGTTGTCACCACACTGGCTCAAGCTGGGTTGCCCAACGACCTGGGCATTTTGCAAACAACAGCGAAGTATAACAACGTGATTGCAGGCATCCGCGCTTCCGTCTTACAGGGCGGCACCATTCATAAAGATGATCCAATTTGGCTGGAAGCACTGTAAGGAATTGTTAGCCTAAACAAAGTATTTATAGACATGTGAGTGTGAATTTTTTCACACGTTTCCTTCTCCAATCGTCACTATAAATGCTATGCCTCTAACTCTTTGGGCAGGCGTAATCGGTGGAGTGTCCCCTCTATTGCTTATTTTGGCGATGATGATCAACTCGTCACGCTTCACATAATTTAGACAAACTGAGAAGGTGTGACTCAATAGGCGATCGTCATCTGACTTTGCACAAACTGAGGTTGTTCAACTTCATCTACGAACGCGATCGCATAATCCTCAACTGAAGTTCGGCTTCTGCCCTCAGTATCGACTAGCAGTTGATTTCTTCCCAGGCGGAATTTGCCTATCCGTTCACCCGGTTCAAACTCGGCAGCAGGGCTGAAAAATGTCCAATCAAGATGAGAAGCTTGGTAGATTTTCAGGGAGTCGCGGTGAGCTAGAGAGGCAGGGCGATACTGGGCTGGAAAGTCAGGAGTATCTACCAATTGCACACCAGGAGCCACTTCGAGACTACCTGCCCCACCTACTACAATCAGTCGTCGCACGTCTGCGCGGGTCAACCCTTCGATCAGAGCTTTGGCGGCATCAATCACCATTGGCGCTAAGGTTGCATTGTTGGCGATAGCCGCCCCCGGTCCTGCCGCATTGATCACCGCATCATGTCCTTGAACGATCGCAGCAACGCTATCAGCATCACAGACATTGCCAACCACAACCGTTAACCGATCGCTTGTCATAGAAAATCGGGATAAATCGCGGACGATCGCCGTTACCTCATGTCCTCGACTCAAAGCTTCTTGGGTAATTTGAGTTCCCGCTGAACCGTTTGCACCAAATATTGCCAGTTTCATTGCAACGCCCTCTCAATTGAAAATTGCCTGTTTCAAAAAATCCGGTTCGTTCATGTGTTGCTTACGCGTGACGATTAAACCACTCAGCAATTTGAGTCACGCATTGATCAATGGTTTCTGGCTCTTCGTAAAACTGGAATTGCACGCTGTTTCCTAGCCAAACTAGCTGTTTATCGGGTGTGGCAATCTGTGCAAAGATGCGCTTTGGCTCAGTAGCTCCAGTAGCAGCGCGATCGGCGTGAATCATCAAGGTTGGTTTATTCAACGTCTTGACCGTTTCATCTACACGGTATGTCCACAATTCTGCTTCGCTCATCGCAGTAATGCGGTTTTCCCAATTGCCATGAAACTCCCAAAAGGGTCCTCGGTCTTCCCAGCGTCGATACCATTCATAAATCGGTCTACGAGGCAGCAAGGCATCCGGATCATCTAAGCTGACGATGGGCATGTACTCCACTTCGCCCCTTTCCTCGTACTGAGCGCGTGCTTGTTGACTGCGTTCAATTCGAGTGAGCGTTTTGTCTTCTCCGCCTGTGTAGTCATCAATTCCTGCTGCTGTTAGGTAATGTCCTGCCACGATCGCCAGTGCCCGAATGCGTGGATCTTCAGTTGTGGCATGAATTGCCCAGTTTGCCCCCTGACACACTCCCAGAAGATAGAGACGATCTTGAGCAACTTCAGGACGAGTCAACAGGTAATCGATCGCGGCTTTCAAATCAGCAACTTTTGCTGCTGGGCTTTCATATCGACGCGGTTCTCCACCACTCTCGCCATGAAAGCGGGGGTCAAATGCCAATGATACAAATCCTGCTTTTGCTAGTCGGGTCGCATACTGCACAGGAGATTGCTCTTTGACAAAGGCAACTGGACCCAGCAACGGCACAGCCGGCGCAGGTTGAGACAGTCGAGTTGGGAGATAAAGCCGACCAATGAGTTCAACTCCGTTACTCAACAAAGTAACTCGCTCTGTTGTATACGCACATTGAACATGGCTTGTCACACCCATCATTCGAGCCTCCGAACGTGGTGGCAGCAAGAAGCTTAGCAGAAATCCCACTGGCGCAAATGTGGCTATTTTGAGGAGCGATCGCCGCAGGGAATCCGTTGAGAAAAGATGTCGCTGAAAACGCATAATGATCCTCTACCCAAGCAACTCAACCGTTTTACACACAGGTAGTGTAAACAAACTGCGATGCTTGAGTCTTGGAGATTTTCCCGAAAAATTGCAAAATCAGATGATTGTTTTAATGACAGATGCAATTAGTGCTGTTGACGATATTGTCTAGGTGTTAATCCTGTGTGACGACGAAAGCTGTTGGTGAAATGGCTCTGATCATAAAACCCCACCGATCGCCCAATTTCCACCAGTGAAAGCTGTTGATTGGCTAATAATTGCTTTGCGCGTTCGACCCGACGCTGAGAAACATATTGATGCGGTGAGGCTCCTATACTTTGCTTAAACAATTTACCAAAGTGATGAGAACTCAATTGCGTGAGGTTTGCCAGTTCTTCTAGTCCTAAATGACTGTCTAGATGAGTTTGAATATAGTCCAGAACTGTTTGCAGTTTTGAGTTTGGCAATCCTCCTGATACAAAAGATTCTGCAATTTCCACTGAGCAGTGATGTTGCAGTAAATGGACTGCAATCAAGTTTTTGAGCGAGTCTAGATAGAGAGAATTATGTGTGTTCTGATTAACTTCAAGGCTGAATGTCAGTAATAGTTGTTCTAGCAACGGATCACACCAGCCGATGCGATCGCGCAATTCAATCGTTGAAGGGACGAGATCGCAGCTTTCGATCGCTATCTTTTTCAATATTGAGTGCGGTAAATAGAGATTTAACACCTCTACCTCTGACTCCCAGAACCATTGGGGCGATCGAAAAGCTGGAACAAAGGTGAACGTGCCCGGATAAGTCGGACGGCAAACTAGCTTCTCGCCATCTAATCGACGCTCTAGATTGCGTTCTGTATTACCAGGGTTTGCAATGTGAAGCGTAATCCAGTGATCAGAAATTGCAGGGTCGGTAATGCGATCTTGCGGCGGTGTATGAACTGTACGGCACACACATAACTCTGACATAGGACAAAAGTTTAGAAATCAGGGTGCAACGATCAAGCTTGCTTTGTGTATCCTAACAGTATCATTCTACGCATTTACAGCAGCCCAACACTGCGTTGGTGTGGACGGAACAGCAGTTATTGGTGAGAGTTCAAGGTTGGATGACCGAGTAGTTTGGCGGTTCGCACAAGCAAATCAAATGATTTTGCTAACAGCTAATCGGAGTATAAAAGGTCATCATTCTCTAGAGCAAGTGATGCGTGAAGAAAATACATCTACATCACTGCCCGTTATTACAACCCGTTATTACAATTGGAGATGCTGATCGAGTCTATCGGTTTCAGGCGATCGTGATGGCGATCGCAATGGCATTGACAAGAAACCTGCTACTACAACGCAATGCATCCTTGTCTATAAGCCCCGATCGCGCTCCAGGTCATGAATCACTTTTTCGTAGACCCAAACGGGCGAGCGATCGGGATTCTGCTCTTGAGCCTGTTCTACCAGATGTCTTGCCAGCGTTTCATTGCCGTTGAGCAACATCACTAAGCGGCGATGCAGAGGAGCAACCTGCCAGGCAGTTGTCGCCGCATCTGATGACTGCGTTTGTGTCATCACCTGTTCGCCCCGTGCAATCAGTTCCTCCACGGTTTGCTGTACCTCGACCTGTACCGCTGCGAGGCTTTCATCCAAACGCTCGATTTTCTCAATCGTGTATGATGCCAACCCTGCTCCAAAATAGAGGGTTTTTTGAAGCAGGTTGTTCAAGCTATCCATAACGATTCGATTCGTTGAGTTGCAGTCCCCTTATTCTGCCTTCAACCCTATAGCAACGTCATCCCTATCGAGAGACAATTCCTTGCCTCTTGACGGTTAAACGAGGCGATCGGCACTATTGTCCAACCAGGCTGGACAGAATCCGCTGCCAGAAGGGGCGCGCATCGCCTTCAATTTGCGGCTGCTTTTTACGAATATCTTGAATGTTCCATCCGGTCAGGCGCGCCAGGTTTTGTGCTTGCTGTTCAAAGCGACGGGGGAGCGATCGGCGATACTGATACGCCTCCCGGCACGTTGGTTTACCTGTAAACTCGTGACGCAGCACATAGCGACCCTGGAACGTCTCGCGGTTGCCCGTTTCCTGGAACACCAGATCTTCAGGGAACTTATCGCGGGTGTAGCGGACGTGCAGGCGGGTGATGAATACGTTGGAGGAGGGGAAGCGACGCGGACGGAATCCACCCGATGGCATGGGAACCGTATCGTCTGGACTGTCGAGCCAGAACACGCCTGCCTGCTTCAGTTCCTCCTGTGACAAAGGCTCTGCGGAACAGGGGTCACAGTTTGCCATATCCCAGGCGTATTCCATAAAGGCTACTTTGCGATCTTCGCGATCATATGCCGTCTGAAACATTGCCTTGTAGAAGTCGCTAAACTCATTTTTGACAAACACTGGGATTTCCGAATCCGACGGTACTTTCACGGTGCGATAGTTTGTGACTTCCGTTTGTCCCTGTGGCGAAAGCACGTAGATGAGCAAATCCTGTGCCGCTTTCGCGTTGATCATGCCTAACCGAATGGGCAACATAAAGCGCGGCGACTCGTAGGCAATTTGCAGGGGACGGAGGGATTGATAGCCCGCTTTGTCGTACTCAGCCAGATTGACCTTCGCCACAAAAAACTTCAGCTTTTGCCGAATGTAGGGTTTCAGCAGTTGATTCGCGCCTCTGGGAATTTTGTAGCCATTTTGAGTCAGCCAGGTTCGCAGCCCATCCGATTCCTTCGCGCTCAATAACAGGATGTCATACTCGCCTACTGTATACCTTGCTTCCACAGTGACACCCAGCGAATCTCTACGTGCCCTGTTCGACTCCTGAGCCACTCCTGACGCAGCGGAAGGTGCTGGAACCGCTCGATCGTACAGCCGCTGTTCACAGGGATCTTCGTCAAAATATTCCACCAAACGCGGCGCACTGAAAGCATCCAGCCGCTCAATGATTTTGGGGTCAGCGACCTTAATCTGATCTTTTCGCAGCACTACTGGCACAGGCACCACGATCGCAAAATCTTTCACCTCGCCCTGGAAGTCATTTGCCATTGTCAGCACAGTACGGTTGCCTGAGCGTGCGATCGCCACCTGCGAAGCCTGGTTATACAGTTTGGCATCTGCCTTCGCCACATAAAAGCCGCAGAACGCCCAGGCACTCGGAGCGACCAGCAGGCAAATAAGGCAGGTAAACAATAAGGTTAGGAGAAGGCGTAGGGGTTTCATGGGAAGAGTTATGAGTTGTGAGTTATGAGTTGCCGAAAAGGACGCAGAAGGCAGGGGCAAGGGAGCAGAGGCAGAAGGCAGAGGGCAGAGGGCAGCAGGTAGGAGAGTTATAAGTTTTGAGTTATGAGTTATGAGTGAGAGCTGAGAGCTGAGAGCTGTCCAGGTTTACGAGCTTTAAGTAACCAGTGCTGTCAATTCTCGCTCTCCCGCCTCCCCTGCCTCCCCTGCCCCCTCTGCTTCTTCCGCTCGACTCCGCCAAACAAACCGATCGCCCGGAAACACAGCATCAATCAAAATGCTCAACGGTGCCAGCGCGAAGAGTGCCCAGAAAACAGCGGTTGAAAGAAACAGGTAGTTGCGAAGGAAAAAGGTGAGGAGGGCGATCGCCATTGCCCACAGCACTCGTCCAATCCGAGCATTGGGAATGGTGCGCGGGTCAGTAATCATAAACAGGGAAAACATCAGCAGCGAACCACTCATCAGGCGATGCGCCCACACATCCCACGTCCAGCCCAGCAAGATGTTGCGAATCGCTTCTAATACGGCGTAACTACCCAGAAAGGCGATCGTCGTATCCCACCGTCCCACTCGCCCGACCACCAAACCACCGCAGCTTAAAAACATCAGCGCATACCAGCCTTCTTCGCCCCACTGCCCCGGTGATACCCAGGCATCCGGCGTGAGGATCAGCGCTGCCACAATGCCAAAGTTGCCGGGGTTGAAGACATGCTTTCCGTTGACCCGAATCAGGAATTTGCTGGCGATCGCCGCCACACACGCCAAAACCATCGTGCTGTAATGATCGGCGCGAACGAGAATGCTCAGCCCCAGCGAGGTGACAAGGGCACTGGGGAGAGAGGAGAGAAAGGCAGGGGAAAGGCTAAAGGCTAAAGGCTGAAGGCTGAAGGCTGAGGGATGAAGAATGAGGGATGAGGGATGAAGTGTTGAGTCACTTTCTGCCTCCTGCCTCTTACCCCCTGTCTCTTGCCTTCTGCCTCCTGCCTTCTGCCTTCTGCCTCCTGCCTCCTGCCTTACAACCGCTACCATCATCCACTGCGTTATCACACACGTTGCGATCGCCACCGCAATCATGCCGGGTTTCAGCGACCAATCGCGTGTGCCCAACCCCACCACCAGAAAGAGTCCCAAGAAGAGGATTTGATACGTGCGGGCATCATCCCATAGACGATCGTCATTCCAGAACAGCATCGGCAGCCCTCAGTGAAGAACATTGGATGGCTGCTATTATGGCCTCGCTAAAATGAAAACCTGGAATTGTTACAGTTTAGGTAACGGCGTGATTTAGGTGCGCTCTGTGCCGAGCGATGAGGTTAGCCACGACAAAAAGCTGTCTATTCTAAAGACAAACCTAATTCCCTAAGACTGTATGGATATAGATGAGTTTGTTGGCTTTACAGCGCGGGAAAAATATATTCGCAATGCCTATCGCGATCGAGACCTCTCAAAGCCATCGCGCTATACAGTGCGAGAACTGACGGTTATCATTCCGTCACTACTTTTTGTTGGGCTTTACTTCTGGTATGAAGATGTCACATTAGTCTTTGTTGGTTATGCTTTGCTGCTCTGGCACTTAGTGTCTGGACTTAAGCAGAATCCCTTTTATTTGGAATCATACCGAAGTATTTTCTCAAAGTATGAGGCAAAAATAAAAGAACTCGCTGAAGTGCAGCAAGAAGAGGAGTAGGTTGAAACGCCTCCCTTGTAATGTTTAAAGCTATTTGGCTACTGCCTGATCGCCCGCTTCCATGCCTGAATCTCTTGCTGTGCCTCTGCATAGACCCCAGCACGCGACGGAATTTTTTGGGCCACCGCGATCGCTCCCGGAACATCGTAAACTGACTGGCTCTTAGCCACCTGTAAAAGCTGGCTACTCCATTCATTGATAGCATTATCCGCATCCGATCGCAGCGCACTCCCCGCTGGCACCTGATCCGCTGTCCGAATGGCATTTGCCAAGCCTTCGGGAGATCCTGAGTTTGCCAACTGACGAGCCGTTTGCAGGTTTTGCTCTGCCTGCGCCTGAAGCTCCTGATTGCGTAGCTGCTTGCGCCACTGTTTGACATCTACCTGTGCATCGGCATAGAGCGATCGCCCCGACCCAATTTGCTCCGCCATTCTAATCGCAGAGGACAGATCGCCCGCGTTGGCAAACTCTCTAGCCCGATCGAGATAAGGCTGATCCTGAATCTGCTGCACTTGCCCTGTCCAGGTACGCGCTTTGCCCTGAGCTTCTTTATACAATGCCCGTCCTGGTGCAATTTGATTAGCCTGTGCCGCCGCTGCCTGCAAAGAGGCAACATCGCCCTGTGTCGCAATTTGCTCTGCTTGATCCAAAATGGGACGATCTTCAATGGTTTGGACCTGCGCTGTCCAGGTTTGAATTTGCTTTTGGACTTCGCCCCAGCGCGGATTTGAGCGCGAAATAGTCGAGGCTTCCGCGATCGCCGCTGATAGATCGGCAACCGTACCAGGTTGAGACAGAATGCGTGCTTTTTCTAATTGGGCGATCGCTTCAATTTCAAGCTGCCAGCGAACGATGAGCTGCTGCGCTTTGCGGTAGAGCGGACGATTGGGCTGAATGCGCTGCGCCTGAGAAATCGCTTCTTCAATGTCCGGTACCGTGTTCAGCCAAACCTGAGACTGGGCATTTGCCAGCACGGTCAGGTCTTTCACCTGCTCATCGAGGTTAGCAACCTCTGGAATTTTGCTTAGTACATTTAACGCTCCCTGCAAGTCCCGTTGATCGAGCAACGTCTGTGCCAGATCCACCATCTTCTGCCCAAATTCTCCGATCGCTTTCTGCGCCGCTTGATGCACATAACTCTTCTCACCAATGGACTGCGCTAGTTTGATCGCTTCTAGTAAATTGGTCAGCCCACCATCGTCAGCAAGTCGTTGTGCCTTGCCGAGCGTATTGCCATCCTCTCGTGAGGCTGTAATTTTAGTGGTCAGTTCGTTGTACTTCGTGGTTTGCCAGAAGTCGTTGTCTACGTCGAGCAAGCGCACCGCATAGGAAAATGCCTGTCGCCAATCGAGGTCTCGCAGTGCTTGTTCTGCTTTGCGGTAAAGGGTCTCCGCTTTGGACCAGATTGTTTGCCAGCGCTGCACCCGTTCTTCAACCAGCTTATAAGCAGACACTTTTGGCGAGATCCGCCGTGCTGCCGCGATCGCCTCATTCAATTTCCCAGCATTGAAATCGGCTTCGGCAAGCTTTAAGACTTCCAGTGACCAGAGTTCGACCAGGCGATCGGCTTCGTCCCGTAGCGGATGATCCTTGGGCAGAGAATCGACCAACGCGATCGCTTCCAGCAAGTCGTTTGAAGTCTGCTTGCTAGCTGCCAGTCGCGCACACTCAAAGCGCAGAGACGCTGAAGCCAGCGGCCAAAAAATGGCTGGACAGTTGGGTAATCCAGGCAACTGGAGCAGTAGGGCCAATGCCAGCGCGCCTGTGCCCACACAGCCAACTCCAGTCACCAACAACCAAACTTTCCAGCTATAAAGCCAGCGAAACCAGCGACGGGGTACCCTAACCCTACTAGAAGGCTGACTAAGCGCTGGCCCCTCTGGGCCGATTTGCTTAACAACGCGCGGTTTAGGCTGCTTCGAGGGTCTGGGTGGTGGCGGTACAGGCCGCGAGGGTTGCGGTCTAGGTAAGCCTGATGTCTGTGGGCGAGGCTGTGAGACAGAGGCCGCTGCAACAGGGTGTGACGTTGTTTGCGGAGGCAACGTCCCATCGTTTCTACCTTCGTGCGATCGCCTTGACGGCTGACGGTCTGGTGTGCCCGAATCTCTAGTCATACTCACAAAACAAGCAGCAACGCTGCGTGAAAGCCTCAAACCATCTGCATAGATGCCATGCTACTCTTCAAGTTCCAAAAAGCCAAATGGGTTTGTAGGTTACTGAAGTCAGACCGCATTAGAACACAAAAGCGTCATTTCTGCAAAAGTCGCTTTCTTAATTAGGACTTACGCAAAAGCGGTCATCCTTCGCCCCCTAGCCCCCAATTCATAGCCCTACCGGGCATACCCTTCGGGAAGCAAGCTACAAGAAAGGGGGGAACCGAGCCAATGAAAGCCCCCAGAGTTAGGAGTTTGGGGCAAATGCGTCAGCTCTATTAATGTCCAGTGTTGTGCTTGAGCCTCACTCAGCGATCGCCAGACTAAACGCAGCGATGACCAACAACGGCGATCGAAACAACGACAGAACTCGCAAGACGCGCTAGCCTTTTACAGACAACGCTAACGCTCAACTCTACGAACTCTTACTTGGAGTACAGTGCCTCAGAATGAACTTGCGAACAGTCATCGCAACACGCTACGTGACTCCACTACGTGAAGGAGGTTCCCTACCTGCCATTGTCGAAGCCGATGACGATGGTATGTACGTGCTCAAATTTCGTGGGGCTGGGCAGGGAGCCAAAGCACTCGTGGCAGAGCTGGTTGCAGGCGAAATCGCTCGTGCGATCGGGATGCCAGTCCCCGAAATTGTCTTCGTGACACTTGACCCTGATCTTGCACGCACGGAGCCTGACCCCGAAATTCAAGACTTGATCCGGGCGAGTGCTGGACTGAACCTTGCGCTGGACTATCTGCCTGGTTCCATGACCTTTGACCCGATCGCAGGACAAGTTGAGGCGAAGCTTGCGTCGGCGATCGTATGGTTTGATGCCTATATTACGAATATCGATCGCACACCGCGCAACGCCAATATGCTGGTCTGGCATCGACGGCTTTGGCTGATCGACCACGGAGCCGCGCTGTACTTCCATCACACCTGGCAAAATTACCGCGATCGTAGTCGAGCACCCTTTCCAGCTATCAAAGATCATGTGCTACTGCGCTTCGCCAGCGAACTACAAGTAGCAGATGAAGCGCTCACCGCACGACTCACCCCCACTATCATCGACCAGATCGTGCAACTGATTCCTGATAGCTGGGTGGTAGACAGTGCTCCCTTTCCAGATGCAAAACACTATCGGGACGCGTTCATTGAATATTTGGTGAGACGATTAGAAACACCCCGCGCGTTTCTGGAGGAAGCCCTACGTGCCCGATCACTTCACGTATGACTACGCCATTATTCGCGTCGTCCCCAAAGTTGAGCGTGAAGAGTTTATCAACGTGGGCGTGATTGTCTCCTGCGCCAGCAACGGCTTTCTTGAGGCCCGCATTGAGTTGAATGAGTCGCGGTTGTTGGCGATCGACCCCACGCTGGATCTCGACCTCATCCGCAGCTACCTGGCAGTAATTCCAGTGATGTGTGCAGGTGGCAAAGCGGCTGGCGCGATCGGTCAACTACCCATGAGAGAACGCTTTCACTGGCTTGTTGCGCCTCGTAGTACGATCATTCAAACCTCGCGAGTTCATACAGGTCTCTGCAAACACTTACCAGATGTCATAGAACATCTACTTAACCTTATGGTGCGAACATCTCGCCATAGAGATGGTGAAGACATCTGCTGATGAAAACTGGGGCGCTAGGATTCGAACCTAGGGATGGCGAGACCAAAACCCGCTGCCTTACCACTTGGCGACGCCCCAACGCGTTACCAGAGTATATAGTAGCAGTTTACGTCCCAGACATGTCAAGAATTAAAAGTAAAAGACGCAGTGAACAGCGATCGAAACGTCAACAGCCCCTTCTTGACTGCTTTTACGCCTACCGATGCCTTTAAGCAGCGGCTGGCAGACGTTCAAGGTAGCTTATAGCTGGTCACACGTAGCGTCAGTTGGCCCTGTTCTGGGTCATGGTTAAAAATAAAGGCTCCTTCCACTTTCTCTCTTTTAGATAAGAAATCGACTTCTAGATGGCCTGTTTCAACAATCGTGCCACCAACTCGTAGCTCTGCCAGGATATATACCGACTCAGCCGTTTGTCCACCGTTATTTGTGACAACGAACGGCACATAGAATTGCCCATTAGCGGCACGAATCTTTTCAGTGTTGCGTACAGAAAGGACAGGCGGTTGTTGTTGTTGCTCATCCAGCCAGGTATAGCCAACTAGCCCCACCACGATCGCCAAGATAAAGGACGCCATGCCAAAGGTAATCCATTCAGCACGCGATCGCGGTGGTTCGTCAGTGCGAGGAGTTTGCGCTGGCTGATTCATACTGCTAGCCTGCCTGCCGCGCCGCCTATGGTGGTTGGCAAACCCAGCAATAATGTTTGCTCTAACCACATCGTCCACGGGTCGCTGAGAGTAAGACGCTGAAAGAACCACAGCATCATCACAGCAGCGACTAATGACACCAGGTAAGACATCACCGTTTCACTCAGGGGACGTTGAAAAATACCTTGCTGCTGCCGACGTTTGCGCTGATCTGAAAAACCTGCCTCAAAGACAATGCCATACGAAATTAGCAGGGATGCTGCCATGATTCCTAGCAGCCACGGCGCTGAAACAGCCGCCGCTAGCATTGGAATCTCATCAGTAGGCGAAATATTAAAGCCAATGACGATCGCGCCAATGAGAGTCGCACCAATATCAGCCAGGGTTGCATTGAGTGGGCTTGCGGCCTCCGCTTTGGATGGCGAACTACTATCGAGTGTTTGTGGCTCAGCGGCGCGAGTATCTCCCAAAAATTGACCAGCCAACGCAACTCCCAACGCAAACGGCACCGACTCAAAAATCACTTTGCCTAACGATTCGCGCAAAGGTGCGTCAAACGTCAATTCCCTCAAAAGCAAGAGCACAGAAGCCGAGCAAACTAAACCGATCGTCATTGCTTCTACCGTATCGGTAAAGGCTTCGTAGGGGCGAGACCGCCTCGTTCGACGAAAACCTTCGGTGCGGTTGAGCCAAAAAACACCGATAAACGTACCGACGATCGCCATCACGATTCTGGGCGCTTCAGCCATCGAGCCAACCCACCAAACCTCCATTGTGTAAAGCAGCGGAATACCAAACAAAAAGCCGCCACACGCTCCCCGCACAAGATCGTTCAGCTCAGTGGCCCACGCTGATTGGTGTCGTTTTTTTGCTAAAACCATTTTTAGTCTCTCTTCCGCTCTCACAGCAGCGTTAGCCAACCGCTTGTAGAACTCGGTTGCACTTTCTGGGACGGCATTGAGCGCGCAAGCTTTTCAAGCTTTCCATGCCCCATTCACGACCCCCAAAATAACGTCAATCCCTTCTTGAGCGTCTATGCGAAATTGACAGATTACTAGTTTACGAGTGATTAACGGACAAAAGCTGATGGTTGAGAAAGATGACCAATTCTTCGACTGTAGAAAAACTTTGCGGATCGAAATGATTGCTCAGATCCAGCCCAAATGAGACTAAGAAATCTTCAGTGAAGGATGTTTGCCAATCAAACCAGCAAACGAGTGGAAGGTAGAGATCTTCAGTTAGACGGTCATTTGGCCGCACTCTAGAAAACTCTAGCCCAGAATACGCCTGCATCTGGCTGTAGACAAAAGCGGCAACTGGCTGGGTAACTCCTTGCACCTGCCAGAATTGCTCAAACCACTCATCACTGCTTAGGGCAGGGCGATCGCGCAGAAACCGATTAACCTGTTGGCGCGTGCGCAGATCAGGACTGAGATCAGCGTAAGCCCTTAAACTATCAAAAATGTTCCTGAGCCGTCGCCACATGCGTCTAACATTGCCAAACTTTCCTTCAGTATTCCCACCCTCATAGGGATCTCTCTAGTGGAAAAGACTCTTGTATACGCTTGCTTACTGCTTGCCAGACAATCAGTTCAATGACAACTGACCTCAGCAAAACTGGATTTTTAACATCCAATTCAGGACATGGATTCCGCATAAGCAAAAAATTCCCTTTCCATTGCAAATCAGGAATTTTACTGAGCTGTATGGGGACGAGATGAGGGAACGCTAAGAATGTAACATCCACTTGGGGAGTGTTCAAGCGAGTGAAAACTACGTTTGAGGCTAAATTTTTGCAAGCTTTCGCTCAGCAACGTCGGGAGCAAGGGTTTACGTTGATTGAATTGCTGGTTGTGATCATTATTATTGGCATCCTGTCATCGATCGCACTCCCGTCTTTTCTGAACCAGGCAAGCAAAGCAAAAGAGTCTGAAGCCAAGCAATACATTGGTGCCTCTAATCGTGCGCAGCAGGCGTATTACCTGGAGCGCAGTCAATTTGCTGTGAATTTTGTCTCGCTGGGTATTGGCATTAAAACCGACACCAACAATTTCACATATGGCATTGACACAACCGCAGGCAGTACATCAGCGATTATCCGTAACGTTGCCTATCCCCGAAATACTGGGGTGCTGCGCGCCTATACCGGAGCCGTCGAGATTGATAATGTCAATACGGCAGTCTTTACCGCGATCGCCATTCTCTGTCAGTCTCAAGCACCGTCAGGTGGCGATCCTACAGGTGTACTGTCGAATGTAGCGACTGGCACCCTCTCGCGCTGCAACACGGGCTGGCAAGAGTTGACGAAATAGGGTTCACTCAGTAGAGGTCGTCCTTGCATCGGTGACTCGGAGCTGAGAGCGATAGAATAGGAAAGATTATTTTTCCCCTGCCCCTATGCCCGATCGCGCCGACGGTTCTAAGCAAGCTAACGGTTCTAAGCATCCTATAGCTGAATCGCATGACCATCCCGCCAGTCATGCCATCGCCCAAAATACGATTCGCATTCGAGGCGCACGCCAGCACAACCTGAAAGATATTGATCTGGAGCTACCCCGCGATCGCCTGATTGTGTTTACAGGCGTGTCCGGTTCGGGGAAGTCTTCGCTAGCCTTTGACACGATTTTTGCCGAAGGGCAGCGCCGCTACGTAGAATCACTCAGCGCCTACGCTCGCCAGTTTTTGGGCCAGGTTGATAAACCCGATGTGGACGCGATCGAAGGCTTGAGTCCGGCCATCTCCATTGACCAAAAATCGACCTCCCATAATCCTCGCTCTACAGTCGGCACCGTCACCGAAATTTACGACTACCTGCGCCTGCTGTACGGACGGGCAGGCATTCCCCATTGTCCCCACTGCGATCGCTCCATTTCGCCGCAGTCCATCGATCAAATGGTTGATCGAGTGATGGAACTGCCCGATCGCACGCGCTTTCAGATTCTCGCGCCCGTCGTCCGAGGCAAGAAAGGGACGCATAAAAAGCAGTTATCCAGTCTGGCCGCTGATGGCTTTGTGCGTGTGCGTATCAATGGTGAAGTGCGAGAACTCAGCGATGCGATCGAGCTTGACAAAAACCAGGCGCACACGATCGAGATTGTGGTCGATCGTTTGATCAAAAAAGCAGGCATTGAAGAACGTCTGACCGACTCTCTCGGCACCTGTCTCAAGCATTCCGGTGGGATTGCAGTTATTGACGTTTTGCCGGACGAGGCAGAGGGCAGAGGGCAGAAGGCAGAAGGCAACGTAGTCGAACTTCCCACAGGCCAAGCTCTCCGTGCTGCCGAAAAAGGCGGCAACTACGGTATCTCCGACCCCACACCCCACACCCCACACCCTACTCCCCTCATTTTTTCCGAAAACTTCGCCTGCCCCGAACACGGCGCTGTGATGGAAGAACTGTCCCCCCGCTTGTTTTCCTTTAATTCACCCTACGGTGCTTGTCCTGCCTGTCATGGGTTGGGCAGTCATCGCAAGTTCTCCGCCGAACTGGTGGTGCCCAATCCGGATTTGCCCGTGTATGCGGCGATCGCGCCCTGGTCAGATAAAGACAATACCTATTACCTGTCGCTGCTTTGTAGCGTCGCCACTGCCTTTGGGTTCGATATTCAAACGCAGTGGAGCCAGTTGACAGAGGAACAACGCCACATTTTGCTGCACGGGTCTCAAGAGGCGATCTGGATTGAAACTGATTCTCGCTATCGGCAGAATAAAGGCTACCAGCGTCGCTATGAAGGCGCGTTGCCGCTGCTAGAAAAACAATATCAGGAAGCCAATTCAGACGTTTATAAGCAGAAACTAGAGCAATACCTGGTCGATCAACCCTGCGAAGACTGCAAGGGCAAACGGCTGAAGCCAGAAGCACTCTCTGTCAAGTTGGGACAGTTTCGCATTGCTGATTTGACGAGCGTTTCAATTCGAGACTGTTTAAATCAGGTGAACAGCATTGAGTTGAGCCAACGACAGGCACAGATTGCCGATCTGGTGCTGCGTGAAATCAAAGCACGCTTGCAATTTCTCTTGGACGTGGGGCTAGATTATCTCACCTTGAACCGGACGGCTATGACGCTTTCGGGTGGCGAGGCGCAACGTATTCGTTTGGCAACCCAAATTGGCTCTGGACTAACGGGCGTTCTCTACGTCCTGGATGAGCCGAGCATTGGGCTGCATCAGCGTGACAATGCCCGGTTGCTCAAAACCCTGCATCGGCTCCGCAATTTAGGCAATACGCTGATTGTGGTGGAGCATGATGAAGAAACGATTCGCGCTGCCGATTATGTGGTGGATATTGGTCCTGGTGCAGGAGTGCACGGTGGGCGTATTGTGTCTCAAGGTAGCCTGCAAGCGATGCTGGATGCTCCCGATTCGTTGACAGGCGCTTACTTGTCAGGTCGAGAAGTGATCGCAACACCTGCTCAGCGTCGATCGGGTAATGGTCGCGCCCTCAAAATCCGCAATGCTTACCGTAATAATCTGAAGCAAATTGATGTCGAAATTCCGCTGGGCAAATTGGTGTCTGTGACAGGCGTTTCAGGTTCGGGTAAATCCACGCTCATTAACGAACTGCTCTATCCGGCGCTGCAAAACCACTTTGGCAGCAAGATACCCCAGCCCAAGGAAATGGAGCCGATCGCAGGCTTGAGTGCATTAGACAAAGCGATCGTCATTGACCAATCTCCGATCGGGCGAACCCCTCGTTCCAATCCCGCGACCTATACGGGCACCTTTGACATCATTCGGGATGTCTTTGCCGAAACGATCGAAGCCAAAGCCAGAGGATACAAGCCCGGTCAATTCTCCTTTAACGTTAAAGGGGGACGCTGTGAAGCCTGCGGTGGTCAGGGCGTCAACGTCATTGAAATGAACTTTTTGCCCGATGTCTATGTGCAGTGCGAAGTCTGCAAAGGTGCCCGCTATAACCGCGAAACGCTTCAGGTGAAGTTCAAAGGCAAATCGATCGCGGATGTGCTAGGCATGACCGTTGATGAAGCGCTGGAGTTTTGCAAAAATATTCCTCAAGCCGCAGCACGCTTGCAAACATTAGTAGATGTCGGTCTAGGCTACGTTCGCTTGGGACAAACCGCACCCACTCTTTCCGGTGGTGAAGCCCAACGGGTCAAGCTGGCAACGGAACTCTCTCGCCGCGCGACAGGCAAAACCCTTTACCTCATCGACGAACCCACAACAGGTCTCTCCTTTTATGACGTTCACAAGCTTTTAGACGTGCTGCAACGTCTGGTAGACAAAGGCAACACGGTTTTAGTGATCGAGCATAATCTGGATGTCATCCGCTGCTCTGATTGGGTGATTGACTTGGGGCCAGAGGGGGGCGATAGAGGGGGCGAAATTATTGCTGTCGGTACTCCCGAAGAAGTGGCCGAAAACACTCACTCTCACACAGGTCACTACCTCAAACAGGTACTACAGCAATACCCACCCGTCCCTGCAACCGCATAAGGCATGATAGAGAAACGCAAGTAGGAAGAGTATTAGCAATGGTCATCTCTACAGTTGCTCTGAATCAGCCTCCCGTCGTCTTGATCGAAGACTACCTGCTCAATCCTCCCGATCACATGGAATGGGTGGATGGGCAACTCGTAGAAAAGAATGATATGACGCTGAAGACAAGCCGAGTGCAGTTAACGTTGGGGCGGTTGTGGAGTGACTACAAAAATACACACAATCTCGGCGGAGAGTGTTACACAGAGACACCTTGTCGTACCAATCAGCAAATCCGTCGTCCTGATCTGGCGTATTTGACACCCGAACTGCTGGCCCAATTTGGTGAACCGAACGTCTTTCCCCAGGTATTCCCGCTGCTTGCCGAGATTGTTTCGCCAACCGACTGTGCTGAGGACGTGTTCAACAAGGCAAGTGAGTATCTGGAAGCTGGCTGCCAGGAGGTGTGGCTGGTCTTCCCCGACAGTGGTTGGATTGTAGTATTAACACCACAAAGCCGATCGCTCGTTACCAGAGGCGAAAACGTCAGCACTCAGACCATTCTGACTGGATTTAGCGTGCCCATAGATGACTTACTGGGTCGATAAAATGCAATCATGCGAATCTGTACAGCCTCGATCGCAAAGCTGAATGCTGATCGCTGATCGCTTTCAACTGCCCTACTACCAAAAACTCGGTGATACCCTTCATGACTCCCAGTGTTGAAATTATCTGTGTTGGTACCGAATTGCTCTTGGGCGACATTCTCAACAGCAATGCTCAATTCTTAGCGCAAGCATTGGCCCAGCTAGGGATGGCTCACTACTACCAAACAGTGGTGGGAGACAATCCAGAGCGTATTAAAGACGTTGTGAAGATTGCCAGCGATCGAGCCCAACTCCTCATCTTCACAGGTGGCTTAGGGCCTACCCCTGACGATCTGACCCATGAGACGCTAGCAGCTTGCTTCGGTGTGCCCCTCGTGGAGCATCCCGAGATTCTTGCAGACATTACCCGTAAGTTTGCCCAGCGCGGGCGCACCATGACGGCTAACAATCGCAAACAGGCACTCTTGCCGGAAGGCGCAGTCGTGCTGACTAACGACTCTGGCAGCGCCCCAGGTATCATCTGGCAACCGACACCAGGACTCACCATTCTGACCTTTCCAGGCGTACCCGCAGAAATGCAGCGCATGTGGCGCGAGGTAGCCGTTCCGTATCTGCAAAGCCAGGGCTGGGGGCAAACAACTATCCACAGCCGCACGCTAAAATTTTGGGGCATTTCAGAATCGGCACTGGCAGAAAAGGTCAACACCTTTTTCGACCTTCAGAACCCGACGGTTGCTCCCTATGCCAATCATGGTGAAGTGAAACTCCGGATTTCTGCCCGTGCAAACTCCGAAGCAGAAGCTCAGCAACTGATCGCACCTGTAGAGCAGCAGCTTCGCCAGATTGGTGGCATCAACTGCTACGGTGCAGACAGCGATTCGCTTGCGTCTGTCGTGGGTGCCTTGCTCAAAGCCGATCGGTCAACGCTTGCGGTTGCTGAGTCATGTACAGGAGGAGGCTTGGGCGAAGCGATTACGTCCGTCCCCGGTAGCTCTAGCTATTTCTGGGGTGGGGTCATTTCTTACGACAACGTTATCAAGGTACGGCTGCTGGATGTCAGTGAGCAAGATCTGGCTGCACAGGGTGCGGTTAGTCATATTGTCGCCAAACAAATGGCAGTTGGGGTGCGATCACGCCTTGGCACCACTTGGGGATTAAGCATTACAGGCATCGCTGGCCCGGACGGTGGTACAGCAGACAAGCCAGTTGGGTTGGTCTATATCGGGCTGGCAGAAGCGGATGACGTGCAGAGCTTTGAGCATCAGTTTGGCACCTTACGGGGACGGGATTGGATTCGTAGGCTCAGCGCTGCTATTGCGCTAGATCTTTTACGACGAGCAATAATAAACAAATCATTAATAAAGTTGACATAATTACTAGAGGTACTTGCTTATCTGCAACGTTTGATTAAGACTTAGATAAGGTGACCCAAATTTATGGAATCTCTACAGTCTTTTTCCGGGCTGTTAACTAATTGATAAATTGGGTACAATTTTAGATAAGTGATCAGGTTGAATCGGCCCCGCGATCGGTGGTGACGACTGTGGGTGACGACCAGACCATAGCGAAGGAGCAATCTGTTCAATGGATTACCTTGAGAAGGTACTTGAAAAAGTAAAAGAATGGGCGCGCAAGCTGATTGAAGCGATTCTTGGGCCTGAAGGACAGCCCGAAGGTGAGCTGATTCCCATTCCGGTCAAGGATTCTCAGCGTCGCTAACCTGTTTTGTAGCTGTCTTGTTCATGATTGAACCAGGCGCTTCGTTTGAGGTGGTTTTGATGCGAAGAGTACGCAACCTTCCCTTGTGACAGCTTCTGGCGCTTGCTCACCTATGCATACACCTAAGAGAGAAGGCTTTAGAGGTTTGCTTAGTCTTCTAGTTCTCCACGGTCCAAACTTGAATCTATTGGGCAAGCGGGAGCCAAGTATTTATGGCTCTATGACCCTTGATAGTATTACGCGGCAGCTTGAGCAGTCTGCCGAATCCCTTCGAGTAAAGCTTTCGTCGCTTCAGTCTAATCATGAAGGCGCTCTCGTTGATGCGATCCACGCGGCTCTGGGGCAGCATCAAGGGATTTTGATCAATGCAGGTGCTTACACGCATACCAGCGTTGCCATTCGCGATGCGATTGCGGCTGTCGCCATTCCCACCGTCGAGGTGCATCTTAGCAACCTTTATCGCCGCGAGACGTTTCGCCATCATTCTTACATCGCGCCAGTTGCGATTGGGCAAATCAGCGGGTTTGGAGCAGACAGCTATCGTTTAGGGTTAGAGGCACTGGTACATTACCTGAATCATACCGAGGGCTGAGAAGCAGTCAGCAATAGCGGTTAGAGTACTTTCGACTGTTGGCTTTCACTTTTGCCTTTTACCTTCTCCCCCCTACTCCTCAATCCTTCCAAGCAATCGCGCTCAAATTTCTTCGTGCGGGTGTTATTGATACAGCAAATGTGGTTCAATCGGGTGACATTGGTTGCGGAATCATGAGCGTATCGCCCCGAATGGAATGAAGACAACGGTTTATCTTGCTGTAAACGGTACCCTGATGCGGGGGCTGGAACTGAACGCCAACATGGAACTTGTGGAAGCAGAGTTTGTGCGGGAGGCGTTCACAGAGCCGACGTATCGCCTGTGGTCGATTAACGATCGCCATCCAGCGATGATGCGGGTCAGCGCAGGTGGCACTGCGATCGCGGTTGAGGTTTGGGCCGTGCCTGCTAGCAAAATGGCGTTTCTGCTGCTGCTGGAACCACCTGGACTTTCGATCGGCAAAGTGCGCTTAGCCGATGGCGAAGAGGTGCTGGGTGTGATCGGTGAACCCATTCTCTGTGAAGGGAAGCGAGAAATTACGGCATGGGGCGGTTGGCGAGCATATATTGCCGATCCAGCGGGACAAAAAGCAACGGCAACGGAGATGGTATGACAGAAAATCCAGTTGATACAGCCGTTTTAGTGGATTACCTTGCGGCACTGGTCGCCTTGCCGCTACAGCCGGAGCATCGATCAGGGGTGGTTGATAATTTTGTCCGCATTGTGGCGATCGCGCAACTCGTCAATGAATTTCCCCTGCCAGACGACATTGAGATCGCATCCATCTTTGAACCCTAGCCGTTGCCTTCGACATTGAATTCATCACCTTAAACCATGAGCCAGGACTACCCAGATGCTAGCAGCATCGCCGCTAGTGTGCGAAGTCAGGAAATTTCTGCCCGATCGGTCGTAGCTGTAGCTTTGAAACGAATCGCTGATCACAATGACACACTGAACTGCTTCACCAGTGTCATTGCAGAACAAGCCCTTAAGGATGCAGATGCCATTGACCAAGCGATCGCGGATGGCAGAGACCCTGGACCATTGGCTGGTGTACCATTTGGGGTCAAGGATCTGTATGATGTGGCAGGCTTGACGACTCTAGCTGGCTCCAAAATTAACGCCGATCGTCCTCCTGCCATTCAAGATGCCACGTTGGTGGCACGCCTAAAGCAGGCTGGTGCCGTTTTGGTCGGTGCCCAGAATATGGACGAATATGCCTATGGCTTTGTGACTGAAAACAGTCATTATGGCCCGTCCCGCAATCCCCACAACTTAAACCGTATGACAGGTGGTTCCTCTGGTGGTTCCGTGGCTGCGGTTGCTGCGGGTCTGGTGCCCCTTAGCCTTGGCTCCGACACCAATGGTTCGATCCGCGTGCCTGCCTCACTGTGCGGTATTTTTGGGCTAAAGCCAACCTTTGGACGCTTATCCCGCGCCAGAACCTATCCCTTTGTTCACAGCCTGGATCACCTTGGCCCTTTTGCCCGATCGACCCGTGATCTTGCCCTTACCTTTGATCTGCTCCAAGGCCCAGATCGGGATGATCCAGCCTGTACCGATCGCCCTGTGGCGCTAACCCTACCCGAACTAGCGAAAGGGATTGATGGGTTGCGCATAGCTGTCGCCGATGGCTACTTTACTAAAGGCGCTGAACCCAATGTGCTGGCAGCCGTAGAGTCGGTTGCCACTGCTTTAGGTACCACCCAGTCAGTCACCATTTCTGAAGCCCATCGCGCCCGTGCTGCCGCATTTATTATCACAGGATCGGAAGGAAGTAACCTGCATCTGGACGACCTTCGCACCCGTCCTCAAGATTTTGACCTTGCTACTCGCGATCGCTTTCTGGCAGGTGCCCTCATTCCCGTCACCTGGTATCTCCAAGCGCAACGGTTTCGCAGTTGGTACCGCGATCGTGTCCGTGAACTGTTCACGCAGGTTGATATTATTCTTGCGCCTGCAACCCCCTGCCCTGCACCGCTCCTTGGTCAAGCCACGCTGGTGCTAGATGGCGAAGAAGTGCCACTCCGCCCCAACTTAGGGGTTTACACGCAGCCGCTTTCCTTCATTGGCGTGCCGATCGTCGCCGTACCTGTGCAGCAGCCTGGAACATTGCCGATCGGAGTACAGATTATTGCAGCCCCCTATAAAGAAGCGCTGGCCTTGCGAGTCGCGGCCTTCCTGGAAGCTAAAGGCGTGGTAGCGGCTCCCGTACCCACCTGGAAACCTCTTTCCTAAAACACTCTAGAGCAGGATCGTTGCCCTACCTCTAGTGTGGTCAGGCAGAAGTAGGAAGGCAGAGGGCAGAAGGCAAAAACTTTGTTTTGAAGACATCTATAATGAGGCGATCGCTTTTTGATCAGCTTTGAATTTTAACACGCTGGCGTGTAGAATGTCTAGTCAGGGCGAGAGTAAATATCAACCATTGTTGGCACACTTGAGTCGAAGCGATCGATTGCAAGTCACATTAACCTTTGCCGAAATCGAAGCCTTGCTGGGTGAGAAGCTGCCTCCTTCTGCCCGTAGCAAGCGCGGATGGTGGAGCAATCGCAGCGCAGGAGCACTGCAAGCCACAGCCTGGATGAGAGCGGGCTATCTTGTTGCCACGATCGACCTGAGCGGTGAGCAGGTCATCTTTACTAAACCGCCCCAGGTCTACCGCGTACAGTGCATAGATGACACGTTGCAGTGGAATAGCGAGTTGATTCGAGCATTACGGTTGCATATGGGATTGACGCAAGCGGACATGGCAAAGGAGTTAGGCGTGCGTCAACAAACCGTCAGTGAGTGGGAAAAAGGCGTTTATGCTCCCACTCGCGCCAGTTCAAAGCACCTGACTCTGGTTGCTGAGAAAGCAGCATTTCGCTATGAGGTCTACTAAGGAATGAGAATTTAATAAAGTAGGGTTTGTTAGGCGAAGCCGTAACGCATCATCTGAGCAGCTTTGGTGCGTTACGCCGCACTTTTCCTGAATGCCGAAGGCTATACACACCCTACGAAAATAACAGCTTATTTAATTCATAATCCTAAAGAAGCGGGAGAGCCTTTTTAAGTATGTCGTCAGGTTATGGAGATGTAGGGTGCAGGTGTAGCTGGGAACATGGCGGCAATGGCTGTAGACAAAGCAATGGAAATAATCCAGTTGGCGCTGCATGAGCGATCGCGCTTAAACTGGGGATAATAACGCAAGCACCGTTTTGACTGAAGAACTCCCCGCATGCACGTCCTTTTTAACGTCATCAGACAAGACCAAACCTCTATCCCAAACGTCGAAACCTTCACGCTCGACGTTGACCCCGGCAGCACGATTTTGGACTGCTTAAACCGCATTAAATGGGAGCAGGACGGGACGCTTGCCTTTCGTAAAAATTGCCGCAATACCATCTGTGGCAGTTGTTCCATTCGCATCAACGGACGTTCCGCCTTGGCTTGTAAAGAAAATGTTGGTAGCGAGCTTGCGCGACTACGGCCAACAACCCCTGCTGGCAAAGACAATTCTGTTGCTGAAGCGATTCCCACCATCACACTAGCACCGATGGGCAATATGCCAGTCATTAAAGATTTGGTGGTAGATATGAGCAGCTTTTGGCACAATCTGAAAGCGATCGACCCCTACGTCAGCACAGCCGCACGCCAAATCCCTGAGCGCGAGTTTCTGCAAACCCCTGAAGAACGGGCAAAGCTTAACCAGACGGGCAATTGCATTCTCTGTGGCGCTTGTTATTCAGAGTGCAACGCCTATGAGGTCAACCCGAACTTTGTGGGGCCGCATGCATTAGCAAAAGCCTATCGCATGGTGGCTGATTCGCGGGATGATGACACTGAAGCACGACTGGAAAAATACAACCATAGTACTGATGGCGTATGGGGCTGTACGCGCTGCTATTACTGCAATGCTGTCTGTCCAATGGAAGTCGCTCCGCTGGATCAGATTAGCAAAATCAAAGGCGAAATTTTAGACCGTAAGGGCGCTCATCCTGGTCGATCGGTTCGTCATCGCACAACGTTGATCGAGCTTGTGAGGCAAGGTGGGTGGATTGATGAGCGGCTGTTTGGCCTAAAAGTGATGGGCAATTCCTTCCGCGATTTAAAGGGTTTGGCAAGCCTGGGGCCACTGGGGCTGCGAATGATGCTCAGAGGCAAGTTTCCTCTCACCTTTGAGCCATCGGAAGGTGCATCTACCGTACGATCTCTGATCGACTCGGTGCAAGCGCTAGAAGCTTCTGAGGGAGCACTTGAAACTCTCGCCGACACACCTGAACCTGTTGGCGGTTAACGCCATCAACCGCTGCTAACGAGGGTTGGTCAACGCATCCAACGGTTGACCGTCCTGATCGTACAGCACCACATCCCACTGCCCGTTGGCGCTGGATTCAAACGCGATCGTGTTGCCATCTGCCGTAATCGTTGGATTGCGTACCTCCGCTCTCAGATTCTCAGTGAGATTGCGAAGTTGTCGGGTTGTGCGATCGTACAGGTAAATGCTCGATCGTCCCTCACGAGAGCCAGCAAAGACAATCAGACGGCCATCCTTCAAGATCCCAGGGCTAGACACAATCATGTCGATCGCGTTTAACCCTGGCAAATCTACCAAGCTATGCATCACCATGTCGTAAAGGTAAAGATCCTGACTACCGCTGCGATCGGACACAAAGACAACATAGCGACCAGAAATACGTGGTTGCAGGTCAGAAAAGTTGCTGTTAAGGCTGCGACCACCTGGGTCAAAGGGGAAGTTGACCGCTTGCGGACTACAGCCCTGCAAAATGCTCGAACAAAGCAGCAACAGGAGCAGGCGATTCACAGAAGCGTGAGGCTGGGAGGGAAATAGGGAAGAGGGAGCAGAAGGGGCAGAGAGCATCACGTCGTTCGTTGTTTAAAGCTCATAAAGAGGCAGAAGGTAAAAGGCAGAAGACAAAAGGCTATTGATCGAGCCACTCCTGACTCCTGACTCCCGGCTCCCAACTCCCCATTCTCAACTTCCTTTCGTTCTGCCTCAAACACTTTTAAGGCGAGGATGAAAGCCGCGATCGCAGTTCATCGGGCACATCTGATTCTACATTTGGCCCACGATCCAGTACCTCAATATCCCATTGCCCCCGTTCGCCTGTTTCAAAGGCAATGTATCGTCCATCTGGGCTAACGCTGGGGTTGCGAAACCAACCCCGGTAGCCAGCAGTCAAGACCTGCGGCTGTTGAAGCACTCGATCGTACAGTTCAATTTCAGGACGAACACCATCGCTCGTCACATAAACAATGTAGCGCCCTGTATAGCTCAGGCTGGGGGACTCTGCGATCGCATGCTGCCGATTTAGCCGAGGCAAACTGACCATCTGCCGCTGCTTGCGATCGTAAAGCAAAATACCACGGTTGCCATCGCGGTTTGACACCAGCGCTAGAAAATGACCATCCCCACTGAGAGCAGGCTGCTCATCACTGTACCGACTGTCAAACTCGGCTGAGACAGTGGCTGGAGGCTCTGCTTGGCTACAACCAACCAGCAGAGCGGCAAACAACACGAGGCAAAAACCGCCCTTGAACCAAACTTTATTTTCAGGTAAATCCCTATTCACGATGACGGCAATGTCTAGAAGCACTTCCAAACTAGCCGTTCCCTTCACACATCCAATTTGGCTTCATGCTGCAAGAAAGCCTCTAATAGCTACCCCAATTGTCTTCTTCATCTGTATCAACTGGACGGTAATCAACATACTCTGAGGACGACGCGCCATTGCGTGATTCAGAGCGACGATCGCGCGAGGTGAAGTTATCGTCTGAGGAGGGACGAGAGCGTCTTGGGCGAGAGGAGGGTGACTGATTACCTGAGCGCGAAGGTGAAGAGCTACGGCTACGAGCGGGTCTATCATCCCAAAGATCAGAATCTTCACGGCTACCGCCGATCGAATCAATGGAGTCATCAGAGGTGCGAGGACGGCGCTTACGGGCGCGATCGCTGGTGCCTGTGCCTAACCGGGCTTCACCTGCGCGGCTGGTCGGGCGACGACGCGATTCTTCATCGTACTCATCTCGCTCAGAGCGAACATCACGAGTTCCCCGAATGCGTCGAGCGGCTGGGCGTTCTTCGTAAGGATTTAACTCTTCCAGATCGGCTCGGTACACCCGACTCACGGGACGTTCATCATCAACGATCGGCGTGTTCCGCTTTGCTTGCTCTGTTGCAGCGCCCCGCAAACGGATGCTTTCATACGCAAAGAAAATGGCTGTGCCTGCGAGCAGAAACTGGTTAAATTGCAGAATAGGGTCAAGCCGCCAACCCTGAAAAAAAAGGATGCCGCCGCAGAGCAGCGCAATGGCCGCAAAGAAAATGTCGTGATCACGAGCAAGCCGAGGACGCAGCGATCGCAACGCATACAGGCCAGCACCAGACGCTGCCAGCGCTATGCCCACAAAACTCGCCCAATTCAGTGAGGCGTTTACCATCGCATCCCTCTCCTAGTTACATCCTATGTTAACGACTGATGCCCAAAATCTCCAACCACTTGATTGAGAAAGAGAACTCCATTCAGGATACCCCCAGAGCATCGTAATCGGTATAGTGCCTTTCTATCTTGAACGAAGACTCACGTTGCTTCTGTAAAACTGATCTCTATACATTGACCTTTACTCAAGTCTCAACGTGGTTACAGCAGTTGCCATCATGGTAAACCACAGGTTTGTAAAGACGAGTATGAGTGTGTAGGGTATTGAGTTTTGGCGTGGGCGCTTTGGGAGTGAGCCTCAGTTGAACGGTGTGACACACGCAAAGGGAAACGGCTGTAAGACTGAGAGGATGACACGATCAGTGAATGGTTTTTGCTTATACCATGCCTGTAGGTCAAAGGCAAAACCCTGGAAACACCTCTAAAAGCAGACAAAGTGACTACCCAAGGCGACCCAGGGCTTTTAACCACTCATTTGGGGCAATTCGTAAATCAGGGCGATCGATGCGACCAAAACCTCGGAGGCTTAAGCAACGACATTTCTTAGATGTTTGGCTCCTGGTTCAAACCTCCGAGGTTTGCGTCAGCCCTGTTATCGTTGAATCTGATCTTTTTGACTAATAAAAAGGAGTCCGCCGAAGATCCCTCCGACCACAATGGCACCTGCCAGAAGGCTGATGAAAAAATTTACTAAAGCAGGAGTCATAGATTAATGTTCCTCGTTGTATAACGTTATCTTCATCATAATCTTAGCGGTCTGTTACCCACTTGAAAAGCAGTTGGCAAAAGGTTTCTTGATCAGACAACCCGTCTTGCTGACGGAGAGGGACAGGAATGGCGCTAAAATTGATGAGAAAGCTGTTTACATCGCTTCAAACTACCGATCGAGCTATGGATTTTACGACGATCGCCTCCTGGACGTTGGGTCCTTTACTGGGCGTTATGACCTTTCTCTTTATCTTTCGCATTGTGCTGACCTGGTACCCGCAGGTCGATCTCACGCGCTTTCCCTTCAATGTGATTGCTGCACCGACTGAGCCGTTTCTAGCCCCGTCGCGCAAAATTGTGTCTCCGATCGGTGGCGTTGATATTACCCCCATTCTCTGGGTTGGCATCATGAGTTTCCTGCGCGAAATTCTTTTAGGGCAGCAGGGATTATTGACGATGATGATGGAGGGAAAAGGGTTTTAGGGAGAAAGGCTAAGGGATGAAGGCTAAAAGCTTTTGAATTTTACCCACTCCAAACTCCCTACCCCTCTGCTCCCCCTGCCTCCCTTGCTCTGCCTGCACCTCACCCCTTCCCCTCTTGCTCCTTCTGCATCATTTGCTCCACAAAGTTGGTGTAAACATCTCCTCTCTGGAAGTCTGGGTTGTCTAGAATTTTCTGGTGAAAGGCGATCGTGGTAGGTAGACCCGTGACGGCACACTCACGCAGGGCACGACGCATGCGACGGATGGCGGCTGGGCGATCGTGCCCCCAAACAATCAGCTTGCCGATGAGTGAGTCGTAGTAAGGCGGAATTTCGTAGTCGGTGTAGACGTGGGAGTCCATCCGCACACCGGGGCCGCTAGGCGGTAGGTAGCCGCTGATGCGTCCGGGGTGGGGACGAAAATTGTGATCGGGATCTTCTGCATTAATACGGCATTCGATCGCATGTCCCCGCAACTGCAATTGCTCTTGAGTGAGGCTGAGTGGTTCGCCTTGGGCAATCCGGAGTTGTTCCGCGATTAAATCTAGCCCGGTAATCATTTCTGTCACGGGATGCTCGACCTGAATCCGGGTATTCATCTCCATGAAGTAAAATTCGCCAGACTGATCGAGCAAAAATTCGACGGTACCCGCCCCGACGTAGTTGATGGCTTTGGCAACCATGACAGCAGCGGTACCCATCTTTTCGCGCAGTGTGGGAGTGAGGGCAGGACTGGGAGCTTCTTCCAGCAGCTTTTGGTGGCGACGCTGGATAGAGCATTCACGCTCACCGAGATGAATCACATTGCCGTGCGTATCTGCGAGAATTTGAAACTCGATGTGGCGCGGCTTTTGCACAAACTTCTCGAGGTAGACACCGGGATTGCCAAAGGCGGCTTCGGCCTCCCCCTGCGCGGCGGCAAACAGCTTGCTCAGATCGCTCTCCTCTTTCACCAACCGCATGCCTCGTCCACCTCCGCCTGCGGTTGCTTTGATGATGATGGGGTAGCCAATTTTATGGGCAATCGCCCGTGCTTCTGCTTCATCTGTCAACAAGCCTGCGCTGCCCGGTACGGTTGGTACACCCACGCGCTGCATCGTTTTCTTGGCGGTTGATTTGTCGCCCATTGAGCGAATGGAATCAGGCGAAGGGCCAATAAAGGCAATTTGATGATCGGCGCAAATTTCGGCAAAGCGTGCATTTTCCGCCAGAAAGCCGTAACCGGGATGAATGGCGGTTGCGTTACGGGTCAATGCTGCCGCAATGATGTTGGGGATGTTCAGGTAACTTTTGCTGCTGGGCGGCTCACCGATACAAACCGCTTCATCGGCAAGCTGCACATGCAACGAATGGCGATCGACCGTCGAATGAACCGCAACCGTCGCAATCCCCATCTCCTCGCATGTGCGGAGAATCCGAAGAGCGATTTCGCCACGGTTCGCAATCAAAACTTTTGAAAACTGCATCTCTAGATAACTTTGTTCTGTATTGAGTAGAATAAACGCTTCTGTGAGCCACTGGAAGAGGAGAGGCGAGAGGGAGAGTGAGGAAAAATTTTGAGTTGTTCTTTAGCCACTCCCTACTCCCCGCTCCCCGCTTTCTGCCCTCTGCCTTCTGCCTTTTTCCCTGCACTAAAACGCCAACTACTCTCCACACTTACAGCTATCCTTCAGTTGATGCATTACAGCGGGGGCGAGTCCGCCCCAGAGGGGAGTGTTAACGTCAGCCGATCGCAGTCCTTCAGCCGTCCAGGAGTTGCAGGTTTTGAGTGCAGAGTAGCGTCCGGTGGCAATGTAGAAGCTACTGTCGCCATCATGCCCACGGCTAATTAGTTCCTGCCCCTGGCTGTTGGTCTGGAAAGACGCTTCGAGGAAGTGCATTAACTTCAAGTACTGAGCCTGATCCAGACTGATGCATTTAAGGGTTTCGTTGGGGTAGTGGGGAACAGCGGTATGTCCTTTGACGAAGAGGGCAGCGGGATTTGGCCGCAGGAGCGATCGCAGTGCGCTAGAGATGCTGATCTTATCCCAGGATGGTGTTTCGACGTAAAAGGTGCGATCGCCCCAGCCAAACTGAAGATAGCGGTAGTCAGCAGGCTTGCTTTTACCCAGCGTGGCTAGATTGAGGTGCTGGCCCCAGTCGAAGGCATCATTGTGAACGGGCACAAAAAAGTTGGTGTGCATCACGTCGCCTGCAACGTAGACTCTATATTTGCAGCCCGTCTGCTGTGTTGGTGTATGCCATTGTCGGGGTGTTACCGCCGCGATCGCTAGGAGTGTGATCGTGCCCAAAATGCCGCCTAGCCCGTATAGCCCTGCCTGTCCAACCCGTTTCCAAACAGCCCGATCATTCATTACTGCGCCAAACGTGTTGAGTTAACCTACCATTGAGCAAATGAGGCTTATTGTTGCGGAATTTTAGACTGTGCATTGCGTCACGAATGTTAGTTAGGCTGCTTGAGTTATTAGTAAAGAAGATATTGGGGGTCTTGATAGGACATTTAGAAGCATTGGGTATTGCTGAGTCAAGTTCACTAAAGGTTACAGATCAATGGCTCTATTCAATCGTTATAATTTCTAGCACGAGTCAATAAAAGGCATAGATTCTGTTTCAAGATTTGGGTGGGTTTTGGTTTAGCTGGAATGAAACGGTTTAGTTAAAAGAGCGTCAAGTATTTTAAGGTTCAAAATTTCAGGAGGAGATTTTTGATATGACATCTGAGGACAGCAGCCCTAAACACCGCGCCTTAACTGATGTAATTAAGCAAATTCTACTGGGCATTGCATTTGGACTATTGCTTACACTTATCCCTTTGTCCTACATCTCGATATCAGCTATAGAGTTGGATTTGTTACATATCATTCTCCTAGCTGCACCAGTTTTGTTTTGTGGAATACTGGCGGCTGCTTTTGGGAACAAGTTTTTAAGCCCGTTGACGAAATTTCTGGAATCCATTCCTCCTATTGGTTGAGTTATTTGCATTAATAATCTCTAGGTCATAGGTTTGTATGTCGTATATTCCAGAGGCTTAAAATATACAGTCTAGCAACTTAAATGTAGCAGACAGCTAAAAGCCGCTGGTATCGAGTCCGAGGTCATCTACTGCTGCTGCTTTGAGCCGTTGGAACGCAATGACATTTAACTGATTTTCCGGTTTGCTTGCAACTGGTTGCTTGTAGACCGAGCGGTACAAACCATTTGTGGGTAAGGCAGCCCATCAACGTCCATCCTACGCTGATTTGCTGATGCACAACTGTCCGTACCAATGGAGCGTCTGTAGCCTGTGCTCTCTAGCCTGTTATCTTTTGTGACCTGACTATGGTGAAACAACGGCTCTTTCTTGGATCGGTTGCCTTTGGCATCAGTTTTGGCATTAGTTTTTTAACAGGCCGTGATCTTGACAAAGCGTTTGCGTCGGGTGTAACGACTACAGTGGCGACAGTGGCAGCCGCCGTAGTGGTTGATCGACAATTCCACCAGCAGGCGTATACACGCATCGCCGACCTCAAACGCCATATCTACGCGTTACAACAACGTCGTGCAGAAGCCTACCACGCCTACAAACAGCTTGAGGCCGAGAAAGAGCAGTTAGAAGCAAATCTACAGACCCTTGCGTTGCCGCCCAGTCAACCGCATTTGGGTAATCTACCCTTACCAAGAGCGCTACCTGCCGCACGCAAAGCGCTGAGTTGGAATTTATCGGCCCCAGCCAATGCAGAACCGTCGATCGCCGCGAGACCGTACGAACTACCCACGGAAATTCCTACTTCTAGGCAGCCATTATACCAAGCCATCCACAGCGAGTCAGACGAAGCAATCAGCCAGCAAATGCTTACAGAGGCAACTGCAACCAAACATAAGATTGAAGCCAACCTTGCGGCACTCCAGGCTGAGTTGAGCCAGATCAAGGGACAAATTACCGATCACCGACAGGCTAGAGAAAAATTGTCGCGGGACATCGCAAATGTCAGGGAAGAGAAGCGTCAACTGGAAGCAACGGCCAAAACACTCAAGCAAGAAGTCCAGGAGCTAGAAACCTGTCGGGTAGAATTAGAGCAGTTTTTGACCTATGCGGAAGCAAAAAAGCGAGAATTAGAAACTGGCTCCAACCCACTTCAGGAAGCCCTCAAGCAATTACAAACGCAGATTGAAGCGCAGCAAGAAGAACTGCATGTACTGGAAGCTCAAATCCTCGATCGCCGCAACCAGAAAGAGGCGATCGAGCAACAGTTAGCCACGCTCACGACCGCTTTAGCAGAAGTGACTGGCGAGTCTCCGCGTGACCTGAACGGAAACCAACCTGCTGGTAGCACCACAACCAATGGTCATAGTCACGGTAAGGCGGCTGAGACTCGTCCTCAAGCTGGGGCGATCTCACCAAAAGAGACGTCCAAGCAACCTATATCGTCCAAACAGCCTGTATTGCCGAAGTCATCTATGCCACTCAAGCAACCAGCGCTAATCGTCAAGGCAGACAGCGAATCTCTGCAATCGCGTTCAGCCCAGCCCAGAACCGCCACACTTTTACCGAAGTCGATCACCACTGAATCGCCATCCGGTCTGCCCCAAGAGTGGACTGACTTCATGGTGCAGTTGCCAGAGTACGAGCTACAGACACTGAAGGTCATCGTTGAGCAAAACCATCCTGCTACGGCACTCAAACACCTGGCAGAAGACAACCTGACCATGCCAGAGCTTCTGATTGATGCCATTAACGAACGTGCACTAGAGACGATCGGTGATCTGGTGATTGACGCAACCGCCGGGGCTGGATCAGCGGCGATCGTCCGCGAGCATCTCAAGCTGGTGAAAAAGCTGTTGAAAACGTATGACGAGTTGGCACACTGAAGAAGGCAGAAGGCAGAAGTAGAGGGAGTGGGGGAAGCAGGGGAGGCGGGGGCAGGGGCGTTGTTATTGTTAGATAGAGAAGAGAGCTATGTGCTGATGGCTGATGGCTGACCACTTGATTAACTCAAAACTTCTACGCTGACCGCTGACAGCTGACCGCTCAAATAATGAAAGGCAAAAGACAGGTAGATTGCTTGTGTTGATTGATCTTGGGATTAGGAGTGTTGGGCCGATCGTGCAACTGCGATCGTCATAGCCCCCTTCTGATCCATAGAACGATAGCATTGCTTGGGAACGCAAAGAACAGGTTTAGGGCGCAGAGTATCGCGTGTAGAAAGCATTACCAGATTGCTCTCTCTGCGTCTCTGCGTCTCTGCGGTGATCCCCTGATCCACTTCCCCCGCTTCCCCTTCTCCACAAGCTAAAAGTGCCGCCGCTTCCGCAACGCTAGGAGTGCCAACTGCCGCCTCGATCGCGCTAGAGGCATTCGGCACCGTCACTGATCGTAGCCTCTCAACCGGATAGAAACACAGAGGCAGGTGGCGATCGCGGCAAAACGCAAGCAAGCCTGCCTCATTCGCTTTTGTGTCGATCGTCGCCACTCCAGCGATCGCGCCTTCGTGCAGTGTATAAGCTCGAAAGACTGCCCGAATCGCCTGCTCAATCAGGCCTTTGGCTGTGCCCTGTTTGCAACCAATCCCAACCCAAAAGATTCTTGGCAATGGCTCTTCAGGTACAGCATGAGTGCTTGAAGCCATGTTTCCCTAGCTTTGACGGTCAGGGGCGATCGTAGGCGTTAACGCCGCTTTAGGGGCAACAGCATCCTTACTCGCGGTCAGGGACAATTGCTGCAAGATAGGCGTTTGGGTAACAGCACTATTCGCCAGCGCAAACAGCGGGTTCGAGAGAATGCCAGCCAGTGAGGTCACGATCGCGGTTGCAACTAGCCCAACTTGCAGCGATCGCATGCCTGGCAGACTCCAGCTAATCGCAGGATAGTTCTTCACCGATTCAGACATTTCCTGCGGCTCCTTCACCACCATCATCTTGACTACCCGGATGTAGTAGTAAATCGAGATCACGCTGGTAATTAATCCCAACAGCACTAGCCCATAAGCGCCGGCCTGCCAACCAGCCCAGAAAAGGTAAATTTTGCCAAAGAAACCAACCAGTGGTGGAATACCGCCCAAGGACAGCAGACATAGGCTCAGGCAGAGGGTCAGAAGTGGATCTTTCTGGTACAGCCCCGAATATTCGCTAATTTGATCCGTCCCCGTCCGCAAGGAAAACAGAATCACCCCTGCAAAGGCACCCAGGTTCATAAACAGGTACGAAATTAAGTAAAAGATCAAGCTGGCATAGCCTGCATCACTACCGATGACCAAACCGATCATGACAAAGCCTGCTTGCCCAATGGAGGAATACGCCAGTAGACGCTTCATGCTGGTTTGGGCCAAAGCCACCACATTCCCCAGCACCAGGCTGAGTACTGCCAGTGCCGTCATGACCAAATGCCATTCTTCGGTGAGTAACGGAAACGCCGTGACCAACAAGCGAATGGCTAGCGCAAAGCCAGCCGCTTTAGAACCAACGGAGAGGAAAGCAACCACTGGGGTCGGAGCGCCTTCGTAGACATCTGGAGTCCACTGATGAAAGGGGACTGCCGCGATTTTGAACGCGATCCCCGCGATCGCAAAGACCAACGCGATCACCAACCCTAGCGACTGGGTAGAACCAGTATCCGCAATACTCCCCGCGATCGCGCTCAGCGTTGTTTCCCCACCCGATAAGCCATACAGCAGCGACAGACCATACAGAAAAATGGCAGAACTGGATGCCCCAATCAGCAAATACTTCAGCGATGCCTCATTAGAGCGAGGATCGCGCTTTGTATAGCCCGTCAGAAGGTACGACGAGATACTCAACGTTTCCAGCGAGACAAAAATCATGACCAACTCATCGGCACCAGACAGGAACATCCCCCCGATCGTGGCCGTGAGCAAAATTGATAAGAACTCTGCCAGGGATGTGCCGGAGCGATTGATATAGCTAATCGACATGAGGATCGTCACCACGGCTGACAACGCCACGATGCCCCGTAAAAGGACGCTCAACGCATCATCGTTAAAGCTGCCCAAAAAGGAAATCGGATTTGCCGTATCCCACTGGTAGTACAGCGCGACTACGGCCGCTAGCAGCCCCGCGATTGAGACGTAGGGTGTCCAGCGCGAGGAGGCCGTCCGTCCCACGATCAAGTCACCCACAATGACGAGCATGAGGGTGGTAATTACAATGCCTTCTGGCAGAATCGTCCCAGCGTTAAGCTGAGCAGCAAGCGTGGCGAAATCCATGAGGAGTTGCTCTATGAATAAGATACGTTAGGGTTACGTGAAGGGAAGACGCGATCGCTTTCTGGGCATCTCTTTCTTTGATAGCCAGAAGGCGAGAGAGTCAGAAATCTTCTACAGTGGATTCTACATCGCAATCTACTGTAACGCTGTATTCCGCAGCATTGGGTTTAAAGTCGATTGTAATCGCGATCGCTCAATGTAATGGTCTTGCTTTTTGGGTGGCAAATACCTGAACGTCCTTCCAGGCAGTTGATCCAACCGACCATAGATTAACAACCCTCCTTCTTAACTTCAGTAGTGACATCTCAGGAATCTCTCACCAACCCCTGGTAGTCACCGCAATATTGGTTATAAGAGAGATTAGAGAATCTGATTGCCGCGATATCCTTTTCAACGTTAACGACCCATGTCAAAGCTTGTCATCGTCGAGTCACCCACCAAAGCACGTACCATTCGCAATTACCTTCCCGCCGGGTATCGGGTAGAGGCATCAATGGGTCACGTGCGTGATTTGCCCCAATCTGCGAGTGAAATTCCCGCAAGCGTGAAGGGCGAGAAGTGGGCACCGCTCGGTGTCAACGTGGAGGCAAACTTTGAGCCACTCTATGTCGTACCGCAAGACAAAAAGAAAATTGTTAAAGAACTCAAAGAAGCGCTGAAGGCCGCAGACGAACTCATTCTGGCAACGGACGAAGACCGGGAAGGAGAAAGCATTAGCTGGCACTTGCTGCAACTGCTCAAGCCGAATGTGCCCATCAAGCGCATGGTCTTCCACGAAATTACCGAAGATGCCATCCGTGAAGCGATTCGCAATTGCCGGGATGTGGATGAACGGTTGGTACGCGCCCAGGAAACCCGTCGAATTCTCGATCGCCTCGTCGGCTATACCCTCTCTCCACTCCTGTGGAAAAAAATTGCCTTTGGGCTATCGGCGGGACGGGTGCAATCTGTATCCGTTCGCTTGCTGGTCAGACGCGAACGCCAGAGACGCGCCTTTCGACAAGGCAGCTACTGGGATCTGAAGGCAACGTTGGAAGGTGAGAGTCAGGAGTCAGGAGTCAGGAGTCAGCAAGCGTTTGAAGCACGGTTAGTCACTCTGGCAGGTGTTCGTGTTGCCAACGGTAGTGACTTTGATGAGGCGACCGGACAGGTCATTGCAGGACGGAATGTAGTGCTGCTTAATGAGGCAGAGGCACGGACATTACAGGATCGGATTCGCGATCGCCCGTGGGCCGTCACTAATCTAGAAGAGCGCCCTGTTACCCGCAAGCCCTCGCCACCCTTTACCACCTCTACCCTGCAACAAGAGGCAAACCGCAAACTGGGACTTTCTGCCCGTGACACCATGCGGACCGCCCAAAGCCTTTATGAGCAAGGCTACATCACCTACATGAGAACGGACTCTGTCAGCCTTTCGCAACAAGCAATTACAGCCGCTCGTGATTGCGTACAGTCCATGTATGGTGCCGAATATTTGAGTCCTGAACCGCGCCGCTACTCCACCAAAAGCAAAGGCGCTCAAGAGGCTCACGAAGCGATTCGTCCTTCTGGCAGTAACTTCCGCACCCCGCAGCAAACCGGGTTGAAAGACCGTGAATTTCGTCTGTACGACCTCATCTGGAAGCGTACTGTAGCGACGCAGATGGCAGAAGTGCGGCAAACTCACGTTACGGTGCAAATCCAGGTTGAGGATGCAGGGTTTCGTGCCAGCGGGAAGCGCATCGACTTTGCAGGCTTCTTCCGTGCCTATGTAGAAGGGTCAGATGATCCCAATGCGGCGATCGAAGATCAGGAGATTATCCTGCCTCCACTGCAAGTTGGCACCACGCCCACATGTGTGGATTTAGAGGCGATCGGGCACGAAACCCAACCCCCTGCCCGCTTTACCGAAGCGTCTCTCGTCAAAACGCTGGAAAGTGAAGGCATCGGTCGCCCCAGTACCTACGCCAGCATTATTGGCACGATTATCGATCGGGGCTACGCCAACATGGTTGGGAATGCGCTGGTGCCGACCTTCACCGCGTTTGCCGTCACTGCCCTGCTCGAAAAATACTTCCCGGATCTGGTAGACACGAGTTTTACCGCTCGCATGGAGCACGCCCTAGACGAAATTTCCACAGGCGCAGTCGAATGGCTCCCATACTTGAAAGAGTTTTATCTGGGCGATACCGGACTAGAAACCCAGGTGAAAGACCGCGAGAGTGAAATTGATCCCACTCAGGCACGGACGGTCGATCTAGAAAATCTAGCAGCGAAAGTGCGGATTGGTCGGTTTGGTGCATACATTGAAGCCGAGAACGGTGATGGGAGTGTCAAAGCCTCCATCCCCAAGGACTTGACCCCGGCGGATCTCGATCCCGCCCAAGTCGAAGTGCTGCTACGCCAAAAAACCGAAGGCCCCGATAAGGTTGGGCTACATCCCGAAACGGGCGAACCCATTTACCTCAAAATTGGTGCCTATGGGCCTTACGTGCAGCTTGGCGATGAGTCCGATGCCAACCCTAAACCTAAACGGGCATCGCTTCCCAAAGGCGTTACGCCTGACACGTTGACGCTGGAGCAGGCGGTTGGACTGCTCAAGTTACCCCGGCTTTTGGGCACGCATCCCGAACTTGGGGGCAAAATTCAGGCTAGCCTCGGTCGGTTTGGGCCTTACGTGGTGCTGGATCAGGGCAAAGGCGTGAAAGAATATCGCTCGATCAAAGCAGGTGATGATGTCCTGACGATTACCCTCGATCGCGCCCTCGAAATGCTGGCAGAACCCAAAACCGGACGAGGCAAACGTGCGGCAGCTAAACCACTCCGCGAACTCGGTGCCCATCCTGAAGACGGCGAACCCGTGAATATTTACGATGGCCCCTACGGCCCTTACATCAAGCATGGCAAGGTGAATGCCTCTCTACCCGAAGGCGAAACCGTTGAAGCGATCGCCATGACCACTGCGGTCGAAGCCCTCAACGCGAAGGCTGGTACGAAGAAAGGAGGGCGATCGCGCAAGACCAGCACTGCGACTGAAACCACCAAAGCCACCAAAACCAGCGGCACCACCAAAAAGACCGCTGCTAAAACAACTGGCACCAAAAAGACCACTGCGAAGAAAACCACCAAAAGATCTACCACCAGCAAAAAAGCCTCCACGCCCTAAAACAGTATGTAGCCAAGGTAATTTCTCTCATAGTGCTAATTAGCTATAGGTAATAGGGGAACTCACATAGCACCTAACACTTCTTTAGAGGAACGACTTGCGGCAGTAGAAGCCGCGATCGCTGAGTTGCAGAAGCAGGTTTCGACTCCTCAACCAACAAATTGGTTGCAACAGATTACAGGCTCTTTCAAGAATGAACCTGCTTTTGAGGAAGTACTTACTTATGGGCGAACCATCCGTCAAGGAGATGAGTCTTTCCTCGAAGCGCAAGAAGAGCAATGAAATATTTGTTGGACACAGAAGATCATCTGAGCATTCTTCAGCGACAAGCAGGGCAAGATTACATTCACCTTTCAACGCGTCTGGCCCAATATCCACGATCAGATTTTGCTGTATCGACTGTATCGTTTCATGAGCAGATGCTTGGTAGCCACGCTTATATTAATCGCGCTCGTAATCCGAAAGACGTAGTGAAAGGATATGAAATGATGGCGCGGCTCGTCAGCGATTTCAAAGTGCTGCCCCTTGTCTCATTTGATGCGGGTGCAGCCACGATACTTGATCAGTTACAGACACAACGGATTCAACTAGCAACAATGGCTGCGCGGATTGCAGCAATTGCGCTGTTCCATAAATTGATTCTTTTAACCCGTAATCATCAAGATTCTAGTAAAGTTTCAGGGTTATTGATCGAAGACTGGACAGTTTGAGGTGGCAATAGAAATAGTTGTGATAGTTGCGGCAAAACAGCCACAATGCAGTGAAGCACAAAGTCTTCTGGCTTAGTTTCAGTGTATCGGTTGCCGCTGATTGAGATCGCCCCTACCAACCCGCTTCAATCTGCCTCACCGCCGTTAACGCCGAATAACTCACCCCTGCCGTTCCCTCACCGGGATGGGTCGAGTCTCCCACCAACCAGAGATTGCGAATGGGTGTGCGATTTGCAAAACCAAAGGGGCCAAAGGTGGGTACTCGCTGACCAATGCCGCCGACCACACCTCGATCGCGCCCGGTAAAGTGTGCAAACGTCCGAGGCGTTGCCGCTTCTACCAGCAAAATCGTCTCGTCATTCAGGTTGAAGAATTGAGATAAACGGGCGATCGCTTCTTCGGTGTACTGCTGCTTCAGCAAGAGGTAAGAGTTTTGAGTAGCGCTTTGCGCCGCTACGCTAGAGAGTTTTGAGTTTTGAGTTGATGAAGTTGTTAGTTGTTGGTTGTTAGTTGTTAGTAACAAATCTGCCATGTTTGCTTGCACTCTGACTCCTGACTCCTGACTTCTGACTTCTGACTTCCCATTCCACCAAATTCCCACATCCGTAAACGACGACGCAATAATCGTTGCCTTTCCCACTGGTGCTCGACCGTCACCGGGACGACTGACCGACACGAAGAGCGAATTATTTTCGCCGATCGACCCTTCGTAGTCATACAAAAATTGCAGGTGGGGCGGACAGTCTTTGGGAATGGCGTGTTCATCCACACCCAGATACACCACAAACGCACCAGAACTGGGTGGCAGTTTCTCTACCCGCCGCTGGTAGCCACTTGGAGCCTGGTCACCCAACAGTTGCATCAAGTTTTGTACCGTCACATTTGCCACCACATGATCGGCGGGTTCCGTCCAGCTTTCACCTGTTTTCTGATTGCGGATCGTTATTCCAGTTGTCTGCCCCCTTTCGGTATGAACCGCTTCAACTGTATGGCGCATGAGCAGTTTGCCACCATCACGCTCCAAAGCAACAATTAGGCGATCGCTCAACGCCTGCATACTGCCGTGGAGATGGAACAACCCCTGCGGTTCCTGAGAAACCCCTAACGCTGTGGCGGCATAGAGCAACGCTGTTTCTTCTGCATCGACCTGGGAGTAAAGCTTGAGTTGCAGATCAAGAAACGTTCTTAGCCGCTGGTTGTCTGCCAAACCGTGGCCGCGAAGGGCATCACCTACCGTCGAAAAGGTGTGGGGTAGCGTCAGCAGGGTGTCGGGACGCACCGCCTTAGTTAATTGCCACAAGTCCCACACATTGCGTGGCGGCAATACCGGATCACGAGACTGGAACGCCCAACTATAACGAAACAGGTCAGACAACAGTTGCCAGAATGGTTCACTTCCTGGAAACTGCTGCTGACGTTCGGCTTGCCATCGTTCTGGGTCACGCCATACGCTAATTGGCTCAGTTTCTCCAGGCAAATAAACGGCACAGGCCGGATCGCAATGGGTAGCGGTGGGTAAGTCAATTTTTAGTTCTGAGAAAATACGGTGATGGATGCCACCTGGTTCCAAACCCGCCACTTGAGTCGCACCCACATCAAAGGTAAACCCCTGCCGCTTGAAGGTCGAGGCGCAACCACCGGGCACGATTGCTTGATCCAGCACCATCACGGAGTAGCCTCGATGTGCCAATAGCGCGCCTACGGTTAACCCGCCAATGCCTGCACCAATCACGACCACATGGGGAGAATGAGCGCGATCGTTAGCGGGTTGTCTGAACATGAACTGATTTACATTTCTTCATATATTCATGTTACCAGTTGTTCCCTGTCGCAGACTCCGCTTCAACTAAAAATTAGGCGTGCTTGATGATTAGCCCCTGACCCGTCGGCAACTCAAGCACCTTATGGTTTCGTTGCTGCATAAACTCCATCTCTGCCAGCATCTGGTTGCGGTTGGATAGCCAACCAAAATCATCAAGGATAATGAATCCTCCTACAGAGACGCGATCGAACAAGTTTTCTAACGCTAAAATTTCCGCCTGTACCGAATTCATATCGATGTGGAGGTATGAAATTTTCTCTGGTATTGCCTTAGCAAATGAAGCAGGAACAATGCCTTGAATAATTTGGACATTTGAATAGGGTAAAAAGGCTTTTTTCACATGAGCCAATAGTGCTTCACTATTGAATGCTTCGTAACGGCTATTACCTGTTCTTTCCTCTTCAGTAGACGTTTCTTCCGGTAAGCCGTTAAAGGTGTCATAGAGGTAAAAAGTTCTTTCGATGCGTTCAAACTCTAAATACTTACAGATTACGGCTGAAGAAAACCCGTGAAAGACTCCACATTCGACAAAATCACCCTCAACCTGTAACGCATTGCTAGCTGCCCACGTCAACACATGCAGTCGCCAGACCAGGCTTTTTTCCTGAGCTGTTTGAGCCGTTGACATAAAACTGGAATCAAACTTTTCATCCAGGCAAAACGACAGGTTTCTGCCCATTGTGATAAGCATGTCGGCAGCATACACGTGTCCACCGTAAAGTTCGACCATGCAGTCAAGTGCTTGTTTAAAGATTTCTAACCTGTCTGGCTGAATACCATAGAACATCGTGATACCTCATTGCACCGGCACAGTTCCTTTTAAGCATTCCCTCTGCCTGCACGTGTATACCGTTAAAACCTGTTAACGTTTTAATCGGTAGGTTGTGATTTGTAGTGCTTTTATGGCTTACCTGAATCGTTCGTCTCTAAAAAACAAGAATCGATTTGTGTTTGAATCAAAAAAATTCACATTGGTGAATTAGTTGCTGTCAGGTGATTCTAACAGATTAAGATAGGTGAAGCTCCTCCATCGAAAGGTCTTGCATGACTTCAACGCTGATCAAAGCTGCGGCTCATAAGCTGAATGCACCCATGTTGCATCGTCTCTCTAACGGTTTAACGATCGTCGCTGAACAGATGCCCGTTGAAGCGGTTAACCTGGATGTCTGGCTAAATGTCGGTTCTGCGGTTGAAGCAGATGACATTAACGGGATGGCGCACTTCTTAGAGCACATGATCTTCAAAGGCACCGCGCAACTTCAGAGTGGTGAATTTGAACGACGCATTGAGCAACGAGGAGCCGTGACCAACGCGGCTACCAGCCAGGATTATACTCATTACTACATTACAACCGCACCGAAGGATTTTGCAGCACTGGCCCCCTTACAGCTCGATGTCTTACTGAATGCCAGCATTCCTGATGACGGGTTTGAGCGCGAACGCCAGGTTGTTTTAGAAGAAATTCGACGATCGCACGATAATGCTCGTCGTCGTACCTTTCAGCACACGACAGAACTTACGTTCGATCGTCTCCCCTACCGCCGTCAGGTGCTTGGCCCTACTACTGTCGTTGAGCAACTCACCGCGCAGCAAATGCGAGACTTTCATCAGCAGTGGTATCAACCCCACCTGATGACTGCCGTTGCCGTTGGCAATTTACCTGTCGAGGAGTTGATTCGCATTGTTGAAGAAGGGCTTGCACAAGCAGGTAGCGGTCAGCCGTCAGCCGTCAGCGGTCAGCAACTAGCGGTCAGCTTTAACTCACAACGCTCTGACGTAACAGCACGCAGTGCTACTCCTCACTCCTCACCCCTTACTTCTCACTCCTCACACCTCACCCCCGAAGCCCCCTTTCAACATATTGTGCGCCGTGAGTTTATCGACGCTAGTCTCCAGCAAGCGCGTCTGGTCATGATTTGGCGCGTTCCAGGGCTGAATGATCTGCAACAGACTTACGTGTTAGATGTGCTGGCCTCTGTATTGAGCCACGGGCGAACGACTCGCTTAGTGCAGGATTTGCGAGAACAGCGGGGACTTGTGTCCAGCATTTCTGCCAGTAACATGACCTATCGCCATCAAGGTGCCTTTTACATTTCGGCGCAACTGCCTGTTGAAAATCTCGATCGCGTTGAAGCAGCGATCGTCCAGCACATCTGCACGCTGCAATCTGACCTGATTAGCGAGGTAGAGATTGCCCGTATTCGGACTCGTGTGGCTAACCATTTCATTTTTGGGAGCGAAACACCGAGCGATCGTGCTGGGCTTTACGGCTACTACCAAACGCTGCTGGGTGACCTCTCGACAGCCCTTGATTACCCCAAACATATTCAAACACTGGACGCCGAAGCCGTCAGAACCGCTGCTCGTACCTATCTCTCGCCCAAAGCCTATGGTGTTGTTGCCATTAAGCCGTGAGGAATGCTTTGAGTTGTTGGTTTTTAGAAGAAAGCTGACCGCTGATCGCTGATCGCTAAAGAAAGTGTTAGTTGTTAGACCAAAATGGCTGTTCAACCACTAAAAACCAACAACTACTTTATGTGGAATCACATTGCTGCACACATTAGCCATGTGACGGGAACGCCGCTTGAAGTGAGCGATCGCCGCTCAGTAGGTGGTGGCTGCATCAATCAGGGTTATCGGCTTTCTGATGGCAACACCACGTATTTTGTCAAGCTCAATCAGGCGTCAAAGCTTGCCATGTTTGAGGCAGAAGCAGCAGGCTTGCAGCAGATGCAGCAAACGCATACGATTCGGGTTCCGACGCCCATTTGCTATGGTGCTGAAGGTGAAAGTGCCTACATCGTTCTAGAATGGCTACCGTTGGGGCGAGGAGATGAGCGATCGTGGCAACGGATGGGTCAACAACTCGCCGCCATGCATCAAGCGAAGGTGGCAGATCAATTTGGGTGGGAGCGCCACAACACGATCGGCTCAACTCCCCAAATCAATACCTGGACAGCGGATTGGACGACTTTTTGGGTGGAGCATCGGCTCGGCCATCAACTAAAGCTGGCACAGCGTCGCGGTGGTCATTTTCCACTGCAAAGCCAACTATTAGCAGCAGTCCCGCACCTGTTAGCAGGGTACACACCACAGCTATCGCTTGTGCATGGCGATTTGTGGTCAGGCAATGCGGCGGTTACTGAGTCTGGAGAACCTGTCATTTTTGATCCAGCAACCTATGTAGGCGATCGTGAAGTTGATCTCGCCATGACCGAACTCTTCGGCGGCTTTCCTGCTAGTTTCTATCACGGCTATCGTCAGGTTTTGTCGATCGATGATGGCTATCAGCACCGCAAAACGCTCTACAACCTTTATCACATTCTCAATCACTTCAATCTCTTTGGCGGAAGCTATGAAGCACAAGCCAATCGCATGATGAGCCAATTACTGAAGTGAGATCTCGAACAAAAATCTAGAAGTTGATCGCCTTCCAAGGACGCGATCAAAAAAGCAGAGCAATGCTTCAAACGATAGAAAGATTAAAGCTAGGTCAATGCTTTGAGCAACAAAACTTTCATTCGACCAAGGCTGGAGGAACGATTGAATGAATATAAGCGGCTCTGTTAAAAGACCGTGACCTGCCCCGTTTTAAACACAAAAACTAGAGCAGGTCTCTGGCGCAAATTAACTTACAGTTTGGTTAGTAACGGGAGCGCTGTCTACGTTGCTTGTGCTTGGCGATCGCCTTACGCTTTTCCTTTTCTAGTGGCGTTTCAAAGTGCCGCTTTTTCCGCATATCTTGAAAGATTCCTGCCTTAGAAACCTGGCGCTTAAATCGTCGTAGAGCGGATTCAATGCCTTCGTTCTCACCAACTACGATCTGGGTCATGCTTATCCTCCAATGGAACAGGTCGCTACAGTGATTGGACGTTAGACCACGGACTGGAGGGAAAGGCTAGACAGGTATCAGTGTTCGACCTGTGGCGCGATTATCGTTTAGTCCATACTCATACATTAGTGAGTCTAAAGTCCAATACTAGAGCGTAAACAAAAAGCCCCTGGCAGAGTGGAGCAGTTGCTTTTCACCTGCCAGAGACTCTGAAAATTAAGCTTTAAGCATAACGCCTTAATAACGGCGACCGCCGCCACCGCCGCCACGGTTGTTTCCACCCCAGCCACCAGAAGAACCACGCTCTTCACGAGGCTTGGCTTTGTTTACTTTCAGGTCACGTCCCATCCACTCAGCGCCGTCAAGAGCTTCAATGGCAGCCGCTTCTTCTTCTTCGGTGCCCATTTCTACGAAGGCGAAACCGCGCAGGCGACCAGTCTCGCGATCGGTGGGAAGCTGTACGCGGTTAACAGTTCCGTACTCTTCAAACGCTTGCTTCAAATCTTCTTGAGTAACCTGGTACGAAAGGTTACCAACGTAAATTGACATGGAATGTCTCCAAATTTCAGAGTGTGTGAGAGTTAAATTCGGAGAGACGCTTGTCACGGAACAAAAACGAATTACACAGCCGAAGATAATCCTGTAGGCAAACTATAGCACAGCGGTAAAAAACCAGTTGTGCACAGCCTTTGTAGTCTATCGCAGAAACGGCAAAGTCAGTTGGGCCACTTCAGCCGCGTACTCTTCGTGTAAGCCCAGCGAACCAGGAAGTCGCACACTTTGGACATTAGCACAGGCAGCGAGAGCGTCCATTTCAGCTTTAGAGGCAGCAGGCGATTGATCACCAATCAAAACCAGCAAGGGAGTTTTTAAGCGTTGCAACGGTTGAAGAAACGCTTCACGGGTAGCGACTGGATCTAACCCACCTGTTACGAAAGCCGCAGGCGCAAACCTAGCACCCGGTTGCTGGGTAATCTGATATTTTTGCTCAATAAAAGCTGGTGTCAGCATGGCAGGGTTTGTATACACGTGCTGACGATACATAAAGCGTAGAAAAGACGGCAGCGTATTGAGTTTGTAAAGGGTCTGCCCCAACACAGGTGTACCGACCGTTTGCCGGATTGTTGCAAACCAGGGCTGCTGCTTGCCCATCATCGTTGGCAACGGCCCACGCCAGGTTGGAGCGACCAGCACCATCTTCGACCAGGGTGCGTCAATCGCGCCTGCTTGCAGCACATAGCCTGCTGCGTGTCCCGCTGCAACCACCGCAAGGGGATGATCGCATACATCTTGGACAAACGATTGTAAGAGCTGTTGGTAAACTTCAGGCTGGTAGGCGATCGCCGGACGCGCCGAATCGCCAAAGCCTAACCAATCTAACGCAATCACTTGAAATTCAGACGCTAAATAGCCTGCTAAACCACCCATTTCGCCACGAGTGGAAACGGTGCTGAAGGCAGGGAGCAGTAGAACCTGATGCCCATATCCCCGCGTCTCGTACACGATCGGAAACTCTTGCCCCCGAAAGCTCCATTGATAGGTGTTTATAGTCCCACCCATACGGGCAGGCTGCACATGGGCAGCGCTAAGCGTTGAGTACGTCATCTTAACTAGGCGCAGTATGACTGGTTAATCAATAGTCTATGGTAGTCTTCATGCCGTTAAACAGGCTAAAACGAGGCGTTGTCAAATAAGGGCTGCGGTCACCAAAGTAGCGGCTATGCAGCAGCGTGATTGCCGAAGCTACAGCGGCAGTGCCTCGCAAATTGGCTCCTCATGTTGGTGGCTCATTGCTTGATCAGCTGTAGTGAAAGACGTTTCAGATTCCTGTAGAAGAATTTCAATGACAAATTTAGTTCCTTGTCCAGGTGTTGACTAGCAATACAAGCGACCTTTGTGCCGCTCGGTAATAGTTTGATAGCTTAAAGCTCAAGCCTTAATCTCCCCTAGGCAGTGCTTTAAAACTTCAATCGTTTCATTGCTGATAGCTTCTGCCCCCTTTTCTTGTATGCCCAAAGGGCTTTAAGTCACCCAGCATGGGGAGCTTTGAAGCTGGTTTGTAAGCCCCAAAATTTGGGGTTGGGGGCTTCCGAGGGTTTTAAAACATGCCCTAACCCCTTAGAAAGAGAGGAACCTCTGAAGCCTCCTCTTTAAAGAGGTTGAGGGATCTTTTCTGCATAAGTCCTGATAATGTACAAATCGACCCAAGCAGGTTTCCCACTAATTACTGTCCACCCAGCAACGTTTGCCACAGCAACCAAACGTTCAGCCCTGCAATTAAGATCCCGATCGCCCAGGCGATCGCGTTGAGCCAGCGAGGGCTAACAAACGTTCCCATTAAGGCCATGTTGCCAGTAAACAGCACCAGTGGAAAGATCGCAAAGGGAAGCTGGAGACTGAGAATGACCTGACTAAGTACCAGCATTTTGCCGATGCCTGGTTCGCCAAACCAGAGAATGCCTCCAAGGGCGGGGACGATCGCCAGTCCACGAGTCAGCAACCGTCGCTGCCAGCAGGGAATCCGCAGATCCAAAAAGCCTTCCATAATAATTTGCCCTGCCAGGGTGCCAGTCAGCGTTGAGCTTTGTCCCGATGCCAGCAGTGCCAGCCCAAATAAGATGCTGGCTGCTCCAGTGCCCAGTAAAGGGGCAAGTAAACGGTAGGCATCTTGAATTTCGCCCACGTCTTGATTGCCCGAAAAATGAAACGTTGCGGCTGCGACAATGAGAATGGCTGAGTTAATGAAGAGAGCCGCAGAGAGTGCCAGGGTCGAATCGAGCGTGGCATAGCGAATGGCATCCTGCTGCTTTTGTGGCGTATGCTCCCAGGCGCGCGTTTGCACGATCGACGAATGAAGATACAGATTGTGCGGCATCACGGTAGCGCCCAGGATGCTAATGGCAATGTACAGTTTCTCTGGTTTTTGCAGAATGTCCAGTTGCGGCAGATAGCCCTGCGCTACAGCACTCCAATCAGGTTTTGCCAACAAAATTTCTGCTAGAAAGCAAAGCCCAATCGTACTAATGAGTCCCAGGACGAGTGCTTCTAGCCAGCGAAACCCTTTGCCTTGAAGAAGCAGCACAACCATGACATCCAGCCCTGTAAGGCAAACGCCCCAGACCAACGGCAGACGAAAGAGCAGATTGAGCGCCAGGGCACTCCCCAATATTTCTGCCAGGTCAGTGGCGATAATGGCAATTTCGGCAAAGCACCAGAGCAACAGGTTCACCGGACGGCTAAACGATTGCCGACAAAGTTGCGCCAGGTCTCTACCTGTAACTAAGCCCAAACGTACACATAGGGCTTGGAGGACGATCGCCATCAGATTTGACAGCAAAATCACCGTCAGCAAGCTATAACCAAACCGGGAGCCACCTTCAATATCGGTTGCCCAGTTACCTGGATCCATATAGCCCACAGAGACTAAAAGCCCTGGCCCAATAAAGGTAAGCAGCTTGCGCCATTGGTTTCCGGTTTCTGGCACAGCGACAGCGCCCTGCACCTCTGATGGGCAGAAGGGGGCCGTTGGTCGATCAGGCAGTTTCCACTGCATTATGGTGTGATCGCTCCCTCAATCGTAAAAAGCCATCCATCCAGTATTGCCCATCCCGCGATCGTTCTGACGTAAGCCAATACTCTGACCAGTAAGCTTTAACGAGCAGCCATCAGCGTAGAAGTTTTGAGTTTTGAGTTTTGAGTTTTAAGTCAAAGAGCTATCAGCGATTAGCGGTCAGCCAACTCTGCGGGAAGCAAGCTACGGCGGTCAGCGGTCTTCTAATAACCAACAACTTCTTTTACCTTTAGAACTTACGCATTTGCCCCCAGACCCCAATGCGGGGGGCTTTAATTGGCTCGGTTCCCCCAGCATTGGGGGCTAGGGGGCGAAAGATGATCGCTTTTGCGTAAGTCCTAACCTTTTACCTTTTGCCTTCATCCCTCATCCCTCTATCTTCATTCCTCTCACCCGATCACCGCTGGTTGCCTCGTCGGCTGTGGCGGCTCGATCGTTTCTGCCACTAACCGCGTGTGATAAAGGTTAGCCACTAGCGGCTCCTCTTTCGCAAGATTAATTTCCATCTGGTCGAAGATCTCAACGGTGGCAGGGTCGGTCAGCTTATTGCGTAGTTTATACATATCAATGACACCTGTTTGGAGATCACCCAGCGCGCGGCGTAAAAGGTTGGCATCGCCTCGACTAAACTGCAACCACGTCTTGAGATGGTCGTAAGTATCACTCACACTGGTCTGAAGTTGCACGCCCAAACGGCTTAAGCGCTTTTCTAGTAGCGCTATGTGGTGCTGCCGGGTGTCGCAAATAGCCAGGAAAACGCAGCTCATTTCAACATCAGTGGCATTCTCTGCGTAGTGCTCAAAGGCTTGCAGGCCGTAACATTCACCCGCGATCGCCATATGCAACCCCTGCACAATCTCACCTTGACTCGACCCTCCCCAGGCTTCGCCCAACTTCCACCAATCAGCATTCTGGTCGGTTTCGTCCGGTAGAGTAAGGTCGGGAATTGAAAGCTCCAGGCGTTTGAGAATCGCGGTTGCAAAAATGGGCAAATCGCCTGGACGACGCGACGTAATCAGGTTTCCATCAACGACCAACGGTGCATCCAGCACAACCGCGCCTGCATTGTGGAGGTCTTTGCGAATGGCTTTGAAGCCTGTCATCCGTTTGCCATGCACCAAACCACCTTCGATCAGCACTTGTGGGCCATGACAGATGGCAGCAACCCATTTCCCTAGCGCGATCGCTTCTCGGACAAAGCGCACCGTATTTCGATTGGCACGCATCGCGTCGGGAGCCATCCCACCGGGAATGATCACCGCATCAAAATCTTTTGCAAGCACTTCGGTGGTGGTAGCATCTGCGTGTACAGAAAGACTACCTTGCTTTCCCTGATACACATCATTCATGCGAGAGCCAAGGATAACGACCTCTGCCCCGGCTTGCTTTAACGCGTTGTAAGGAATGTGAAACTCGCTCTCTTCGACCTGGTGCTCAACTAAAAGCGCGACTCGTTTAGCGATCGTTTGACGATTAAGCATGATGTTCTGAGAATAACGAATGTTTGGTGGGAACCAGGAGCATACAGAACACACGACCAGTCAGCAAACACTAACAAACCGCAAGCTACCGCATACGGGTATCAACAAATTTCACTTTCCAGGTAGAAACACGACTGTTGGGACTTATCAAACCAAACTTAGTGGTTACAGGAAATAGGGGCAACACCCCTCAGCGAAGCACTGTAATGCTTTGAGCTGATTGACTGACAAAAGTCTTGCAAGGCTGCTAGCTTCGTTACTCACCCGCCCGTGATTAAAATCCGGGCTAATGGTGTACCCGACATTCCGCCCTTTGAAGTGTCACATTGAGCGTTTAGCGGCATAAGTTTCTCAAGGCTTTGGCAAAGTGGGTGGGGTATTAGCAACGAGTTGATAGTGCAAAACCTCGACCATCTCGGC